>Ga0325411_1000007_pt1 | contig 152462 bp, 71 predicted proteins | sample PopdelMetagenome_13_FD_206181 | JGI IMG/M metagenome (GOLD analysis project Ga0325411, IMG submission 206181) | Populus deltoides microbial communities from Bellville, Georgia, United States - Xylem-PdIQD-R4 | ecosystem: Host-associated > Plants > Phyllosphere > Stem > Wood/Secondary xylem... | reverse complement strand
TTACCCTAAAAGAAAACATTAATTATACTTTCCAAAAACACAACCTTGCCAATTATTCCTTCCATTTTTTCTTGTCATGCAAGATTATTTATCCATTCTTATTTTCTTCAAAAAAAAAAAAAAAAAACTATGGATGGACCATGGAATCCCTAGAGGGGCAGTGTAGTAACTGAAGTTGCTGAAAAAACCCTAAAGAGGTTCCAATTCCGCCGAGTGGACACAAAAGGCAGAGAACAGCCTGTAGACATAACGCCACGTGGATAATCAAACCGTAATATACCCAAAAAATCCCGGTGACGTGTACCCTTAACCGCAGCCTCCATATAAATAACAGACACTTGCACCCTTCCCTTTTATTTGTTCTCATCCATTTCCTTCCCTGTCTCTCTTTCAGATTGAGACATGCGTTGCTCTTACTGCTCGACCTATAAATAACCGTAGCCTCCGGGATCCACTAATTTCGGAGCCCCGTTTCGTTTCATCTGGGGTTTACTTTTCAATTCAATTATATTCTTGCTCTTTTTTTTTTTGGATTCTTCGAATCGGAGGTTGTCCGGTTTGGAGATCCGATTGCTTCTCCTGTCTGTCTTGGCTCGAGATCCGGGCCAAGTACAGAAGTATCGGGCTCGGGTTCTTAGATTTTATCTTCTTTCTCTTCAAGTGTACAGAGGTTCAATCTCTCTCCCTCTCTGATTTTGTCAGTTCTTGTTTTCTTTGAGTGGTGTTTGGTTACTGAGAAAAGGAGGGAAAGTGTAAGAAACTGAGCATTTTGAATCTTTAGTTTCCATCATTTTTTATATTAATAAAATATAAAAAAACTGATTTTTTTTATTCAATGATTTTTTAAAATCATTTCGAAGAAGATAAGATTGTTTACCAGATTTACTTACTATTTATTTATTTATTTTTGTTGATTTGTAGTTTAGATTTGAGGATTGTATAGAATTGAACAAGTGTAAATGGCGACGGGTGAGGGATTTCTGACGGGTGAGCAGAGGAAAATGCTGAAAATAGCCAGCCAAAATGCAGAGAATTTGTCATCGTCTCCCAAGGGTTTGTCTTCGTCGCCTAAATCCCCATCACAATTGTTTTCTGAACATCACTTAAAAGTTCCTGCTGCCGGGAAAGCAACCAATGCTGGGATTGCTGTGAGGCATGTCAGGAGATCGCACTCGGGGAAGCTTGTGCGTGTTAAGAAAGGTGGGTTGGAAATGGAATGCTTGTTTTTTGTGTGATTGTTATTTTTGTATTGTGACTTGTGAGTAATAGCTTCGAATATTATTAATGGCGGTGTAGTTTCCTTTGTTTTGAGTTTAATCTAAAATTGGATGTAGCATTATATGATACTTACTTGTATATGGTCATGTCTGAAGATCCAGTGTGGTCATACCATGGTATTTTGGGATGACATTTTTATAGATTATTTTAAATGTATTTGAGGGATTGGAAGGGGATATGTTGGATGGAGGTTAGAACATGGCTTAATTAGCTTTCTAGATTCCGGAAAAAGTATGTTTGGATAGATCAAAAGAGCATATAGTCGTGAAATGGAATGACTGGGAGATAATATGATAACTGATTGAATACCTACAAACAGCGAGCTTCTTGTTTGAGAATGTGTGAAACGACTCACTGCAGCTTACTTTAGTGAATTTAATAATCATTATCACATAGTTTAAGCTTGTTAGGTCTTTGACACTTTACTGAAGTGAGAATATTCATTCGAATGTTTGATGATGAGAATGTTTCCTTTGGATTTCCCCTTTATAATTTAGCTTTTTTATACGTGTCTTGGAAGCATTTTATCTACATTTAGAAGATAAATTATCTTTATATCTGTGATAATTTTATTTTTGCATCTATTTTCTGTACTTTTTTTGGATATTATGGATGATAAGAACCATAATTTCTGGCTGAGGAGATGTCTTGTTTTCTTCTTAGTGCATGGATAGTTATAAGATCTGAGTTAGTAAGTGCTGATACATTAATTAATTTGTCCTCATTGCCTACACTGATCAGCATAGCACGTGAAATATTTATTCTGAATGATCTGGAATAACCTTCACAGAGCGAATGACCTGGATATAACTTTCACTAGGTTAGTCAAGGGCCATAATACTTGTTTCATTGTTAACATTTCATTTGATGGTCAGAGGCAAATTGAAAGCTAAGCAGTGGTAATTCTAAAGGGGGCATTAATTCTAGAGTAGTCTAATATTTGTCATACGCTGATGATGCTGATTGAAGAAAACTAAATACTACATATTTGATGATATACAAGTATCTTCACTCTGGAAAACTGGGTTTTTGGGGTTGAGGGGAGTCTGGTCTGTAGAGAGACAATGGCTCTTTTGGGATTCAGAACCTGGAAAAACTGCTCTATGCATTTTTGTGTTGCAATTTGGTGCCACTGTAGTGTAAAACTCTCTTGAACAGCAAGGCCTCACTGTTTGGATAATGCAAACTAATCTTTAGTTTACATTGAATAACCAACTTATAATGAAGAGAGAACCAATAAGTGCATTTTAGATTAGTTTGTTTACACAATCCAGCAAGTATGGCCAATAATAGATTAAAAAAAATGTATTATTTTGAATTGCACACATTGTTTTATAGAAGATTATTAGGACACCTTTATGCTGACTAGTGTTTGTCTTCTTTTTTTATGGTTTAAGATGGTGCTGGTGGTAAGGGAACATGGGGAAAACTGCTGGACACTGATGGCGAATCCCATATTGATCGGAGTGATCCTAATTATGACAGTGGAGAGGTAAGTCTCTACCTGCAATGTGATTCATTCATCCCCAGTCATTTTGAATCATTTTGGGTTTGTCGAGGCTTTTGGGTAAATGTATATGCCTGCAGCTTAGTTGTGTAGGGCTACTATATATTTTTTTTCCTTGTTTGCTTCACCTCTGAACAATTTTGGTCAATTCTCCTGTCATGACTTATAGATTGCTCTCTTCTGTCCTACCATTGCACAGGAACCGTATCAGCTTGTTGGGGCAACCATCTCAGATCCCATAGATGACTACAAGAAGGCTGTTGTTTCAATAATAGAGGAGTACTTTAGCACTGGTGATGTGGAAGTGGCTGCATCTGACCTCAGAGAACTTGGGTCTAGCGAATATCATCTGTACTTTATCAAGCGACTTGTTTCCATGGCCATGGACAGGCATGATAAGGAGAAGGAAATGGCTTCAGTTTTGCTTTCTGCGCTGTACGCTGATGTCATCAGCCCATCCCAGATCAGAGATGGGTTTGTCATACTTCTAGAGTCTGCTGATGATCTTGCAGTGGACATACTGGATGCAGTTGACATCCTTGCTTTATTCATAGCTCGTGCTGTGGTTGATGATATCCTTCCTCCTGCTTTCCTCACCAGAGCAAAGAAGACCTTACCTGAATCCTCAAAAGGATTTCAAGTTCTCCAAACTGCTGAAAAGAGCTATCTTTCAGCTCCACACCATGCAGAACTTGTGGAGAGGAAGTGGGGTGGAAGCACCCACATCACTGTTGAGGAAGTGAAGAAAAAAATTGCGGATCTGTTGAGGGAATATGTGGAGAGTGGAGATGCTGTTGAAGCCTGCAGGTGCATAAGGGAGTTGGGAGTTTCATTCTTTCATCATGAGGTTGTCAAGAGGGCTTTGGTTCTTGCCATGGAGATCCAAACTGCAGAACCACTTATATTGAAGCTGTTGAAAGAAGCTTCTGAAGAAGGCCTGATAAGTTCCAGTCAAATGGCAAAGGGTTTTGCTCGATTGACAGAGAGCCTTGATGACCTTGCTCTTGATATTCCATCTGCCAAATCCTTGTTTCAATCCCTCATCCCCAAAGCTATTGCTGAAGGATGGCTTGATGCTTCATTCATGAAATCTTCAGGTGAAGATGGACAAGTACAAGCTGAATATGAAAAGGTTAAGCGATTTAAGGAGGAGGTTGTGACAATAATTCATGAGTATTTTCTCTCAGATGACATCCCTGAATTGATTCGAAGTCTTGAAGATCTTGGAATGCCTGAGTGTAACCCAATCTTCCTGAAAAAGCTCATCACCCTTGCCATGGACAGGAAGAACAGGGAGAAGGAAATGGCATCTGTGCTACTGTCAGCTCTTCACATTGAGATATTTTCAACTGATGACATAGTTAACGGTTTCGTCATGCTTCTGGAATCTGCAGAAGATACAGCGCTGGACATTCTGGATGCTTCAAACGAGCTTGCACTCTTTCTAGCTAGGGCTGTAATTGATGACGTCTTGGCTCCTTTGAATCTAGAGGAGATAGGCAGCAAGTTGCCACCAAACTGCAGTGGAAGTGAGACGGTGCGCATGGCTCGATCACTTATTGCTGCCCGCCATGCTGGCGAGAGGCTCTTGAGGTGTTGGGGAGGAGGAACTGGCTGGGCTGTGGAAGATGCAAAGGACAAGATCTTAAAGCTACTGGAGGAGTATGAAAGTGGGGGTGTTGTTGGCGAAGCCTGCCAATGTATTCGTGATCTTGGTATGCCTTTCTTTAACCATGAGGTGGTGAAGAAGGCATTGGTCATGGCAATGGAGAAGAAGAATGACAGGATGCTGGATCTGCTCCGAGTGTGTTTCAATGAAGGCCTGATCACTATCAATCAGATGACCAAAGGCTTCAACCGTATCAAGGATGGAATGGATGATCTGGCTCTTGACATTCCGAATGCAGAGGAGAAATTTAGCTTCTATGTAGAGTATGCTCAGAAAAAGGGTTGGCTGCTTGCACCTTTGGGGTCCTCTGTTGCGGACGGCTCCTCAAACGCCGGGGCAGGTACTTGAGAAGAAAGCATATTTCCTCTCGTCTTTCTCATGTATGTTGTTGCCTATTGCCTCTCTGTACTGCTGAAAGGTGGATAGGTATAGATATAGGATATGTTTAGATTCAGTCTGATGTCTCTCTTTTTTGTGCTTATCCGATGGAGATTCTCATGATCCCAGTCAGTGTGTAAAGTTGGTTATTTCTTTGTGTTATTGACGACCTAGCTTTAGGCGCATCTTGCATCCAAAAGAGTATGTTAAAAAAGAGGGGAAATAAATTCCCTGTGATGTTGCTGTACATGCTCTGTGATGATGGTTAGGATTACTTGTTCCCTTCCCTTTCTCTGATTTCCCTGTAGCACAATAATTCTCATGTTCCTAATTCTCATTTTAGGATGGTTTTGCTGATGATAATTTCTTAGTTAGGCAGAGAATTGTTTTTTAAAATATTTTTTTATATTTTAAAATTTATTTTTGATTGAATTTTAATAGGGCCAGTGTCATTGCTAGGAAATGCACTTCACCTGCTTTTGAAATATTTGAATTTTAATGGTTATCCTATCTCGTTTTTCCTATTCATAAGCACTATAGCATTGCCTAATTTTCTTATTATTTCTTTTTTTCAATTTGGTATGGTAAAAGTTCCTTTTTATTACTGTCCTTGATTTTCTTCTTTTTCTCTTTTTAGATTGCATGTTTGCACGTGCCCATTAAAAGAACAAGGACATTGCCAATAATTAGCAACCTTTTTTATGTTTAATGTTCAAAAGGCAAATAAATCTACACTCTAGTCCCTCAATTTATTTCTTTCCTAATTTAATCCCTTTTTTAATTTTCATTTCGATCCCAATCTTCTTTGTTTTGTGTATCAGTTCCTGTGGCATGATAGATGAGAGAGGGTAGTCCCCAAAAAACTTTGAGGAGAGATCTTTTAGGTGGCTGGTTTTTCCACCATCAATCACTGCTGGAAATGGTAGATTGATGTTTGTGATGTGTTTTTATTTGATTTGATTATGATTTTTTGGGTCAATTATAATGCATTTTGTAGTTAGAGATGAGATTATAGAGGTATAAAATGTAATTTTTTTATATATTTTTCTAAATAACGTTTAAATAGTTATCTAATTATGTAATTATTTTAAAATGATATTAACGTTTTTCATGATAATACTATAATATTACTTTCTGAATAGTTGTATATAAATTTAATATGCATAATTTTCTAAATGCATATAAAATATCTATTTTTAAAATTTTTATTATACATTTTTATATAATTTTTCTTAACATTATTATTGTTATAATTTTTTAATACATTCGTGTTAAAATTATTAATTCATCATTTTATTATTTAAACTTGCTTTTTAAATTACAATAAGCTTTTGTTTAAAAAATAAAACTTCTGATAAAATAAATATTTTGTCAAAAAAATTAAAGAACTTGTTGATAAAGGAAAGAGGTTTTGGTTATATATCTATATTTGTTTTGTATTTCAATTTATTAGAGGTAATGTTTTTATGCAATAAAAATAGCTATAGGAAGATGTATGTTTTGTTAAGAAAGATGCATTAATAAAAAAAATAATAATTTATATTTAATTATATTTTTTCCTACAAAATTTAAACTATTGCATTTGGGATGAAAATATGTTTTTATTTTTATATAATTAGATAAAAGAAAGAGTTCAAGAACTTCTCGAATCATGAGATTAAATATATCATATACATCTATCTTTTATCTTAACAATTTAGTTTCTAGTGAGCATTAATAAATATTTTTATGATTTATTAATCTATAATATATATGCATCAACTTTTCACTTCTCACTTAATTATTTTTTCATGATCTAAGAAAATGTGTTCAAAATACTATCACATTATTCTCTTGTGTTAAAAAATAACTTAGAATCTCACTTCTCATGTAACAAGTGTAATTGGCTAGTTATAAGTATTATAGAAAACTCTATATTGTGTGGCCAAAACACCATACATGCGTGCTTTGGTCACCTTCTCACATTTTATTATGGGACCAAAATAGAAAAGACATCATAAATAAGTAATAGTTTCAAAGTTATCACAAAAAATTACTTGAGTCCTCAAACATTACAAATTATATCTATCTGGTTCCTCAATAGTTTTGCAATTCACTTTTGGTATAAAAATTTATTTTTGTTATTTTTTAATTTTTGGTTTGAGAGAATAGAGAGAGATCGTCAAATTTCGATAGTAAAGAGAGAAAATCAACATCGACACTAATTTTGACTATCAAAATGGTTGATCTTGGTAACAAGGGACTCCATTTGGTGAGGAGAGTTCCATTTAAATGTTTTTACACCTTAAGATTTTCTAAAAATCCATATCTAAACTCGAGAAGATTTTTGGTTTCACGTTGATCTTAGCATTTTGTGTAGTTTTATAGTTTTTTAAGGCCATTTATTGGTTTGTCAAAGTGTTTTGGGAGCAAATGGGTTAAAAAATAAGTTTTTGAGTAAAAAAACATAGACCTTATTTTTACGAATATCATAGTGGCTAGAATCTGGAAAAAAACACACAACTCATTGTTTGGAATTTTTCATTTTAGAAGATGTTAGGGTAGACGATATATCGTCGATGCAGTCAAGCATAGGCCTGGCCTTATATATATACAATTTTTTCTTTTTTAAAAAATCATGTTGTTTTTATATATGTTTTGTTAAATAATTTTATAATTTATAATTAAATTAATATCCATTCTCTCGAATTTTTTATTTTTTGTAATTAGTTTTTTTTAATAGTGGTTGTTTTTTTTAATTAGCTTGTATGTATTTAATTTTTTAAGAGATTACTCTAATTTATCTATATTTTTTTTATGTTTTGCATAATTGAAAGTTATTTTAAAAAATAAAAATATTTATTTTTGGATAGTATTTTTATATTAATGATTTTTTATGGTTTTTTTCTCTAATTTGTTTAATTTATATTTAAATTAATACCATTTCCTTATTTTATTTTGTTTGGAGAGCTTCTTTTAAATAACAATTATTGTTTTAGTTATGCATTTAAATATGAAGAGTTTTTCTGATTCATATATATATATTTTTTTATCTTTTGTATAGATAAACTTTATTTTTTAGAATAAAAAATATTTTCAAAAATATTTCTAATATGTACAGTCTTGCGTGATGTTGTTTTTCCCTTTTATTTTATTCGATCAATTTAATTAGTGTCTCTATTTCTATTATCGTTTGTTTAAATACAAAAATATTTTAATAAACAAATTTAGCAAACACATCTAAGTAAATATCCAGTTTCAAGGTTAAATATCTTGATATATATTTATCTCTTGATTTTTCAAGTTTTATTTTTAGATATTATTAATGACTTTTTATTTATTTATTTACATATATAGTTGCCAATTTACTTAATTAAACATATATATATATATATAATTTTTAATTTGAACTTAAATTTTTTAAATTATAAAAATACATTAAAAAAATCTGGATGTATAATTTTTTTTTAAAAAATAAAAATATCACGTAACTAGTTAGAGCTAAGTGGTCAGAGTATCTTACAAGTTTTTGGTCATTTTTTATTGTTTTGTAAAATACCCACCTTATCTTACCTTTAATTTAAAAATTTCAATGAACATCTTCAAATTGAATTAAGTAAAGTCAAAGTTGAGTCCAAACGCAGCCTAGTGGACACACCCAATTGCATACGTATATATCTGTACCTAAACTAACCAAACATTTCTCTCTAACCTAAAAGAGAGCCTCCGTCTTCCTCCTCCGCACCAACCTCCGACGCAAAATGTCGCAACCGCAACCCTGGGCGCGGGCCCTTCAGCAATCAATAAAACCAGAACTCGTAACCGTAGACGCCAACTCCACAGAAACCACCTCAAAAATTCCCCAACCTCCTCACAAACTCGTCATTTTAGCCGACCTCAACGCCAACCCCCCTGAATCCGACACCACCGATTCCCTCCATTTGTCACCATCTGACCTCACGAAATTAAAAGAAGAAGCACAGGATAACAAACCTAACTTAACATCCAAAGAAGCAGATAACAACGCCACCGTAGAAGTTACTGAAGGTAAAAAATCAAGCAGTAAATTAGGTAAATCACGTTCGCGTAACAGTAAATTAGACAACCCTCTCGATTACGGACCTGATAATGATAATGACCAGCCTAACCAAGGTCCTTCTTCCTATCGTGAAGAGAGAGTTAGCAGTCTCAAAACGGTGAGTTTCCTTTTTTTATTTTACTTTTATTTTTATTTAATGAATTGTTAGAATTTTGGTTAATTATTTTATTGGGTTTCTTTAGGGATTGTTACATGTTGCGAAGAAGATGCCGAAGAATGCACATGCGCATTTTATACTTGGATTAATGTACCAAAGATTAAGCCAGCCTCAAAAGGTTAGTTTTCGGAGCACAATTCATTCGTTTTGTTCTCTGATTGATTCGCTTTGTTTCATGTTAGTTAACTTTGTTTTGTTTTTAGGCGATTTTGGCTTATGAGAAGGCTGAAGAGATATTGCTTCGTTGCGAGGCTGAGGTAGCTCGGCCGGATTTGCTTTCCTTAGTTCAAATTCACCACGCCCAGGTATGGTTATATTTTGCAGTGCATTTTGTTTTTTCTTGTTGTGTGAAATTGCTTTCGTTAGTTCAAATTCACCACGCGCAGGTTTGTGTTTATTTTTTTATTATTTCGATAAAGTATGTGATTCTTATTGTTGAATGCGTGTACTGTAGTGTATTTTGCTTGAAACTAGTGGCGATAATAGCTTGGAGAAGGAACTTGAAGGGCAAGAGCTTGAGGATGTTCTGTTTAAATTGAAGGAGTCGATGCAATCGGATATTAGACAAGTAGCTGTTTGGAACACCCTAGGTTTGATACTTCTTAAATCTGGCCGTGTGCAGGTATTATCACTAATGATCTTTTTGTTGTTTGTGATGAGAGTTGATGTTTCATGATCTTGGTATGCTGCATCATTTCTTTTCAGAGTGCTGTTTCAGTTTTGTCTGCGTTGATGGCTGTTGATCCTAACAACTACGATTGCCTTGCAAACTTGGGGATTGCATTCCTGCAAAGGTAAGAAATTGCTGTTTATGCTCTTTTGGTTATCCACTCAACCTCGTTTGTTTTAACATTGGCTGCTGATAATAGATAAATGGCAGCATTGGTTCAATGATGAAGCCAAAGAACAAGGAATATTTTGAGAATATGCAGCAATAATTTGAAATGGCTGGGACTAGAAATCATAGGTATCTTGATCTAATAGACCATAAAATGCAGCATATAATTTATATAAATTAGATGAAATTCATCCAGCAAGGTATCTTTAGACATGAGTATAAAATATCTGCTGTTTATGATCATTTCTGAGCAATCTTGACCACTTTATCTCAGTTTTGTCGAGAGGATTCAAAGCACATTTATTTCCTTTGAAAGCTTTTTGAAGGTTCTGAAATGTGCTTTTAGCATGGCATTTTTTTCAATCTTATCCCAGTTATTATAGGTATTGCTAAGTTGCTTTCTGCAAAGGATGGTTGACAGAATTTTGAAACTTCTACATTTATCTCTTACGTGAGCGATGATGAGGAACGGGCATCCTAAAATTCTCTTCTTCGTTTTAGTTATCTTCATTTGCTTTACAATGGTGTTGAAATCAATTAATTTGCTTGGGTACTGTTGGGTTCACTCATTGAATGCTCTTTCTGGTTGTTCTAATATCATCACTTGATTTATTGAGATGTACAATTGAACACCTATACTATGGTTATGGTTTCTGTAAGATATTGGATCTTTCTCATTTGTTGATTTGCTTGCAGTGGAAATTTGGAACTATCAGCAAAATGTTTTCAAGATTTGATCCTTAAAGATCAAAACCATCCTTCGTCCCTTGTGAACTATGCTGCCGTTCTTCTCTCTAAATATGGTTCAGTTGTTGCAGGTATATTTCAATCGAGTTTTAGCTTCATGTATCCTGACCTTTGTTGACCTATTATGTTAATTTCTTGCTTTGAATATTAAGATGCAGTGAATAGTTCAATCGACTTCTACTTCATTTGTTATTCATATATGGTTGATGTAACTCACATGACTACAGCTCCTGCTCCCTCTTCCTAACTTCTCAGGTGCTGGGGCAAATGCTGGAGTAGGTGCTTCTGTAGATCAGGCTGAAGCTATCAATGTTGCAAAGGAGTGTTTACTAGCTGCACTTAAACTGGAACCAAAAGCAGCACATATTTGGGCTAATCTTGCTAATGCATATTTCATGATTGGTGACCACAGAAGTGCCAGCAAGTGCTTGGAGAAGGTGCTAGTGGCTCATTGCTACTGTCATTTATTGCTTCATTGTTGAGGTTGTTCATTGGTTTCCTTGATATTATGATAAACCAGGGGAAAAAAAGAGATAAAAGTTCTGATCATGAACAATTGGATAGCTTCATCCATGTTTAATATCTTCTAAATGAGATAATTAACTACTCTTCTGGTTGCTGATGCATTCATATGTCAACATTTCTTTCCCTTCTCAATTTTTGTGTTAAAATCGTGGAGCTGAAGTTATTACTTTGTTGATATACTTGTTGCTTTCCAGGCAGCAAAACTGGAGCCCAACTGTATGTCTACTCGATATGCTGTGGCAGTTCACCGAATAAAGGATGCAGAAAGGTCTCAAGATCCTAGTGAACAACTTTCCTTGGCAGGAAATGAAATGGCTTCAATATTAAGAGAGGGAGATTCTGTTCCAATTGATCTTCCCATTGCATGGGCTGGACTTGGCATGGTTCACAAGGCCCAACACGAGATTGCTGCAGCATTTGATACAGAATCAAATGAGTTGATGGAGGTGGAAGAGCGTGCTCTCTCCAGCTTGAAGCAGGTACCTTTTTTCCTATTGCATAATTCATTCATCTTATATTTGGAAACTATAAAATAATTATGGTAACTCTCACTAACAATTTAAAACTTCTACATTCTTTCACAGAACACTAAATTTATGCACATTTTGATCTTTCCTGAAGTTTGTGCTTTTATATGATGACTTGAATTCTTATTAATCTTAGAAAAGTAATATGGTCCATGCTCTCTGAACTGATAAATTATAGAGCAGAACAAGGTGTATTTTTAAAAAAAAGAAAGAAAAAAAGAAAGAAGGATGCTTCATCCTAATATTGCTATTTAGTGATTATGAATACTTGCAAAATCATTTATGATTGCATTCTCTTCATTTGTATCACCTTTTCAGCTTACAATTGTCTCCTGCCGAAGAAAAATTCATGATTCATAAACGAATATGAAATGATGAACAATGGCACCTGACTTAACTTTTTAGCAGTGGAGAAAGAATTTCTTGCCATCTTCTGGATGGATTTAGGTTTCTTGCAGGATCTAACGTGTCAGGACTAAAAAACTGGATATTTATCTTTCCTGTCATGATCTTTTACATAAAATATATCTTTTCATTCTTATCTAAAATAAAAATTCTCAATCATTCACTGTTATATTAATTAGGCAATTGCTGAGGATCCTGATGATGGGGTGCAGTGGCACCAACTCGGTCTGCATTATCTCTGTTCCCGACAATTTAAAGCAGCAGAGAAGTATCTCAAGGTTGCAGCTTCCCGCTCTAGAGAATGCTGCTACATGTGGTCAAATCTTGGTACAAGCAGATTTAAGATTATTTATTTCTATATTTCTTGTAGTTCAAATCACGTTTCTTTTACAAGACGGGCTTACAATTAAATGGTATGGTCACCAGGTATCTCACTACAATTATCAGAAGAACCCTCACAAGCGGAAGCCGTCTATAAGGAAGCATTGGCACGGGCAACACCTGAACAAGCACACGCAATATTCTCCAACCTAGGAAATCTCTACCGGCAGCAAAAGCAGTACGACCGTGCTAAGGCTATGTTTACAAAGGCTCTTGAACTCCAGCCTGGCTATGCTCCTGCATTTAACAATCTTGGTCTGGTATTTGTAGCTGAGGCTCGGTGGGAGGAGGCCAAGTACTGCTTCAACAAAGCCCTCGAGGCAGACTCTTTACTGGATGCTGCCAAGTCCAACATGATCAAAGCAGAGTCTGTATCTAGATTGAGTGCAGGTTTGTCCTCGTGTCGCTGTCAGGATTAGTAGTTAAGCAAGGACAAAATTGCAACAGCTTGATGATATAGCTGTGAAAATGTAATTCAAGAAATGATGTTGGATGATTGCACACGTGTCTCTATAATAAACCCAGTTTGGTTTCATACAACTCCATTTGTCAACGAGTGTTTAGTGATAACCACGCCTGCAAAGACATGGATTAACAAGGGGAAAAAAAATAATAATTAAGAGATTAGGTCCTCATTGTCCTCTCATATCCTCCGAATTTCTATCAGCAGGAAACAAGTTGATTTGCCTGCCCGTTCCTGTGGGAGTCCAACAATTCTAGGGAGTTTTTTTGTTTGTTTCAGAATTTTTGAAGAGATTCGTATATTAGCTACATGATTAATAAGATTGTAAAAAAAATAAAATAAAAATTAATAATAGATGGAAGACCTTTCCCATCATGGAAGAAAAAAAAAAGTTGCAATTCTAGAATTGTTTGGCGGTAGACTACATTTTTTTTAAAAAATAAAATAAAATTGCAATGCATTAATTTCTTTCATACTTAATAATAGCACGATTTTTGAATCTAAGTCTGAGTTAAGGAGGTTGATTTTGATGTCAATCTATATATATATATATAAATAAAAGAAAAAAATTAATTATTGTTTACCGAGTTTTTTTTGGGCTAATCGGTTTGCATATTAATCTAGGTTTTTAACTGTATCACACTAAATTAATTATCTTTATTTTTATTGAAATCCAATCTAATCTAGACTTCCAAAGATAACCCACTAAACCAGGCCGGGTTGAAAAAAAAAACAAGAAAAAAAAATCGGGTGTGACTCGACAAGACCATGTTGCAACCCGTTGATTTTTTTTTTAAAAATAATATTATTTTGATTTAAATATTTTTTGACCCAAATAACTTAATAATCCAGTCAAAACCTAATTACCTGATAAAAATTCATAACCTGAAAGGGATATAAAATCTATTAATGGAAGTAATAGAAGACCTTGGACTTTTATAAAAAAGACAATAATGATTATTCAATTAATAAAAAGTACAAGTGTCTGTGGTTTCTTATTATTTGTTTTCTCACTCTCTAATATGCTTTCTTCACAAAGAGGAAAAGAAAAGAAAAACAAAGAAATTCCTAAGAGGTGTCTTGAGACTAAAACTGTCACCCATCATTCATGAACAAAGCACCTTTCATTCCAATGCTCCTTGACGGTACACCCTGAGTTGAAGCTACTAAAAAAAACATGGGGGAAGTCACTAAAAAAGATACAAATACTGTGTCATAAATTGAAAAATACAACATGCCTGCAATATCAATGAACAAATAAAGTTTGATAACACCCGGAAAAAAAAAAACAAAAAACAAAAACAAAGAGAGTTTGATCAACACTAGATCATACGATGAATTGAATTCAATTGTTTGTTAACAGTCTTGTAGTGTCCTTCCAAAGCCTCAACATATGCTCCAGCATCCCTTAATTTTAAGTAATTTGTTGCAGTAGCATTAGGCACCCTCATAGGGAATAAATCAGATCATGATTGTTCTGAGATTTTGAAAGGTTTTGGGAATAAAAAAAGAGGTTCTGGGAAAACCCTCATAGTGAAACCATCCCTTAGTTCGAAGGCTACTGTACATCTCTATATTCGTAAGAGATGATAACTTTCTAACTCGCTTAATGAATGCAAGCTTTAGGAAACTGGGCATCATATAACAAGAACATGCATAAATTCCCCTGTCGATTCAAGAAGCAGAACATAGCAAGAGAAAGCTTGAAAAAAGCATTATGAAGTTGATCTCATCAAATAATTGATTGTAGCTTACAGGAACTGATCCTTCCCAAAGTCAATGAGTATATAGCTTGAGAGAAACATGACTTTATCGCCTGTATTGACATGAAACATATTCTATGATGGTACCTTGAAGGATCAACACCCAGAGTGGTGGCTGCTAATGTATACATGGCCTGTTTGGAAGAATAAGGACAACTTAGCAAGCAGCAGCGCATCAAACCCATTGTTATCCTGAGTATCTTGTTAGTATACAACACAAACTAAGCAACCACAAACCAACAATTCAAGAATCCCTACCCAAAACCAAAGCCCCCACTTGAAGGAATCCGAAAGACTAGCTCAAATTTACCAACACTAGTGAATTATTAGACTAATCAAAGAGAATGCAGAGTACTTCATGGAAAGAAATCCTGTGGCCATCTTCCTCAGTATCAACAAGCACGCCATCACAATAAAAATGAAGAGCTGATGGAAGAACAGAAGATGAAGCTAAGCAAGTAAGCCCATTTGAACTGCTTCTCTTGCTCACTGCTTTTGTTCTTGCTGTCTTGTTACTGACACATATGCTTGTGCCCAGGAGGGAAAGAAGATAAGTAGTTCCTTTCATGGGATCTGAAGCTGCAAATGGAGGAAGTCTTAGTTTGAGTTGTTGAGGAAGGAGTAGTGGCAGTGGTAGAAGAAAATATAGCCAGGGAAAGAGAGATTGTAGTTGATGATGATGCCATTAACCTTCTTTTTCTTTGCAAAACAGTTTGTCCTTTGAACGGTTTCTGATACCGAACTTATCCTTCATTGCGCCACTAAATGTATTCCGGGATAAAAGATGTTTGGTTACGAGGATTATTTTTTAAAATATTTATTATTTAAAAATATATTAAAATAGTATATTTTTTATTTTTTAAAATTTATTTTTAATATCAACACATTAAAATAATTTAACAATTTAAAACCACAGAATGCTTCTTTCTGTTTTTATTTATTTTTCCGCCTAAAACTCATTAAAAAATAAAACACATAAATCACGTATTAATAGATATAAAATTATTTTTTAAAAAATAATAAAATAAATTAAAGTCTTCGACTAGTTAAACCCGAAATCTGCAAAAAGGAAGTACGCGCCAGATAGGGGTCGAACCTATGACTTTCTGCTTAGGAAACAGACGCTCTATCCACTGAGCTACAGGCGCTAGTTGTTACTGGGATCCTACAAGTATTTATATCAATAAAGTATAAATAAAAAATAATATAAAAATGACAATATTCTTGTGAGTTCTGGATTATTTTATTCATATCACGACGCCCCAGGAAATAAATGAGTGTATATAGGTTCAAATCATATTAATTTTGTTTTCTTTGTCATAGTTAGTAATTAATTGATTAAATAATAATAAACATGGCAAGATAGTACATGCTTCTTGGGGCTACGTCAACTCAATCTCGAAGTTCATGAAGCTGTAATCGAGTTTATAATATAATGTGATTGATTATATATGGAGCTGTTGGAGATGGAGACACTGATGATGATATCCAGGTTGTTTTATTTATTTATTTATTTTATTACTTATGTTTGCCAGCTAGTTTTCATGTTCCTCTTTTTAAATATTTATGAAACTAAATTCGTGATGAATTAACTTTTCATCTAAAGAGAAGATATATATAATTATGTGCCAGATGCTCTTTGCTAAATTTTACTATTTGATTCTCTTTTCTTTTGAAGCATCGGGAGTCCAGGAATAAATGGAGAAAGCGAGACAGTAGAATTTGTTCATGTTAGCAACGTTTTTTTTTACATGAACTACAAATGGAGAAAATGAATGCGGGACATGCGTGGTGGTGGTGGTGGTGGTGGTGGTGGTGGTGGGCTCTTGAGCTCATGTTCAAGGACATGCAGGGTGCTATGTCTTTCCACCAGTTCCTTGCTTGTCATGAATTATATTCATCAACCTCATCTCCCATTGATGAACTACGAAGGGATACGACAGTACGTCTATAGGTCCTTTAAATTTTAGGTCATTAATTTTTTATTTGGATCACCTCCAACTATCTTGCTAAATATTTCGTAATATATATGAACATGATCGGTAGCTAAATGCCCAAAAGAAGGGCAAAAAGTGATACGTACTGTTATAATGCTTAATTGGATCCTTATAATTTGTTGTGGCGATCGAGACTAGATATGGAAATAACTTGATATCTTCAATATTGCTATTATATGATTATGTTTTGGTTTAAGAGACTTGAACTCAGGCCTTGCAAGAAATGAGGCAATAGGCATTGATATAAAAGGAAAAATCCGAACCTAATACATAAATACTGTTTGATCTATACATTCATTGAAAAAAAATGTTGTTGTGACGTTGATAGGTAATATAGGTCAGATCAGATTTGCAATTCCCGCAATCATGGTTTTGAAATCTAATCCGATGTGTTAGATCAACTTAAAATTCAGAACTAAAATTAAGCTGGGTTTAAAAAAATAAAAAAAATCACGACTCAAAATGATCCGGTTAAAAACCCGGTTGTAACCCTTTTCTAGTTTAGCTAGCTAGCTACGTACTTCTGTCTCTGTTTTTTTCATCTGAGAATGAAATGGCATGTCAGTAATGTTGCCTATTTCATGCTTGCAGATTGAAAATGTTAGTAAAGATGCTCTACAAGGGAAGCTTGGAAAGATGTATATTCCAGATCAAAAGGTAAGTAGACATTTAGTCATTCTGAATGTTTGTGTGGGGAAGGGTGAAACTGGTCCCGTGCTAGACGTAGCCTCATTTGCCCAGGTGTAGCAGCCGTGTTTTAGTTCTAAATTACATCTCTATTTGGAATCTTTGTTTCTTTCAAGTTTTGTGATGTGAATGATTTTATTTCTTTAAATCGGAGAGATGGCACTGCCTAGTAAAGCTAAAGGAGTGAAGAGAGAGCGTCGCGAAGCCAAGATGAAGAAAATGAGCCTGCATAAAAAAAACAGAAAGAAGGAGCTTAATTGATTGGATTGGGTAGGGCATGCTAAGCATTTTCAGTGAAGGAGCTTTTCACCAGAAGTAAGCCGTGCCAGATATTTCAAAAATCTCTTCTTCATTGGTTGGTATCAATGTCGACTCTTAGCTTCAGCCTCTGTCAATCTTTATTTTTGTTCTTACAACTTCATTTGACCCTTATCATCCTAGTTTGTGTTCTTGTTCTTAATCAATTGAGAATTTCGGGAATTATTAGGTGAATCTAGTTAAATTGAAGATTTTGTAGAGAATTATTTGGTTGATCCATGATCATAAACACTTGCTAATTTCTATGCACTCGCTGAAGATCAATCACCAGCTTTATCATGGGAGATTTTCCTTTCCCATGATAGTTGTGCTTGATATTGCCTCTTATTACAAAACCAGAGGGATTGGGATTTAGGTTGGAAATTGGAATCCTAATTTAGAACCTAAATTTAACAACAAATCATTGATCGTAAGACTTTTTAAACTGATATCCTAGACACAACAAATTCAAGGTTTATTATTTGCAAATAATTAAGTTAGGCCATTGGTAACTTCTTTTCTTAGACTCTGTCTATCCTTTTCTTTCTCTCTTTATAACCACATTTAAAACTTAGATAAATATTGCTAGTATTTATTTATAATAAAAATAAAAATAATAAATGTACATGGCCAGTCATGGGAGGCTCATATCATTTTGCAAAAAAATAAAAAATAAAAATTAAACTGAGTTTTGATCGATTCACAAGTTAACCTGTCATATTAATTGAGTCAAATTAGGTCAACTCTAATTTGACTTTTCTTTGATACCTAGCCCATGTTAAGGGTGGATCGACTCATAGACTAAGCTGAGCCAAGTTTAATAACGGAAAAAAAGTTGTGAGTACACTTTTAACAAAGAATGAAATAAATATTGCATCAATAATAGGGATGGATACGATGTTTCCAGGGCGCAAGCCTCTCAAATCTTCCAAAGATAGAATTGATTTACTCTTTCTAGTGCAATTGCATATTTTTCTTGGAATGGATCGATTGTCTCTTTAGTGTGATTGCATAGTTTACCTTGGAGGTAAAAAGACAAACATGATTTCCCTAATGCTCCTCCATAACCTTCAATGATAGGAATAACAACATCAATAAAAGAGGTTGTAACATCCCTAGTTATTTAGGTACAATTTTCATGTAATAAATTTGAAAACATTGTGAATTTTTTTATCTGAGAATCTACTGAAATTTTAGTAGAATCTTTTCTATACCGAGATATCCTAAGTTATCAACTAAACTTGTTATTCTTCAACAAACAATCAATTCACGTTCCAATTATTATCCAATCTTCTTGGACTTATCACATAACAATTCATTTCATCACATCAATTATATTTTGTATTACACATTTAACTACTACATGAATTAAACTAAGATTCATCCACAAAAATAATCAGAATATGACAACATATAATTTAAACTGAGTATCATTTAACTATTATGTTTAGAGTTAATACAAACATTGTCAAGAAAAATTTTTGCTTAAGGTAATCATGGATTTAACTATTATTTAAGTTCAACATCTCATAAAATTCCTAGTATAATAATAATTACATTAAATATTTAACATACATGTTATCATCTCAAAATTATATAAAATATGCAACATCGGTTAAGTTCTTATAAGATACAAAACATAAGGGTTTTATAATCTACTAATCCCGACGAAGCTGTAACGACCCCGAAATCATTTTATATCACAATTAATTAATTAATTAATATAACATAACATTTTTTTTATATACAATTTAATGAATTTACTAAGTAACTATGGTATACATTTCCATTAACAATTAGGTTAATAAATAACTTAATTCACATTCTTATTAATTTTATCAACCCCCAGATATCCAAAAGATTTGCTCCTTAACCTGTATTCAGGTAATAAACCCTCATCCAAGATATCCAATTTCACAATCCTAAACAGGACATTAATCCTTAAACCAATAAACTAATTATTCAGCTTAAAATAGGACACTAGTTCTTAAACCAAGAACTGGTCATTTAGCTCAGAACAGGGTATTAATCCTTAAACTAAGAAACAAATTATCCAACCCAGAGCAGGGTGCTAGTTCTTAAACCAAGAACTAGTCATCCAGCCCAGAATAAGGCATTAATCCTTAAATGAAGGAACTAGTCATCCAACCCAGAATAAGACATTAATCCTTAAACAAATGAATACTAAGGAATCTACTTCGATATTTATAATAATTTTAAACAGAGCCAAATTAATAAGGTGTCGAGCACCTACTTGATGTATAAGCTCTATGTGTGAGATCCCGTCTTGGTACCCCTTGTACAATCTCTCTTTCAATTTTAACAGCTCAATGTTAAATGTCTCATATATCTTTGTATTAACTTCATTTTATACACAAATCAATACATAAATAATTATTACTACAATATCATTCATTTATCTTTGGTCATTAATACCAAAAAAAGAAGGATATATTTTCTACTTAAAATCCTTAAAATTACCAATTAATCATCCTATGATTAATTCATTGCAAGTTCTACCCTTTTCAAATATCAATTTATTCATACAACTCACTACTCCTAATTTCTTCAATTAATCAAATGCTTCCTTTTAGGTGGGGGTATGTTTTATGTCTAATTAACCATAATTTCCTCATCAAATCGATAATCAATCGTTCACCACATCACTACAAGTATTACATAAATAGAATTCACTCTAATTTCATCAATTTCTCAAAAACATTGAAATCCTAAAACATCAAAATTAACATTTATTATGTAAAAATAGAATTAATCATCTAAACTATTACCTACATGTTTGGTTATCATAATTTCAACAAAATTTACAATAATAACACAAGTTCATCAAACATCCATTTTTGATTCTCCATCACTGACCCTTAATAATAATTAACAACTAATTTCAATTTCTTATAAATTTCATCCCAAAAACCCTAATTCGAATATTACTAATTTTGCATCAAATCATTAAACACTTATTCAAATTGATACGAAAAGGTTTCGAACACCTTACCTGGTAGCTAAATGTATTTTGAAAGTTCAAGATTTTTTCCAAACTTCTCTTTTTTTCTCTTCCCTCTTCACTATCTTACTCTAACTTAGCTTTTCTTTTACTTGATCTCTCTAAATTTCTAGGGTAAATTGTGTTTTTCTCTTTCAAAACACTCTTTGTTTACTCATAACCATCACTTTCTAGTCATCAAGGTGGAAGAAAAGAAGAGGAAATGAATTTGCCCTTTTTTACTATTGCACATTCCATCGCGTTATATCAGAGACAATAGTCAAAATGGTTTGACCATTTTGAAAACAGTCCAACCATTTTTGTTTTTGAAAAAATATGCATTTTGAACTAAAAATTCTTCTTTTTTTTTTTATCTTATTATCTCATTTGCTTTTATTTTTCTTATTTCATTGCATTGGACCTTAATTTTTATTATGTTATTATTTTTAATTTATCCAAGGTTTATAATGATTGAAACCATCTCCTAGGACAATCGCCCCACAACCTTCCAAAGGCGGGATAAACCAAGTCTTTCTATTGTGATTGCACATTTTTCTTGGAAAGAATTAATTGTCTCCCTTGTGTGATTACATAGTTTATCTTGGAAGTGAAAGACATGATCTCCCTATAGTGCTTTACACAACCTCCAATGATAGGAATGACAATGTCATCAGCAAAGGGGATTGAGACCATCTCTTCGGAGCAATCACCCTATAAGCTTTCAAGGACAGGATAAACCAAGTCTCCCTAGTGTGATTGCACATTTACCTTGGAAGGGATTGATTGTCTTCCTAATGCGATTATATAACTTACCTTAGAGGGGACATATGTGATCTCCCCAGTTCTCCTGCACAACCTCCAAGGATGGGAATGACTATGCCATCAGCAATGGGGATTAAGACCATATCCCTAGGGAAATCACCCTACAACTTTTCAAGAACGAGATAGACCCAAGTCTCCCTAGTGCGATTGCATATTTGCTTTGTAAGGGATCAATTGTCTTCCTGGTGCGATTGCGCATTTTACCTTGGAGAGGAAATATGTGATCTCCCTATTGCTTTTGCATAAACTTCAAGGATATATAGAAATGACAATGCCATCATCAAAGGGGATTGAGATCATCTCCCGAGGTCAATCACCTCATAACCTCTCAAGGACGAGATAAGCCCAAGTCTTCCTAGTGCGATTGCATATTTGCCTGATAAGGGATCGATTATCTCTTTAGTGTGATTGTATAACTTACCTTGAAAGGGACATATGCGATCTTTTTAGTGCTCATGCTCAACCTCTAAGGAAAAGAATGACAACGGTATTAGTTTGTATCCAAAGAAATTCAAGGAGATTGTGTGTGCATATGTGAGTACTCGAGGGTGAGAAGTTTTGTACTTTTATACTTAATAGTGACACAGAAGGTTAAGTCCATGAGGAGAGTACCAGTGATATTAAAAAAAAAAAAACTGATGAATATTTTCTCTCTTCCAATTGAATTAATGAGAAGGAGCTTTACTGATCTTCTTCTCTGGTGGGTCTCTTTCATTTGTGTGGATGATATATATTTTAAATATCATTTATGGCATATCAATTTGTTTTATTAGGCACATGCTAATCCTAGGTTGAATGAACTTTTGATCATAAGTATGTGTATAGTAAGCAATCTAACTGAAGATTTTATATAGGAAGTATGGATGCCTGCTGCTGGATCAAAAGATGCGCCAAAAAACCCTGGAGAGATCAAAGATGACACAAGCTCTTCCCGTGAGGAAAAGCAGGTAGGGTACTCATGCCAAAGAGATGGAACCTCTATTGAGCATCGAACTTCATGGTTTTTTCTTCTCGTACATTTCTTGTTTTCAGTGATATGGGTCATGGCTTGCCTTATCACCTCATGCCATTTCTGAAGTTTTCAAGCTTAGACGAACACTTGATTCTGTGTTAACATGCACCCAAATAATGGTTGGAAAGAGGAAGAGAAATCATTTCAAAGGAGAAGGAAATGGGATAAAAGAATACTAATATTGTGACAGGAAATGGGATAAAAGAATGCTAGGGTTCCCAGCTCTCCCTTTATCTGGCAAGACAGTGACTTCACTGTGCAACTATTCTCTCTAGATATATTAGCAAAGCCAGGTTTCATCGCTTGACAGAAGATGATGCACAGTGCTTTCATACATCGTGAATACGTGCCTCAGTTCTTGCCAATATCCTCTGTTCCAGTTTCCAGTACATAAAATCATATATTCTTTCACTCATCTTGGATTGTTAACAGGTTTCTGTGGAAGCGACCATTGTCCAGTTTCTCTTGAGCCTTCTCCAGCCTGTCCTGATTCCACTGACAGCTGACTTCCCATGGCAAAACTTGTTATGTATTTCCATTCTTTCATGGTATGTTGTGATATTTCAAGGAGACTCTAATTTCAGATGTGTTGATAGTTTAGTGATTTCATTAACCCCATGCTCTTTCCTCCCAAGTCACTGCGACCCCAAAAAAAAAAAAAAAAAAACCTGAGCTTCCATTATCTGGTTTAAACTAATATTAGCACATTCGGAGGTCAAATGTTCATCTAATGGCAGGCATGAGAAAAGAGAAGGGTTGGTGACTTCAAATCATCCATCTCTATAAAGGTTGATCGATTTGTTAAAAAGGAAAAATAAAAGGCTGTTTCTTTGCATGCTTTATACTAATATATATTATTAATTTCAAATAATTAAAATAAAATTAGCTGGTGCACGTACGCTATTTGCGCGGCGCCTCCTAGCTGTCAAATATTGTATTATTATTTTGATGATGGCACGTGTGATTAGGTTTAAGTGGAATTTTTTTTATTTTTTATTCATCTCGGATTTTGTGTTATATTTTTTAAAATTTAAATATATCGTATCAATTAGTATTTATATTAATTTTAGTTTTTGTTTTTTTATTGTTATTTTTTTTGCTTTGTAGTTTCATGGCTTTTGGAGAAGATAATTTTCCATCTTAATTATTGAACTTAATTATAAAAAGAGATAAATATTTTTGGGAAGCAAAAATATGAAAATAAACACAAAAGGAGGCATGGCCATGGAAATGGACCCTTCTCACGTTGATTATCTGCAGTCAACGAACATGGCTACATCATGTGGGTCCTGCTAGATGTTCATAAGAAATGTTTTTATTTAAATCAATAATAAAAAATTAAAATGTTTATTCTATCAAAATATTTGGTGGTGAGCGCCAATGGGCATTTAGACGGCAAATAAAATCATCTCAGATGCCTATCCTCAATAATTGAAAATTAGGTCCAAAGAGCTAGGATTTTAGGGATGACAATTTTATTTGACTATAGGATATACCTAACATCACTCATTAAATTGTGGTTTCCCTAGTTTGATTGGGATAAATACAAGTTGGGTTTTTTTTTTTGTTAATATATATATATATAATTATTATAAACAGTATAAAACAAACTTAATCATCTTAACTTCACTTATTAACTCAATTTACTAAACAAAATTCTTCTCTTTGATTTCTTAATAATTATTATTTACAACCCTTGTAAAAAAATAATCTTAATTTCTAACATTGCATGATATAAAATTATTTAAAAAATAATAAGCACATAATTAAATAGTATATATATAATTTTCAAATATAGAAGATATCTTGAATGGTTCATATATACAAGTGTACAAGTCATTAATATATAATTTTATATTTTAAATAACATGTAGTATTAATTTTTAAATGTTATTTATAAAAAAATAAGATTATTTGATGGATAAATGTGATTTTTTTTCACAAATTTATCAACGATTTTGTAAGGTGCTAAAAAATTAAAGAGATAGTTTTTTAAAAAAAGTTATAAAACATTAGATTAGATCAAGTCTATAATGAGCCCCTCACCTAATCTAACCTAACCATATGTGGTTTGAATATAGATGGTGGTTATGGTTATGGTTATGGTTATATTGAGTCGCATGTAAGTGCATAAAAAACAGACTTGACCTTACTCATTAACATCTCTACTCAATGTAATTTATCATTAGAAAACCTATGCAAATTAATATTACATGCTTAAATATTGTTATTGAAAGATGTCATCTTAGATATAGATGTCATCTTAGATATTTGACTTATATATAGATGCCATCTTAGATATTTGAGATATGTAATGTTGTGGAATATTTAATTAACCAATTTATAGATCAAGTTTTTTTTTAAAAAAATGATAATTGAAATTCTAAATTTATAAACTATCATTTTCAAATTAAAAAATAATATTAATATATGGAGGTAAACTTACAAAAGGAATGAATGAATATTGTGATATTTAATAACTAGATATTTTTAATTTTTTAATTGTGGAATATTTAATTAACCTATTTATAGATCAAGTTTTTTTAAAAAAATAATAATTGAAATTCTAAATTTATAAACTATTATTTTCAAATTAAAAAAAAAATAAGATTAATACATGAAGTAGGTAAACTTACAAAAGGAATGAGTGAATATTATGATATTTAATAACTATATATTTTTAATTTTTCAGATTACAAAATAATTCTACTTTAGAAAAAATATGACAATCCCCTGTATTAATGGAAATTATCTGGCCAATATATAAAAAAAATTCAAAGATTCATAAAGAGTTATGGATTTGGTGGATTACTACATTATTGTAAGTAGTTTTGGTTTTGAATTTTCCTTAGCAAAATATTATCGAATTTATTTGGCTAGTTAGTGAACACGATGTCTCGAACTACGTAACCTTTTATATAAATCTAGACAATAATACCCACATAATTTTTTACCTAGAGTTTTCCTTTGGTTCTCAATATAATGTTTATTTTGGTTCTAAATAACCTTCAATTTCATAAGTGGTTTAGAGAATTCATCCTTTCATAATTTTCAATTAAAACAACTGCATTTCTCACTCGTATAGATGATCTCTTATTAAAAGTGTTTTGTAATACTCCACTTGATAAATCAAGATATGAGAATCATTAAGAGCACAACTCACCCTTATCACACTACATCTAATACCCTTTTATTAATTAAAATAGGTAGAACATTATGTTTTCTAAGTTATTTTTATTCCTAATATGATATCTGTAACAGTTAAGTCTTTCTTGTTAAACTTACTAGGTAACTTTTTCTTATTAGAAATGATCATGTAATCATTATCGTTCAAAATTAGCATGACATCCATATAAAGATATATAATTATATGATCTTTATCTGTGTGTTTTACATAAACATGTTTATCAACTTCGTTGATTTTAAACTCATTTGACAATATAATATTGTTAATTTTTTCATTTTACTATTTAGATTTTTGTTTTAAATTATATAATGGCTTAACAAGCTTAACAAGATCCATTAGTTTTCATGTATGATTAAGCATAATAGAATTAATTTTACTATAGACTATTTATTTCCAATAAAAAGCTTCGGGATAAAACATTGCCTTGAAGTAGCTTTGATGTTCATTTTCTTTGATGTTCATTTTCTAACAAATATGTTAGAAAATCAGAACTTCTAATTTGATTCTTGAAGTATTCATTCATAATTTGTTTTAAACAAGTTAATATTACATGTTAAAGTATTTTTTTTAGGAGAATAATATCACAGAAATCTTAACCAAAAAACTAAATGGATTTTATTTTTACTTTTACTTCAAATATATTTATTAATCATGTTTCAATACCCACTTGAACCTTACACTTTTAATATTCCTTTTCCAATCTAATTGATACACCACTCTGAAAAATTGCAATGGACAAATATGTTGATTGAAAAAATCATACATTTTAAAAGTAAAATGCTATCAATCTTTCAATGATTTTAAACCTAATAAGTAAAGCTTCAAAATTATATTGCAAGAGAATCCCTCAAATAAACTTGATGACAGAAAGTAAATCGATTTTATTTAAGAATGATGAATTTTTTTTGAAATATTTATAGAGTTGTAAGAGTCCTTGTGAAAACTCAAATCTCCAACATTTGGATCATTTTTGGGTTGAAATTATTCCCATTAACACCTTAGTCTTAACAACAAGAGATTATATAATTTCATAATCCATGATCTTTTGATGACATAGAACAAATTATAGATTGTAATTTATCATAATTCACTAGAACAATCATCACACAAAAAAAAACTATAAAACAAATCCCAACTGAAATAAACTATAAAATCCACAATTTAAGATAATTTATTTGAGAATGTAAACAAGACAATGCATTTTATAAAAGTGGCATGAGTCCTTGTGGAAAAATGATTTATGAGTAGAGATCCTTGAAAAAACGAGATTAAGCTAGTTCAACACAATTGAAATTAAAGCAAAATCACCAATTGTTTTTTTTTTTTTAAAGCATATAAAGAATCTATGTTGATTGAACAGGCCAATAGGAAAAAAAACGAAGATCATGTTTCTTTTTAAATTCATTTTAAATGTGATTTTCAAGTCATATTAATAAAAAAACAAAAATTAATTAATTAATTTCTAATTAACAATTAAAAAGTGCATTTTAGTTGTGAATTGGAAAGATTTTGGAAAGAAGGGAGAGAGAGAAACAGTAGCGATTATTTTTAATTAAAAAATATATTAAAAATTTAAATAAAATAAATAAATTTTAACAAACTCGTTTAAGGGATGGAACACGATCTAACTAGTGTTTCTAAAAAAATTAATTTTTTTACTTAAAATTAATATTTTTTAATATTTTTGAATCGTTTTGATTTATTGATATTAAAAATAATTTTTAAAAATTAAAAAATATTATTTTAATATATTTATAAATAAAAAATATTTTAAAAAACAATTATAACCACACTTTCAAACCCACCTAATCCATCTGGCTGTCTACCATCATCAATCCACCGTAATCTGTTGCCATGAATCAAACCGTTCAGCCGGTTAAGAAAACCTTAGGGATGGAAATGAAAGATTAGATGAAATAACAGGATCAAAATGTAGTTCGTCCTAAACTAGTTTCCAGTGTTATGTCAGAAACAAAAGTCACTCAAACGGTAAATAAGAGACCCGAAGTCAGTCAGTAGCGTTCACACACACTCTCACCCCACTCCCAAAAGCAGAATAAAAGCCCACTCGCATGCCTCTTCCTCTCTCCCTCTCACTCTCTTGCTTTGCCACTGCTACCCCTCTCCTCTGCCCCTCCATTTTCACCTCCACCTCTCAACTCTCTGTATTAAATTGCTTGGTAACAAAAACAGAGCAAAACCCTTAAAATACCAAAAAGGACAAAAACAAAAACAAGAAAGAAAGAAAGTAAAAACCCATCCCAAAGACAAAAGAAGAAAAAAAAAAAACATAAAACACCATTAAAACAAAGATGAAGTACAGACTGAGAATCTAACCACCCCCTTCTCTTTCTCTTCCAAGTCCATACCACAATGGACTTCATTTGAGAAACCAAGAAAAACCCACCATTTTCCCCCCTCTTGTTTTGTCTTTAATGGCGGCTCCAAGTGGGTTAAGTCCAGAACCACCACAACCACCAACAAGTACAGAAGTATGTCAATGGCTAAAGAACTTACCTTTAGCACCTGAATACCGTCCAACACTAGCTGAATTCCAAGATCCAATTGCTTACATTTTCAAAATTGAAAAAGAAGCTTCTCAATATGGAATCTGCAAAATTATCCCTCCTGTCTTACCCTCTGCTAAAAAAACCACTCTTTCCAACCTCAACCGCTCTCTCTCCGCCCGTAACGGTGACTCTTCTGCCCCCACATTCACCACACGGCAGCAGCAGATCGGATTCTGCCCCAGGAAACCTCGCCCTGTTCAAAAACCAGTGTGGCAGAGCGGTGAGACCTACACATTTCAAGAATTTGAAACCAAGGCTAAAAGCTTTGAGAAGAATTATTTGAAGAAGTTCTCTAAGAAGGGAGGTCTTTCTCCATTAGAAATTGAAAACCTTTATTGGAAAGCTACTTTAGATAAGCCTTTTGCTGTAGAATATGCTAATGATATGCCTGGTTCTGCGTTTTCACCGAGGAAAAAGGAGGGACAAGGAGGGGTTGTTGGGGAGGGAATGTATGTGGGGGAAACTGAGTGGAATATGAGGAGTGTTTCAAGGGCTCAAGGGTCCCTGTTGAGGTTTATGAAGGAGGAAATACCAGGGGTTACTTCGCCTATGGTTTATATTGGGATGATATTTAGTTGGTTTGCTTGGCATGTTGAGGATCATGATTTGCATAGCTTGAATTATATGCATATGGGTGCTGGGAAGACTTGGTATGGTGTGCCTAGAGAGGCTGCTGTCGCATTTGAGGAAGTTGTTAGGGTTCATGGGTATGGTGGAGAGAATAATCCTCTTGGTGAGTTCATTTCTTTTTCTTAATAGTACATTCAATATTGGAGCTATTAGTAAAAAGACTCCCCTGTTTTTGGGATTTTTATTTCCTTGCTTTGAATGCATTGTTAGTTTTGTGTTTATTTTTTACATGCCTGTGTGAATTTTTGTAGAATCTAGTTAGACGGAAGAATATTGTAGGTATGTAGCAAGGATTAGCTGTTATGCTTATTTATATCCGACAAGATGTTTTGACAATTGTGAGAACTGGGAATGTTTGAGCAATTGAAGCAAGTTATTAAGACAGACAATGGAACTATACTCTTTGCAATAATGGCAGTGGTTGATTGGTCTGGGTTGATTTTAATTTGTGCATCCAACCTGCTTCAAGAGCTCTGAGGTTTGATGGTGCAGTAAGATAGAAAATGGAGCACAATTTTTCTTCCTTATGAGAATGGTTGCTTTTGTGACTTCCCAGCACTACTTTCATACATCACTTAGAAGATGTTGGATTCGTGTTTGATGAAAAGGCACTTTATTTGGGATACAGATTAATTGATGAGACTACTTCTGTTAACGTCTTTGATTATCCTGCTGCTGTGAGGATTCATTAGTACTGAGTGTCTTTATTTTTGAGGATTCATCATTACTGAGCTTCATTTTCACCCTCCTATCAGTTACATTTGCTGTTCTCGGTGAGAAGACGACAGTAATGTCACCTGAAGTATTTATCAGTGCAGGTGTACCATGCTGCAGGTACCCTCTGAATCCTTGCCCCGTTCTGCTCCTTTAGCTTTCTAATAACTTGCTAAAATTTCATTATATGGGTCACCCATTTACATATAAACTTTAAATTTATGATGCTATTTCTTAGACTTTGTTGAATGTAATTGATTGTTTAGTAGTCCAGTATGATTGACAGTTGAGTTGAAGTGCTGGGAAAGAGAATCTCCGATCTTTTAGGGACCTGGGATTTCATCTCAACTTTTCTCTTCACTGCCTAAAGAATGAACCATAGTACTTGCATAGAGCCTTTAATGTTTTGCATGTGGCATGATTTTTATCTCTGTATTTGTAATGCTTCTGGTTGCTCCAAATCAGGTTAGTTCAAAATGCCGGGGAGTTTGTGGTCACTTTCCCAAGAGCCTATCATTCAGGGTTCAGTCATGGTAAGTTCCCTTTGTATTTCACTTTAGTATCTTTCTGTGGGACAGTGATTATATTGTTACTTTTGTTGATTTTTGCAAGCACGTGCTTCATCTGTTATTTTTGACATCCAGGATTCAACTGTGGGGAGGCAGCCAATATTGCTACACCTGAATGGTTGACAGTTGCTAAAGATGCTGCTATTCGAAGAGCTTCAATCAATTACCCTCCTATGGTGTCTCATTTCCAGTTACTTTATGATCTTGCTCTTGAATTTTGTACAAGGTATCCTGATTGAACAACTGCAACATTCCCCTTTGATTGTTGTACTGGCAGTACAATTCTCATCAATACCTTGCCTGTGGACTATTTGGAGGCATTGTGCCTTCTTAATTTGGATTAATTCAAACTCAGACTTTCTGTAGTTTTTGAATAACTTTGTGCTGTATCCATAACATAGATTCATTTCATTATTTTATATCTACTGTTCTTGAAACTTATTTGAGATCTTCAACCTCACACTGCTGGGAAGTTCATAGGAAATCTAACTTGAATTTTACTTTAAGAAAGATTTTCATATTGTCTCCTCATTATTTAGTAATTCATAATTTAAGTTGATTCAACTCTATTATGTACTTTTATTCCGAGGTGAGTTTCTCTTGCATGCGAACTGGTCTATTGACATTCTATGTTAGGATGCTACAGTTTATTCCACATGGAATATTCATTATGATTAGAGAATCCTCATATTTATCATTTTCTACCTTCCAGAATACCTGTGAACATCAGTGCTAAACCACGGAGTTCAAGACTGAAAGATAAGCAAAAGGGTGAAGGAGAAACACTGGTTAAAGAGCAATTTGTGAAGAATATGATGCAGAATAATGACCTGCTTCATATTCTTGGAAAAGGATCTTCAGTGGTGCTTCTTCCACGAAGTTCTTCAGACATTTCTGTTTGTTCAAACTTACGAGTTGGATCCCAGCTAAGAGATAACCCCACCCTTGGATTAAGCAGCCAGAAGGATTTTATGAAATCCTCAAAAAGCTCAGGTTCTGATGACATCTTGATGGACGAGAACCAGGAAATTAATCAAGTGAAAGGCTTCTTTTCAGTGAAAGCGAAGTTTGCTTCTTTGTGTGAAAGGAATAGGTTCTCCACAATAAACGGAAATGAATGCACACAGAGTATGAACATGAGTACTGAAAGAGGTAGCCCCGTTCATGGTGATAAGCTGTCAGATCAGAGACTGTTTTCATGCGTCACATGCGGAATTTTGAGCTTTGATTGTCTTGCCATCATTCAACCGAAAGAGGCAGCTTCTAGATACCTCATGTCAGCTGATTGTAGTTTCTTTAATGATTGGGTCGTTGGTTCTGGAGTAACTAGGGATGTTTTTACTGTTGCTGGTGGGATTGCAAATACTCCTGAGCAGAATTCCTCAATGAGTATGTTTAATGGAAACTCTACCTCTTATGTTACTTGCCTCTATTACACGATAATGTAGTAGTCAAAGTCAAGTCCCAACCATGTGTTTAATTGCATGATGACGCATTGTTTCGATTGCCTAATATGAACCCTTAGCATCAGTATACCAATGTTGAAGCCTCCTGCTAAGACCTGACCTTAGGAGGAGCAAGGATTTAGGCAGGTTGATTTAAATTCAATTATACCTCAATCCCCTTGCAAATCTTTTTCTGTGGTTATATCGGTTGGTAGTCAGAATTGCTGTTTTTGATGCAATGGTATTTGTTGACATTCATAGAGATTAGGAAAGGGATCACTGGGAAAGAACATATTTAATTTTTGGAGGGAAATAAATATGAAAATGCTTGGGGCCAATACATTACAGAGCAGATGTGGTGCGTTAATATGGAAAGTCCCTTTTCATGTTTGTGTGATTTTTTCAGAAAAAAAGTGGTCATGTTCACAAGTTATCTGGAATAGATGGCAGTTCTATTTACACAATACTTTCCCTGGATTATATCTTTTCAACTTGAAATGGACAATGAAAGATCTTTGGATTAGTTAGACAATGATGAGTCAACAAAAATAAAAAATCTGCTGCATGCTATTATAATCTTCTTGGGGGAAATATTGGTGTGCTGGACCTATTTTAGATCAAACTGCATATGCTGCTGCCAAAATTCATTCTACATCAACACAATTCTTAAACCAGCTACATATTATATTTAACCTGCATATTGTACGTCTTTGTTTGCGCTTTCATTTCTGGCTTCCGGATTTCCTTCTTATGGATGCCAGTTTTCAATATGGATATCTTTTACTTTAAAACAGGATGGGTGAGAAAGAATACCGTGGCTGGTTTATATGATGTCCCTGTTCAATCTCTTAATTACCAAATTCAGATGGCAGATCAAAGTGTTGAAGTGGCTTCCAGTTCGTCAAAACAGATGGAGTCTTCTGCTCTTGGCCTATTAGCTTTGAATTATGGAAATTCGTCTGATTCTGAGGATGATCAGGTTGAAGCAGGTCTATCTTGCCGTGATGAAACTAACTTCACAAACTGTTCATTAGAAAGCAAATATCAGGGTCAGAGTTCTGCTTTCCCTTCTTACAAGCAGAAGTACTATGATGCTGAAACTGGTGGTCAACCTCTATCTCCATCAAAACATGATCAGCGGGGTGATGTTCCTTTCAAAGCTATTGATATGTATCCAGAACATGGAGATAGGCCAGATAATTTCAAGGATAGAAGTGATGATACACTTGGATGTTCTTTTGGCTTCCCAGCCAATAACCCTGCTTGCATTGAATCAAATGGTTTGGATGGTAGATACAGAGATCCGGTTTCAATACCACACATGTCTTTAAATTGTTCCCCAATTGTCCATGATACTGAAAAAACAAAGTTTAACAGGCCTACTGTACCAATAGAGAATCCAGATATGCCATTTACCCAAAGATCTGATAGAGACTCTTCGTGCTTGCACGTGTTCTGTCTTGAGCATGCTGTAGAAATAGAACAACAACTTCGTCAAATGGGTGGAGTACATATATTCCTTCTTTGTCATCCAGGTGTGTCTTTCTTTTTCTATTTTTGTGTAGTTGAGGCCATAGAAGTTCTTCATTCATGGAATGAGCACTACCTTCTCTTTCTACCTTCCCTCTTTTTTATTTATGTTTGTTGTTTCAAAATCAAATTTAATCAACTTCTTGTTGTTGGGCTTTTTTTATTATTATTTTTAGTGGTGCATGGTAAAAGTACAAATGTAGAGATCATGAGATAATTGAGTGTGGTCATACCAGCACACTTGCAGTAGGCTGGTTTGCAACGTGCAAGTGGCAAGAGTGACCCTAGAATGGGGAAATGTGCACCTGTTTTGTTTTGCTTTTCTGTTTTAAGTGAACCCATACTTCGTACCAGTTCATAATGGTTTAGACTTTAGAGTCTCATATACCATTTTAACCCACTGCAATTGGTCTTGATTAACACTAAGTGAACTATTATCTCCGTTATAAGCAAAAAAATTTAAAAAGAGCACCAAGAGGTGCAATATGTTAAAAACAAGAAGCTTATTTACAAGACAAGGAATCTGCAAAATCCTTAATTTAGGAAAAAATAAACAAAATATTGTTTGCTAGATCAGAATCATAAGTGGAGCTTTTAATCAGTTTATGATACAGCACTTCCCACATGCCAAAAAAAGTTATCAAGGCAAGAATTTTCCTCTCATCTGTGTGCACTTCATACCCCCTGAAGCCCAGTCCTCCTTTTCAATCATCCTGGTTGCTACACAACAAGATCCCCATTTCTGAAGAGAACGTGATCGTGGGGATTGTGTTTTTAAGAGAAGGAACAGTGTACCATGGATGAAAAGGGAGGTGCTGCTTCATAGTATTATTTTGTCCCTATCACTGGTGCAGTAAGAAAATTGCATTATTGTCCTCTATATTACACAGATCAACTCTCTACAAGCCTTCACTTTAATTGTGAAAAATGTCACTTAAGCTGGAGAAAGTTTTAGTAAATGTGTAACCTATGTGTGACATTGATTAATATGGCAACTCTACCCACCAAAGTTTTTTCATCAGATTGGTATATTTATGTTCAAGTCCTTCATCTCTTTAAATTATATCAATAGTTGTAGCAAGAAGTCACATTATTTATCTGTTTACTTGAATTCATGGATTTTTGTGCAACATTTACAGAGTATCCCAGGATTGAAGCAGAAGCAAAGTCAGTGTCAGAAGAATTGGGAATTGATCATCTATGGAATGACATTACTTTCAGAGATGCTGCCAAAGAGGATGAGGAGAGGATCCAGTCAGCTTTGGATACTGAGGAAGCCATACCAGGGAATGGGGACTGGGCTGTAAAGTTGGGGATCAATCTTTTTTACAGTGCCAACCTCAGCCGATCTCCTCTTTATAGTAAGCAGATGCCATACAATTCTGTTATATACAATGCCTTTGGTCGTGCTTCTCCAGTTAGTTCACCCCCAAAAATTAAGGTTTATGGAAGGAGATCTGGGAAGCCAAAAAAAGTTGTGGCAGGGAAATGGTGTGGAAAAGTTTGGATGTCAAATCAAGTTCATCCCTTTCTAGTGAAAAGGGATTTTGTATATCAAAATCAAGAACAAGAACAAGAAAGAAGCTTCCATGCTTTGGCAACTCCGGATGAAAAGCTTGAGAAAAAACCACAAACCATCCACAGAAATGAAACCAGTAGAAAATCTGGGAGGAAGAGGAAAATAATAGCAGGGAGCGGGACTGTTAAGAAAGTTAAGTGTCTGGAAGCAGAAGAAGCAGATTCAGAAGACTCGGTGGGGGATAATTCTCATAGACAGCATATGAGAATTCACAATAGGAAAAACACTGAAGACATTGAGAGAGAGATTTCATATGATCTAGTAGAGGATAGCAATCAGCAGCATCGGAGCTACAGACGCAAATGGGCCAAATCTGTTGAGAGTGATGATGCAGTTTCAGATGATCCATTAGCTGAACATGTTCGTCAGCAGTATAGGAGAATGCGTAGAAGCAAGCAAGCCAAATCTATCAAGAGGGAAAATACAGTTTCTTATGCTTCCGTGGAGAACAAGTTTCGAAAGCAGCTTAGGAGAGTTCATAGAAGCGACCAAGCCAAATGTTCTGAGAGACGATGTGTAGCTTCTGATGGCTCACTGGACGATAACAGTGATCAGTGGCATGGGAGGGCTCCAAGAAGCACACTAGCAAAATATACTGAAAGGGAAGATGCAAATTCAGATGATTCACCAGAGGAGAGTTCTCGTTGGCAACATGGGAGAGTTTCTAGGAGCAAACTTTTGAGATATATCAAAAAGGAAAGTGCAATTTCAGATGATTCATTGGAGAATGGCTTTAAACAGCACAACAAGAGGATATCAAGAGGCAAGCGAGCCCAGGTCATTAAAAGGGATGATGTGGTTTCCGATGATTCATTGGATGAAAGTGCATTTCAGCAGCTCCCGAGATTTTCTAGGAGCAAGCTAGCCAAATTAATTGAGAGGGAAGATGCATTTTCAGATGGTTCGTTGGAGGAAAATATCCATCAGCAGCATGGAAGGATTCTTAGAAGCAAGCAATCCAAATTTGTTGAAAGGGAAGATGCAATTTCAGATGATTCTCTTGAGGACAATACTCACTGGCAGCACAGAAGAATTCCTAGAAGCAAAATGGCCAAATTTGTCGAGAGTGAAGATGCAGCTTCAGATGATTTGCAGGAGGATGATGGTCATCAGCATCACAGTAGAATTCCAAAACGCAAAAAGGCCAACTGTATTGAGAGTGAAGATGTAGTTTCTGATGATCTGTGGGAGAATAATATTCATCGGCACCTTAGGAAGACTCCTAGAGGCAAGCAACCCAATATAGCAGAGAGGGAAGAAGCTGTTTCAGATGACTTACTGGAGAATAGTTCTGATCAGCAGGACAGGATTATTCTTCGAAGCAAGCAGAAGAAATCTTCAATGAAACAAGGGATTCCTCGGCAACTGAAACAGAGTGCCCCTAAGATGATAAAAAAAGAGACCCCACAATTAATGAAACAAGAGAGGCAAATAAAGCCAGAAACTCCTCAGCTTCGGTTTGGTAAAAGTGATATGAATGCTAGACAGTTTGATTCACATGCTGAAGAGGAGCGAGGTCCACCTCGCATGCGCCTCAGGAAAAGACTCTCAAAGGCTCCAAAACAGTCGGTAACAAGGCTGAAAGAGAAGCAGAACATCAAGAAAAAAGTGAAGGATGCTACAGCAGTGAAGGCTCCAGCTGGGCGAAAGAATGTTAAAATGAAAGACGAGGAGGCAGAATATCAGTGTGACATTGATGGGTGCAGAATGAGTTTTGTATCGAAACAGGAGCTTGCACTGCACAAAAGAAACATTTGTCCAGTCAAGGGGTGTGGAAAGAAGTTTTTCTCGCACAAATATCTGGTGCAGCATCGCCGAGTCCATATAGATGACCGCCCTCTCAAGTGCCCTTGGAAGGGATGCAAGATGACATTCAAGTGGGCATGGGCCCGGACCGAACATATCAGGGTTCACACAGGTGCTCGTCCTTATGTATGTGCTGAGGAAGGCTGTGGCCAGACATTCAGATTTGTGTCAGATTTCAGTCGTCACAAGCGGAAGACTGGTCATTTGGCAAAGAAAGGCCGGGGGTAATATAAAAAACAAATGTAATTTAACATTGCTAATGAATTTGTTCAATTGACAGGGTAGGGCTAGGCTTATTCGATACGGATTAGAGTTTCCCTGTAATTGTCATCCAGAGTAGCAATTAATTCTCTTCAGTAGGGGTTTAATTGGCCCTTCCCATTTACTGCAACCTGAGCAGTTGCTTTGATGTTGAAACAAATTAATCTCCAATGATTGCAACATGTTAGTTCTTGTTTCAAGCTGGGAGTTCTGAGGATGTTGCTGTTTTGACTTAGCTGGTGTAGTATATTTATGCAAGAACTTTACAGCTACATGGTTATGGTGAAAGTTACTTGAACTGGACTAAAAGTTTGAAATTCAAGGCCAGAAATTCTTAAATCTCAACCCTCCAATCTATATCAATGGGGCCCCGTAATTCAAGTCTTTTCGAGTGTATGCAGAGAATTTGATGTGCCAAGCAAAAGGATCAGCTCTCCAGGGACCAAAATGCAGTAGAACTGTATTGACCAAAATAGCAGCATTTGTGCAAAAAGCTCTCAAATTTTCAGCCAAAGGAACAGAGACACAGGGCGTCTAAACATGGAGACAAATCCCTTTAATGGAAATTCACGCGATACGACACAAACTAACAAAAATATATACATAAAGTCATGTTTTATATGATTAGAGTTTTCTTTCAATAGAGTGTTCTACCACCAACCCTACTAGTTAGTTTTGAGCAGACCATCTATATTCAGATTTTAGAAAGTTCTTTCTAGCTCCTTTTCCTTGTATTCAAACACAAGATGATGGATTGAAGTATAACTTATGAGAGCTTTTTGGAATTAGAGTTTTCTTTTATGGTGATTCTATTACTTTCGCGTTGATCCAGTTAGTTTTGAGCTGGAAAAAAAAACATAGCTGGTAGGATGTTTCACTATATATTTTTTATTTTGTTTTTGTCGAGATTGTCAGGGTAAAGAAAAAAAAACTTTCTTTTTTTTTTTTCAAAGCATATGCTGTCAAAGATATGTATTTTTATTATAATTTTTATTCTAGAATTAGCTTATCACAATATAAAAAAATAATCTTGTATATAATGTAGCTGTGACAAACTCAATTATATGCAATAGGGTTGGCAATTCTTTTTTTTCTTTGAAAATCACATCACTAGGGGTAAGAAAAAACTTATTAAACCAAGAAAACTAGAAAAAAATAACTGAAAAAACCGAACCGTGAAAAAAAACCGATTAAAATTTTGAAAAAACCGACCGGTTCGGTTTCAGTTATATAAGTTTGAAACCGAAAAAACCGAATCCAAACTGGAAAAAAAACCGAATCAAACCGGTTTGAACCAGTTTTTATCCGAAAAAACCGAACCGAACCGAAACCGATCGGTTTGAACCGGTTTCGATTGGGTTTTTTTGATAAAAAAATTCAATTTAATTACTTTTTTTTTATAACAATCAAACCGAACCGGAAATGATCACTCTTGTAACTCATCTTTTTAAATACAATAAAAAATTATTTAATTTATTTTTATCTTCTTATTTATTCTCTAATATTTTATTATAGTAGAGTGATAAAAACATCCTAACTCAAACCTCACTTATTTTATTAAAAAGATAAACAAGCTGCCAATTTTAAAATCCATTTTTTCGTTGTTATATTTTTCTTTTTTAAAAAAATGGGTTAGTTTGAATTGGAATATCTTACATAAAGATAGATTATATAATGAACCCTATACTCAGGAACAAATTGAGAGAAATTAGACTTGTACGGATTTATATTGTAGACTAGGTATAAAATATAAGGGCAAGATGAGCTAATTTCTTCCCTTTTTTCTCCTATATTTTGAAACATAAAAATAAAATATAAAATACTTTCTAATTCATATACTTATGAGAAAAATCATAGAACTAGCTTCTTCTTTTTAAATCAAAGTTTAATGTTTAACGACCTCTAATTTAACGGATATAATATAAATATTATTTTATTTTCAGAAAATATGTGGTGTAATTTTGAAGAATTTCATTAAATAAATTATCATAGATATTGTAAGTACAATTGCGCATTTACTAGATCCTAGATCCATGGACCTGCGCTACATATTTCATAAAAATAATAATAATAATAGTAAAAGTAATGTTTAAAGCATTATCTGCCCCTTTTATGAAGAAAAAAATATTTGTCACTTGGATAATAGATCTTATTGGTCAAATAAATTGATTTATTTTAATTAGATGATAAATAAGTAGCAATGAACTATTTTTTAAAAAGAAAAAAATAGTATAACTCAATTTCCAACCGATAAAATATGAAATGATGAAATTGAGTAAAAAAAAATAAAAACAAACCGACTTGAGTAAACTTGTAACTCGAGTAATAAAGGTGGAATAACCCAATAGAAAGTAAAAGGAGAAAAAATCACAAAACCTAATTTCCAACAAACCAAATATAGAAGAGTAAGATTGAAAAAAAATAATCAACAAACAAAAAGAACCTAAAAAAATCAAAACTAGCTAAGACAATTAAACTCTATGACCGAGATTATTCTAATGGGATAACCAAGAAAAAAAATATCCAACACAGGAAAAACAATGAATATTAATTTCATATAGAACTGAATTTTGAAGGACAAAACCAAGAAAATATTAAAATTAAAAAAAAATGATCCCTTAAAAAGATTTGAGCCAACCCATGTAACCGCCAAACATGTGGTTTAAATCATGAGATTGAGAAAACTCGATAGAAAAGAAAGCGAAGAAAATCCCAAAACCTTTTTTTTTTTTACAAAAAGGCTTACAATGGCGAATGATGAAGTAAAAAAAAATAAAAAAGTAAAAAAAATTATGTTAACTTTTCAAATAACTGATGTGGAATTGTCTCTTAGATTACTAATTTGAGGTTTTGAAGAAAATTTGACCTAACAAGAATCTTACCTTGAAAAATCAAAGTTATATATGCAATTGATTACTTCCATCCTATACCAATAACGAGACGTGAACGAGAAATATAAATTACAACGAAGTTGATCAATTATTCAAATAGTTTGCAAGTTAAATCAATAATTTAGTATGAAAATTACTCAACTACACAATGAAAAATAAGCACACAATATGCGACAACTTGTAGATAATTCATCAACTAATAAAAATCCTTATATAAGTGTATTTATATGTAAACCCTGAAACTAATAGGTCAGACATGCATCTATTTTAAATAAAATCCAAACTAATTAAAATAAGGTTTAAAATAATAAAAATAAATAAACAATAGTCTAAAATTATTTTTTCACCATTTATTGCAAATGATAGTGAAAAATACCAAAGAGAAATAATTGTTGAAGAATCCTTAATGAACAAAAGTTTGATGCCTTGTAAAATAAGAATTAATTTCTAACTAATTAATTCTTCTTATTTGATATAAAATTCTTATAAATTAAATAATCTAAAGGTTGTCACATAAGTTCCCAATAACATTAAGTATTTCTTATAATAAATGAAATTCATGACTCTTAGAGAAACAGTGTCATTTTTATTTTCACACTTTGTTGATAGATTCTAAGCTCAACATCAAATACATCGTTTTTTTTTATTCAAATGAATTAGTGGGTCTAAAAATATATTATTGAAAATGTATAAATGTTTAGTTTCCAACTTAATTGAAATTGCATCCAAAATCTTCATGTAGCTTTACATATTATCTGAAAAGTAAACAAAGCTTCAAACTAATAGATTTGAATCTTTTTAACTCAAATATTTTAACAAAGCTCATTTAACTTCTCTTGGATACGCTTTATTTTAAGTCTTAGAATAGACCCGCTGAACGCTCATAATGCTCATAATGGATTCATTGATGTCATAATTAAGATTGCATTTCCTATAACTCGGGTTATTAGACCGAAAACACCTTATCTGAAAAAACTATAATGATAAAATTAAAAAAATAATTAATTATACATAAGGATCCTTAAAAGAATGAAGATATAAATTGAAATAAAAAATAAATTATAGGACAAATAACCTTTTTTTTTATTGAATGATGAAATTAAAAAGAAAAATTAATTTAACAAAAGGACAAAAAAAACTATAAAAAAATAAGAATCAAATTAAAAAAAATAACGTATCAGAAATTTTAATTCAAATATAAAATTAAAAATAAATTAAAATTTTACAAAAAAAAAAATTAAACCAAATTACAAAAATTTTACTTTATTTTTTGAATTTATGACTTTTAAAAAATTGTTAACATGAATACAAGCAAAATGGACAAGAATCATGAAATGACCAGAATTTAGCCTAATTACGTTGAAAATGGTTTTTTTTGGAAACTTTTATATTTTAAATTTTTTTTTCTTTTGATTTTTGAAAAAAATATTTTGAAAATGGAGATAAAAATTTGGGCTTTGACATCAATAATAAGTTCAAAATATCTTAACAAATGGATTTAATAAAAAAATAATTATATAAGTTTTTTAAATAAATTAATTATATTTGATTAGTGTCCCATGAAAAAAAATAAATAAATAAAAGAGATAGAAGTATACATGATTGAAGTGATAAATATAAATACATAAATAAATCTATTTTTGAGAAAATTTTAAAATGAATCCAAAAGTTTCATCCTTATAAAATAGAAAGGTTCTCTCGGTTTGAATTAGGAATGAGAAAAAAATTGATTAAACTGGAAAAAAATTAAAAAAAACCGAACTGTGAAAAATACCGATTAGAATTAAAAAAAACCAATTGATTCGGTTTCGGTTTTATAAGCCTAAAATCAAAAAAACTGAACCAAACCGAACTCAAACCGAAAAAACCAGAAAAAAACCGAGCCAAATTAAAAAACCGAGCAAAGAAAAAAAAACCGAGCCAAATAGGAAAAACCGAGCCAAACCGATTTGAACCTGTTTTTGTTCTAAAAAGACAGAACTGAACTAAAATCGATCGATTTAAACCGATTTCGATTCGTTTTGATTTTTTTATAAATAAAATTCAGTTTAATTAATTTTTTTAATAAAAACCAAACGGAAAAAAAAAATAATAACCCTAATTTCAATACAATAACCAAATCTTAGGGTTTAAATACAATAATTTTAATATATTGATATAAAAATAGTATTATTCTAATATATTTTTAATTAAAAAATATTTAAAAAACTTTGAATGGCAATACAGCTCACAAGCCCACTGTAATGCGGAGGTGAAGCAGTAGCAGGTTGCAGGTAGCAGGTGGCAGGTAGCTGTGCAGTTTTTAATTTTAATTTAACAAAAACTACATACGTGTAGTAGTAGCGTAGCCTCGTAGGTCATTAAAGGCAACACCACTTTGCCTTTCCACCTCTGTCCTCTCCCACCCCGTTTTTCTCTTTTACCAAATTTAGGGTTTCAAATATTGAAATGTGGAGGCAAAATGGACCAACAAATTGAATCACCTATCCCAATAATTCATAAAGAAATCCCTCAGCTGGGGTTTCAATCTTTCTCTTCCTCTCCCCGATTCCCCTCTACGCCGTCTGATCCTGATCAAACGGCCCTGGATGACGATAACCATCTTCATCAAGAGCTACAGAACCAGCTTGACTTGAAAGAGGAGTCTCTAAATTCGAATGATTCTCATGAAGAAGAAGAAGAGGAGGAGGAATTCAAGAGTGTTAAAAAGATTGAATTTTTTTATGAGAGCATTGAGAAGGTAGGTGATGGTGGTGATGATTTAGAGAACAAGAATGAGAGAAGTAACGACATTGAGAATGATAACAGCAGTGGTTATCATCAGTATCCTGTGAGACCTGAAGCAGAGGATTGCGCCTTTTATATGAAGACTGGGACTTGCAAATTTGGAGCTAATTGCAAGTTTAATCATCCTCTCAGAAGGAAAAATCAGGTACAACTTGTTCTTTTTCTTGAATTATTATCTGATTTGTGTTTTTATGTGTGTATATTTTGTGGGTTTTGTGCTGTTGGTGTAAACGTAGTGTTTTTAGATAATGAGGACTGTGGTTTTGTATTGTGGTTGTTTTCTGTGTATTTTTAAATTTATTGGGGTTTTATTGTCGTTGGTCCAAATGTAGTATCTTTGGCTGAAGGGGAGGTAATTGCTTATGTTGAGTGTGTTTATAGCGTTTGTTTTGGCGGTTGCGAGTATTTTTTATGGATATATTTTGCTGGTGTTGTGATTAAGGGATTTGGGGATAAAAGGAGGGGTTTTGGTGTTTGTTGAAAATGGTAAATGTGGATGATTGTAGTATTAATGTATGTTGTAGTTGTTTCTTTTGATGGGAAATGGTTTTTGAAAGTGATTCCTGGATTTTATTTTCTTGTTCATGTGAAAATTTGTGGCGTAATGAATCAAGAGACTTGATTTTTTTTCTTTTGTTGCTTAAGTCAGCTGCTGGAAAATCCTGATATTTGATTGTTTTAAGACCTATCAGTTGGATTTATGTGACTGGGCATTGCTAACTAATTGCCATTTTTTATCTTTTGAAATTTGGTTGATTACAAGACTGTCAAGGAGAAGACAAAGGAAAGGGAAGAAGCAACAGAGAAGCCCAGCCTGATTGAATGCAAGGTTATTATTGCTGTGTATTGCTAAGAAGTTGAGGTTATGCTTACTCTTTTCTTTTCTTTTTTCATCTGTCCTTTTGCTTGCCATGTTCACCATGGGCAAGCATTCCAGGATGCCTCTGATGCTGCCTAGCATCTGCCAGGCTTTTGCACCTTTTTCACAAAACTTCCTTTAACTTAAGACTACTATGTTTGGTCCAACCAATATGTTGGAAGGAAGTGCTAAAACCTTCCATCCACTCAAAGCATTTCACTCCACTTGTGACATAGCCTGCTTCCAATCCTGAGGATGTTAAGGGAAGACCACCTGAGGGGCATTCTTATCAATCAAATGGTGCTCCTCTTCCTAACCAGAGAGTATAGTCCACTCCCTTGCCTTTCAGCTGATTCTGATGGCTGAACTCTCAACGGCCAGAAGAAAGACTCCTACTCCCACATAGGACTAGGCCATAGGAGATGGAATGAAGCCTGCCTTCTCAAGCTGGAAAAGCAAATATCACTAAGGGTTTTTTTTTCCCATAAATGGAATTGAAGGCTATGTCGAAATCACAATCTTGGTATTGTGTAGTCTTATTATAATTTCCTTATCTGATGTTGGCTTAATTTGTAGACATTTGGGATAGGATAACGTTTCTTGCTTCTTTATGGTCTATGGCTGCAAGGTTTTGAGGATCTAGTGAAATTTGCATGCTTTTTAACTGAAATTTCCCTATTATTCTTTTCTTGCAGGGTCATATGTCTAATTTTTTTACTCGATCATCTATGTTCTCCTCTTTCCAATGATTTTAGTGATAGAAAATATCTAAATGTTGTATGCTTGTACTCATTACAAAATAGTTTTCTGTTAATTCTGGTCAAAGTAAAGGACTCATTTAATAGTTGCTTAGTCATGTTGTGTTCACGCTTACTTTATTTTCTCCTTATGTAAGGGTTAGTTTTTAGTTTTGTTGGCATTTTTTTTGTTTGAGTTATATGTAATATGTTTGGCTGAAGAATGACATTTTTTTTTCTGTATTATAATCATTTCTTGAGCATGCTGCAGTACTACTTGAAGACAGGGGGCTGCAAGTATGGAACAGCTTGTAGGTTCAACCACTCAAGAGCAAAATATTCAGTGCCGCCAGTGAAAATTCCAATGTCACCAGCTTTAGAGCTCAATTTTCTGGGTCTTCCAATCCGACTGGTATCTCTTCTATGCATGCTTTAAAAATTTTGATATATGTTTGCCAACCATGCTGAGGTTTGTTATATTTAAGTGGCTTTGCTGGAAAAATTCTAACACAGACTATCAATCACAGGGAGAGAAAGAGTGTGAGTATTTCATGCGTAATGGCTCCTGCAAGTTTGGAGCTAACTGCAAATATAATCATCCAGATCCTACAGCTGTGGGAGGAAGTGACCATCCTTCAACATTTCTTAATGGTGGATCTGCTTCTCTACCAGTTCCATCATCATCAAGTGTAGGTTCTTGGTCTTCACCGAGGGCATTAAATGATCCTACATCCTTTGTCCCAATTATGTTTTCACCAAATCAAGGAGTTCCTCCTCAAAGTCCAGATTGGAATGGATATCAGGTATTTACGTTGACGCTTTGCTGTTTTAAGTTTTATCAATTTTAACCTAGCAATATAGGACACTTTGTGAGTTTACTGTTTCCTTGGTAGGTGCAGTCTGACACTACAAATGGTCCTCTTTTCTGTCTCGTGTTGCCTTTTGGTTTATTATTCTTTCGTTAGCTTTTAGAATATTCTACTAAATGGTTTTCCAAGTGTTCTTACTTATAGATGGTTGTCCAAATTCATGTTTTTCTCTGATTTATTCCCTGTAATTGACCATTAGGCCTGAGAGAGGCTGACATCTAGTGGTGAATGTCAGTAAATGATGATGTAACTGTACAGGATATCCCAAAATGTAGAATTATGTGGAAGGTCTGTTCTGCTTTAACTATCAAAGTATTTTCTTTACGACCAAATCCAGCTTTTATTATGATGTACTCTGCCATGACTTACTTGATTTGGAAATCACAGGGATCTCTGACAATTACATTATATATGCGAGCACTCTGCATTTATTGCATTCACCATGACTGATGCTGAAGAGTATAAATTACTTTTTGCTCACACTTGTCCTGAAAACGCTCTACTCAGCCTGGGGAGCCCATTTGTTGTATTCAGTCACATACACTATTTTCTGGTGTTCAACTTCGTGTAGGGTAGAGCATGGAGAATAATGGAAGAGTTACCGCTGAAGATATAATTATCTCCTGCATTGAAAGAAGTTGGAATGTGTTTTGCATGTCCCTTGCCTCACATATGTCAGATTACTTAATGACTAATATTTCCATTTCCTTTTAACCGTTCCCTTTTTCATTCTAGTAAAGTTGACAGTTCAATTGATGATTAGCATTCTTGCTTTTCTTCATGTGACTTGACAGAGTTTATGTTTCAGATTTTTAAGGGTGGAGGTGTGCTTATTTAGTTGACTTAACATTTGCTTAAAACAACTGATTATTAAAGTTTTTTGTGTTTAATTGTATGCTTTTATGGCTTATCAAAGATAAGATTTGATACCCTTTTCTGACTTGCCTAGGCTCCTCTATACCCTCCAGAAAGAAGTCTGCATCCACCTCTGTCATATGCCTTAATCAACATTGCAACTGAAAGCAATGTCTATGCACCTCAGCAACAGCAAATAGTAGTTGATGAATTCCCAGAACGACCTGGTCAACCGCAGTGCAGTTTTTACATGAAATTTGGGGACTGTAAGTTCAAATCCAACTGCAAATATCATCATCCAAAGAATCGGATCTCAAAGTCACCCCCACTAACTCTAAGTGACAAGGGCCTGCCACTGAGACCTGTAAGTTCATTCTTATTTCCAGATTAAATCTTATGAAGGATTTATAAACTTGGGAAATCAATGTGGTAATTTTTGTCTTCTCTTGCTAATGTTTTTCTGCTCTTTCCATTTACTATAGATATTATATGTGGAAATTCTCCAATAGGTGAAGTATCGTTTGAGTTTGAGTTTGAGTTTTAGTTGTCATTGACTCGTTCAAGAATTTGTTCGAGTAGAAGATGCATGAAAATAACTCCAAGCACATCAAATCTTTTCTAAATAAGCCTCCAAGAATAAAACATTATATATGCTTCTGAACCAGTCCAGTAAACTACGTTCTTACAACAGCACATCCCATTGAAATGACTAGCTTTCTTAGTCTTGCTATTAGAACTGATGAGATTTTAAATATTTTCACCTCTCTAATGGCTGTCTTTCAAATCCAGGATCAAAATATCTGCTCTCACTACAGCCGCTATGGTATTTGCAAGTTTGGGCCTTCCTGTAAATTTGACCATTCAATACAACCAGCTTCTTCAATAGGATCTAGTGATGATCAGAACACTGCTTTTGGCAACTCTGTGACTCAGGAAGCGGCTAGAATGGCTGAAAGCGGAAATGGAAGTGATACAGCGGTTGAGTAGCCTGTGTAAAAGTTTTGCATCAAGCTTTCTAGTGTTCTAGGATCAACAAAACCGAAGACCTAAAATTTTCTCATCGAAACATGGATGTTCTATTGAACTTTTTTTTTGGTTGCCTTCCTCTTTTGAGCTGCCACAAGCTTTTCAAACGGTGGCATTATATATTTATCTTGTTTTGCGTCACCACGAGCGAAAGTGAAATCAGGATATGCAAATTCCCTCTTTTCAACGCCTATACCAGTTTTATTTATTGCAATCGTCGGATTATTCCTGGCCCAATGGTTCCTGCCTTCTTGGGTTGTCTTGGTGGCCTTTTCTTTCGCTTCTTACCTGATTGAGTTTAATTTACAGTTGCTTCTGATAATCAAACGCTATTTGAAAAATCGCCTAGAGAAATGCTCAAAATTATCGAAAAAGGAAAAAAAGTTCTGTAAACTAAATATTGTTTTAATGAGGAAAAATTATAAATCTTGTTTATTTAAGCGGGGGAACACTTTATATACCAAAATTTTGTCTAATTGCCATAAATCTATATCTAATAGTACAAATGGTTTTCTGTATTACAGTGTATTTGGGACTACAGAACATTTGAAAAAAAAAGAAGTTAAAAGTGTTTTATACTTAAAAAAAAATATTAAATTAATATATTTTATATAATTTTTGATAATTTAGCTATGTTAATATTAAAGATAAAAAAAAAATTATTTTGATGTATTTTAACTAGAAAATTTCAAAAGTTTTCTGTTCTTGTGCTGAAAAAGAACCCTTACTTTGATTTTAGGTTATGAATTTTAGGTAATTCATAAAATATAAGGTATAATGCTACACACTGAAGGAGTCACAGGTCTTCAAATGAATAGGAAGACGAAGCATGTAGACATTTCCATTAATCTTCTACAGCATCTTACAAAGACCAATCTTTCTCTCCCGAAGCAACCATCCACAAGTTAAGGAAACCAGTCGTGCTGCTGTCATCACACAACTTCACGACAGCAACATTAACCAGGATCTTAGGAATGACAAGGCTGATCCACCTCAAAAAGACACTTACCATAACCTTGCTCCAACGAATGAAAGCTCAGCAGAAGAAGAAATGACAGCCATGCAATCTGAACATCTTTTTCATAAAGACACTTACCATAACCTTGCTCCTACGGTTATGTTTTGCAACCAAGATGGAAGCTCAGCAAAAGAAGAAATTACAGCATTCAATCTGCAAATATTGGATGCTTTATCAAATCTCTCAAAGATGGAAAAGATCTTATTGTTTATGGAAAATAAACTATTCCTAGTGTACTACTCAATAAAAGAGAATTAATTCATTACTCTCTCTTTCTATATTCTCCTTTTGGTTTTAGAGCCAGAGTGAGCACCAGCACAAACCTTCCACTGTCAATATGAATACACTTTCTTTGAATGTTGGAAACTTTGATACACTAAAACTCAGTCCAACCAACTACCCTTTATGGCGTGAACAAGCCTTAGCCCTTGTAGAAAGCCAAGATTTGTTAGGTCATCTGAACAAAGAAGAAACTACCCTCTACACAATATATTTCACCAACACCAAATACCATCAATATTTCAAATACAAAACACTTAGAGCTTGAGCTAACAGAAGCTTTTGCTGCCTGGCAAAAGTCTGATCGTCTTCTTCATGGCTGGATCATTGGAACACTCTCTAAAGAAGCCCTTGGACTCATGTTGTTATATGCTAAAACCTTTATCTGTGTGTCTACCTACAACCATATTACAACATGGGTCTTCCTGCTTTTTTTATGTTCCCCTCATAGCACCACCACTGCCTCTTCGTGATGCTGCTTCTACACATACCATGGAGACTACTCCTATGTCAGATGTACATCAGATGCAAATACTGCACAGCAGCCACTCTTATCTTTTGAAATTGAGACAGCTCAATTGCCTTCCCAAGCTGATTGTCAAACAGCTCCATGAATACCAAATGAAGCCACTACTGCACAACAACCATGCTCATCATCTGTGATTGAGCCCGTTCAATTTGTTCCACATTCTACTCTAGAAAACTTCACTCTACCTCAACCCAAGTGTAGTAGTTAAAACTGTGTCTACAATTCATCAGACACTATGGAGGAAGAACTTGCAGCCTTTCAAAATAAAATCTGGTCACTTGTCCCTTGCAATCCTCTCATGAATGTCATTAGTTCCAAATGAGTTTTTAAAACTAAACTCAAACATGATGGCTCTCTAGATCGACTCAAGACTCAGGTTGTTGCGAAAGGATTCCATCGAATTGATGGAGTAGATTACACTGGAATCTTTTCTCCCATTGTTAAACCAGGCACCATTCACATGATTATTACCATAGCTCTTGCTAAGCAGTGGACTATTCGTCAACTTGACGTAAAAAATGCATTCTTACATGGTTTGATTTCTGAGGACATTTATATGAAGCAACCACCAGGCATGACAGATCCCCGATTGCCACACCTTGTCTGCAAACTTAACCATACTCTTTATGGACTGAAATAGACGCCTCGTTCTTGGTTTGATCGGTTTAGCACTTTTCTTCTGAAATATGGCTTTTACTGTAGTCTAACAGATCCCTCTTTATTTATTTTTTAATTTGATTATGGCACACTAATCCTTCTTCTCTATGTAGATGACATCCTTCTCACAGGACCCACGACTTCTCTTGTCACAAGCTTTATTCAATTATTGAGCCGTGAATTTTCAATGTAAGATTTTGGGTCTGTTCATCACTTTCTTGGCATTGTGATTTCTCAAACTAGCAGTGGTCTTTAATTGTCTCAATCATACTATGCCCTTACCATCATTGAACAAGCTGTCATGATTGACTGTAAGCCCATGAGTACACCTCTCGAAGCAAGGACTAAACATGCTCTGTTGCACATTTGAAAATGGGCCGACATATTCTACGATATGTCAAAGGCACCACGATACGTCAAAGGCACCATTGATATTGGTCTATATTTTACCTCTAATACTACTTTGAATTTATGTGCCTTTTCAGATGTTGATTGAGCCGCATGTTCTACTACCCGACGGTCAACAACTGGTTATTGCATCTTTTTTTGTCAGAATCTTAATTCCTAGTGTGCAAAGAAGCAACCCACAATCTCACACTCCCAACACTAAAGTTGAGTATCATGCCATGGCAAATACTGTAGCAGAACTTCCTTGGCTAAGCTTTATCCTTAAAGACCTTCACATCCCAGTAGCATCTCTTTCGGTTCTCTATTGTGACAATCTTAGTTCTCTTCATCTGAATGTTAATCCGGTGTTCCATACTCGCAATAAGCATATTGAATTAGACCATCACTTTAAAGTGAACGGGTTGCTCTTGGACATCCTATCACTCAACATGTCTCCTCTACTGATCAAGTTGCTGACCTCTTCACTAAGCCATTCTCTAAGCCGTCTATGCTTGGGTTTCAATCCAAACTTTGCCTCCAGCTCCGACAAAGTTTGTGGGAGCGTAATAACAACCATCCACAAGTTAAGGACAACAGCCATGTTGCTGTCATCACACAGCTTCACAACAGCAACATTAACCAGGATTTTAGGAATAACAAGGCTGATCCACCTCAAAAAGACACTTACCACAACCTTGCTTCAACGAGTGAAAGCTCAGCAGAAGAAGAAATTACAGCCATGCAATCTGCAAATCTTTTTCATATAGACACTTACCATAACCTTGCTCCAACGGTAATGTCTTAAAACCAAGATGGAAGGTCAGCAGAAGAAAAAATTACAGCCATGCTTAATCAAATATCTCAAAGATGGAAAGGATCCTATTTTTTATGGAAAATAAACTATTCCTAGTTTAGTTAAACACAATTACCTTAACTGTTGATTGTATATAAAAACAACTATGCCTATTGTAAATGTATTTTTCACGTTTCTGTCTTACTACTCAATAAAAGAGAATTAATTCACTACTATCTCTTTCTATATTCTCCTTTTACCTTCAGCTATTGTGAAGCAGAAAACCAACTAGCAGATATATTCACAAAAGCTCTTCCTAAAATCAGATTTGAATTTCTCAGGAACAAGCTGGGAGTATCAAGCAAAAGTCACAAGGAGAGGGGTTAGAATGTTGTTACTTTTTCTACATGCACTATAGTGCATGTCCGCTTTACGTCTACTTTGTGTCCAGTGTATGTTACTGTATAAATCTACTGATATTCTGCAAAATCATTGCTGAAGCAAATCTGCAGAAATGTCAGTAGAGGTTCCTAAAGTTAAGGGATATGTTGCAAGCTTTGAGGGTATTAGGTGAAGACTTTATTGATATAAACCTCTAGCAATCAAGACTTTTGTGTCTAAAAAGTCATGTAATATCAGTTTTCCTGCAATGAGAAAAAAACACCAAGCTTAGAATTTCTTTGCTGCAAATTTGCAGTCATCACAAAACCAACAATTTTCCTCGGAGATTCTCAAATTGCGTGCCTCTTTGTATGATGTATGTATAAGCAATATTTATCTTTTACATTCTTTCTCACACTTTTGTATCTATTGAGCCTTGGTTGACATTCGGCTTTTCTTTCAGGAAAAAAGTGACATTCCATGGAGTTACTAAACTAACAATAATGCTCAAGCGCTTGGTGCTTGATGTTTATGAAAGGGACGATATTAGCCTTCTTAAATCCACATTGTTGACTGAGACAGCTCCTCATCTGCATAAATTTCTTTCGCTGGTAAAAGGTCTTACTTCTTAACTCCCAATATACAAATCCAAGGCTACTGAAAGTTACTGTAGAAGCAGAAAAACATGCTACCAGACAAAAGAATGCTAGCAGAAAGGAGTAGAATCAGGCTTGGCCTTACTTGGATAGCCTAAAAACAAAGACCAGAGTGGTTCAAAACTAAAACCAGGAACAAAATGTCACCAAGCACAACGTACACCAGCAGGAGTTGCAGCAACTCTGATATTGTCCCACCAGAATGGTGTCCTGGGACAGAATATGAGAGAAGTTTGTCAAAATGCACCAAATACTTGAAATTCCTTGTTCTTCCCTCGTATTTGACGGTGAAAGTCTATCACAGGAGGGATATTTCTAGTGTTCGATGTTGTACGCATGCTTGCTTCCATTACATAAATAATAAACAGTGGAAGATTGGTTGTTAGTTCTCCTAGTTTATGATAATTCATCGTGGAGGTAGTCAATTTTTCCTTACCTTTACTGGTTTGGCATACAAAACAATACACTGGGATACAAAATTTCCAACCATTCCTAAAATATTTATAGGCTATCTCTAGTATTAGTCAATATTATGGCCAATGAAACGTTGTTTTCTATGTTCTCTAAGGAATGAGATATTCTTACAGGATCATTTACTTGTTTCATAAGTTAAACTAGTAAAGAAATGAGCTATGCTAGCGTTGTCACCCTGCTCTGTGCTATACTCAACTATACAATTAAACTTCTAATGCCCAACGATACAGGCAAGACCACCCAAATCTCTGCTATACACAAACACGTACAATTTCTAGTTTCAACATCATTAAACTCCTTCCCAAAACTGATTTAAGTATTAAAGGATCCCCTAAACACACAAGAGACTTTGTTTTGTTGGTTATAGCCCATCCTGAATAGCCTAGTTCATTGTCAATCGTGGAAAGTCTAGAAAATCCTTTGAATTTTTTCTATTATTTCATCAGTAAATTATGTGCTTCGTCGAATGTTCTTACACGCTATGTACAAGGATGCTTTGAGAGGAAATTCTAAGCGTTTAGAGAATAACATGAATTATATATTATAACCTCATCTAACATGGTGCATGCTTGAGAATGCCACTATGCTCGAGAAAATCATAATTAATCCTTCCAATCTATGTTTGTTGGGAACTCCACGGGAACAAAAGGAGAGCCAACAGACAGAGAGAGAGAAAAAAAAAGTTAGGGTCAGGCAGTGATCAGTAATTTATAATTCAAAACTAGCCATATAGGATTCATGGGATTTTTCAGGAAGGAAAGGTAGTAATCCATGAGATTTGGAGCTTCTATGCAGGTTTTAACCAGTAACTTGCCAAAAAACTGTGGGTAATTTATGCGCATGTTGTCTCTGCATGAGCGAGTGAGATTGTTATCCGCCGAAGGGGATGGCTAGTTTTGAAACTCAAGTCATGAAAGCAACCAGCTGCTGTTTGGTTGTAGAGCTATATAGCTGCATAGGAGTGAAGCCAGTGGAGCTGTATTGCTGGATATGGGGTAATTGATGAAAGCAGTTTTAAACTATAAGCAATCATCAAATCGTTCGAGTCATGATCTCCCATTTTACCGACCTTAAAAACTACAAAAGCCGGATTAGCAGAACAAAAGTTAAGCCACAGATTTGGAAAAGAGTGACAATTTTTTTGTTTTCATTATATATTGTTTTATAAACAGAATGAGGAGCTGTTGAGTTCTAGGAACAACTAGGCATGTTTCCATTAGTAATAAATGGAAGAGAGTGGACATTGTGTTTAGTTTAGAAGAATCAATGCAAGAATGGGCAAAGGATGCCATGTTGATCCTCAACACAACTATAGGGTTAAGGTCAACACTCAATGGAAAACCCCAAGCCGAGAATCTTAAAACCCTGAATATTTTGTTTATCCGTAAGAATCAGGCTAATTTCCATGGCATCAAATGATAATTTCTCCATGCAAGAAGGAAAAGCAAAACTTTTTGACAACAACAATAATAATAAATGTAAAAGGTGTTGTTGATTAGTATCATGTTGTTTCTTAGAGCCAATAAGTGAAACACTGCAACATCTCATGTAAAAACAAAGAGTCTCAACTTTTTTCTGGCACTCTTTTGCCATTATATGAGAAACATAAGAAACATAAAATGAAAAGAAAGAATCCATGGCAATAAACGAAAAACGAAGATAAGTATGGTCATAAACCATTCAGTCCTCCATCAGAAGGCTTAGGCATTAACTAGTAAGAGAATCCCCACCCCGGACATTGTTAGTTTCACCAGTCATTCATCGAGGCTCTTAGTGCATTATGAGTTCAACACAGCAAAGCCACCTCCTCTGCATGAGAAGATAATTGAGCTATAAGAAACCTTGAATTCGCAAATACAAAAACCAATGAAAGGGAAAGAGGACTTGAAAATGGCTCATTTAAAACATGCACCTTCGGAGGATGCTCATAGTTCTCATTTTTGGCATTTTTGCTGAACACAGGTTCAGTTCTCCGTGGCGAAACAACTTTTGCAGGACTATTTTTGGTCTTCTTCTCGTCTCTAGCCTTGTTAAATATGACTGTGAATCCTTCAGCAGAGGCAGGGTTGTTCACATCCCACTCACCAAACTTGGGCAAAGGCCGACCTTGCTGAAAGAGAAAAATCATCAATTCTAATAGATTAACCAGCCTTCTCTCAGGACATTTCCTGCTTCAATGTTAAAGGCTTTTCAAGACACATTCAACTCGTTTTGGACGCGGAATCATTACCAAGAAGCTACATTAGGAAGAAAAAAATCAGTTCAGTCTAGAGAAGCTACTAATGGATCAAAGATCTTGATACATGGCAAAAGACAGCAACCTGTAGAAAACCGAGCATAAAAAAATGTCATAGACAGGTAGATTTAAAGTGAATTGCTGGCTATAGGGAGTGTTCGAGTCCTATCCATTTGTTATCTATTGATTTCGGATTGTAATGGGATGAAATAACTAATAAAAGGCAGAGTACAGAGAACTAAACAAGACACAAAGCAATTAGTAATCAAACCCTAAAACCATCCATTCTTCCGTCCATGCCTACTTTCAGAAAACAACCAAGCAGCAAGAAACTTTGACAAATCACAAGATTCATAATGCCATATACCAGGGCCTAAAGCAAAGCCAACAAAACTTCCCCAGCTCAACCAAAACTTTGCTCTAACACATCAAAAAACATACATTAGACACATGATGGACCAGGAATATCCCACGAAATTTGAAATAACAATACAAAAAATTATCAATTACAAAGCCATTCAATTTAAGATATCTAAATGATATACAGATTACGAAATAAAATCCTATCCTCCTCAAAACATCATAAAGACTATCTTGGTCATCTAGTTCTCCCATATTAAAGCTGCTTAAACAAGAACATACACAACATAATATAATATAACATGCATAGACCTCTTCCTGAGATTACAGAAAACCCAATATTTAGCTGCTTAAATAAGAACATACACAACATAAAATGAACATATCCATTCTTGAAATGAAAAAAAACACACACACACACCAATTTTTAGAATCAAAGAACAAACGTAAATTAAGGATTAAGGAAACAGAAATCTTAAAAGAGACAAAACAAAGCAGGCAAGACTATAAAGAAAGATGAAAAGAAAAGAGTGCAAGGGAAGAAAAAACTTACAGAAGCCATGAAAGTCCCGGAAGAGTTTTTAATAGGGTGAGAGATGGGGGGAGACTTCGTTGTGATGCATCAACTTTTATAGAGCTGAAAAAGAAAAGGACAAGAAAGAGCGATTTGTAAGGCAAAGAAAGAGAGGGGATGATAGAAAACGGAAATGAGAAGACATTCTGTTCGTTATAACTGTATTTTCTTTTGTTAGGTAATTGATCAGAGGCACCCACGTTGTTTACGCGCTTTAACGCACAAACTCTTTTTTCCTAACGTTGCCCGAGAGAACTGTTGGGGAAAATAGGTTTACGTTGTCATTGGTCCTTTAAGACTTAAGATTTTTCTCTCGTTTAATTTATACATAGCTTTAGCTTAGGTTAGTGATTTGATTCATAGTTTTACTCCTGAAGATGTTTAAAATTTCACCCCTGCGTAACTATAACGAGTCCCTTTGGACATGTGAATTAAGAATTTTCTACTGGGTATGGTGGGTGCCTGTCGAAGACTGTAGTTCAGCTTTTGAAATTTCAGCGCAAGGCCATCTATGATAGTCTCAGGTAAATTTCTCCACGTACAGTGCTTAGGCAGCCTGAATGAGTATAGTTGAAGTCCATAATTCAGGTAAATTTCTCGTTGTACAGTGCTTAGGCTGGACTGGGGTAAGATAGTCTCAGTCTGTTGCGGTAAATAGCGATTGAGCACACTGAAACTATATCATGGCAGCTCGGCATTCAGTGTGCAGCAGCACAGCACTCATAAACAACAATACGCACATTGATGGTAGCATAAATAGGCATTAAATTGTTTGGACCTGTAAATACATTGATGGCTACATCTCCATACTCCACAGTGCAAAACCAATAACTACTACTCCGATTCTAAAACTTTCCTGTAACAAAAAAGTGTCGTCTCCAAATTGTGGTTATAAATCCAACAACTCTATTCACGTTTCCTGTTCTGCTAACCTAGTTTTAACATTTTTTATATTCACAATCTGGTTGTCAAAAGCATCGCCTGGAACTTTAAGTCGGGGTTGAAGCTGATTCTCAGCTTGCCCTTACCCTGGTTGAATTTGGCTTCGCTTCACCCTGAATCAATTAAAAATACTGATTTGATTCATTCCATTTCATTTAGGCAAGAGGGAGGCTGTCAGTCACTTGAGCTATGGATTCATCGGTTGGGAGATTCTTGGAAACAGCATTCATCTTTTGTTCTTTCCTTCTCGTTTCAGCTGCTATCTGGCTTCCTCTTACGGACCTCGTTGCCTCAGTCAGCGATAGGGAATCTCTCCTTCTGGGAGTTCCCAGTTGTCATCGTCATCCTTTTTCTTCTTGGGTGCTTCCTGTTTAACTGGTGTTCTTGGCTGTGGGCGTCTGACATTGCGAGAAACAAATTAAGTCTAAGATAACCTTTAGACTTTTATCTAGAGGGATCCAGCAAGCATAATTTCTCAAACAATTCTCCTCAACATTATGATGAGTTTTACTCAGCCAAAAATGAATTATAATACACAGACGCGGAAGGTTTAAAACAGTAGTACAAAATCAGAAAGCAACATTGTAGTCAATCCAAGCAACATCACCTAAAACTTCATGCAGCTACCTCCAGGGCTTTAAAAGACTAAGAGTGCACCAAAAGTATGATTGCAAAACTAAGAAAGGGAAGGGAAGACAGATACTCTAATTGCATGCTCAATTTTGATGTTGAAATGATGGAAAAGAAAAGATTGTAGATATGGAGCCATTCAAATGGCTGGGGCAAGATAAAATAAAACCTGCATTCAACTGGGTGCAACTACACAACTATCTGACAGAGGTTTTCATTACTAAGGCTAGAACAGAAAAATCATTTTCTTTCCTGCACTTCCAACATTTAATGCAGCCATGTCTAGTTCAGTATGATCAACACCAAGTGAACAAAAACTTTTCATATAAAGTTAACTGTTTGATTTCACATTACAGTGAAGGGTCCATGAATAATTTTACTAGTCCAACTCGAAACAAGACTAGAATCCAGAAGCTAGATTCTAAGTGATTCCGAAGTTTCAAGCTTCTACCTCTTGACATAAGTGTCACTGAGCATATGATCATAACGCAAAAACAAAAGCAATGTTAACACAAGCCAAGCAAAATCAAATTTTCAGTTTATAATAATGCACAAGACAGGCATTAGACTTTACAAATGTTAAGAATACCATATAGTAAAAAAAATGAATAAATCAAGCGGGAAAACAAAATTTATATGCTAAAAAAATTCAATCGGTGTAGAAAGACAAATCCTTGAATGAAAGCCTAATAAATAGAAGAACCAAACATCCTCAAAAAAAAAAAAAAAAAGAAGCTTTCACATCACATGTATACAACATAAATCAAAGCCCACAAAACTCAACCAAATTGCACAATCAATCTAAAAGTAGCAACAAAATAAAGAAAAACCAAAACCAAAACAGAACGAAAGAAAGTACAAATTCTGACCTCTGACTGTTTCTTCTAGCAGCATCTCTAGTTTTTCTCTTCTTCTTATCTTGTGTGCTCTCAAAGAACCTCCTCCTCCTACACTCCTGCAAAACACGTGCCCTTATAACAGCTTTCTTGAACCGAAACAGTATACTCTCCTCAGGCTCGTTCTCTTTCACGTTGATTTGCACGTTAAATACAGATTTGAAGTAAAGGGTGTTCGCATATGCAAGTGAAGGACTCACCATGGCTAGATTATCAATAGCAGATGTTGTCAAAGAAGAGAGGAAAGAGAGGTCTGGGCAATTGGTGGAACGACTTGTCGTGGGCATGGTCTTTTCCCAGGTTGAATGACTCGTGGTGAGTACTAATGGGGTCCATTTGGAGGATGTTGTTTTGGGAAGGTGAAGTTGTTGTGCTGATTGTGGGGAATGAGAAAGGAGAGTTGGTGGTGGTGGTGGTTTTGAGTGGAGGAGAGAGGAGGCTGCAGTCGCTATGGCCATGGCCGAGGTCATAAACGACGATGAATTTGGTTCTGGCGGCGACAGGCTTTGTCGTTTTAAGGAGGAAGAGATCACTGGGTGTCCCAGGTTGAGTGTCACCATCTTGTCAGTTTATCAGAGTTCCTGCTACTGTGACCTTTTTGTTTGGGAAACCCAATTTAGTCCCTAACAAATGTATACTCATTCTTTTCAGTGTTGTGTCAAAAACATTTCCATAAATTATGAACATTATTCGGTAAATGTCAACCACAATTGAAAAAAAGACCCTTTAGGAAATTAATGTAGGAAACATCAAGGGATCAAATTGAAAAACAACTTATAGGTTTATGATCAGTTGAGAATTAGTAAATTCCGCCCCAGCTCACCAAAGGCCAGCTGATGATGGCTTGAATTGAAGTGGCAACGCAGAAACTTGAACTCAAGCAACTTCGGCTTGTAGACTTCATCTTCCTTGAAGTAAAGGAGAAGGATGGCAAAAGAGGATAGGGTTTGTTCTTTGGATAATGAGGGAGAGAGAAGGGGCTCTAAGGTTTTGTCTGGTTTTTTTCTATCTAGATGTGCAGAGAAGAAGCGAAACAGAGGAAAAAAGAAGACATGACTTTAAGGTAAAAAGAAACGGCATGTTTTAAGAGAATTCAGGAGAAGGATGACTCAAAACGCTGCACCTGAAAGATGCTGGCAATTGGTGAAACAAGAGAGGCAAACGAATCTATAGACTCCTCGGCTTCAGAATGGTGAATAGGGAGCAGAGTGCTAGATAGTTGAAATCGCTTGCCAAAGAGGAGCTAGAAGGTGGGCCTAGCATGCCCTTGGGAAAGGTTCCATCCTCGAAGTCTCTTAAAGAATTGGAAAGGAAGCTGAAAGTGAAGGAATACCTGAACAATGAAGGCTCCAACGGGCAGAAAGAAAGTGAAAATAAAAGACGAGGAAGCAGAATATCAGGGCGACATTGAGCGGTGTTTTGGATCAAAACAAGAGGTTGCCCTTTACAAAGTCAAGGGTGGTTCAAGAAGTTCTTCCCACACAATCATCTAGTGCAGGTGCAGCATTGCGGAGCCCCACGTGGATAGATGATCGCCCTCAGTTTATGACTTCTGAAGGGAAGGGATGCAAGATGACATTTGATGAAGTGTTCAGGTTTTTTTTAGTGGTTGAATCGTATATCGGTTAAATTTTTTAAAAATAGTATTTTTTTTTTAATAAATGGCTTGGATACCTGAAAAAAAAAAGAATATTTAAGGATACACTAATAAAAAATTTAGCAGTTTTATAGAAAAAATAAAAGATAAATACAGTTACAGAGCTTTAAATTTTAATATTTAGAGCTTTAAATTTTAATATTTAGATTGATTTTGTGTTGAATTTGTATCTTTTTAATATAAAAAAAACTTGTCATTTACTTGGTAATTCAATAAGTATATTTATAGCCATTGAATGTTGTTTTTTTTTTTAATGGAGAGGCTGAAGAGTAATTTTAATATGGTAATATTTATAAAGAACAAAATATCTCTTACACAAGTATTAATAAACATTAATGCGAATAAAAAAAAGGACTCAGCACATGTTTTTAGACTTAAAAAGTAGGTCAAGATACATCATTTAGGGGTTGGGCTCAGGTGGTGCGCCTAAGCCCATAAAAAGATGTTGGGGGTGCCTAACACCCGGCCTCGAGTTTCAGCTCGAGCCTAAACCTCAACCCGGGTTCGGATGTTCTACCCGAGCCCTTAAAAAATGTTTAGAAATGGAATAAAAAATTTTGGACCCATGATCGTTATGTGTTTGGTGCCAAAAGAGAGAAATATTAATCCGTCAACATTCAAGCAGGTATAAGGCACCACCTAGACGGACAAATCAGGGTTGATGAAGCTACTTGTCCTTATTGACTCTAAATGACAATCAAATTTTGACAGATTCTAACTTTGTCACAGGAGGTAAAGCTTGGTGATTCAACAAAGGTAGTATTTGATATTATAATAGTTGTTGTTTTTTAAAGTGTTTTTCACTTAAAATTTTATAAAATGATGTTTTTTTTTAAATCATTTTTTATATCAATACATCAAAATAGTCCAAAAACACTAAAAAATTATTTTAAAAAAAATACATAACATACAACAAAAACAAACATATAATCATATAGGGGAAGGGGAAAGGGAAGCAATTTAAAGAACTTGTGAAATTTGGCATTGTTCAATAGAGAAGGTAGGTGATGGATTCAAATAAAATAGACCAAAAAACCCAAAGAATGGTCTTTCGACAAAGAAATGCAAGGGGAAGGGAGGCAATTTAAAGAACATATTTAATTATGCATTGTTTAATGAAGAGGGTACGACCAAAATACCAAATGTTCAATTTTCTTATTTTTCAATTCCTGGATTTGAGAAAAGAGAAAAGAAAAAGTCATTAGATTCTCTTTAATTTTTAGTCTTGGATTTAAGAGAGAAGATTGTTGGTTGTCACCAATTTCAGTCACTAAAATGGTTAATTTTAATATTGACCGGTTTCATTTGATAAGTTTCGTACCTCAATATTGCTTGAAAAAACATATCAAGGTTTAGAAAGAAAATTTTTACCCTAATTGATTTTTTTTTTGTTTTTTAGGTTGATAAATTGGGGGGTTTTTATGTTTTAAGGGGTATTTATTAAGTGTTTTTAGGCGAAAATAGTTTTTTTAGTATAAATGATAATTTAATCTAAACTCGATAGATACCTACTCGAATCAACCTAAATAGATGAGTTTTTTTGGATAGTTGTCTTACACGATGAGTAATGGTATCAAGTATTAATATTGTCAAACTTGACTTGAGACCTAACATAAACCTAACCTAAAATATATATTTGTATTATATAGATATATAAGTAGAATATTTATATTTTTGTAATCTAATATGATATATATTTATCTTAATATTTATAATTTTATCATTTAATACTTGATATTTAATAATAAATAATATTTATATAATGAATATTCTTATGGATATTTGAAACTTGATGAATAAGATAAACATTAAAAAAATATCACTTAAAAAAGCAATATTAGAAAGGAAAAAAAACCTAGATGTTATGGCTTAATTCGTCAAACTCGCGCTCTAGACTGTGGACTAAATTGAGATCAATATGTTTTTTTTCTTAAATTTGTATTTAACCTTAAAAAACCAAAAAACAGCAAAGAAAGGCCAGACTGTCAGGCCCATGGTCTAGCTCGCCGGGCCAGTGCAAAGAAAAGCTCAAGCATGTGGGTGGGCCTTTAAGCACAGGCCCACATGCTTGGGCAAAGAGTCCACTCCTATTTTTTGAGAAAAAAATACACAAGCAACATGTCACCTATGAATCTACATGCCTAGATTCCAATCACCTAGTAGCGGCTGAAAATCAGGGCATAGGACTTCTTTGTTCATAAAACTCAATTTTAAGTCATTTCAACCATAAAATATCTAACCAATACCCTTAAAACACCTATAAATTAATCTATCAATTTAAAAACCCTAGAAAATGTTCAAAAACACAAAATAAAGTTAGGTTAGATTTTTTTTCCCCAGCTTAGATCTGTTTTTTCAAACAACATTGAGTTTCTAAATAACCACCATCAAACCTTTCTAATCTCATGGAAATTTGTGGAAGCCAAAAAATTTCATTTTAGTGGTTAATAATTGCCTGACGACCTTCTTTCTCATCATTACAATTCAATGATCTTTTTTTGTCATTTTTTTATTTATGGACTGAAAAATAATATAAATAAATTTTTATATCAAAATTGATATTTTTAAATTATAAAGGAACTTAAATTTTATAAGTTGTGTTAATTTAAGAATTTGAGAATTTAAGTATATTTTTTAAATATATTCTAGTATGCCACCCTTGTTTAAAATCTTTTTTTTTCAATCTCACTTTTATCTGAGAATTTAAAATTAAGTGGTCTTTAATTTTAAATAAATTACCAAAAAAAAAATACACATACCATCTACGGTACCTTAGCAAACACGTTTTAGATTATAAGGAATATTTTGACCGGCCTCTTTTTTTTTTTTTTTTCTTTATAAGTGCAACTCACCCATGAACAAAGCACAAAGCTTTATTAAATTTACAAAGAAATATATGGATTATGATGCCATGTAATACTACACGTGTGACTTAAATTATATATGCATTTGGTTCCGTCTCTTATTTTATACATACTAGCTGTTGTTTTTTCTTTTAAAGTGAAAAATCGAAACAAGGAAAAATAAACAGTTTTTTTTATAGTATATTTGGAACTTGAAGACATGAATTCAATTTAAATATTTTAATAAAATTTTATATTTGGATTTATTTTAAATGTCAATAATTAAATTTAATCTTTAAAAATTATAAAAAAATAAATCATAGAATAGCTCCTCTGATTTATAATTTTAAAAATGTTAAAATTAATTTTTTCAAATTACTCATTTACATATATTTTTTTATAAGAGATCTTTTTAAAAAATAAGATAAAGTGAGAGTAATATAAAAATCAAAATAAATTAAATTCTATCTTCTTTAAATATATCAATTCAACTTATTTATCAACTAAATTTAAATTAAATATTATTATAATAAAATTTAATTATAATAAAATCTTGCTTTCGAGTAATTTTTTGAGGTATTTAAGAATATGATAGCAATTATTTTTTAAAATATTTTTGATTTAAAAATACATAAAAATAATTGTTTTTTATAAAACAAATTACTTTTAATACAATACCGTACATTAAAATAATTCAATATATATATATATATATATATATATAAAATAATTTTTAAAAATAAATTTAAATTTTATCACACCCCATTTAAAACACAATGCCAAACGGGGGATCAATTCTTAACATAAGCGAGGGCTTCTTTCCCTGCGTATTTTTCAGCTTTCCCTTTCGTCTCCCCACTCTCTCCAATGGCAACTGCAGTAATTACCGAGACCAAAAAACTCCCGCGGCCGGGTCGCGGCGGGTACCAACCTCACGGACTAACCGAAGAAGAAGCTAGAGTCCGAGCCATTGCCGAAATCGTCAATTCCATGGTAGACCTTTCGAGAAAAAACCAAACCGTTGATCTTAACGCCCTAAAATCCGCCGCCTGTCGCAAATACGGCCTTGCACGTGCTCCAAAACTCGTCGAGATGATCGCAGCGTTGCCGGAATCCGATCGCGAGTCACTGCTACCGAAACTCCGGGCTAAACCGGTGCGCACCGCATCAGGAATTGCAGTTGTTGCCGTCATGTCGAAGCCGCACCGGTGTCCGCATATCGCGACGACGGGGAATATTTGTGTGTATTGTCCTGGTGGACCGGACTCTGATTTTGAGTACAGTACTCAGTCGTATACTGGTTATGAACCTACTAGTATGCGTGCGATTCGTGCTAGGTAGGGTTTCAGCTGCAGGATTGTCAATCATTTATAGTTTGAATTTTTTGAAAAGCCCTTTTTTAAAATGATTACGTTCAGTGTCATAATAGTAAATTAGTTGAAGAAGATAATTGATTTATTTTGGAGCTCATTTTCGATTAACTGGTGCAAATATAGTATTAGGACGCTAATATCTTATTTGTTTTTGTATGTTAAACTTTTTAATGCTTTCAATTTTTTTTTGTGCAGTAAATGCCTCTGTGTTGATTTTGAACTTGACATGAAATAGTGTAATAAATAGAGATTGATTCAAATTGAGATTTTTGCTTCAGTATCCATCTTGTTGCGTCTTTATCTGCTTATTTGTAGAGGTTGTTCTACGGTTTTAGCTGACCATATTAGTTGAAGCGTTGCCTTTTGTCATTTATTATGTTTTCCTCATTAGTGCAATTTGTACCAAGAACCGAGATTTGAGCTTAATCATCTGTTTGTGGTAATAGAGAATGAGGTTAGCATGGTAGAGCGCGTTGAAATTGAACTTGCATGGTCAACGTTTCTGCTCTGTCTGATGCATAGCTTTGAGGTTTGAGGGCCTGGTTTCAACAACCTATCCAAAACAGTGGATATGAAAGGCAAAGAGAATTGTTTCCTTGCCATTTCTTATACTTACTTGGTCTTTATATGCTAAGTTGAGGTTTCAGGTAATAGCTATCAGAGGAGTGTGAAATGTTAAAGGTTTTGTGCCTTGATTTTTTTTTTGATCAGTTTTAAATCAAGAAATTACTATATGACTATTTTGATTTTTTTAAAGTTGGATACTTGAAGATGAGAAATTTATGTTTCTGTTTTATGCATGTGAGGGTGACTGGTTGGAAGCAATAGCTTCTCAGATTGTCTGGTCCATTAACTCACTGATTTCTGTTTCCACCAATTATAAAGGGTCAATGTTTTTCATGATATCTGGTAGTTGAATTTTCTTATGATGATTAAAAGCCTTTATTTACATGCTTTATTTTTGGCTTCAGATATAACCCATATGTCCAGGCTAGAAGCAGGATTGATCAGCTTAAGAGACTGGGTCATAGTGTAGATAAGGTATGATTGTTCTCTGCTTTTATATTTAGTGTTTGGTTTTGTTGTTTTTAGTGGCTGGATCTGTTAATAAGCACCCTGCCACCTTCTGATTAATGTGTTATATGTTTTCAGGTGGAGTTCATATTAATGGGTGGTACTTTCATGTCATTGCCAGCAGATTACCGTGATTACTTTATAAGGAATCTTCATGATGCTTTATCAGGGCACACTTCTGCCAATGTTGAGGAGGCAGTTGCCTACTCCGAGCATGGTGCAACAAAGTGCATTGGCATGACAATTGAGACGTGAGTTATCATCTGGACTGAGTTATCATCTGGACTTTCTTAGATGGAGAATCTCATTCCCAAGTGAACATTGTTGGAAGTGAATTTGGGCCCTTCATAAGTCTCTTCTTGATATTCTGAATCACAATTTTTTTTTTTTTTTTAATCTAAGATGATTATTTCTGTTGAACCTGTTTTCTTCCTCCCTTTAAGTTTTGAAGCTACAATATTTCATATAATTACATGCTGATTCCTCGGGTGTGTGAGGCCTTAGGGTATTTCTAGGTTCAGGCTATATCATTTGGTGTCTTGTTATTCGCTGCACAGGACTTGTTAGAACATTAAGGGTGGTAATTTTAGTTGATTAATTGAGATGTTATACAATTGAGCATACACTTTAATCTAGCCGGTCTCAAAGAAATTCAACTGGGTTTTGATGATTTATTGTGCATATATTTTTTGGCATTAGTTTTGAAGCTAGTAGAATTATATTTGATCTTTTGTAAAATAAGTTGTTTATTTTGTTAACTTATCAGGAGGCCAGATTATTGTCTTGGTCCTCATCTACGCCAAATGCTTTCATATGGGTGCACACGATTGGAGATTGGAGTTCAAAGCACGTATGAGGATGTTGCTCGAGACACTAATAGAGGACACACTGTAGCTGCTGTTGCTGATTGTTTTTGCTTGGCAAAGGATGCTGGTTTTAAGGTGTGAGCTGTGCAGTGCCCTGTAATATAATGCTTATAATCTCAATGAATTTTGGGGTGGCATGTAACCTGATGCCTGTATCATGCATCTATGATTAGTTTCTCTTTAAGTTGGATGACAGTGAATAGTTTCAAAAATGCATCATGTTCTCACTTAAAAACATACCCCTTTTTAAATAACATTGAGTTGCTGTTATTTCATGTTGTTTCCTTAAGGTGGTGGTGTTTTTTATCCTTTTTTCTATTGTGATTAGTGATCTAGGTATGTTTTTCCTTTGCTTATTTGTCTCCATTATATTTCTCTACTGTAGGTTGTTGCTCATATGATGCCTGATCTTCCTAATGTTGGGGTTGAGAGAGACTTGGAAAGTTTTCGAGAGTTCTTTGAGAGTCCTTCTTTTAGAGCGGATGGGCTCAAAATTTATCCTACACTTGTAATTCGTGGAACTGGGCTTTATGAGCTATGGAAAACTGGCAGGTATAGTGTCATTGTTCTTTGCATGTGCATGCATGTGTGATTCATGAAGTACTAATCGTTGTTGATTCAATTTTGTAGGTATAGAAATTACCCACCTGAGCAACTTGTAGATATTGTAGCAAGGATACTAGCCATGGTACCCCCTTGGACACGTGTATATAGAGTTCAACGAGATATTCCTATGCCTTTAGTTACATCTGGAGTTGAGAAAGGAAATCTCAGGGAGTTAGCCTTAGCTAGGATGGATGATTTGGGCCTGAAATGCCGTGATGTCCGTACACGTGAGGCTGGAATCCAGGTAAATGAAGAAGCTATTACCATCAAATCAGGTTTTGTGCTATTGGCTATGATAATTTGAGATTCTAACAAGTGTCTCTGTTATGCCCGCAGGACATTCATCACAAAATTAAGCCAGAAGAAGTTCAGCTAGTTCGCCGTGATTATACTGCTAATGAAGGCTGGGAAACATTTCTTTCCTATGAGGATACACGCCAGGTATTTTGGGACATCTTATCCATGCATGAGTGCATGTCTTTTCTTGTCATTAACTGAGAGGAAAATGAAGTCTTTGAATCCTAGGATTTCAGTATTTTGTTGGAATGTCTTGAGGAGCTTTTGTTGGTAATAATTGAGAGAACTGTCTAATTTAGTTGTTTTGGTGTTAGTTGCTTCTTAATTTAGATTACTGGAGAAGGTTTGATTGCTGAGCATAGTATGACGTTTCAAATGATTCTTTTGCTCACAGGATATTCTTGTTGGGCTACTGCGCTTACGAAAATGTGGCTGCAATGTTACTTGCCCTGAGCTTATGGGGAAGTGCTCTATTGTTCGTGAACTCCATGTTTATGGAACTGCAGTTCCTGTTCATGGGCGTGATGCGGAGAAGCTGCAACACCAGGTAACATAGAAATGTGATTATATTGACTACGAGTAAAGCAAGGATTGTTGGATCAATTTGTTAGGCTACCAGTTAAACTTTGTACTTGAAAGGTTCAACATGGAAAATAGATGCTTGCAGGATTATTTTCCTCTTTTTTTACTTCTTGTTTTCCCAACAGGGTTATGGTACACTTTTGATGGAAGCGGCAGAACACATTGCTCGCAAGGAGCACAGATCAACCAAAATAGCTGTCATTTCAGGTGTAGGAACCCGTCATTACTACAGAAAATTGGGCTATGAGCTTGAAGGGCCATACATGGTGAAATTTCTTTCTTGACAACATAAAAGTGATGTATTAAAATTTTGTAATGCTATTCTAGGTATTGGTATAGAAACTCATACTTCCCTTGATCATTTGTTTCTGTTGTTACATGTCCTAAGAAAAAAAGAAAAAGAAAAGAATAGTTTATGCGGGAGTTTTTGCGGTTTGTGTGTACTGTTTATGGGCCAAAATCTTGAAAACGGAAGGCAGTGGTTTTTAAAAAGTGCAGGAAATATTTAATATTTAATGAATTAGTCGGAAATTACTGCTGTTTATGAATTATTTTGATGTGTTAATATTAAAAATAATTTTTTAAAAATAAAAAAATTTTATTTTAATATATTTTTAAACGAAAAGTATTTTGAATTATCACTATTAGTATAATCTTAAGCACACCTATGGTTACTGGATCGTTTCATTTTATAAACGTAAAAAAAAAAGAAGTTAAGGAGTTGCAAATGTTTTTCATAATAGGAATTTTTTAAAAAACTGTTGGAATTGATTTGATATAATTTGAATGATTTGATAGATTTAAAATTAACTTGAACGAATGATAAAAATGTAGTTAAATTTAAAATAAATAATGAAGATTATATATATATATTTTTTAAATATTAAGATAGAAATATATTTAACTAATTTGGATCAATAAAACTTAATTTTTAATAAATATAATATTATTTTTAATAAATATAATATTGCACGATGAAATTTAAAAAAAAATAATTTGAGTTAATTTACTAAACTTGTAATTTAGATCATAAGATTGAAATAACTTAATATAAAATAAAATAAATAAATTAAAAAGCTAAATTCTTAATTAACTTAGTGTTAAATGAAAAGAATAATTAAAAAAAAGACAAATTCAACTTGAGTTAACTAGGATTAATTCATCAAGCATGTGATCCAAGTTATGAGACAATGATAATCTTATAGAAAACAGACCAAATCATGAAATCTAATTCTCAATAAACTCAAGATAAAAATGAGAAAAAAATCGATTAGAAAAAAACTCGAGTCAATCGAGCTAATTCATCAAACCTGCAGTTTAGGTAGTGAGATTGAAATAAACTTATAAAAAGTAAATGAAAAAAATTATGAAACTCTATCTCTATGAAACGTAATGTTGAAGGATGAAGTTAATATTGAAAAACCAATTAAAACAAGGATATAAAAAAATGACTTGATTTAACTTGTCAAACTTGTGACCTGAATCATTAGATGAGGATAACCTCATAGAAAGTAATCAAAGCAAATAATACAAACTAATTCTCAATCAATTTAATGTTTAATGATAAAATTGAGAGAAAAACAAATCAACTAGAAAAAGAGAAGTGAATAGCGTTTTGTGAAGATGAGTATAATAAAAAATAAATTGAATAAAATTATAAAATCTAATCACCAATAAACTTAATATTGAAGAATAAAATTAAGAAATATATAAATAAAAAAAATCAAAGAAAAAATTGTAATCAATGATAATATTTTACAATGAGGATTACAGTAAAATCACTTTAGTTTTTAGCTTTTTTGGTTAATTTTAAATTGATGTCTGGCTGATATTGTTAATATGTTAGTAGTGGGTTTTGTTTTACCCAAAAAAATGAAAAGAAAAAGAAGAGATGAACTGTGAATTATTATACCACTCCATAAAACAATTACAATTGAGGTGTCATTGAAGTAAATTAATATATTTTTTAATTGATTTTGTGTTATAGCTAAATTGGTTAGTTATGGCTGGTGTATGTTTTGCATTGCGGCTGCGGCTAGAAATAAACATAGGACTAAGGTGTTTAATTAAGTTGAATCACATTTTTATTTCATGTGGGTCCCATTCAAAAACTGAGATTCAACTTTTGTTTTTGAAAAGCAATTTACAATTTGCTTTTCTGTCCGTGTTCTTCTCTCTCTCACCGACACTGCTAATTAATTAACACAACTTTCTTCCCTTTATGGTCTTAGATTCGAGCCTTGTGGTTGCTCATATGATGACCACTGAAAACTTACATGATCGTTAACTTTAGAACTTGTGGGATTAGTCGAGGTACGCGCAATCTAATCCGAACACCCATATTAAACTAAAAAAAAAAATTAACACAACTTTCTCAACCTGAGCTAACGTCCTTTGTTCCCTATGCACGAGTTGATTGATTCTAATTTTTCTCATCACTTATCTATTATCACTATTACCTTCTTCATTTTATTTTTTTTGCAAACACTAATATAAACTTTCTTATCACTATCACTATCATTATTACAAGTTAAAAAGTCAAGATCCATGTCATAACCAACACGGCAACATCTCACACATGAAAGCTCTCCTATTATTTGTTCTATATATATATATAATAGTTAATTAAGTATTTATTAATTGTTAAATAATCTTATGTCATGTATTTAAAAAAAAAACATTATATCTCAACTACCTACCTAAATTAAATAATGTAAGGTACTATATAACAATTCCATTTTCAAATCCGAGTTCTTTAGTTTTTTATTTATCGGTGTGATTAATAGATTAAGTGCACGTTTAACTAGATGTTAATTTTATATATATATATATATATATATATATATGTTTATAATATTTTTTTCAGTAATTTTATGATCAAACCTCATACAAAAAACATATTAACCAAACATAACAAACTGTTTTTTTTTCAACTATAATTTCAACCGCGGTTTTAACCAAATAAATCAAAATTAAAAACAAACCTCGCAAAAAGTATTTTTTTATTAAATTTCTTTTTTAAAACCACAACAACAACCACAATACCAAACCGACTAATCTAAGCACATAAACAACAATAATTTGTCATTTAAATTACTTTTTTAAAAGAAAAAAGTGGTAAATGAAAATATTAAGTAGGTCAACGTAGACGTACCTTCTAGGTATGCACAAGCATGACCTGTTATTGGTTGGTCAAGCACTAGTCTTGACTCCTTTTTTTTTCTTTCTCTTATTTTTTTTACACTCTAAAAAATATTTATTAAATTGAATTACTCCTCAGTTTTAACATGATTTTTAAATGTTATTATAAATTCATATTTGAATTTTAATATTTTTTTCAATTATTATTTATCTAATAAAAATAAAAATAATACCAATAATAAATTGTTCATTCAAATTGTTTTTTTTTATTTTGAAAATTTTCAAATAGATTTTGAACATAATTTTATTATATTTATGATTCTTTTAACTTTCAATCACAAAAAAAAAAAAACATAAACATACTATTTTAATAACATATTTTAACAATCATAAAATATTTCTTTTAATATAAACAATGATTCTAGCTAAAGATCTTGTATTTAACAACTATCTTGTATTTAAGAAATTATCTCAATAATTTTATTTTTCAAAACAACTATATTTATTTTTAGGTTTGATAATAATACCAAAAAATCTTTATAGACTTGTATATGTTTTTTCAACTTTTAAAAATCTTTAGTAGTCCTTAATTTAGAGTGAACATGCAAACTATTAGTTACTAGAAACAAGTTGGTGCTAGCATGTGCCTGATTCTTTACCAAACTTGATTTGAATAGTGATCAGGTTAAGCTATTAAGTTGAGTTATTGATTTATTAGTTAAATTATCATATCATTTTTATTATCTACCAGACATAAATAAGAAATTGTGAAGAAACAAAAACATAATTCGAAGCGTAATTTATTTTTTATTTTGGTTATTGAACTTTTTTAATTGTAATTTCATCCTCTTAAATTATAATAACATGTTTTTATACATTGAGATTTATTTTTATTTGTACTTTCTCTCATATATAAAATATAAAGGGATATTTTGGTGATGAATTAAATATCAATATTGTGAAATAAAAATTTATTTATTTCAAAAAACATAAATTAAAAAAAGGGACTTTTTTTTTTTTGAAAACCCCATTTGGATATTAGCACAAAGAACTTAATTTCTCCCTAAAAGTTTAGTTTATCTATTTATTTGGTACTTGTTATTTTAGAATTTTCCATCTCAATTTTAAACTTGATTTTTAGATATATATTTTAGTTCCTAAATGTTAAGGGGAAAAGAGATAAAGTTATCAAAAAAAAAAAACTTTGAAAAAAATAAAAAGTGGTTTAATGTTGACTTTTCCGTCACCAAAAGGTTGATATTAATGTTAATGAATTTTTTTTTATATAAGATTTCCATGAAAGTTGTATTGTTCTCTAACCATGTTGGAAAAAGTAAATGGAAGTTCTTAAATATTTTTTTGAATTCATTTTATTATAGTTTTTTAGAGAGATTATAGGCTATTTTGAGAAATAGAAAGGGTTTGTTAAGGTTTATAAAGTATTTTTTAGTTGTTTACAAGTGAAATCAAATTAAAAAAAAAATTTTAAAGTTCTAAACCCTAATATTCCAGCTATAAAAAATAATAATAAAAAAAAAACAACAAGTCATCTACCATAAAAGACAACCTATCTTTTGTTTATATATATAAACTAAAACATACATTAAAAAGAAAATTTCCACCTTGCTTCTTTTTTTTTAATTTAAATATTTTTGATATTTTTAAAAATTATAATTAACACCCATCCCTCTTATTTATTTATTTATTTTTATTTGCATTATTCTGTTTTATTTAAATTGTGATTAATACACTCCCTTTTTTTTAAAAATTGTTCAATTCATCTTTTTAAATTTTAAACAAATTATTTTAATTTATCTTTATCTTTAAATTTTAATTTTTTATATTTTATAAAAAAAAATTACATTTGCATGTCTTGATTTTTCTTTATTAAAAACTAATTTAATATTGAATTTGCAGTATAGTGCGGGTTACCGGATTAGCATGGATAAAAAAAAAAAGAAGAAGGTATGAGATCCGAGTGACAGGAAGGCATCTCCATCGGACATGGTCTTAACGGCCAGAAACGAACTAAACTAAAGTCTTACCATAGCAACTCTCTGATTTTCTCTCGCCGGCCAGCACCGTTGCCCAACCCAACCATGCTAAAATCAACTTTCGTTCCAATTCTCTCAACATTTCCAACCAAACCCAAAAAGCTCCCTACAAAACTTCCATGGCTGACGATCATCACTAACACCTACACACAAAGCCCACAACCTGTTCACCAAAATGCCTCGCTTACCACACCACCACCATTTCATCAACACCACCACCCTCCAACTTCAGCTTACATTCACCTCCCTTTCTGCCGCAAACGCTGCCACTACTGTGACTTTCCAATTGTTGCTCTTGGCTCCACAAACCCAACCGACAACGACCCGCGAATCTCTAACTATATTGAATTACTTCAACGTGAAATAGTCTCGACAAGGTCGGATTTTGATACCATTCCGCCACTTGAAACTGTGTTTTTTGGCGGTGGGACTCCTTCTTTGGTGTCCCCAAGGATGGTTTTGTCGATATTGGATACGTTGAGGGTGAAATTTGGAGTTTGTGAGGGTGCTGAGATATCTATGGAAATGGATCCTGGGACCTTTGATGGTAGGAAAGTTAAGGACTTGATGGGGATGGGTGTGAATAGAGTGTCTTTAGGAGTTCAGGCTTTTCAGGAGGAGTTGCTAAAATCTTGTGGGAGGGCACATGGGGTTAAGGAGGTTTATGAGGCAATTGAGATTTTGGGGTCATGTGGGGTGGAGAATTGGAGTGTTGATCTTATCTCTTCACTGCCTCTCCAGACTCCACAAATGTGGGAGGAGAGTTTGAGGCTTACCATCGAAGCGAGGCCTAAGCATGTGTCTGTTTATGATCTGCAGGTTGAACAAGGCACGAAATTTGGAGCATTGTAAGTAACAGAATTCATGGTGGGAAACAGTAGTTTTCCCTTTTCGTTCTTTCTTTCTTTTCAGTTTTGAGATTGATCTTGTAAGTATTTTGTTAGGTACACGCCAGGGGAGTTTCCTTTGCCATGCGAAACACAATCTGCTGAGTTTTATAGAATGGCCTCGAGGATGCTTACTGATGTGGGTTACAGACATTATGAAATTAGCAGTTATTGTGAAGACGGGTATGAATGCAAGCACAATTATACATACTGGAAGAACAAACCCTTCTATGGTTTTGGCCTTGGTTCTGCTAGTTATCTCAGTGGATTGAGGTTTTCTAGGCCAAGGAAGATGAAAGAGTACATGGGTTATGTGGAGAATTTGGAGAACGGAGTGGTAAATTATTGTGGGAATAATCTTGTTGATGCCAAAGACTTGGCTGTGGATATTGTGATGCTCTCACTTAGAACTGCAAGAGGCCTCGATTTGAGGTCTTTTGCTGAAGCATTTGGTGGATCACTTGTTCATTCTCTTTGCAAGGTCTATCAACCCTACATCGAGAGTGGGCATGTGGTTTGCTTGGATGAGGAGCGAAGAGCCATGACTGCAGATGAATTCAACACCTTGTTTTTGAACGAAGATGAGATTGCAAAGGGGTTATCTTATATCCGACTCAGTGATCCAGATGGTTTTCTGTTATCAAATGAATTGATATCCCTTGCATTTAGGGTCATAGATCCCTAGAATTGCATCTCCTTGCAGAACCTGGAACTTGTTGATAAGTGGATCTATTGAAGATGGCCTCAGCTGAACGGCATATTTTACCACAAGCAGTTCCTTCATTCTTTCTTGGCACTCTTGTGTAGTGGGCAATAAAAGGCAAATGAGGTACAAAACAATTGTGGGGTATGGTATATTGCTTTGAGTTTGTGGTACATATTTGTTATTGAGAAAGTTAAATATACCTCAACTTCTGTATATCCCAGAAGTAGATAAAACATGGTGGTGAGATAGAAGCAGACCTCAGGGGAATATCTTTTTAACGGAGAAAAGACCCCAGGGGGGTATTCATGATCTGGTTATTTCCTCGAGACACCAGAAAAAGCAAATTGTTAGGTGTGGAAGCTTTTGCAAGAAAATAGTTCAAGACACGCTAAAACTCCGATACAGCAGGGCTCGCTGTTGGGATGAGCATTTAAATACACCAATCAAGATCATTTCACTTGCGAAGTGAACAGGAATTTAGATAGTTTTGCAATTGAAGTTTGCGTTTGCATCAACCTACACTATTCTAACTTATCAGTTGATATGGGAACTGATAAATTTAATCTCCCAGTCAAGAATTAAGGATTTACCCTGTGTTTATAGCAGAGATTAAAAGCATGACAGAGATTGGTAATGTTAGTCATTTCTAAAGCTTATTACTTGCTTCTAGGATACTCCTACAACTCAAAAGGGAGGGTTTGATGGCTGTGAAACATGGCATGACCTTTCATTTCTAAAAAAAGAACCTCCATTGAGCAACTAATCTAAATTGTGAACATGCCATGGAATTTTCAAAGCCGTGGATTGAAGAGACTGTCTAAACTGTAGCAACATAAATTTTTAGGGGAGGAAAATGATACAAAGCATGTTAAAATTCCTGGCATTCTGTGTAGGATGCAATTTGAAAACGATGAAGAAGGCCAATATATGGTTGATCAATATGAGCAGCAAGTCGTATAGACTACATGTTTTCGTCAACAGATGCCTCTATCATGGGTAATAGATACCGCACCAAGAATCTTGACGGAAATTCATCTGAGTTTTAGCTTCCTGCAGATATTCTTATGGAATTCATTTCTCCATTGTACCTTCAGAGTCAATAAATCTTTTAAATCATTCTTCTTCCTCTTCTCACCCTCCATTTCTTCAACAGATTGTGATTCCTGTTCTTCCTATTCTTCTTGTAGTAAGATGCAACTTCATAGTAGCTGATTGATGCAGCGAGTTTTCAATTATAGCATAACCCTATGAATTGCAACTTCATCGTAGCTGATTAACAGTCAACGATATCATTATCTTAATCATGATTTAACTATGGAAACATAAACCATAAAATTAACACATGAAACTTCTAATTGAAAAAACAAATTACCACCAGCAACAACCGCTTCGCCCTTCCTAATTTCACTGAAGATTGATAAAATGCTTATGAGAATGTTGCATAAAGTCAATAAATAGTGAGAAAGATTTCAAGAACTAAGAATCGTCCCTGTGATGCAAACAAACAATAAGATAGAAAGGGGGATCATCATCATCATAGTCAGTATTGAAATATCCAGGGCAGAACACGCTTGTTTTCTTCTGCACAGATAAAAAGATTATGAAAGCAAACAGCTAAGCATAAAAACTTTCAACCTCTGGCATCCAAAAGATAATTTACAGGTTAATTTAAGAGTAGATACCGGCAAGCTGGCATGAATGTAGGATGATCTTAGTCGTCCGATGGATGATGACATAGAGCAATTGTATGATAGTTCATAATCCTACAGTTTTGAGGTTGTCGCCAAGTTTAAACTTCTGTAGACAAAAAGCATTACCTTACCATCCTTAGGGAAAAAAAAAATATTTTCCCTAAGCAAGTGTGGGCATCACAAAATCTATTTGAAATCCGTAGGCAAGAAATAGAATTGGAAGATTTCAGATTAATTAGTAGTTAAGTTTAATAGCAATGTCAAGAGTTTCCTGTAGCATAAATATTTTTTTATGTTTGAAAAAAATTTGATCTGCACCACTTATTAAATTAATTCTTGTTTCAATATAAAATATATTGATAAATATATTGATATGACAATTATAAGAATCTATACATTGTCATATATATATATATATATATATATATAACAAAAAAGCTAAAATTAAAGGTAAAAACACAATAATTAGATATATTTTACTATTCAATAGTGTAATTATCATTTTGTCATTTTAAAAAAAATCAATAACCTTGGTCTTGGTGTTAGGTGTATTTTTATATTTTTGCATTAGTTATTGGTCATTGTAAGATTAATCAAGGGTATGATTATCTTTTCCATTTCTTAATCACAATAAAATTACTAATTTATCTTCAATAACAAAATTTTTAAAACTGGCATATAGAAGCTTTTATCCCATTTTTTTAGAATAATAAAATGACTTAATTACCTTTAAAAACAGATTTCAATGATAATCTCCAGGTAAGTTTATCATTGTTTTATTTTTTTTACTTTATTTATTATCAATATATTTTTTTTAATTGAATTTATTAAACTCATTCTACTCAATGACCTGTATATTAAATTTGTTTTAAAAAAATATTTATATCATCTTAACATGACATAACATGAACGACATGTTCCATGTTGTCATGGGAGATCAAGACTTGTAATTTCAGCTGCATCAAACCTGTTTGGAGGGGAAGATTCAGTCTAAAGATAGCATGGGAGAGTCCTCTGAGGTTCAGACCCACAGTTTACACCTCATTAGCCCTTCACTCCTCGTGCTTTTGGAGGAAGAACACAATTTACCACAAAAAAAAAAAATACATCCTGTTATCCATGAAGTTTACATTTGATTTGCAAGGGACAGGGAATAGAATGAAAATCCATTACCATTCAGATTTCTAAGAGTGAACCAAACAAGTTCACAATAAAATTATTTTCGTTGGATCCAATGACCAGCATCAACTGTCCAATTCTGGTGAAATCTTTGCGTGTAACCTGGGACATGAAGAACATAAAACAAGCAGAACAGGCAGCACCAAGGTCTCAGCAACTCATTTATCAATGAAAAGGTGTTGTATAATTTAAAAACATCCCTTACAGATGCTGAAAATCACTAAGCTACAAATGAGATGAGAAAGGAAATACTAATCTTCAATCCAGTACAGTTTCCAGCTTGATCCAAGTCAACATATCCACGCTCCAGAAACTTTGGCCATACTTACCCCTGCCTCGATAATCGAGATGTTTTAATATTTTTTGAAATTGTTAAACTGAGCATTGATGATGCAGTGAGATGGTCCAGACAGATCAGTGATGATGGAACCGAGGACACTGGCAATACCAAATATTTCTGCTCAATCCCTGGATCCACCACAGTAGCCTGTACACATTTGTTCACTTTGATTTCAAGCACGGCTGCCTTATCTTTGCCCCTGTCACCAGCTATAATGATATTAACCATCGAGAGCACCAAGGGTTTTCATGTCCTCTAAAAAGGCCATATATGAGTCATCAATACTCTGTGACTTCGGAGCTGATGATGAGTTAGTAGACTCTGGCTTCACAGTGGTTGGAGCTGTTGGCCTGGTAGCTACTGCTGTGGTTGAGGTTCCAGCTTTTGGTTTTGGTTTAGGGATGACAGCCTCTCTCCTCACTCGAACTGAGGCAGGAACCTGAAAGAAGACCAGAAGTTAGGCTTGACTTTACAAAAATTTAATGAAACTGGAATTGTAACACACAAGAAGCTTTACTCTTCCAGAGAAATATAAAATTGTTTCAATGCAGAAAGATAAACCAGGCAATTATGCCGCAATATTCTAGCTAATTCTAACTAACCGCTACAAGCTAACACAAGCAGGGTGCATGCACCCCTTCATGAAATTCCCAGGTAGAACGATTAGCATTCATTGGAATATTCAATAATGACTGATTGGTGTTAGCTTTTATTTTTTTTCAAGATATGCCTTATCTCTCAATCTATTTACTGGCTTCTTGTCAAGTTATACTAGCACAGCAATCCTTAGTTTAGATAAAAAAAAAAAAAAATCCCTGTGGATTGTAGGGATGCATGTTAAGCATCCACAAATCATAGTTACTGGTCAGTAATCACATCAGGTAGTTGCCTCAGAGTAGAAACCTAATAACTATTGATGCTCTAACAGTACACCAGCGATGGAGAATCAAACTCATTATAGCTGTATATTCTGGAGTGTGCTGCACTGTGGTTGCACTTTTGCACAAAAAAAAAACAAAAAACAGAGAAAAAAACAGAGAAATTTCAACCAAATAATTCTTTCTTCTACAGTGTAGTACACTGAGAAGGCAGAGCAGCGTAGTTTTTAAATGGAAGTAAAAAGAAAAGGACTGATAGGAAAAGCCAAACTCACCATAGCTGTAAGTTCTGGAGTGTGCTGTGCTAGCAGCCTTTTAACAACAGTGGATGCAGCAGATTTTACATATGATGGTTTCTGAGGAACAGGTGGCCAAATAGCAGCATCTTCTTGTAAAGGAGGAGGACCAGGTGGAAGGGGTGGTCTCATCATTGGAGGAGGTCCAGGTGGAGGACCATAAGGAGGTCTGGGAATAAATGGGACCGTCACCCCTGGAGGAGCCATTTGGCTGGGAATTCCAGGGGTTGATAATGGTGGCCGCATATTTGGTGGAGGTGGAGGTGGGGGGAAACGCAATATTCCTGGGGGTAATACATCAGGCTGTAAAGCTGGGATCAAGGCTGGTCCATGTGCTAGAGGCTGTTCCCTAGGAGGAGGTGGTGGGGGAACCATTTTAGGGTTATCCATAGTTGCTGTGGTATTGGCATCAGCTTCAAATGAAGTGCCTTCAGTCTGATTAATAGCTGACTTAAGTGGCATTGCAATTGGAGGAGGTGGAGGGTGTGAAGTAGGTACCTATATTAGAGCAATAAGATGTCACATTAACCACAATTATCTTTCATAATAATATTTGACAACAATTTCTCTATCTAAAAGATTAGAATGGAAAGCTTCTAGAAAGGTATTTGAGAAATCAGAGACTGGTTCAGTTTAGAACAGTGAGGCAAATTTAAAAATTCTGCTTGTAAATAGCTCACAACTAGACTAGTTGATTTCACACTAGTGTACAAGAACATTCATTTCATATCTTTAGATTGTTTTGAGCTGAATGAACCAAGTTTTTGAGATTTGGGCAGGGTACATGCACCTTTTCTTGGTGCTAGACTACCAAGCACATGCATATGCTTTTCCCGTCCACCAAGACAAATCATTTTTTTTTTGTCAATTAGTGTAAAATGTCTAACAGTTCTGTCCTGCTTTCAACAGCATGCATAAAGAAGGTAAAGAGTTCACCTGAACAGTATCATTGGAGGATGATTCATCTAACAATGCTGATATGTTGGTCTCCCTCCCACTTTCATTTGTGCCAGGTGGTGGCGGCTGAGCAGACTGTTGGAGGGGTGGAGGTGGAGGAAGAGGTGTGTGACTCAATACTTGGTCTTTTGGTGGAGGACCTGGAGGAGGGGGAGGTAAAGGGGGTGGAGGCAATGACATGCCCAAGCTTGAATCTGCAGGCTTTGGTGGCATCGGAGGTAGAGGAGGTAGGGGCAATGAAGCAGGTATAACAGAGCTATCACCAAGGCCTAATTCACCGCTCTCTGGCAAAGGAGGAGGTACTGTTAAAGCAACATCCTCTGATTCAGTTGCAGAGGATGAAGCACCGGATATAGGTATTCGGGGCCCTGCAGGTCAAAGTTAAAAGCAAAGTTAGAAACACCACATAATTCCAACAACATATCTTAAACCTGAAAAATAAAAGGAAGGGTAAAGACCTATAGATGATTTATACATGGGAGGCTTTCCAGGTGGTGGGGCCCCAGTAGGATTCAGAGTAGGGTGATAGTATACAGAGTCCTGCAACAACAAATGTTTGGTAAATAATTATGGGGCCAAATAGCACTAATTCACAAAAGTAAAACTAAAGCCAGCCAGGCATACTTCAGGCTTTGGATGCTTGGCTCGTTCTTCTTCTTCTGTGGATGTCCTTCGAAGAGGGCCCAAATGACTGCAGCAGAAGACAAAAATGCAATTTGTCAATAGAAGAAAGGTGTGTAAGCCCTAATGGTTCATGGACAAAAGCAGAAATGGATAAGAAAAGAGAGGATACTTCACCTGAACATCACAGGGGTTTCACCCTTCTCCTTCATTTTATCTTCATATTCCTGTCCATGAGAGTACAGAAAATGGTTATCACATTAGTATAACGGATGCTACTTATGTCTATATAGATAGAAATGTTAAACTCCTACTGATTCATGGACCTAACTTGAATGGTGCAATGATTGTGTATGCAGCTCAGGCATCAAACGTAGGTTATTTTCCAGATTCTTGAACATTTCAAACTTGAATTACCAGACCACTGTTTTAATTTTTTGATACACAAACAGATAGAATTAAATGGAGGAGCAGAAAATATGGCATTATAATCATTACCCTTCTCTTCTTCAAAACAAGGCTAAGAGTATCCTGAAGTTGTCTTTTCTTGTGTTTTCTTGCTTTGTCTAAAGCACCATCAGCCTCTGCACCAGTACAGCATACAAATAAGTTCAAATGGAAAGGCTGCCAAACCAAGCTTCATTTGCAAATTAGATTTAGCAAAAGCATAGTCTAGAGCACACCAGCAAACAATAAAATGAAGAGCAGTTATTGAAAACTGATGCATAGCAAATAGAAGCTAATGCAACAGCCGTAGAGTGGCTCAGAACTATATATTGTAAGAATCTTCTCTTTTGTACTCACTTTTAGTAAATGACATACTAGAAGATTCGGGGGTTCATAATAACACAAAAATTATCTTTCATGAACAAGAGAATTCATAACAGATAGATATTCTACATTTGATGCGTGAGGCCATACACATACGAGCACACAGGCAGAAAAGATTGTGCCCCCTCCCTCTCTTCTCTTTTTGCACCAGTAGCTTCTCTCTCCTCTAAATTTTTGGGTCACTATCTTGGAATTGACAACCATATGATGAGCAGCGCAGTCATTAACTTTCAAAACTCTAACAAACTACACAATGCTTGCCATTGCACCGGTCATGCAGCTCATGCCAAGCAGCCCAAAAACAGTACTTGAGTCTTTGGAGTGTAAGAGGGAACAATACAAAGGATAAAAAATCAATTGGTTACGCAAGCAGCAATGCTGTATGTTTAACGTAATATAAGATCAAAGTATAGCTTAGAAGGAGTTTAACATTCTACATTCAAGATTAAGATAAAGGCATCATCTTCTCTCTAGGCCGTTTTCACTAAATTTTGCAGCCACTTTTGTACACAGCCTATGTTCTTTGGTAATATTTTATTTGGTGTACAATTTAAAATTAAACCCATATTAACTAGAAATAACAAAATATACATTCTACTATGGTCACTTTCAGGAAAGAAAAATAAAATAAAAAATGATTCGAAATGACTAATAAACTACTCTACTGCAGGTAATAAAATGACAAATAAATATTCAAACAATTAGAAGTTAAAAAGCTTACTCATCAATTCCAACTTCTCTATCTGATCCTTTATCACCTCAGGATCCTTCTTCAAAATCCCCACCTCTCTCACCTTCTTTCTTTCCTTCTTGTTCTGTTAGTGTCAAACACAATCGCAAGAATTTTAAAAATTCCAACCTAAAATGACAGAAATTCTGTAATATAATTTTTTTTAACTTACCATAACATAATAAACAAATAAAAATAAATAAATCAAATCCAACCAGAAAAATCATCATATCAAACAAGGAAAAAATAAGGAAGCAGATTTCGGTGGAAAAGCAAAGAAATTGAGTGAAATTTTGCAAAGATTACGATTACCGGTTCTGACAGGGATTAAATTAAAACCTAAACAAAAAGAGTGATAATTATAATAGAACTGGAAGTGCAATAATTAATTACCCGTTTTAATTCCTTCTTACGGAGTTCCTTTCGATAAGCATCCGTAGGGTTCATAACTTTGCCTCCTTTCGTCGTCTTCATCTTCTTCGCCTGTCTTCTTTTTTATTTAATTTGATTAAATTACTTCTCCTCCTTTCTCAGTTGCTTTCAGATTACTGCTACTGCTATCTCGATTTTGTTCTATTGCATCAATTTAGGGGGGTTTTATTCAGAATTAAATCGAAACGAACCTAGCAAAAATAAATAAATAAATAAATAAGTGCCGGAGGCTTGGGCTTAGATTTTGAATGACATGTCTCTCGCTACTTTCTAAATCTTGAAATGGATAAAGAGCCTCCCTTTTTCTTTTTTCTTCTTAGAGCTGAATTATATTTTATCGGATGAGACTCTTTGTTGCATTAATTTTACTATATATATATTAGCATGCCATCTGCTGTGGGATAATATCAATTTAAAAAAAAATAAAAAATATTAGAAATATAAAAAATATTTTAATAGTATTATTAAACCTAACTATTTATTTAAGTTTAGCTTTTGCATTTGCAGTGTAAAAAACACAGTTAGATATTTAGTAATATATTAAATTGTGTTTTATACTATAAGTTCCACCAAAAAATTGAGTTTTAAATGTAATTTTTATGAAGCAGTTTTTATATGTTTTTTTAATTGAATTTCGTAAATTTTTTTTTTTTTGTGTTTCAAAAATTAAATTTTATTTATTTTTTTCTTTACTTCAAATTAATTTTTTATATTTTCAGATCATTTTGATGCGCTGATATCAAAAATAATTTTTAAAAAATAAAAAATATATTTTGATGCATTTTCAAAGTAAAAAATATTTTTAAAAAGTAAGCACAACCAAACATTTTATACATGTTTTTTGTTATACATAAACTTCAACCATAATTTTTACCAAAAACATATCTAAATCCAATTAATCACGCCTAACCATACTTTTTTAAAACTATAATTACAAAAGCTACCTAATAAACCAACATACTCTTATAAATTTTAAATCTCCACTTAATTTTTTCTCAAATCTAGGTGACAGAATCTGATAGTAATATCAGACTTATACCTGAATCTAGTAATCATGTAAGATCAAAACATGATTATTAAATTCAAGTAGCTTGAACCTAGCATTGATTGTTAGACTTAGTCACGGGTTTGACATTGGTACCCAGACACAGGTATGAGACTCCTATGGAGATTTAAAAATTTATTCACCGGGTCTCTCCCGTGTACGTAGTAGACACACACGCACAAACACATGCGAGCACATATGTGAACAAGCGGGGGTTCTTCTTTCTGTCCAACAGAATGTGTCATTTGCATTACAGGATCTTCGCAAGGATGGTTTAGATCTCACTGAAGCTTGATACAGGGAACTTAAACAATTCTTGATGAGGTAATCCTTCCGACATTCTATCCCAGGGTTTATATAGAAGGGGTCTGCCAAAAGATATAAATCTATTCACATTTATGGTCTTCCTGTTGTTTTCCGTTTCTTTTCTGTGCTCAGGTGGGTGATATTAGAAGCGGAGCAGAAGGCGGAAGGAGCAGAAGAGGCCGAAACTAGTTCAAGAAATTGAGGCAAAAAGAAGAATAAACGCTATACAGCTTCCCAGTAAATGAAGCTTCAACATCAGCTATCAAAAGATTTGGTAAAATGTTGGTATATTGACTAACTCATACCTCAGAATTCATCCATTGTTCACAATTGCTCGGTGCTTGTTGAAGCAGAAACAAACCACAATGATAGTTTGAGTGTTTTCATTCATGACATGCAGGGTCTGCTGTGTGATTCCAAGTTATTCCACATTTTTTTTTGTGAGCTCGAGTTTCAGTTATGATTTTGAATGTCGCCTGTTTCGAATGTTTTGGTTTAGTCTCTTGCATCTACAGAAGCAATCTTTCGCCATCTTGTTAGTAATTGGTTCTAAAACAAAAGTTGAAGTGGAACTTTAACCTCTGGGCAGGCGTATTCCCTTCCTTTGAATGTAGCACAGTAATATGCTCGGTGCTGGCCTCTTCCTAGTAGTTCCAGGATGGAAAATGTTCTTGAAGGTCGGATTCTGCCTTGTCATTTAGCACACCGGCAAAGCCTGGAAACGATTAGGAAATTTAAATCATTGTCTTTATCAGTGAAGAACACAATCACCTAATGAATTGATTAAATACTCATCAATTCAGAATTACGCTAATTATGGAGCATAGATATTCTGTTCAGGTAGGATACAATTCATTACACTAGATAGGTATGCATATTATTGATGGATTTGTGTGGCGGTATTTAGACATTGATTTTATCAAAAAAAAAAAAATATTTATTGATGGAATCACGGATAATAATTGTTCGGTAAAAAAACTTATCTTCAATGGATTTTTTTTTATCAGTCAATTTATTGGTAATATAATCACTGATAAATTTACATAAAAAAAAATACACTAAACAAAAAACATTTACCGGCACAATTTCGTTGATACTTACATCGGTGATTTTATTCATATTACTAAAGGAATGAAACTGTCGGTGATTTACATATTATTTGTGGCATTTCTTGTAATTTTTTCAAATTCTTTAAGAGATTTAATTCGTTAATGATTTTATTTGTAATGATCAATAGTATTTCATGTAATTTTCTTAATTATCTGGAACTTTTTAATGAACTTAGACGGTCGATAATTTAGTCAATAATTTGTTTAATATTTTTAAAAAACTTAAAATAAACAGAACAGAAAAAAATTAAAAGAAATAAAATCAAATAATTTTTACAAACTTAAAAATTATTAGTCGAATACAATTCATAGATATGGGAATTTTGGCAAATTTGCCTCTGGGGTTGGCCCCAGTATGGGTCCTCATGCTTTTGTAGCTTATAACTTGGTAGGGTTTCATGGTTCTGGGCCTATTTCATTCAAGTCTGCAATGGCAATAGTCTTGGTTCAAGGCTGTGCCTTTTTTTGTAGTTTCAGCTCTTGGGTCCAGATAAAAGTCTGCTAGGATCATACCAAAACCTGTCCGGCTTGCTTGTGCAGCCGGTATCGGGCTCTTCATTGCTTTTGTGGGCTAGCAAGTTCATCAAGATGGTGGCCTTGTCGGGCCTGACCAGTCCACACTGGTGATGGTAACCGCCTGCTCAAGCACAAATCTGGTGACCGGAGAGTGCATTTCCAGCAAAATACGGAGCCCAACATTGAGAGAGTATTTGGTTTAGCTTTTATGGTTGAGATTGTGGTTGAATACAATCTAATTATATACAAAACTTAATTATAAAAGCTAATTTTTCTTTTTATTTTAGCTTTTTTTTGATAGGTTCCACACCCAAAACTCAACCTCAACCTCCACATAAACACACACTAGGTTTACTAATGCCATGTTATGGGTTAATGAAGGAAATTAGTAGAGCATGGTATATGGTATTATACTTGTCACATTAATATCATGGATTCGAGGAACTGGGGAGTTGGTGACAATAATTACAAGTACTTGAAGATAGCTAGTAACCTTATTCCATGTAGATATGCTAGGCATTTTGTACACAATGGCAGAAACTGGAGGGTTTGTGAACGAAAAAGAGACAGTACATGGCATTCATTGTAGATGCTGGTCTACCATTGTTATCATTACATATAACAATGTATTTCGGATCGACAAGTACATTCTGCAATGCAACATCTTGTGATGTAGCCTCAACTGGACAAAATTCAGAAACAGCTCCTTAAAAGCATCGACAAACCAGCACTTGCAGCATAACAGCATTTATGATAAGGCTATGGTAACTTAGGCACGGCATTATATATATATATATATATATATATATATATATAATACACCGCAAGGGAATAATTTGTAGTATAAAATCAGATTTGGAGAACTCGTCAGGTTAAAGAAAAATATACAAGATAGGGTTCATCATAGGTCGCTATCAAAGAGCTAATCATAAGGAATGAATCAAGCACAATATAAGCCCAATGTTTCTCACTAGAATTTTTATCAGCAACATCTACCAACTGGTTCTTCATATCAAAATCATCATTCCTTTTTCTCTCGTGTACTTCCTAACCCTTTATCTGGTCTCTTTGCTACCCGGGCCAGCTTCTTTTTGGGATTTAAAGGAGGCACCAGCATGATGAGACAATTTCTTTGTACCAGCTCTGGTTTTTCTGCTTCCTTCATTGCCCAAGTTGGCTTTCGACAATCCCCACTTAGACAAGTCAACTAAAGTTTCCCCGTAATCTTCATGTTTCTTCCCTAATTCTCTATTGATCATGTCACGTGATTCTTCAACGCATTCTGCTTTAGAAACAATCTTCTCAGCTCTAGTCTCTTTTTTATTAGTTGAAGTATTTTTTGCGACCATCTTGGCTTTTAACACATCATTCTTCAACTTGCTCTGGCCTCGACAAATCTCCTCACCAGCGAGGTTAGGGGTACTTGACCCATGTACGTTCATTGAACCTTTATCCTTTGCGAGGCATTGACCATATTCAGTGTTAAAATTTTGAGTGTTATTTCCAGTCCTTTCCTTTTGATTTCTTCTCTCAGAAAAATCTAGCCTTTCACATGCACTCTTATCATAGACATGGACTTCAAAGTGTGATCCCATAATGTAATTGAAAATTATAAAATCTCCAAGTTCTAGCCCATGGTCTGAGGCAAATGCACTCCAGCCCTCTTGTAAAACAAAGGAATCATTCAGTATGGATACTTTTACTTTCCATCGTTGCCCACTTGAATCCTCGAGGAATGTTTCTTGGCCATTCAATGATGACACCATTGGAGCGAATTTGGGTGGAAAGTACTGCGATGGTATCACGATATTAGAAGAGATAAGCACATTGCTAATGTGCAGAAGTAAATAAGCTTGCAGTTACCTTATGAGGCACTGCTCAAGAAATTCAAGCAAAACACACACACACACACACTGTGGTCATACTTGAAAGTAAGGAAATGATGCCACTTATAGGGAAATAAATTCCACTTCTTAGCAGACACCTAATATTATCAACAATTTTTTAAGACAGCTTGCATTTCATAGCGTCCACAGGATGATCACACAGAAGATCGCAGCAGTGCTCAAATGGCATATTGAGAAGAAAAACACTGAAAAGCAGAGTAGCCTAAAGAGGAGGAGAGGGATTGTTATCATACCAAAACTGTAAGAAACTGACCACCAATCAAGACTTTGAAGAAAGAGGAAACAAGAGTCCTTGAGTTTGTCCTATTCCCGTGAGTCATCAAGCAGTTCTGTGTGCACATTGGACAAGCTTCCTCCTTGCTAGTCATCTCTATTCCCGTCAGCTGAACTCTCTCTTACATTAGAAAGATTGTAATAAGAAGGGCTTCTTGTTAAAAAAAAACAAAAGGAAAAACAAAAAAATAAGCACCAAGAGGAGAACTATTTAGAAAATAATGGAGAAGAAAACAAAGGGTAATGGACACCAAGTGAAACACCCTAATGAGCTAGAAGGCAAGCCACAAAATTTACAGGTCTAGGAACGTCCAACTACATTTTCCTATCTTGTTTCCAACTCTAAGTGTTGTAAATTCCTGAATGCTATCAAATAATTGGAAAACGGAAGTCATAAACTACTTAACTTGACCTGCAAAGTTAAAATGAGCATCTGGATTCACATAGACATCTGAAGTATATTCAAAATGCCCCAAATCATAATCAATAACTCAGATTGGAATTAATTACTGCAAAGGAAAACATCTACAAATTGCTTCCAAAACAAACTATCAACAAATGTGATGCACATGTGTTGACAAAAATGGGAACAGGATCATGATTTTCCACGCATCCTTTGTATATATTATCTAACAAGACGATCCAAATGCGCTAGGATAAATTTAGATCAACACTTTAGCAAATCTAGTATCTACTCTTAACCTGAAGCTTACTATTATAAACATCGTTTGCTATTGCGGTTTGGATGCTTTTAAGAGTATTTATTATCTGAAAAAGCACCAAATCGATGCTTTTTAAGAGTTTTTAAATAGTTTTGATATGATATGTCAAGATCATTAAAAATATAAAAATTACTTTGAAAAAAACAATTTCAATGGCATTGTCAAAAACACACACCAAAGTTTTAGCAGTACAAACTTCAAAAGAGGCAAATAAGTGATGGATATTAAAACAAATATTACAAAGCTCAGAGTTTTCTTCGTTCAATAGTCACGGATCATAGTTTCAGATTGCAGCAAATTGGGGAAACTCTAGGGCAAAATAATGTCCATAACAAGGCATTAAAAAGTACTGCCGCCAAAATGATATTGAAGGAGAAAACAAACTATCTAATATAACAAAAAAAAGAATGATGCATACACTCTAAAAGTAATGGAGAGAACATAAAATTTTAGATGACCTAAGCTCAACTTACTACCATGGCATTTAGCAACACTGACCTCTGATTCCTATAAGGAAACAGGGTGGGACCAAGACAAGACAACATCCGGAAAAAAAATCCTTGAAATGTGCTTTCCTTCAAAGTATACATCCTTTTTCCTTTTCTTTTGCATAAATCAAGTAATTAGAGGAATGATCTCGGGGCAAATCCACAGTATGAGAAACAACCCACGAGAGTTTGAAAAGAAAAAAAGAAAAGAATATTGCTAGCTCTCTGATCTATTAAGTTGGAAGTGGTTCCCGAATTCCAACCATGCACTAGCGTTTTCTTATAAACACAACATCTCCCTAGTCCATTGAAGAGAGAAAGAGTGTTGAAGGGGTTAAAAAACCACGAAACCCCAAAACCGAGAAAGATTTTAAAGTGATCAAGAGACCAAAAGGCAGAAAAAGAAGAAGAAATAATGGAGGGAGAACTTACAAGGTGGTGGCTCTTGCTCTGGCTGTGAAGAGAAAGTAGGTGGAAACCCTCAAGAGTTTTGAGCTAGTAGAATCTATGCGTGTAGGAGATCAAAGCGAACAGAGGAGAGGAGTCTCTTTCAAACTCTCTATATATTTGTTCGCACAGCTGGTTTTCCTTCCATGAGAAACTATTTATACTGCTGCTACTTCCTTTTACGTGCTCGGCGTGCTCCTGTCGTCCGTCCTATTCCTAACCTAGTATTATTTATTTATTTATCACTTGTACGACACCGTTTCATTTAGGGAAATCGAGCCAGGCTTTGGCGACAAACATTTCTTGTCTTGCTTGACAGGAGAACTGTCGAGAATTATCTGAATTATGGAAATCAATTGAGGTGACAATTTTAATTTTTTTTTTGAAAATCGGTAACTTGAGTAATTACTTGTAATTTGTTTATGCAACACGATAAAAGTTCACATTTCTCAAATTATAAATTTTTAAAGTTATTGGTTTAAGAAAGTGATTTAATAAAACTAAAGAAAAAAAATTAAATTTAGCTATGAAGAAGAAAGAATGTCTCTTGATATCACAAGAAAAAAATTGAGATTTTATCCATAAATTAAGTAAAAATTAAATTGCATTGCACTAAAAAACACCATAAATTTTTGTTAAATTAAAAGAAAAAATTAATAGAAAAACTCAATATAAACCAACATTTAAAGATAAAATTAAAAAAAAATTATTTAAAAAAAACCTAGATGCACAGGCCTAATACGAGTGGCCCGAGACACTTAGGGTAAAAAAGGCTTAGGCTTATGTGTCCATGCTAACTTTTTATATATATATATATATATATATATATATATATATATATATATAGTTTTTAAGGGATTTTTGAAAAAAAAATATAAACACGTGACACACCACTTCTGAACCACTAGGGTGGCCATAAAATCAAAAGTGATGATTTTTTTTACTTAAAAATATATTTTCAATCAATTTTGATCAAAACACTTTATACACCTTTATAAACTCCTATATGACCTGAAATAATTCAAAAACAGGTCCAAAACCCCAAAATTAAACCAAAATAAAAAATTTTCCGAGCTAAGATCTATTATCCCAAGCGATGTAAGTTCCAAAGAACGCATAAGTGATACTCTCCTTATCAAATGAAATTTATTGAGACCAAGATCGATCTTTTTCATAAGTTAAATCGATATCAACCAAAATTTTACTTATCTACTATCAAAATCTAACAACTTTCTTTTTCTACCATTACAATCTAACAACTTTCTTTTTTTTCTTTCAAATTAAGGATCGAAAAGTAAGAAAAATAAAGTTTATACCATAATTGAATTTTTAAAATATTGAAATACCGAAAAGTTATAATTTCAAATGTAAAAGGAGCAAGTTATAATCTAAAATGACAATTAATGCATCCTAACTATCCAAACGTTTACCCTATGAGTTATGTCTGACGAATTCAGATCTGATATGATTAGAGTTTTGTTTTTTTAATTGAAATGATAAATTTTGGTTTCAGAGTATTTTGACGTGTCATTTCGAAGTTGTACTATTCATATAAATAATTCAAAATATTAATTCAATATACATATTTTTAAATCAAATCCGAAGATAAATTAACTTGAAATTATACAATTTAAATTCCAAACACAATATAAAGTGTCTAAATATAATTTTAAAATTTAAACATTTATATCCGCACTACACTACATGTCGGATCAAATTTTTTAACATAAAAATAAACATGCAAGCTTAGCTAATGTTTTTCTAATAGAAACAAAAATTTAAACTGTGTAGGAGTTTACTCGATTGACTTGACGAGTCTAACGATAACCTAGATAATTGGTAAAAACATTATTTGACTAAAAACAATTCAAGACGATATTTTTAAAAAAATATTAAGACAACAACGTTTTGGATTGACCCGAGTCAACTTGAGTTAACCTTTCAAATCCACGACCTAGGTCATGAGACCGTGATAACCTCTTATAAAGCAAATAAAAATAAATTATGAAGCTCAATTCCCAATAAATTCATTGTTGAATGATGAAATTAGAAAACATTCAATATAAAAAATGACACAATAAAACGACCTAAGTCTACTTAGGTTAACTCACAAAACCTGCAACGTAGTTTATGAGATTAGGATAACTTCATAGAAAACAAACTGAAACAAATGACAAGGCATAATTCATAATCAACCAAATATTTAATGATTAAACTGGGGAAAAAATCAATTAAAAAATAAACAAAAAAACTCAAATCAATCGGGTTCACATACCAAACTTGTGACATGTGTAATGAGACTAAGATGACCATAAAAAAAACAAAACATAACAAATTATAAATTTCAATCTCTTATAAACCAAGTGTTAAATGATGAAATTAAAAAAAAAATATATTTTTTTTGAAAAAAAACAAAAGGAAGAAAAAACTATTCACAGAACAAAACAAACAAAATTCTTTTTTTAAAAATAGTACAAGATATACCAGTCATTCTAAGCAAAACAGAACGAAATTGATAATCTTTAAACCATTAGTTTACTTAATGGCCATATAGTACAAAAGCTTTTGCATTGAGGGGGGGATCAAAAGCGGAGATAGAGTAAAACTGAGCAGTTAGTCAATGTCGGACATGAACCAAGTTAGGTTCGAATCTTGCTTTAAAATGTTTGTTGACAGTTTTGCAATATTAGGAATATCTCTCATTCCATACATTTTATCGAGCTAAAATTTTATAGGAAGATATTAGACACATGAAATTATATTGTGATAAAATTTCAAATCAAGTAAAGGTTGTGAACATAGTACTTAAATTGGTCGAAGTTGTTGTTACTATTTTGACAGATTCGTTGACAAAGTGTTTTTTCTTGGCTATTTCTAGCCCAATCAGTTTAAACCTGTAATGGGTTAAATTTAGACAACAAAAAGAGATGAAAATGAGGCTTATTTAGGTCCTAAACTTTTGCATAAGCTTAGGCTACAAGGATTCCTAATATAGTCTGGATTTATTGAAAATTTGGAGTCATTTCTTTTCTAAGATATGTGTGTGACGGCAAGGGACTCTATAAATACTTTAGTTCCAATTGTCTTTTATTTGTTTTGAATCTCTTTAAGTTTAGGCAGCTTAGATTTTTATTCTTAATTTATGTTTTTGGGTTTGATGAATGAGTTAAGATCCAATACTTGTTTGGGTTTAATTATTAATTAGATTTCAGGTACAACTCAAGACTTGTTTGAATCCATACTTTCAGGTTTATTAATATGTTTTGGGTTAGTTTTGTAAGTGGACCAATTTAGACCATAATAGTAGATCTATTAACTTTTTTATTTTCAAAAATATAAATACTCTTTATAAGAATAAAATATTCTGACTTGATAATATTGTTGCTGTCGAATTTATTCAGTTTGTGTGAGAAAGTTTTGTATTTTTTTATCCTCTAATTAATTAAATTGATTTATTAAAAATTAATTAGTTTTGTAGTGTCTTTCTTGTATAATTTGTAGAGTGAAAATTCTTATTCTAACAGTGCTAGGAATTTAAGATATGTTTTTATTATGTTATATTTCTATTACATCTGTTTGGGCTTTCTAAGACCCACTGCGAGAATCGCATCAATGTCTAATTAAAAGGATTGGTCTTCTAGCTTTCTGTGACTTTGTAAGATGATGGACTGTATCATATTACAGGCCTAGAGAGGCGAACCAAGAGAGCCCATTTGTTAGAAAGCTGGGGGGAGGGGTTTTTCAACGAGTTTCCTGAGCCTGGATCAGTTAAAAATGAATCTAAATTATATAAATCTTTTCTAGTAGCATAGTTAAACTGAACTGTAGATAAATTTGGAATTTAATACCAAAGGATGGTGAAAATGAAAGCGAAACTTTTGCTGCTTACTACCACCATTCTTTCGTCTCTGCCTTGGAAATGCCGAGTCCTATCTCATTAAATGCAGGATGCTTTCCTCATAATTAAGGTGGGTAAGTGTTGTTCATCCGTTTACTAGTCAAAGTCTCCATATCTCTCTCTCTAAAAAAAGAAAAAAAGGAGAGGATGGAATAGTCCTACGAGTAATGTATATGTATTGTGATGCATTTGAGAAGATTGGCTTTTGTTTCTTTGTACTCTGTTCGACATTTTTGATTAGTACCAATCCATATTTCACCTCACAGAGGGTGCTGCCATGCAATAAATCATAGTCGAGCAGAGCAGCATTAGCCTTGGCTCTGCCTATCAAGGGTTGAACTTAGCAAATGTTTAATCCAGCTCTGGTGATCAAAATGAATTAATTAGGATTTAAATACATTATCTTTTTCCCGAACTCTTTCTTGCCAAAAAAGCTTGTTTCTTGATTGGAGGAAGTAAGTACCTACTCCTAACTGTACCACCAAAAGGCAGACTGTCCAGCACCAAGAACAAAGTCAAACCATGAATCCTAACTGTTTGCCAAAATAAAATCAACTGAAAATTTTATAAACAAAAAAATAAAATAAAAAATCTCTCATGTTTAAGTATGTGATGGGTTGTGAGTTTCATGACCAAGTTGCCTCGTACACTTGCTTTCTCACCCCTTCCAGGCTTTGGACTCCAAAGAACGAACTTTCCCTTTTATTTCTTTGATTTTTGTTTTTGTTCAACAAGCAAGAAAAGCTTCCACTTTCCTTTTTTGTTCATTTTTTTCTTGGAATACTTGTTCTTCTGTTCTTGAAATTAATAATTCAAGTAAATTTAGACCACAAGCAAGTAATAGAGATGATGGAATATCTTGAGCTTGCTGCGATGTCATCGTACAAAGACTCCCTTAAGGTTCTCGAGGCTGATATTCAGCATGCTAATGTGTTGTGAGTGTTCTCTCTGAGTGTTTCTATTTTTCTTTTTCTTTTTTGGGATATTGGTTTTCTTTGCTGTTTATATTCATTTAGTTGCTTGAGATTCTGCTGCTGTTGAAATTCAAGAAGTTTTTGGCCTGTGTGTTGTGTTTCACTTGTAAACTGTCATCTTTTTTCTTGTAATGTTATTATTATGCTATGGAGAACCAGAAAAATTCCATGATTACATGTACTATTCAAGGCTTTCTCTTACAAAACACTCATCTGGGCAATTATGGTTTGTTGACAGTCCACGCTCAGTTCTTGTTGATGAATTGAAGTTATAGCCTGTAATAATAATAATAAAAAAAACTTGGCACACCAGAAATGACGCAACTGCTTCTGTTATAGCTATTTTGCATTTTGAAGAGCAAGCCTTCGTTCTAGAAAATATGGTGTTTCTGCTGTGTTTTGTGTACTATAATTTGCAGAGTTAGCCTCATTTATGCTACTATTTTAGTTTCTATGTTTTGTTTGGATTTTGGAGCATAGCAAAGCATAACTGAATTCTGGACTGCTAAGACTACAACACTACTTCTTTGAGGTTCATTCATGTGTGAATTTACTTGAGGGTTGACATTTGCAGGGCAGCTTCTATTCCAAGAGCCAAAAGTGGTTCCTGTCTTCAAATGAAACTGGTTTATAATCACCTGGCACCCATATTTCTGTTTTTGCTCCAATGGATGGATTGCTCATGTACATGTCTACTTTCAACTTATTTTAACCTTTTCCACATTGTTGTATACAAGGTCGGTCAGCTGTTTACCTGCTTATTATGCTTTACTCTTTCAAACTAATCAGTTTATTTTTTCCTTTTCAAGAATCAAACAACAGTTCTTTAAATTTGCTGATCTGAATAATTACTTCTGTTCTTAGGCATGCTCAGACAGGAAGCCAAAGATTTCTTCATGTGGACGGAAAGCAACTATTAGGCAATTCTATGGTGTGTAAAAAAAAATGTACTTCCTCCATAGTTTTCATATCTAAAGAATGACTGTTGATAAAATATACAGAAAATGGTACAAGGATTGGAATGGTGGCATATATTGCTTTACAGAACATTCATCATGTTTCTGGTTTTCTTTTTTTCATAAGTGATTAGTTACATTGAGACCTTTACACAGGCATTCATTCTTGAAAGCCATAATGTTGTTAAGAATTGTGTTTCCAAGACTTCTTGGTGATAAATCCTCAATGGGATATAATATCTTGACATCCTATGTTTGGAAATTTTTTTGGTTCTCATGCTTAGATATATCTATTGAAGTCTGACTGACTCAAAATTGCAGCTGTTATATTACCATCACTTCAGCGTCTTCATGGTGATACAAAGGATCCAGACGTAACTCAGGAAGAAGGCCACTTCTTGGAGATGATTGTCAAGAACAGACTAGAAGATAGGAGGAAGCTTTCAGATGTAGACCTGCTGAGGGAAGACGAATGCGGGATCTGCTTGGAACCTTGCACAAAAATGGTCATGCCAAGCTGCTGCCATGCAATGTGTATCAAATGCTACCATGAATGGTGTGTAATTTGTAAAGCTTCACTGTTATCTCTTTCATTTCTGATACTGTCCACCATTACGTGTAATAGTGGAAAAGGCCCACAGGTTTAACATTTGACACCCATTCTTTGCAGGAACACAAGGTCAGAATCTTGCCCATTTTGTCGAGGCAGTCTGAAGAGAGTAAATTCAGAAGATCTTTGGGTTCTCACTTGCAGTAGTGATGTGGTTGACACTAACACCATATTAAAGGAAGATATCTTGAGGTTCTATCTTTATATAAACAACTTGCCAAAAGTTATCCCGGATGATCTATTCCTGATGTATTATGAGCACCTAATCTAATCTGATAGACAAGGAGAATGACATTTCAAATTTGGATAAAAAAAAAAGCAGGCCATCACATGGACATAAAGTCTGGTGAGGTTTCCACATTGAAATTCCTTTCATAATTTATTAACTGTTCAGAATAATGTAGATGATCAATGGAAGAAACCCCGGCTATTGTGTTCAGAATGACATTGGGAATGTGTAAGGATAGAGAAAGGAACATGGAGATACTTCAAACGGTGACATCTGCCTCTTCCAATTCTCTAAGAAGCTTGTTGCTTTGGGAATTTGTCACGGTATCATGAATTGACTTTGATTGTTGGACTGATTTATGGGAATGGTATGCTGAAGAGTGAAAGCCAGTCATGCATTTTGCTGTGCCATTGAAATCTTTAGATCTTTATCTTTCGAACAATTTGGATGCTTTAATTTTTAACATGCTGACCTTCTTAATTGTAACATAACTATTAGCAAGTTTCCTTCAGTATAAGTGGTGAATTCCATGCTTGTTCACGCATTTTTCTTTTTCCTGCTTTTAGAAAGGTTCCACAATCACATTTTCAGTTGAAAGGTGAAACATTAGATGCATGAAGAAACTTGTTTCTGTTCTCACTTAGTGAGTTCATGATTACGTGTAGTATTCTCTAGTGTTGTCCATGTCAAGCTTGAATTTGCAAAATTCTCCATGAAAATGATACCAGAACAAGTTGATCAATATAATATTTTGGTTTCTTGCATATTGCATGCATGCGTGACAGAAATCATGAATTAGTAGTTTGGAGCTACTATATTCCACATCTTCAGAATACATGGATGAACAAATTTGCTATTGTATTCTCAGCCTTGTTTGATTGCGTCAGTAGAGATCAACTTGATACTTGAAATTTCAGTTTATGTCACTACATAATCTATAGGAAGAAAAGGTCAGAGTTTGTGAAGAATGTCTACATGGTATGATTTCCTGCTCAACTGACCAGAACAGAAGAAACATAATTGTGATCTGCTAAGTATATGTGTAGAACTGTTGCGCTGATGCCTGTTTCATATTCTGAAGGGCACGCTCTTTTGTTTCTCTCTCTCCTTATTTCTCTCTATTTTTATACACCGTTTCAGAACCCGGTCTGTAAATACCATAGATACATTTTTCTTTGTCGAAATGTTGAAGCCATTATGTTTCTCCTCAGCAGCATATTGCTGTCTCTAGCTAAGAGCAGGAAATGTTTTGTCCTGCACAATCAACCATTCAGGTTATTCACATTGATTTCCTTGTCATAGAAGTTGACCCGGAGAAGTGTGTCGAGAATCTTATAAAAGCAAGACAATATGCAATGCTAAAGTAGAGTCTACCTGTGCTGCTACTAATTCCAATAGGATCTTAGCATGTTCTGAGAGGGAAACTATAGAAGGGGAGGATAGAAGGGTTAGAGAAGAGGGCACAAGGATTGCAGGGTAAAGAGAAAAGGCAGAATTCTGGCTGATATTTAACTGCATTGTTGAGATGACCCTTTTTGCAGTCTTCAAAGGTAAAAACAGAAAAATTGGTTGAGCTAGAATGTGTTGCGCATCCTATATGATCTTTAAACCCAGAAGTCAACCCTTCGAGGAAGTAGTTGGGAAGTTTTAGGTCACAAGCTACTGGCAAATCATGTAGATATGAGTCTATTTTAAGGAGAATTGCTTTAATTTGACAAGGCTCGCAGATGGCGGTATTGGGGTAATGCCAAACAGTTCTAGCATCATGTATACATCAGATAAAATTTAAAATTAAGACTATTGAAAGAAACTAAACGAATTTCAATATTTTATTCTGAATCTGGCAGTAAATGAGTGGTTGCTCGTTTTTCTTAGGCTAGGGTCGCAGTCACCATCCACAGTGTTGCTACCAGCTACTGTAACATTATTGAGTAGTATTGTGATGCAATAACCAACTTGATCAAGGTGGGATTGGATGTATATAATGTTACACTGAAACACCCTTGCTGACAGGCTCCAGGAAATTTCATGTTAGCAAAAAGTTGTGAGAGTCTGAGAGAATCATTTTTCGTGTAAACAAGCATGTTGCAAGAAATTGAATTCTTGTCAGCATATTATCTTGAACAGTTATTTAAATTTGAGATTTAAGTTTTAGCACTCACTCTGTTATGAGATTCAAGTGCCCTGATGTATGGGTTTGCTTTTACAAGGATATGATAATGTAGTCAGGCAAGAAGAAATCCAATTCATTGAAGCATTATCAACCTATTCTTGATGAGAGATTCTGAGTAGAATGCTTGTATGATTCAAAGACTAAAGCTGCAATATCATTAGAGTACGTTCATAGGAGGCTAGAAATGTTTTCTTTAGGAAGCTTAGTTTTCTATTTCTGTGAGCTACATGAAATCTCCTTCAGGATCTATCTGCCTGTCATTTTGGGAAGCAAAGCATCCTCCTCTATTTCTTTATCTTGCTCCAAAATCCAAGCAAAGCATCCTCCTCGAGTTCAAATATGTCTTAAATTATGAAAAGAAATGTCAAAGACTGAAGAAAGAATGTCTCACATAGAGTATATTTGGTGACTTCTACATGTATGTTTTGAACTGCTAACTCAAGTACTCAACTATATAGCTAGATCTCATTGACCATAAACACCATTACTGAAGCTTGTTAGATCAGGAACCATTCACTCGTGCTGTTTCCTGCCCCTCAAGGAAGCAAATGGAGGATGACTGTGTTCCACTCAGAAACATGCGACTGAGCACTTTATACATGGCTTCAGTGAGATGAACTCCTTCCCAGTTAATGTACTGAGAAGGGTTTGGGTAGGCACTTGCATCAGATGAGCCACATGTTGAAAACACTTCAAAATTGTAGGGTGGACCTCCTGATACGCAGCATGCCATGAATGGCTCTTTGAATCCGTACTTCTTCGGATTCTTCATAACCATGGAGTAAGCATTCCAGTAGTCAAGATAAGTAATGACAGCATCAGGGAACCATTTCCTGAGATCTTGCACCGTCTTTTGGTAAACAACAGTATGGGTGTAGGATTGATTGTTTAGAGTCTTCACGCCGCCTAAATCATCTCTGTCATCTACAGGGACCAGGGCCATGGCCAGTGGCAAGCATCCTGTTGGAGGCAGACCTTGAACAACAATATTTTTCACACCTTTCTTCAGCAATGTCTGTAATTTCATAAAGTCAAGTAACATAAATGATATCAACAGCAATATTGTTCTTGCTTGTTAATTAAAATGGAATTATTGCCATGTAGAAGCATGAGAGCTCGGTTATTACCTATAGGAATCCGGTGATGCAGATGATTGATTGCAAGCTTCCTAATTGTGTCACTTGACACGGAAGATCCAACAATGTATGCATAGTCATTGACTCCGATTTCACCAACCCAGATCAATGCATCATCACGTACTGCCTTGCACTCATGCCTCGATGACACTGCCCCTTTGCATCCCTGACTCTCCAAGAACTTGTTGAACCAAATCATTTGAGTTTGAATAGATTGAGGAGTAATGGCAAGGTTCAGGTTGTTCCTGACAAAGAAAGCGTACGTGATTTATTGCCGTGGAGCCAGCAACAGCAAAGTTGACCCCATGAGGTGCGTTGCCCTTGTGGCCAAGGTAAGGTGGCAAGTATGGTAAGGACAATGCTTAAGCTACAAAGTCAATCACAAGCCGCCCATCAGAGTATCTGTTGGTGGGGGTGATGAAAGAAGGTGCTGCTGTATGGAGGGTTTGAGACATGGCGGAAAACCAACAGGACCTGACGCAGACCTGGTGTTGCCAGTGTCTGTAAAGGAATCACCGAAGGCATATATTTTCTTAAAGGAACCACCAAAGGACCAGCTGCAGCAGTAAAAGGAAAAATTTTCAGAGCAGAAAAAGAAAATAGCAATTAGTGTGATTTGGGAAGAAAAATATGTGGAAGGAGCAACCGTTTTCTCGAGGTTCACAGGCTTAGCACTTGGCAGCTTCTACCCGGGATATGATATGTGCAGCTTGTATATTTGTGATCTTTTTGTGAATTAAACATGTTTGATATGTCAGTTTTATTTTAATTAGATAATAAAAAATAATAAACAATTAAATAAAAAAACAAATCATGGTTACACGAGGAAAAACTCTTGAAAGTGTGTAATTAGATAAAAAATAGAGAAAAAAAATTATCATCAAGTCAATCCAAGATAGTATGGTAGATATATAAGCTAGGTAATAAAAAACGAGTCAATTCATGCTAACCTATAAAACTCGTGGTCTAAGTTATTAGATCGGGTTAACCCAATAGAAAAAAAATTTAAAAAAATCATAAAGCTATTTTATTTAAAAAATCAATGTTGAATAATAAAATTAAAAAAAAAAACAAAAAATAAAAAAGAATGACAGTCACATCAATTCTTCAAACTTATAATTCAGGTCATTAGATCGAAAACATCATACATAAAAAAGACTCAATTTTTAATAAATTTAATATTAAATGATGAATTATCATTATCACTGGTATTCTTATTAGTATTATTATCTTTACTATTATTATTATTATTATTATTATACACCAAATCAAATATTTTCATATATATATGTCCCTATAATCTAGAATACAACCTTAAAAAATACAACACGAGTGATCATGATGTGAAAGAAGTAGCCAGACAACGTGCCATTCTGTAGCTTGCGATATCACCTCTCGGAGTAGAACTTGTGGTTCTTTGAAGTAGGGTTTTCAGTGCTCAAGCTTTCGGCAACTCGAAATGCAAGGGAGAATCAAGGAATTTTTTTGAAAAATATCAGCATAAAATTTTAGAGGAATAGCATAAATAACATAATTTAACACAACTACTATCCAGAATTATAATTTTAATAAACATTATCATTTAGAATAACAATTGCATAATACAACCACGATTCTAAATCACGGTTACAATAGGTATATAAACACTCATGTGTTTTTTGTGGTTATCACTCATTCAAAAGGAAAACCCTAAAAACCAAGAAACCACCACAAAAACAGCCTTTAATCGTCAAAAACAACCTCTCTAATCCTCGACAAAAATATCAGATTCATCTTCCCCTCCTTTCCACAAGTCTTTCTATTATTTTTTGATTGCAAACTACCTGCCCAAGCTTGGTTGACAGCCTACTTGCCGTGACAACTGGTGGAACCACCACCCAACCATTAAAAAATCAAGGTAAAACAATTGTGTTGTCTTTTAGTTTTATGAGTTTTATTATTGAACTGAGATGTTTCGAGTTTTGATTCATCATTATTTGTGTTATGTTTGATAATTGAGTATTTTGTTAATGTTGAGATAATTTTGGATTTTAAGTGATGCAATTATATGTGTGTTTTATACAATTAATGTTATGTATGAAATCAATTAGGTTTGAATTACAGAAATTAAGGTTTAAATTGATTTTTGGATTACTTGTTGTATTTAATAGTATTGTTAATTTGAGATAAATTTTGAGTTTTGATTATATGATTATTTATGTTGTGTTTGATAATTGGGTATTTTGTTGATGTTGAGATAATTTTGGATTTTTAGTGATGCTATTATATGTGTTTTTATATAATTAATGTTATTTATGAAATTGATTAGGTTTGAATTAGAGAAATTAAGGTTTAAATTGATTTCTGGATTACTTGTTGTATTTAATACTATTGTTGATTTGAGATAAATTTAGTTTTGATTGATGCAATTAGATAATTTTATAATTAGTTGATATTATTAATAAAGTTATGGTTGATATCATAACAATACTTCAAAACTTAATTACCAACAAATTAAATATTGAAGGATGAACTAAAAATAATTAATTTAAAAAAAATAAATAAATTTAAGTTAAAATATTAAATCTACAACTTGATTGTGAGACCAGAATAATTTTATACAAAAAAAATTGAATAAAATAATGGAATTCAACTCTCAAGCAAACTAAATAATGAAATGTGAAAATAAACAAAAATAAAATTGAAAGAATATCGAGTCGACCCGAGTTCATTTGACTACCACGCAATCTAAAATATAAGATCAAGATGAATTTTCTTGAAAAATGAATATTTGTGCTTTTTTCGGAATCAATTTTCTTTCACTAATAATTTGAAAAGGATTTAAAAATTATATTTCTTCATGAGCTTCAATTTGAGGTTTGAAATTTAGAAAAAACAAACATAACTAATTGCTTTAAAAAAAAAAAAAAAGAGATGTCAACAACGCGAAAAGAGAAAATTAATTAAAAATGATGGATTTTAATTTTAATTTGGGCTCGTGTATAGTTATGAAAGATAAAAAAAATATATATTTGAAGAGAGATAAATTATATTTGGATGAGAGAAAATTTATATATATTATTTGTTTGAGTTTATGTATATTATATATAAGTCTAATTTGATGTTTTTATTCAATTTAAAAATTTATATTATTTTAATTTAGGATGTAAGTTGTAATTTTTTAAATTTGATAAATAAATTTAATTTTAACTAATCTAAAGGATAATTTTCCCTACCTTAAAATATTTATAAAACCAACGTTTTCTTTTTTAAATGAAATAAAATATTATTTATAACATAACAAGATTATACAAATCATAAAATTATTAAATAAAAAGTATTGAAATTTAAAAAATAGTTTAACTAATCAAGTTTTGAGTTTGTTTTTTAATAGTTATGAATTCAAGTTTATTTAAAATCATTAAAGATTTATATAATTATTAATTTTAGGACTCATAAAATTAATTAAAATAGAAACAAACACTCACATTAAAAATAAAAAATAAAAATTAATAGGATGGTTTTAAATGATGTTTTTTCATTTTTCCATCAGGACCATGTTAACAAGATACTCCAAGCAGCACTGAATCACATCCCTCCCTTTTATAAGAATAAGACCAAAATTCTCAATTTTATCCCTTTCTACACTCTCTCGCTTACTCCTAGCTCACGCAAACCCCCCTCCCTCCCCTTTCAAAAAAAAAATCTCAAGAAACCCATCTCGCCGAATCTCCACCGATACAATTCACAATGGAAAACCAAGAGGGAACTCAGCAACCGCATCTCGTCCTCGCTCACAAGCTGTTCCTTTTGACTCACCATGACGTCCAAGATATCGAGAAGGTCCGCTTGAAAGAGGAGGTTTTGACCGCTATCAAATCTGACGGTAATTACTTGCCGAGTTGCGACTCAGTGATCAATTACTGTCTTAAATCTAACCAAACTCGTTCAATTTCTTGTTTTTTCTGAGTAGATATGGTTCCTTTGTACGAAACCCTAGTGGCGGAGTCATTGCTAGAGAAAGATCAGAGTCTTTTGGATTCAGTGCGAGCTAAGAATGAAGACGAGCTTAACAAGCTCGATGAGAAGTGAGTTTTGAGCCTTTTTTTTCATTTTTTTTGTTTTTAAGTTGGACATGTTTGTTAAATAGTTTTGCTAAATTATAATTTTGAATCTTAAATTTAGTAATTTACTCTGTTATTTTTTAATTATCTGGACTAGGGTAAAATCAGTAGAGCTCATTATTAGATAGAAGTAACTGGGTAGTGCTGAACCATTGTTTATTTATCAATTAGTGTCAGTTGTTTAAAATTATTCTTTAATTGAGTTGTTTATTGATGTGGAGATTGAGGTGAGGTATATTTTTGTGTGGTGCTGTTGAATATGAGTAAAAACGAGTGTAGGAAAACAAGGAATTTGAATTGTAACATGGGTGTTCTATAATTCTGCTCCTTTGTTTTAATTTTTTTTTTGTTATATAATTTTTGGGGCTTATGCAATTACTGATATCACCTGCTAGAATTGTAGGTTTAGGATACATCCATAATTGAGGAGTATGTGATGTTGCTGGAAGCTGTTAGCTTAAGAAAAATAATTGGTTTTAGGTTTTTGGGTGTATTTGAGATGAAATAATGTTTTTTAAAAGGTTGGTTAGAGTGGATTGGCTGGCTTGTCATGAATGGCCTTATGATAGAGGTGTGTGAAAATGGTGGCATAAAAGACTTGGAGCATTTAGTGTAGGAGTTCTGGTGGGCGTGGGATAAGAATTTTAGAGGTTAAACAACCTCTTGTAGATATTTGGAACTTGTTGATTTGATGGGATTTGTTGGTTCGAAGTCTTATGGTTTTATTCTAATATTTACACCGTACATCTCAATTTGGGATTTAATGATTTATACCCAACAAAGTGAAATAAACTTGATTTTGAGATGTAGAAGATGCTTTAAAGGAAGCCATATCGTGATTATGAGAGACCCTTCTGCTGTTAAGAATGTATGCCTTTTATTTTAAGAGTTTGACTTGGATTTAGACATGCTTAGCATGTACCTGATTGTGCAAAAATAAATAAATAAAAAACAAAGAAAGAATGAAATGATCAAGCAGAATAATAAATAAAAATTAAATGGTCTTGATTTTGGGATCTTAAAAATCATTTTGAGGGAGGCATGGCTACGTGTTACTCCTAGAAGATTGATTTAGTCAAACAATGCCAAATCAGATATATGTGCTGGTTTTGCAAGAGTTTTCTCACTTCTATTCCACCCTTGGCCCGGGGTTTCTAAATAAATGCAGTGTTTTGAAACCCGGCCCGGCGGGCCGACCCGGGGCTGGAACCGGGCCGGGTTGATGAAAAAATAGTATAAGCTATGACCCGGTGTGACCCGGCGGGTGACCCGGCGACCCGGCAAAACCCGGTCAAAAACCCGGTTGTAACCCGTTGACTTTTGTTTTTTTTTTGTTTTACTAAAACGACGCCGTTTTGAATTTTTTTTAAAATAGAAATTGACCCGGCCGACCCGGTCAAAACCCGGAACCCGGGCCTTGGACCGGGCCGGCCACCAGGCCGGGTTTAAAAACTTTGAATAAATGTACTAATGTTTTGCTTTCTTAATTGCTCAAACCAGAAGCAAGTTTTCAAACACAAATGCTCTCTCTTTTGTCTAACTGGTTTGGCAGCAGAATACATGTTAGTATATGCGAGGAATAAATTAGCATATGCAAGGAATGAACATGTCATGGTTAAGATGCTAGCCTGGGGATGACGAATTCAACTATTATTCAAATTCAACTATAACTCTGACCTCATTAGACTGGGCTTGATATTGGTGGATTTTTTTATTAATTATAAATACATCAGAGCAGTTGAATAAACACTTAAACTTGTTTTTTGTTGTGACTGTTTATCTAAATTTTCTTTTTTGTGCCAATTAATTTAGATTTTAGTCCCTAATTTGACTGTTAATGGTTGTGGAGTTTAAAATGAAGCATGCTCTTGTCTGAAGATGATGAGCAGAAATGTATATGGGAGAACATATAATCTAAGAAATTGTAATGTGTTTCTCATAATTAACCCTCTTTATATTATGTATTCATAATTTGTGTTTCACACAACATCTATCTCCTGCTACAGTTTATTCTTAATCAAGCATGAACTTGCAATTGAGGAGAACATAAATGCTACTTTTAACTTGGTGAGCTTAAGAAGAGTTATCGAGTCTAAATTTGGTGGGTTCATTTGGGATGTAATCATATTGTTTTAAAAGCATGGTTTGAAATGGATTGGTGACTGATGATGGATGGGTCTATGAAAGTGAGGAGCGGATACAGAAGCTTAAAAGGATTTGAAGTCTATAGTAAGCAATTCTGCTGAGGGATGAAAATCCATTTAGTGAAACCGAAGAAATGATTGCAACTTGATGATATAATGGGATTAGTCAGTTGTTTGTGTATTTGAATAAGTACATATGTGTAATTCAATTGGATTTGAACCTTTTTAGAAGTAATCACTTCATTTAGTTGTGCATAATTTGCTTGTCTTTATGCTGAAGTAGTGTCTAGAAACCAAAGAAGGGTGAAAATAAACTTGTTTTTTAGATTTCAAAGATGCTTTCAAGGGAATGGTTAATTTGAGAGATCCTGCAGCTGTTGAGGGATGCTTTATGAGGTTCACTAGCTTGATTGTGCAAGGATATTTCCGTTTGTGATAAGAGGAAATTATGGGAATATATATTTCTAATGTAATGCATGTATTTGAAAAATAGTGGGGTGTGATTATTTGAACATAATCTGGAGATGAAGGCAGAAATGACTATAGGTGGTGGCTTCCCCTTGCTCCTCCCACTGCTTTGGAGCTTATGATTTCATGTTTTATTACTATAAGAAGTCGGTCCTGAGTTATGCCCTGGTTAAACCCTGTAAATTTTAATGCCATAACACCTTTCATTTTGTCATGGATCCTACTGAAGTGTTGGTTTGAGATTTAGAAGATGCTATTGAAGGAATCATTACTATCTGTTGTCTGTTCACTAAAAATTTTAATGCCGTAATGCCTTTCAATTTGTCATAGATCCTACTGAAGTGGTGGTTTGAGATTTAGAAGATGCTATTGAAGGAATCTTTACTATCTGTTGTCTGTTCACTAAAAATTTTAATGCCGTAATGCCTTTCAATTTGTCATAGATCCTACTGAAGTGGTGGTTTGAGATTTAGAAGATGCTATTGAAGGAATCTTTACTATCTGTTGTCTGTTCACTAAAAATTTTAATGCCGTAATGCCTTTCAATTTGTCATAGATCCTACTGAAGTGGTGGTTTGAGATTTAGAAGATGCTATTGAAGGAATCATTACTATCTGTTGTCTGTTCACTAAATACAGGAAATTTCTGAAATATTTTCTTAGGCCAATGACAGTTTTCTTTTATGCTATTCCACTCTTGGCTTAGGAACTCCAAATGGAGATAGCAACACTTGCTCTTTTGATTGTTCAAATGGGAGTAAGTTTTATCTCCCAAATGTGTCTACCTCTATGGTGATCGCACATGCTTGCATTTGCAAGAAGTAAATATAGTGTGATTAAGATGTGGGACAATAAATTTAATTAGAGTATCATAGATTGTTTGAAATTTTAATTAAATTGTACTTCTGAGGATGTGTATGTAACTATACAACAAAGAAGCATTGTTTGAGTGTCTTACTCTCTGTCTTGCCTACGATGATTATTATGAGTTTAGTCTCTTCATGAATATATTTTTTTTAATAAAAAATAAGATCTCAACTACCTTTCAACAAATGACTTTTTGAGAACTTGATTCTCCACCTTTTTTTTTCATGGATTGTGGATATTATTGTGAATAGATGAATAACAGATTAAGTGTTGTTGATGGGTCTTATCATAGAAGGATTGGGATCTTTTCTGTAGAATCTAAGCTATAGAGTCTCAAAGATGGGACACCTTCATGGTTCAGATGGTCGTACTGAACTACTAGCACCGTATTCTGCTTTATGCATGCTATTCAGATTCAAAAACTGCAGAGTGCCTGGTTACTCTTCTGATATGGTTCAGTTCTGGTTGTTTTATAGGATTGCTGATGCTGAAGAAAACTTAGGTGAAAGTGAAGTTCGAGAAGCTCATTTAGCTAAGTCCTTGTTCTACATTCGGATTGGTGACAAGGTGATTAACAATGACTTCCTACTTTTTTTGTAACAGTTGTTTTGCTTCATTTATTTTCTTTTTGGTGAATATCTTACTCATACACCCATCCCCTTTTGAACCAGGATAAAGCATTGGAACAACTCAAGGTGACAGAAGGCAAAACAGTTGCGGTTGGGCAAAGGATGGACTTGGTGTTCTATACTTTACAGCTTGGCTTTTTCTGCATGGATTTTGATCTCATTTCCAAGAGCATTGACAAAGCAAAGAAGTAAAAACATGAATTCTTTAATTGCATTTTTTCTTTGATTCTGCCTTGTCAAAATCATAGAAGTTGTATTTTTTTCATTACAAGTGTTTATGTCTTTATGACAGCTTGTTTGAAGAGGGAGGTGATTGGGAAAGGAAGAACCGTTTAAAGGTTTATGAAGGCTTGTATTGCTTGTCCACTAGAAATTTCAAGAAGGCAGCCGATTTATTTTTAGATTCTATTTCAACCTTCACTACATATGAACTTTTCCCATATGACACCTTCATATTTTATACTGTCCTTACAAGCATTATATCACTGGATAGAGTTTCCCTCAAGCAAAAGGTATTTAAGGTTACGATTTGGTCTTCTGACGTATAATTCTCCTGCTGATTATGCCTCAGCGTTTCTAATTTTTATTGAATTTGGCAGGTGGTGGATGCTCCTGAGATCTTGACAGTGATCGGGAAAATCCCACACCTTTCAGAGTTTTTGAACTCTCTGTATGATTGTCAATATAAATCATTTTTCTCAGCATTTGGTAAGTAGAGATATGATACACATCACAGCCTTTATAAATCTATTATATACATTTATTGTTTCTGGAACCATGTCACTCCATCTGAAAATAACTTCAACTATCATGTTGGCCCCCCCCCCCCCCCCCCCCCCACATCATATGAGATAAGAGTGTCCCTTTGTAATAGAGTCTTGTTCATTTTTGTTTGATTTTATTTTCAGCTGGCCTGACCGAGCAAATTAAACTGGACCGCTATTTGCATCCACACTTCCGATATTACATGAGGGAGGTCAGAACTGTTGTCTATTCCCAGTTCTTGGAATCCTACAAGAGTGTTACCATTGAAGCAATGGCCAAGGCTTTTGGGGTGACAGTGGAGTTCATTGATCTGTGAGTGGCTGAATTTCATGCTCCTTTCTCACCAGAATTTTCGTGTTATATTACATTACATGGAAGTTTGCATTTAATCAAACTTTTATGTGCCTGCAGGGAACTATCACGTTTCATTGCAGCAGGGAAGCTTCACTGCAAGATTGATAAGGTTGCGGGTGTTCTTGAAACCAACCGCCCTGATGCAAAGAACGCTCTCTACCAAGCAACTATCAAGCAAGGGGACTTCTTATTAAACCGGATCCAGAAGCTGTCACGTGTGATTGATCTTTGAAGTAGGTAGGCATTTGTTGTGATTTAGAAATGATTCTAAAATTCGAGAATCCCAGAGAAAGATGGGGCATAGGGATTTTATGCTGGATGTTTCCCATTTGATCAATGTGATACTAGTTGAAAGGCGTTTTATTTGTTTCTTTGCCCGAGTATTATTAAGAATCTATGCGTGCTGATCGTGTGTCTTAGTTTTTAGTTTCTGCATTGAATTCTTTTTCTGGTGCTTATTTTGTCAGTTGGGAGTTATCAATCCGTGCAGCCTGAGCTGCCTCCTTTGATAATGAACACTAGTGAAAAATTACCTCAACTGGGCCTATTAGTTTGACATTTATGTTTATCGCTAAGCTGTTGAGGTTATCTCGAAATATTACGGAACCGAGTTGCAAGGCCATTATATTTGTGTTATTGAAAGTTGATGGCCATTGTCATGGGAACATGATGCCATTGACGAAGACAGCTGAGTTAACTAGGATGCTTTGTGTTCTAAATAAGTTGGCATTAGAAGTCATTGTCCAAGCACTTTTGCATGCCATTGGTTTTTGCATGCTCGATCAATCTATTTTTATATTTTTTCTTAATATTTGAATATATTTTTTTGTTTTAAATTAATGTTCTTTTTTTTTTTTACTGATAAAATCAATTGATAGCCTCGAATATTTAGAGTCCAGGGTCGAGACTATTAAAGGTCATGTCAAGGGCGTTAAGACGAGCATGCCGTTAGCTATATTCTGAAAGCTTTTCTGAAGGACGATGGTCCCAACAGATACTCCCCTTTTCCTTGGGAATGATTAAAGACAAATCGAGTAACTTTTCCTGCTCCATGTGCTCTTGATATTGTTAAAACGCATGATCTCATCACCATCATTAAGAGAATTTGGTAAGAAAATATACTTTTACCATGTGGTTGACATCTGTTGCGATATTCACTGCTGCATTAATTCCGATGGAGGCCTTTCTCTACAAGTATTTGCCATCTCTCTCTCTCAGAGGTGCTCGTGGTTCCTGTTATTGCCTTTGTTAGTGTATAAACTTTTCCAACCCGTTTGTTTGTTTTTTTTTTAAGTAATTTCTAAAAAAATAAATTTTTTTATTTAAAATTAATTTTATTTTATGTTTTTAAATTTTAAAAAACTTTTAAAAATATATTATTTTAATATATTTTTAATTAAAAAATATAATATATGCCATTACCAAACAAATATAATATTTTTTTAAGAACTCCATTTGATAAATATTTCAAGATTTTGCAATACCCTGCTCTTTCGATCTAGGGTAATTTTGTTACCAAAGGCTTACAGGAAGGAAGCCTAATGGAACCAAGTTATTAATGTATTACTATGATAGTTACACTTGAACTAATTTTCAAGGAGGCAGTGGTACCCACACCAAATCCGAAAACCAAAACCGAGTCACATGATCATTGGACGATTCTTAGAGATTATTTCACAGTATAATTGCGGTTGCTTTTTAAATAACTTTTTGTATCAAAATGCATGTTAATTATTATTTTTTTATTTTTTAAAAATTATTTTTAACATTAGCACATTAAAATGATATAAAACATGTTAAATTTTAACAAAAAAATTTAAAATTTTTTAGAAACACTGTTTGCACTGCGTTCCTAAACATATTCTTAACCGGTTTAAACTTGGATGTAACACCCGGAGCTAGTCTCAATTTATTCATAATAAACATATTTACGAGACTACTAAAAACAATTTTAAAAAATATGAAAATATTCTTATTAATTTTGGTAAAAATGATATGTGATTTTCTCTCTTTTTATTATGTCTATCTCTCCTCTGTAATATTTCTTAACATAAAAAAACAAAGATGGTATAAACGTATTCGGTTAAATATATAGAAAATTATATCTTTAGTAAAGTTTTGGAATAATTTTTTATATTTTTAAAATACAAAAAAAAACAGAAAAAATATTTTCTTAACCAAATTCTAAGTTATGAGTCTAAATATCATAGAAGTTTTCAATAAAAACAAGGAAAGGGAGCCACAAAAAGGTAAAAAGGAAAAGGGAAAAAGGAAAATCTTATCCAAGTGACTCAAACAAAGAAACAATGGCATTGGGCTCTTGCTTTCTTTTCCATTCACAGTGCACGAAGTCTTACAAGCCAAGCGTTATAAACACATGAAAAAAAAAAAATCTCCTTCCTCTTTCCTTGGAATCACACCTCCTCCTCTCATTTTTCAAACACCTCCCATGCCAAACCATCACTCTTTGGTTCCTAAGCCACGACCTTAAACGCATTCCCTGTTCAACATAGTATTTATTATTCCTAGTATCACATCCACCTTTTGTAACTGTAACTACTTATCCCGGAAAAAAAAATCAAACAATACATTTGAAAGACTTTGTTATTACTCCATGCCTCCTCTTCTTGATTTTAAAGACATCCAAGAAAAGCTCTCTACTCAGTTTAGACCATGGCAGCGTTCTTTTCAGTTCTGGGTTCGTGCTGCTGATATCTACACTGGCTATAAGGTAAGGCTTTTCTCTTCTTTTCTTTTCTTTTTTCTTTGTTTTGATACGCGTGAATATTAATGCATGTGGATATAAGTGTGTTAATTTGCATCTTTTCTTTTCTTTTTTCTTTGTTTTGATTTGCGTGAATATTAATGCATGTGGATAAAAGTGCGTTCATTTGCATGTTTAACAGGATTTGGTTAATGGGTTTTGTGTAGATGTTTCAACTCAGAGTGAGTTTGGTGAAGGACGAGGAAAAGCAGGAGGCAATGTGGGAAGGACAGCACGAGTTGGCTGCTGAAAAGATTTATGCTATGTGTTCTGATCTTGGTGGGTTCTTTCTCAAGGTAATGTTCATTCTTATAACTGTACTGTGTACGGTTCTTTGATCTTGAGAGATTTTTGAAGTTGAATTATGTACTGAAAGGAGTCTAACTCCATTGAGTTTTGAACTTTTTGCTTTCTTTCTATGCAATTATCTTTTCAATTGTCTAATCATCATGTTTCTTCTTGTTTTTTATTAGTTTAAAGATTTTGGTTATTTTTGGCCTAGGGGTATGAAGGGTGTTTGTTTTTCCGATTTAGAAATTGTATTAGGAACTGTTTGATTCCTCATCTTTTCAATCCGTTATGTTCCTCTTCATCTTTTCCTTGTTAGTAAGCTTTGTCTTTGCCCCCTTTTTTTATTTTATTTTTTGCCTTTTGCTGTCCATTTTGATTATTGGTTGGTAATAATGTTTATGCTGTTTTGGTTTGAGAGAGAGCTACATTTTACTATATACTTTTTGTAATTAATTTTACTGGATTTAAATTAGGTTGCCCAAATCATTGGGAAGCCTGACCTGGCTCCAGCAGCATGGGTGAGAAGGCTTGTTACTTTGTACGATAGAGCTCCAGCAACTCCATTTGATGCTGTTAAGCTTGTGCTGGAGCAAGAGTTAGGTCGAAGCATTGAGGACATTTTTGAAAGATTTGATGTGGAACCTCTTGGTTCTGCCTCAATTGCACAGGTAATGCATTTAATTTAAAATATCTGTCTGGCTAGAAGGATAGATGTTTCATGCTATACATGGTTTTATTCATAATGGAATTGTCTGGAATCTTGAAATTTTCCGGTGGTAAACATTGGAATATAAATTGCTTTTGATTATCATCTGTGGTTTTGAAGTTGAAGAGCTGGTTTCTTCAGAACAGATGACAGTTTACTGCATCATGTGTATCTGACATGTTTTCCCTACCAAATTAGGTTCATCGGGCAAGATTGAAAGGTGATAAGAGTGATGTTGTTGTCAAGGTATGAATTCTTGGATGCAATCTTCTAAGCTCTGTAATGCCTGCAAAATCTTAACTTCAACTGTATTATAGGTCCAACATCCTGGAGTTCAGGATCTGATGATGACAGACATACATAACCTTCAAGCATTTGCTTTATACATGCAAAAGACAGATATCAAATTTGATCTGTTCTCTGTGACAAAAGAAATGGAGAAACAGGTGCACGCTATTCTTGTTTTATTATCCTTGTAGATTATGGCAGTACTTGTTTCCTCTGTATGTTGTGGTTATTTCTTGTTCCAGTTGGTTAAATCGAAAGTTTTGGATTCAAAGTTAAGATTCTAGACTAGAAATAGTAGCACGAGGAAAAATGGTTATCGCCTCCAACGTTCCAATCAAACGTATTGAATAAGAGTGAAAGTATCTAGCAAAATTAGAGTGCAATGTTTCTTCGTTCAACCACAAAGCAATATTTTTATGAGCAATTAATATTAGACTATTATGTCCATGGACATGTAGTTTGTTAAATTTATATTTTTTCTTTCATCAAAAAATTTAGTTTCTTAAATTCATATTTTGTGGTTTTTTACTAATTGTTTACCATTTATGTTCCCCAAAACAAAAAATCCCAAGTCATCCTAGCCCATATCAAAATATACTCGTTCTTTATCTATCTTAGTCTTCAACTTGGTCGACAAATCATCCTCACTGTTCCTGGCAACTTGTTGAAATGATATGAAAGGTTTTAATGCTGATAAACCTTTAATTACCTTTAATTTTTATGTGGTTATTTCCACTTCTGGTTGGGAAAAAGTCAGAGAAGCTTGATTTTACAGATATAGGTAATTTAGTTTTTCAATTTTCTTGTGAGCCTTGCATCAACAATTTTATTCAAACATTATGACAGGATTTCATTCATGCGTGTAGATAAGACTTTGCCATGATTCGTAATCTAGCTAAACTGACATGATTTTTATCTATAACATCAAATCAGATATCTCATCAGACACTTGCTTTGAAACATTGGCAGCTGAGGGATCCTTTTCGATAAATAATCAACAGAAAGATGGGCACAAATGTTATGTTTCTTGCTCATAAAATCAAGGGTGGCCTTTTCCTATCCAGTGCCTAAAATTACAGTCATTAGGAATTTGCAAAATGTTTTCTTGCTTTGAAGATTTAGTGACAAGATAATTTTACCTTTAAAATCAATCAGATTACTTCTAAAGTTTGAATAAAATTATTTATCTTTTTTAATTCCTGAATTGTGGGTTTGCATTTTAAGCAATAGACAATTGGTTTTTTCTGCTTAATATTCTTAAGTTAGAAGCTGTTTCTTAATTTGTTTGTTTGACTTTGTATATCAAGATTTGAAAATGCTACTGTTATAAAAAATTTAAATTTTGTGCTGATGGAATTTATACCTGAAAATATGAAGCGCTTAAATAATTTGTTTCATCTATTTTATTCCAGATTGGATATGAATTTGACTTCACAAGGGAGGCTAATGCTATGGAAAGAATCCGGCAATTTCTGTATGAGAATAATAAAACAAGTCCGGTTTTAGTGCCAAGAGTTCTGAAGGATATGGTCAGCAGGTATGTGTGTCCTACCACATTTATTACATGCTTTGCTTCATTAATTGCCTATATCAGGCTGCATAGAGAATATTAAAACAGTGAGATGCTTCTTTCTATTTTTTTTTTTTTATTGTGGCTACTTTTATGACCAGTTCATATTTTGGACACTATTTAGATGGTCTTCAAGTAGCAGTTGCTGAACTTCCCCCTGCTTAATTTTTTTTTTCATTTAAGAGATAGGACTGGTGGCTGTTTAGGCCAAAAGATGCCAAATTGAACGTAATCCTGATAGGCTGGAGATACTGACTAAGAACATAGAAAAACTTCCGTGCTGTGACTGGAGAAGAGAATAGATTGAACACAATGAACAGGGAGAATGGACTCATGTGTCAAAGTTGGATACCCCTTTTCTATAAGTTGTTGGACGGGTTCGTGTTGATGATAAGAAATTAGTGGGATCACATTGTTACTGATTGGCAGACGTGTCTTCTATAGATATTTTTTTAACCCCAATTAGCAACACTACTAATGTAATGATCTTGATGGTTATGCGTGGGCCATTGAATATAGTTACGGCACTTTACCTGATCATTTGTGGTGTCTTCATTCATATGTTGTACCTCTTCTTTTTTCCTAAACACATAATCAATAGGGTGCTTATTTTATGGTCTTTGTTTGCTACATTTTTGCTCCAATTCATTTTCCCTGTAATATCAGGCAGGCACCTTTTGGTGATCAATGCCTCTCTGTTTATGTAGGAGGGCCTTTGTGATGGAGTACATGGATGGGATCCCGATTTTGAATCTTGGTGATGAAATAGCCAAAAGAGGAATAAATCCTGGTGGCAAGATTGCAGCAGCAGCAAAGCAGTAAGCCCCTTGATCATCCCAGAGAGGATGGAGTCCTTTTGCACATTTTTTTCATTTGTTTCTGGATTTTCTTTTCAAAGGGCTTCTCTCCTGAAATTATTACTTTAGCTTTCTTGAAATCATTTTATCGGTGCAAAATTTCTCATTTTACTAGACAAAAGCGTGATCCACCTTTTAAAATTTTTTTAAGTGCAGGAACATACTTAAAAGTTTGACACTAGCATATGGACAAATGATACTGAAGAGTGGTTTCTTCCACGCAGATCCTCATCCTGGAAATATATTGATCTGTAAAGGTTCTAAGGCAAGTATGCTACTAGCATTTTTTTCTTTGTGATCTGCTCTGTATTTCTTGATTTTGGCGTGTGATCTTTTAAGCCATATGCTGTTGACTGATTGTGATGATACTTGTAGTTCTCATCCAGTAGTTACCTAAAGTTGATTATGAAAGGATCTAAACAAGATGTAAACTATATGTAGAAAAACTGAATTATGCGGTTTTAATGTTCAACTATTAACCTTATCGGTGTATCCCCTTTTCACCTCAAGTCAGGTTGCCTTGTTAGACTATGGGCAGGTGAAGGATCTCCCAGAGAAGTTGAGGCTTGGGTATGCTAATTTGGTTCTTGCTATTGCTGATGGTGACCCTATTAGAGCAGCAGAAAGCTATAGGTAATGCTCGTAATTACCATTCATTTCAATAATTATTATCAATTGTTTGTCAAGACAAGAGGAGAAACTAAGGTCAAAATTTATGTGCAACTGAGTGCATATGGGTGCGTGGATTAGTAATGGGTTCTAATGGATTGATGATGAACAGGAGATCTTATTTGATGATTGTAATGCTTGCCTAGTTGTTTTCTATATTGCATGTGTCCATTGTTGTATACAGTTTAGTGGTTCATTTTGTGATTATTTCGGTTCACATGATCTGGGATACAGTTAAAGTTTAACAATTGCCTTCTTTTTTTATTTAATGTTTCAAACCATACAAATCCTAGTACTGCTATGTGTATTTTATTCATATTCTGTTGTTTATCCTGTTATAGGGAGCTTGGCATAGATACCTTAAGCAAATGCGAGAATGAAATGCAGGAATTTTTTAGGTTGGCACAAACAATGTTTGACACAAAACTCCCACCTGGAGTAGCAATGTTGCAACCTTTCTCAGAGGGTTCTTCCATTAAAAAGATCTCTGTTGAGGTAAGCAGTATACAATAAAAGGTGAAACCATTAATCTATGTGGTACCATATTGGTAGTTGGATGGAATCCAAGATTTTTCACTGAAGCGCAGAAGAAAAAACTACTGCCAGTTTCATTTCCTTGTAGTTGCTTTAGGCCTTTTGTTCTGTTTGATTGTCAATAGTTTTTTAGGAATAACATGTCTGGTGCTGTTATCATTGTTTGTTCCAATAATGAACAGCATGAAGGATTATTAATTAGCATCACGAACTTGAAGAACATGACTGAAGAGTGCAATTGAACTTGGAACTGTAGTTAATACAGCTTGCCAGGGTGGTATGGACTGGTTAACCAGTCACGATGGCCCCTTGGGTGGTTCGGTATTTTAATGGACCTTCTAAGAAAGGAATTAGGCTGTAAACAAGCTGAATTTAACTTGAACTGGTGAAATTGGTGATTCTGCTTCATTACGGGATGTCTTATCTGTATTTGATAACCAATCTTGGGAAATTAGAAAGAGATAAGGATCGGGTTTGATAATCTTGCTCGGGAAATGAGCAGCTGAATCGAGAAAATAGATGACAATCATGCTACCGCTATTTTTATCCATTATAAGATTTTTCTTATTGTGTTTTGCATGTGTAGACTTTCCCAGAGGAACTATATTCTGTTCTTCGCACCGTGCATCTTTTGAGAGGTCTCAGTGTGGGTCTTGGTATCAACTACTCATGTGCAGAACAATGGAGACCCATTGCTGAAGAAGCATTGTATCTTGCTGGCAGATTAAAAGGTGGCTTTCTAAATCCTAGCTGAATGAGTGAACACCGTATAAGGGCGTTTACAATCATGATTTAAATGTCATTTTGAATGGATCCCTTTAAGTTTCTACCACAGCATTCTCTTATCTCTTTTTAAATTAACATCAGAGTTGTGCTGTACTCTTTCTTTCAGCAACTGTATCAATGCCGAACTTTCTCAATTTTTATCATTTCAGATACAGATCTCAAGACTAAGCGTCGCAGACAAAGTTTCTTCAGGAGATTACTTTGAAGGGAGTGACTTAGCTATTGATGAAGTAAGCATCTGCATCCATCTGATTTCACCTACTATGGATGGTTAGGTTTTCTGATTCACTTACTAGTTACTACAATCGATCAATATAGAATGGGATTGATATTTAGCAAATTGCATCATATGCCATTTTTCATTTGCGGTTGTCATTCACAAGTCCTTATATGGCACCTGTTGTCACCATGTACAATGCATAGAAATTTTATAACAACTTAATTTCAAATCTGTTCTTTACTGAATGGCCCATCCTTTCAGCAAAAGTTATTTCCAGAAATTGCACATCTTTTAGGTGCAAAACCCAGTGGCTAATCATCATATATGGTCAAACTGGCCGGCAGGGTATTCCACCTATCAGTGTAAACTGGGTTGAGACTCATTAGTCTCCCACTCCTATTGCAGAATTATTTAGCTGGATCTGGACAGCACACTATTACCATGTTCTTCTTATCCAATAAATATTGGCTTGACAGTGAATTGTGTTACCATATTCACAATATTATCAATCTCTTTCTGTTTCCTGTATAAATCTTTCATCCAAAACTGTGAGGACGAGACACATAATTGACCACATGGTCACGCAGTCTTCTTCTCTTCCTCTTTTGCAGCAATAACTTCACCAGACGATTGATCATCCTCGCCACCAAAACCAAATTCATTCACACGTGATTTGTCCACCGGATAAACCCACCTCTGGTATATTTATATCAGAAATATAAGGTCTGCAACATAAACAAAAGTAATAATGTTAGCCGTGCACAATTAGACCATCTTACATACGACTGCCATGGCTATGGAATGTTGACTGTATCTCACCATCACGGAAGACAGAAAGCCAATGCAATGTTGGCATCTTGATGACAAATGCAAAAGGATCGTCAATGATGGCGTTAAGGAACTTGTATGTCATCTGCCTCCATGGAAGATGTGCCAAAGACTTCAGCTTGTAATTTATAAACAACTGAGGGCACGTCATGATAAAACCTGTAATAACAAATTAATTATAAAAACACATTTCAAACTCCTGCTCCATCGTGAAGGTTTTAAGCAAAAATACAGAATAAGTGAAGGGATGGAAGAAAACAGTGGCTTACCAAACATGTAAACACAGATTGTGAGTGAAGAGAGAATCCATGAATACCAGCTACTGTGGCGCTCGTACATTAGTGAGTCATATGACATGACCACGTGGCCAATTACATGTCACCTCCTCATAATTTTGGGTGAAAAATTTATACAGGAGATGGTGCATGGATACTGTATCAAGATAAAATTGAGGATTTATATTGAGGATTTGTACGAGAGAACAATTGATATTGTGGTTATCAATCATAATACCAATTGAAATTTTATTGTTTTTTTCAACTGTGATATCAACTTAAATATTATGGTTCTTAACGTAAAAGTATGTTATTTCGTGTTAAAAGAAATTCAAAGTATGTTATTGTTTCAAAATTTAAAAATTACTGTGCTAATTTTAGAAAAAGTCCCGAGAAACTGGAGCTGCATGCTTTACCATAGGCCAATAGTTGTGCAGAAGATAGATTGGCTCATTTTAGCGTCAGCATAGGTGCACGAGTGACCTAACAGAGGCTCGCGGGTGTGTTTGTTTTTGTGGTTGAAGTATGAAAAAAATTGGTTTTCAAAAATCACTTTTTATAGGAATGTTAAATGAAACACAGTTCAATAAAAGTTTCAAAATTCCTCGCCAATGTAACAGCAATCAAACAAAAGATTGCAGATCTTCTGGACTGGACTGAGCAGAAACTCGTGAACATCTTGTATTAGTTTAATGCGATATAGAGAAACGAACAAAAACAGAACAGTTTCCATAAGTTTTCTTACAGCAGGTTTCACATTGTAATTCTGTTAATTGACATGAAAACATTTAGAATCCTGAAAACAATGAAGTTTGAAATAAATACAGCTGCTCAGATGATAAACACCTCAAAACTGCATGCCTCTTTAATCAAATCCACTGTAAGAGTCACTCCCGTAGCCAAGGTGCTTGAGCTGGTGTCCACTGACATAATTCACCTTCTTTAAACCAGAGTCCTGTGAGAAAGGAAGTGGTTAATTTTTTTATGGAGAGAAAAAGGCTGGGATAATTGTGAAGAATGATCAGAAGTTTATGACATAAAAGCTTTAATCTATCACTTGAAGCGTTATAATAGTGAATACTGTCACGGTTTGGAGCAACATGAACTTCTTTTTGCTGCCATCTCTTGGTTCCATTGGAGACAAAGGACTCAAAAGTTTATTGTAACAATTTAAAATGTGTCTTGAGTTCAATATGGTACAGCACAAACATGCAGGGAAACCACAATTCAATGAAGATTGGAATCGAGTAAGAAATAAGCCTACTGCTTATTTGTGCCAAATTACAGCCTTGTAGTTGTGACAAATGAAAGGGTGAGCAGTGAGACCGAGTTTGTGCCAAACAAACTCAAAGACCAAAGCAAGTGTCTCCTGCTTTCAGAGTGAATTTTCCATCTAAACACCTATTCTGGGTTATTTGTGAGTTTCTCCTGATGTTATTAGTATATTGTCCTTGTAAAAAGCTTGCTACATACTATTTTCATGCTATAGTTTTATGAATCCTCTAATTTTCCTTGATTGACTTGATCACTTGTGAAAAACTCAACTAGGGACCTTTCACACGCTAATTCAAAAAGTCTAAAAGCTCAACTGCATTCCAAGCTTAGCACAACTTCTAGCATAGATGGAAAAAAAGGAAAGCTTTTTTTGGCTCATGCAAACACTATATTGTACACACAAGAGAAAGGCTATTTGAGGAATGGAATTCATTTTCATCACATATTGCATTATCTATTCAGAAAACAAGAATATATCTGTACTCGGAAAATCATTAACAACAGAATCATTTGTGCTTGATTTACATAACTAAACATAGGGCATAAGCAGTCCCACCTATTTCACGCTTTCCATTTTCAGGGCTGTCACTGCCATGAACCACATTCCTGCAGAAAGTTCACCATAGGATAAAAAAATTGCTAAGACCAGGAAAGAAATTGCAACCCAATTTTGTGAAAATGAGCACATAAAGCAACCTATCAGGAGAGTATGAAGGGCCTAACCTTCCTGTTTGAACAGCGAGATCTCCTCTTATTGTGCCTGGTTCGGCCTTGAGAGGATCCGTGGACCCTATTAGCTTACGTGCTGATGCTACAACCCCAACACCTTCCCATGCCTGGCAAAAAAACATTATTGTCAGTATTCTAGAAAGAACTCAAAACCAGTAGAAATCTCAGATTCATAAACTTCATACCATACACACAACTGGACCAGAAGTGATGTAATCGATCAGACCAGGGAAGAAAGGCTTGGCCTTGAGATCCTTATAGTGCTCCTAATCATGCAAAATAGTAGATAAAAGAACGATAAGACATACAGTAATTTGAGGATATGAAAAGACCACACTCCAGTAACAATAAATGGACATCTAAAACACAATTACAGAACAGAGACGTGAAATTGATAAAGCAAACTTTTTTCCTGATTGATTATAAAAAAAAATATATATATATAGGAAAGATTAGTAGAAAGTTTGGGTTCTATACAAGGGCATTGACAAAAGAATTTATCAACAGGAAGATAAAATACAGTTCTTTTGTGATTGATTCTCAATAACCATACAAAACAATAGCAGAAAGCTTGGAATTTTACTGTGACTTAAGGCCACTATCCTGTAAGATTCCAAGATTTCTGTTCTTTTTCCTTTTTTTTCCTCGTTTCTGCCATCATTTTCAAAAAACAACAGAAAAACTTGCTTTACAATCACATAATCATAAACCTTAATAGTTTGCTTCAAGTAAAGCATTATAAGAGGATACAAAACAAATCTGACATTTGCAAGATATTGGATAAGGGTTTCGCCACATAAAAGAATGGAGTGAGTATCAACATTGCAAGACTACAAACCTCTGCCAATTCTTTAGGGCATTGGAAGAGCTTCAAACCAGTCAGTTTAAATCCTTTCTTCTCAAACCTCGAGATTATTTCTCCAACCTAAAGCAACCCAATCCACATAAAATAAATTCAGAATCCCAAAATCAAAACATAGTATCATTTGAACTATTACATTGCCAATATATACTCAGGTTTACACAAAATACTTCACATTTGGCTCAATCCAATAAACACTACTTTCATCTTATCCTAAACAATGAAAAACGAAGGTTCCAATCTCTAAAATTTTAACATCATTCAAACTTCCCCAGCAATCACTGCAAAAATTTAACAATAATTACAGTGCAAATAAAAAAAAAATCAAGAAAAGCTTACAAGGCCACGTTGAACACCATCAGGCTTGACCATAATGTAAGTCTCATCAACTTGTTCCTGGACACAGAAATTTAACCAAAAATGTCAAAAACTCCAAATGGGATTTCGCTACAACACGTGAATAACTAGTCAAAATATCAAACACTGATCAGGGCTCTCACGAATTTCCAGAATTATTCAAAAAACACTAACAATTAGTTTCCTTTCTCTCTCTTCTGCTAGATAAAACAGATACTAACACAATTCTACAGCAAATTATCTGAATTAAGAAATACAAATAAATACCATGGAAGCCACCAAATGAGGAAGAAATATGCGGGGCTTTCTAGAGTTGCGAGTTTTGGTAGCATGAGGATGTGAAGGGGAATTGTTGAAAGAGAAAAGATGGGATTTTGAATGGAATGCAGATAGGTGGGTTGTGCGTAGGTTAAGGTTATTGCGGGAAGTGAAGGATAAGGCTGTGGTGCTGGTGGTGTAAGTTGATGAAGGAAGAATGGTTGAAGAAGAGATACAAAATTTGGCTCCACCAAACACGGCTACACTCTCCATTTTCTGCCTGTCTTGCTAAAGCTAAACCCCTTTCTCCCTCCAGCCTCTAGTCTACTCTCCACACGAGTGAGCAGAGTGGACTAAAAACTAAGTTGGATTTTGTCTTGGACATGGTTTTACTCAATTGCCCTTGTTCTGTATTTTATTCCATTGATTCTCTTTTGTTTGCTTTCGATGGTTTTTTAGTTTCAAAAGTCTTTTTCTAAAAATTTAATTTTTTTATTTTAAATTACTTTTTTTAATATATTTAAATTATTTTTATATGTTGATGTTAAAAATAAATTTTTAAAAATAAAAAAATATTATTTTAATATATTTCCAAATAAAAAACATTTTAAAAAATAATCGCTATAAAAAATATTTGCTTTCAAGAACTTCATATGTTTAATATACTGTTTAATAATTTTTTTTAATTAGCGAATATATTTAAAAATTATTTTAAAAATATATTTATTTTTTATGATTTTGAATAATTTTAAATAAAAATTGTTAGAAATCATGAAAAACATTTAAATTTAATGTCTTTTTTAATCTAGATATGCTTTTGCGAAAATAGTTACATTATATTATTAAACCTATACGATTTCTATAGGTAAAGGTTTTTTTTTGTTTTGTTTTAAGAAGATTTTTGGCTTTTAAAGTGAGTAATTAAAAATGAGCTTAAATTGATATCAAATTAGTAAAATGAGCTCAATTTTGGTGGAGTAATTAAAAATGAGGTGTCTATCCAACTCCAAGTAATCTAGCATCCATTTGGAAAAATCCTAATTTGTAAAAGATTTGTAGAAAAAACTTTACTACTATGGTAGTGCAAGACTTAAATTATTAACTAATAAACTAAAAATATCAACAAAACATGGAACTAATTATTATACAAAACACTAAAAGATTTGGCTTTTTTTTTATTGTGCATATCTATTGTTTACTCTCTTGCGTTTTACATTCAACTCATTATTTAAATTTTTTTATTTTAATCCTTAAACTTTTTTTATGCGTGAATGAATCTTTTATGGACCAAATTTAAAAATAATTAAATCAAATTTGTTGACTTGAAACAAATTGAAAGACAGGAGATCAAAACGAAAAAAGACACCATAAATGAGCAATAGTTTTAAAGTTATCATAAAAGTTCACTTTAGTCCTCAAACTTCACATATTATACCTATTCGGTCCCTCAATAGTTTTTCAATTTAATTTTGGTATAAAATTTTATTGTTACTTTTTAATCCTTGATTAGAGAGGGAAGAGAAAGAAATTGTCATATTCTAGCGTTTTAGAGAGAAAAATATTGTGTAAAATGATTTCATTTGATGATATGAGTTTAATTTATGTATTTTTTTTATCTTGAAAGTGCCTAAAAAAACAAATTTGAGCTCGGAAAGTTTTTTTCTTTCAGGCTTTGGGATATTTTTTGGGATTTTTAGGCCATGAACAAATTTATCAAGACACTTAGAGTTTTGTCTAGGTATTTTGGGTTAAAATGAATTGAAAAATATGTTTTTAGGTCAAAAAACATTTTGCTCTAATTTTTCGACCACCATAGTTGTCATAATTTGAGCAAAGTTAGACGATACATTGTTTAACTTATTTTTCTTTTTCAAAAAAAATTGGATTGGATCACATGATTATATTTTTTAAGAAAGTTAGGCTCGCACACGGGCCCTATTAAATGATGCGTGGCCTCTTTTTTGTGGTAATTTTGACGTCAAAAAAACATGTGTTTTTTCTACATATGTTTTTTTAATAATATTTTAATTTATATTTAAATTAATATCACTTCTCTCTGATTTTTAGTTTTTTGTATTTAGAATTCTTTAAATGGTAATTGTTTTTTAAGTATTTTGTATGTATTCAATTTTTGAAAAGCTTTTCTAATTCATCCGTAATTTGTTTTATGTTTTATATAATTGAGCTTTATTTTGAAAAATAATTTTTATTTTTATTTTTGGATAATATTTCTAGTAAGTGCAACCTTGCGAGATATTTTTTTTTCACTTTGATTTTATTCAATCAATTTTATATGTATGTCTATTTCTACCATCTTTTGATTAAATAAAAAAAACTTAATAAATAATCAGGTAAGTAGACTATGTTGCGAGATCATGTATTTTGATTTACATCCTCCTCTCGACTTTTCCAGATATGTTTTTAGTTATTGTTAATGATTTTTTTTTATTTGTTGACACAAATGGTTCTTGAAGTATTTAATTAGATGCGTGCGTAAATGTTTTGATTTACAATTGATATTTTTATATAAAAAAACAAGCCAAAAAGACTTGTATATTTAATTTTTTTATTGGAAAAAAATATTCAGCCCACGGCAGAGCATGGGTCAAATAGCTAGTAAAAACCTAAAACATGTGAGAAAATCATTATATGTATGTCATGATTTATTGTGGATTGTAATAGTAAAATTATGATCTTACCCCTAACAAAACAAAATCAAATGAGAGAAAAAGGGTCTTTTCACGAGGTTAATTTATCATTCTTTATTAGTTTAGGGACAGCATTGCCTTTTCCAATTTCTTATAAGAGTTAAATTATTATAGTACCTTAAAAAGTTTTTTTTTAAATGACCTTTGATCTAGGAGCTTTATAGGAATTTCGTTTTACTATAAACATTGTAATGATTTAATTGCCTTTAATATTAAAAGTGTTTAGCCTTGACTTTAGGGGCTTAATAGTAATTTCATAATGGTTTTTCGTTGTTAACATTTAGTTCTAGAGGCATTTTTGTCTTTGTCAAAATAAAATAAAGAAAAATTTGATGTGCGTGAGCCATTCCGTCACCTTCAAGCAACTCATACGACTGACTCTGGTGATAATAGTCATGCTTCCACAACGTCATTTGATTCTTCTCAGCATTCTCTTCCTTCCTAGGTGGCATTTGGATGGCAATTCAATCCGGTTTAGCGAATGTTAACTTTTCTTTTCTTTTCTTTTCTTTTTCTTCTTTTTCTCTTTTCTCCTTGATTTGCGTGTTGTCTCTTGAAAAACTCACATCAACCTTTCAATTTCTTTTCCTTTAAAATTTAGTCTTTGTTCTTTTAATTGTAATTTTTTATTTGAAAAAATTATTTCAAATTGAAAATTATTTTAAATTCCATCCTTCTTCAATTTTCCACCATCGATTTGTTTTTCTATCAGGTTTAATCCTTATTCTTTTAATTGTTAATTTTATGTTTTTACAAGTTTTTTAGATTGATTTTTTTTTTATTCTTCAAATTTAAATTGGTTGGGAATTGACCTTCTTGACTAAGTCCAGTTCTGAGATTTCACAAGTAATGATTTTGGAATATTGACTCAAGCTTACGACACTCACTCAAGTTTGCTTTGTTTTTCATGTTATTAAATTAGGGTTTTCTTTTATATTATTAAATTGAAAAAACTTATCTTTAACTTATTTAAAAATCCTAGTGTCACCTTAATATTTTTCTTTTCAAGTCCATAAAAGTTTGCCACAACCAACGCTATTGTACCTGTCGTCAATATAGGTTTACTCGAATTATTTTTTTAATTTATATTTGTTTTTGCTTTCAGCCTTTAATATTTGGTTTATTATAATTGAAATTCATAATTTATTTTGGTATGAGTTTTATGGTTTTATCACGATATCATATCCTACATCACGGGTTTCGTAAGTTAACTATAGTTGATCTTAGTCAATTCAATATATAGTTATCTCAATACTTTTTTAAAAAAAATACGTTATCCAATGTGTCACCATTTAAATGTCTTAAAAGTGTTTTAGCCAACATGCATTGAATTTTTTTATTTCCTAACATCTTTATAATTTTTTTAAGGTTGAAAAAAAAATATATAACTCGTTGTGTACCGCATGTAAAAAACTAGCGTTTACTATTTATGTACAGTAAAGTGATTATGTATAGCACCGTGTATTGGATTTATTTTCTTCTAGATCCCTCATGTTTTATGTTCTTTCACTTTGGTCATTGAACTTTATTTTTTTAATTAATTTAATCCTTATAAGATATGTTGTCATGGTTTTATATTTTTGGATTTTTTTTTAATTTGAATGTGAGTGTGCAAGATATTAGAGAGTATTTTGACTTTAAATGAAAACTTGATTTTACAAAATAGAATTTTATGTTATTGTTGAAAAATTAAAAGAAAAATGACTAAAATTAACATAAAATAAAAGCATAGCCTTTTTTGTCATCGGCACCACTCCAAAGCACGGAAAATTTCAATTTGATCTCTCAGTTTTCAATTTTTAAATTTTATATATTTGCTCGCTGTAAATTAACAAAAACTCGAACCCTGCTTTTGTAGGCAAAAAATAGAACAGTGGAAGCGGGAGACGTGTCTTCTGGTCATTTTAAAAAAATAATTATTTAGTTTTTTAATTTAAAAAAATAATACAACCAGGAGATGCCTTCAAGATTGGCCTTTTTTTATTGGTTTTGATTTGTAATTTAATTTGTAACTTATATTCCTCCTCTTTTTTTAATTATTTAATTTAATTATTTTTAAATAGTAATAAATCTATTAGATTGTTTCTATAATTTCATAATTTTTTCAAGAGAAAAATTATTGTAAGTTATCTTTAATTATTCTTCTTATTAAATTTAAGATATTTCAATTGTATTTGCATTATGCATTGATAAGAATAGAAATAATATGCACTTAACAACAGCAGTAGATTGTAACTTTGCATGATATGTCAAAGTTGCTTTGCAGAGCTCGCAGCAACCTTGCCTTGCCTGAACAGATGGGCTAGACAAGGCCACAACGCCGTCGTCGGAATTAACTTCCTTCAGTAGCAACTATAGAATCACCAAGTCAAGATTGTCATCTGGGTTACGAGATTCTAGCAGTTTGAAGGGAGCAATGGTGATGATGGATCGTTGGAAACGTTAAATATGCAAACCCCACATCTCCTGTCTTACAAATTACCAATCATCAGAACATTAATGGTTCATAGTTACAGTCAGGAAAGAATCAAGGAATTTTGATATGTACATTTTGATACAGCACGTAGGGGCACCAAACCAGCAATACATTTTCTTTATTTCATCTGCTCAGTCACCTGAGCAGTTCCGAATCCAAACGGAAAATCAGTGCTTATTTTCAGTGCAAAGTCTGTGCTTGCACTTTACCGACGCTAGACATTACTACATGGAAATTGTAGCAGGTGATACTAGGAAAATTACACGGCAACCAATGGCCTCATGAAACCTGGACCAATTTTCTTAATCAAGAACTGCAAAATTGTTGGCTGCCACTGTTTTAGCATTTCCAGCAAGAAGCTGCAATTATAGGCTTTGATTTCCAGCCAAGCACCAAGCACCCCTTCTCTTCAACAACTGTGTAACCATCACAAACCTTACTCTTCACCAGCCATTGCTTAGCCTGGGCCATCATCTTAATGGGGGCAACCTGAAATCCTGCACGGCTCATCCTCCTGCGCCACTGATCCACCCTCTCATGCCGTTCAACTCTTGCCGGCCCCTCACAGCTCACAATGTTCTTTATCTCTTCTGCGAAGTAAAACTGCTCCATCTTGGCACGCCTAGTGTCGTATTTGGGCAGCATGGTATCCAAGGAGTCAAAGATTGCGGAATAGTAATGCAGTGCCTCCATGAATCTTCCTAGAAAGAATGGACCATTGTGGCTTGAATCTTGTTCAACTAGAACAAGAACCTTTGGTGAGAGCTCAAGAATAATCTGCAAGACAGAATTCAGAGCTCCCCTACTTTCCTTAACCACGCAATGGAGTTGAAGAATGCTGTTGACAACAAGAACTTCATCTTCACTGGTTTTGATGTCTTCAGGCCTCAAGTTTTCGAGGCTGCTTTTCACCACTGAGAACTCCAGATTAATTCCCATATCTTTTGCATATTCCTCGAGTCCATCACCGATGATTCGGAATCTGTCAACGCAAAGGCCAACACCAGTTATTCGAAGGCGACTAGGTGGCTTTCCAGCTCGTTCGGCGAGGCTTTGGATAAGCAGGCGCCATTGGTGACCGTGTGGTAATCCAAGTGTCATTCCTAGGTCCACCACATGAACTGAACTCTCTCCCTCAAAGGCTTCCAAAATAGAATTATTGGCAACAAAGTGACCAAACCGAATATGAGGGCAAATTTCGTAAACAAGGCGTAAAGCTTCTTCCTTCTTGTCTGAGGCAATGTCTATTATGTTCATCGTGGGTGCAACAAAACCAACCGCCCCTAGTGGCTGAACCAGAGAGAGCCTGTCGATCAGTCCTTGCACGAAGCAAGATGCCACGCGTTGGAAAGCAGAGCCAAAGACCAAAGCATTAGATCGGAGCTCAGATAATAAGGCCGAGGCATGTGACTTGTCACGGCAAGCCACGGCTTCAGCGCAAGCAATTAGAAGCTGAACCAACCTCATTCCATCAGAATTCCCTTCTTCTTCATTTCCACCTTCCTCGGCATTGATCATGGCTGCTGCTGCCTCTTCGACAGCCTCAGCTGCAAGATATCTTTGCGTGTAAGTCCATATATGATCTCTGAAATGAAGTTTTGGAATGTTATTCAAGCTATCAGTGCTACTACTGCGGCAAATACTGCTTCCACCACTATAAAGACTGCTACCATTACTTCTTATGGATTCAACCATGCTTGAGGACTGTTTGATCCTCTTAACATCTCTGGTTTCATCCGAAAAAGGAAGCATCCTGGAAACAACATTGCTCTCAAATATGGGCAAATAAGGGTACGGATAGCAAGCCGTAGCTGCAAGACTGAGATCAAGACCACTCGTTTCACTTAAGGTTTCATCATTGAACTCCCTTGACAAGAAACTATGAGCCATCTCTCCTTCTCTCTCTCCCTCTCACACGCGCGCGCGCGCGGGTACACGCTTCTCTGTCACTAAAGATATATGAGTGAAGCTCTGAAAGAACCTTCACAAAACGAGGGCAAAATACATAGGCGAGCGGCTGCGGTATTCTTGTTCGGAAACAACTAGGCCAAAGCATATTTTCATATGAAACCATGAAAGTAAGACAAATGTGCTACTGTCCAAATTAGATGTCTGCCTGATTTGTGGCATAGACAAGCAAAAATGCATAGAGCAATGAATGTAATCCCCATTGTCATCTTTCTCCAAGATTTTTGGATTTCCTGTCTTGGAGACATTGCACCGTAGTTGGCCACTTCTTAATTTTACTCATGATCCTAACAATTGAAAAATCTTAAAACGGTAGAACATCATTTTCTTCGAGGTTCTCTTGTCTTCAAGTTCATGGAGTTTATTTTACCTTGCACACACACACACACACACACACACACACACACACACATATAGGATAGGTTTATCAAGTCATATCCTTTATCAATCCGGGTTTTACAAGAAAAAAGTGAAAGCAAGGACTAAAATTGGTGGCCTGTAGGGCTACTTAAACATTATGCACCAAAGGCATGCAGCACATAGAAACTCATCAGGTTAGAGTAGTTTAATTTAACGAGGGTTAATGTTAGGGTGCCTTCACAAGAAAACTTACCCAACATTGATTGAATTCAAACAAAGATTCCAACCAGGGTGTTATCATTACACTACTAAAAAATTAAAAAATATGATGAAATATTTTGTCAATAAAATATTTTTTATTTATATTAAAAATTACTGATAGAAACAACAATGAAATACTACCATAAAAAACTAACTCTTTAGGGTTTTTATTCCATTGATAATTTTCAATATCAACAGAATCATCAACAAATTAAATATTCATGCTTAAAAATCAGTTATCAATTATTAAACACTTAATGTTGGTCTCAATTCATCACACTTATTAAATACTTAATATATATATATATATATATATATATATATATATATAATTGAGTTTTACTAGCATTTGCATTTTGGTATAACACCAATCGATAATGTTGCCTAAAAAAAGTTATTGAGTTTAGTATAATTATCAATTTTATAATTTAATATAATTAATAAAAATTCTATATAATTAAAAAATTAACTTATTGGTCTCAATTCATCATAGTTAAATAGCATATAATTATGTACTTGTCTAAATTCAGTGTTAATCAAATATCTCCTCATTGATTTTTTCAATAATGGTCATCCAATATGACAAAAATATTGACAAATTCTCACTTGAATATAGTTCACACTAACATCATTTTTGGGAATTTGATTTATTCATATTCTCAAGTGAAGTTCAAAATAATACGAGATAAATATTGAAATATCTTTAGCAATATAAACCTCAAATATTGAAGCCTCACCTTAAACTTTTTTTCAATGTTTGTTTTAAGTTTAAACAAGTATCTACATGAAAGTAATTAAAGATAAATAATTAAATGTTGAAAACATAATGAAAAATTAATTAGGATGCCATCCCTTACCTTCGAAAGGATACATCTATCTACATTGCATATGACCTCCTACTTTTACCTCATTTTATAATGTCTTTTGTTTTTTATTTTGTATTCATGACTGTGTTAAAAATATTTTAAAACACATTATTCTTGATGTCTATGACATCCAAACTATGACGAATGACACTAGCCTTTTAATAAAAAAAAGCTCCCAAAAAATACTTTACTTAATTCAATTATGGGTCACACCAGAACCATGTAACCTTTTCTTTTTTAAATTAAAATTAAAAACAATGCCTTCGTACTTTAAAACTTTATCATACAATTCTTCACTCAATAATACCAACGATGCAATATATTTTTCAACTTTACCTTTCAAGAAGTATTTTTTTATTATTTCTAAATTGATAATGACTTAGCAAAAGCCTCTGGTTGCAATAAAAAAATAGTTTTACACTATTGAATAAGATAAAGGCTTTATTATGATGCATGTAATATATGTAATATGGACAAGATAATTTTCCATGTATGCTCCAACCCAACACCATCTCATAAGCAAGAAGATCATTTACAATCCATATCAATGTTGCTTTTATTTGAGAATTATGTTTTCTAGAGACATTACATGTTAAAGCCCATATGACCATAATTTATTCAACTCATCAATCAACGATTGAAGATAAATACTTAAATATAACTTTTTTTAGTTCATCATTGTTTCCATCTAAAATTACTAACATAAATATTTTGTTGATAAATCACAATCATTACCACAATCTTTATATTTATCGAAGGAATTTTCCGTTGGTATTTGTACTATCATTTCATTGATAATTAATTTACAACAAAATCACCAACGAAAATGCTCCGTCAGTAAATCTTTTGTCGGTAATTTTTTGTCCGTCGATAAGTCTGTTGGTAATAAAAAAATATTATTACCGATGGATTTACTGATGAAAAAAGCATGCAAAAAAATTATCGCTTCATTCCGTCGATATTTCCCTCGAAAAAATATCGTATGTATGTAATTTTGTCGGTAATTATTTAAAAATATTTTAAAAAAATAAATTTTACAAAACTATAAAATAATTAAATTATTATAAATCAACACTCTATAATACTCAAAACGCTTGGAAAAAAAAAAGAAAATCAACTCAAACAAATTTGCAACAAATAAATAACATGAAAAAATAAATTCAACTAAAAAAATTCATATGAAAAAAATGAATTTGTGATTGCTAAAAATTTTAAAATCCTATAAATAAATCAACTAAAAATTGATCTGATATGAAAAAAAAATGCTACAACAATATTCATACAATTATTAAGAACAAAAACAATTAAAAAAATAAAATAACAAATCTAGTGGAAAAAAACATGAAAAACAAATCTTACCTTAATATGGTTGCAAGTGAAGCTAAGAAGAGAAAAAAAACAAATTCGTAAAGTATATTAATTAAAAAAAAACTGAGAAGAAAAAAAAGGAAAAGAATACATACTTGAGTATGAAAAAGAAGAGAAGGAGTTGAGGAGAGGAGAGAAGAGAAGAGAAAGAAATGGATATTGATGTTTTTTACAAATGGGGAAGAAGAAAGGAGCCTCGTCTATTGTGAAATTAGGGATTCTAAACTTTTTATTGGGGCGTTTTACCAATGGATAATTAAATATTAATATTTTTAATCATTCCATCGGTGATTCCGTCTGTATTATTTAATTTAATCAAAAATTTTTAGAAACCCTCAAATATCACTGACGACTTTTCAATTCGTCGGTGATTATGTCTATAATATTTAATTTCAATTTTTAATTTAATCGAAATTTTTCAGAAAACTGTCAATTAACATCGACAACTTTTCAATCCGTCAGTGATTTTGTCTGTAAAGAATAATAATTAATAGTACAATTGAAAAGTGAAAAGTTTCAGAACTCTCTGAAAAATACCGACGGAATTTTCCTTTGGTGATTCTCTTTGTAATTGACATGATGAACAATGTTCACATTTCACATTTTATTTTATTTTAATTATTAATATCTGTTGATATAAATGACAGAAATATTCCCTCAGAATTTCTATTTATATTTATCATTTTTACAGAAACGAATGAAATGTTTTTCATCATTGTTTTTATTTAAATTTTTTTGGTGGTGTTGATAGTAGTGCAGATTCATCAGATATATAGAAATTCTTGTCTGTTGAGCGTTATCCTATATATATTAAACCTGAAACCTCTAAATAGTTAACACCTATTTAATTTGCTTGCCAACTAAAAACCTTCTACAGAGGTTTAGGTTTACATATTTTCTTTGTTTCTGTATATATTACTTGAAAAAGATATACAGAACGCGCATGAGAAAAATAATTTCATATTTTTGGACCATTTCATTTTGATCATGCAAAAAAACAACTGCAGCATGGAATGATTTGCCGGCTTATACGAGAAACATCCAGGAAATACAACAAAGACTATCGTGAGCATACATCGAGTTGATCTTTTACAGGACTAAGAAACACAACAAACATATACAAATAAAATAGGAATATGCAATTTTGATCTTGATGCCTGGATTATTCGAACTTACAAGACTCATTTAATTCCGATAGTGTCCGGCACATAACATATATATTCCAAGGCTCAACAATATCATAGTAACAAGAGAGTAACATTAAACAAAAGTATAGATATATGCATGCCACTGTCTCCTCAAGTATGATAATGTCACCGTCTACCGATTGTTTTTTTTTTTTAAGATTAATGTGGGTGTCCGGGACACTTGCGTGTATCTCAACTAATTTCACGAGCCCTAAAGTTAATGACTATATAAACCTTCAGTGACCTTAATGTTTGTGGAACTCAAACTGATGATTTTTAGAAAGCAAATTATAAACCTAACTAGTTGAGCTACATCCTTCAAGATCTTATCACTTGCTTTTCTAATCCAAAACCTAACTAATTGTTCACTTGTGAGTCGTGTCTAGACTAGAGATATTAACCTTGTGATGGTTGACGAATAAAAACTTGGTAAAATTCTTCGTTCATAGAGATACTCAGCTAATCTTCTCAACTTCTTTATAGGATAATGAAAGGGCCATTATTTGTTTGATCCGGCCTTTAATTATGCTACTTGCCAGGAAGATATTAACAGTATTATGAAACAATTTGGCAATTAATATTGGAAATGGACCAACTCCAACAGCTCAAATTCAATAGGAAACCTGTCATCCAAAGAACTTTGAGAAGTGAGTTTTGTTTGCAAGTTAGAAGGCAATTGTATTGTTTAATCAAGACAAGGAAAGGTTAGAAATTTGACAATCCATTTCCTTGAACTTTCAAGCCTGTTTATTTTTATATTTTAAAAATATTTTTTAAAAATTATTATTTTTAATATTTTCAAACCATTTTGATAGACTTTGTGTCAAAAATAATTTTTTTAAAAAAATATATATATTATTTTAATATATTTATCAAGAAAAAACACTTAAAAAACAATTATTACTATACTCTTAAATACCCGTAAAACGGATTCACAACTTTTTTAAATCGTAAGAGGAATTTCCTCGGCATAGAACAAGGTATCATATAACCATCTAGTAGGTGGTCCAGTGATAAGAGTTTGGAATTAAGGGATTTGTTTTTCCTGTAGTTTCATATTCGAGCCCTGTAGTTGTTAATAAAATAATTACTGAAAATTTATATAATTATTAATTTTAAAATTTATAAAATTAATTAAGATAGACAAAAACGCTGTACACTAACATGAAAGAAGAAGAAAGGTGAGAATATCCAACCGGGATAGTCCAATCATTTGGGTACAATCACAAAAGTCTTAAATTCGAGACTTCTCGGGGAGACAGTGACCGCAACTTTTCTCTGCAACCGGGAGGGGTATCGATGATTTTATGACTCTTTTATGGCTGCAAAATTACTTTTATATTCTACAAATCTGACTCCTTTAAACGAAGGAATGCAAATAATATATATTATTCTTTTTCATTAACTATAATAACACTAAAAACAATTCTTTTAATTAGTGTATATGCTGGATTTGTTCTTAAAATTAATTAAGTAATTTAATTAACTTTTTATATACTATACTAACCCATGTTATTTTCCTTGATTTGACATGGATCTAATTGGATTAACAATTGGCTTCACCCATTTCACTGCACACATGGATTGACACAATAAAAATAACGAGGATGATAAAATTAATAAAAATAATACTTTATAAATTTGGATTAAAGATGAAATTGATTTATAAAAAGACTAAGAAAAAAATTAAAAATTTTAAAAATAAAAAACTAAATTTAAAACACTAACAACAAAAAAAACAAAATTATCATTTTAAAAAGAGAAGAAAAAAAAGAAGAAAAAAAAATTTTACTGGCAACAAACTGGTCATCCAAATCTGACACGGGTCACTTCAAAAAAGAGAGGATGCAATGTTGCTTTCAATGACACAGAAAAAAAGTATTTTTAGTTGTTGAGAGGCAATGCACAAAAAGCACAAGCGTCTTCTATGCATGCCAGTTACTTTTATTTTTTATTATTATTTCCTTTCTTTGTAAAAGACGCACTTGCCCCTTAATTAGCCTGAAAATAACAAAACAAAATACCTTAATGAAAAGATGAAAAAACCATTTGAGGCCGATTCTAATTTTTTGTTTTGTTTTTTTTATTTTTTATGTTCAGTCAAATATCAAATCGTCTCTTTTCTGATATGATAATTATGTAAAAATCATTGTGAAAAATATAAAATCATCTATTATTGACTCTAGTTTTAAAATGTTTTATTCTAAAAATATTTTAGTGGTTTTATTGTGTAATTAAAATGAAAAAATAATTATTTATCATTTATTTATCGATTATGACTAATAGACTTGTAAAAATATTTCAATACCAAAGCATTACTGTAATAAACAATATTTTCATTGACATGCTATAGTGTTTTTCGAAGCAAGTTTAGGTTCTGTTAATATATTCAGTCCTTTTTATTTATTGAAAAATAATATTTGAGAGATTAAAAAAAAAAACAGTACATGTGGGGGCGGGTCTAAAGATGTTGTTATAAATAAAATTCTTAAAAATTATATTTTTTACTTAGAAATTAAAATAAATTTTTTTATTTTTTAAAAATTATTTTTAATATTAACATATTAAAATAATTTAAAAATATATAAATAAATTTTATTTAAAAAAATTTAAAACTTTTAGAAATACATTAACCGCATTTCTGAACACCCATGCATACGCCTGCTTGTACAGCATGAGTGGGCCTATTGAAAATTGATGTGAAAAAAGAGAGGGGAATTTGGTTGGTTAAGGAACTAGCGTGATGGTAAAGGGTTTAAGATCTTTACAAAAGATTTTAAGTTCGAGTCAAGATATATATTTCTTATAAAAATCATCTGAGCTCATAAAATATACTTTTTAAAAAAATAAAATTTTCTCAAATCTAAAAAAAAAAATTAACAATTTTACGGTCTAATAACTCAAGTCGAGTCCATACCAGTATTGCTAGCAAGGCTTTTGTACCCCCTTCTATCCTTTCAGATGAGGTAATTTATTTTTTGCAAAATTATCTTCCGAGTACGACGTCTTGCAGTTTGCACACCTTTGAAGCTAGAGCTCATCGGTGTTGAAATCCTTTTTACAAAATTAGATAGCAAAATATAGCATAATCAAGATTTTGAATCTGTAGCTTGCGATTGGATGTTCCAGCAATTTTTTATTTCACTTTTTAGCAAGATTTATTGCATTTAATTTATAATACAAGCAATTTAATTTATTGTATTTAATTTATAATTCAAAATTCTTCTAAATATATACAAATGGACAGCAGAAGATCAAGACAGCACTGTTTCTTTTTCTTTTTCAGGTTGGAAGAGTGTTATAAGACTTAGTCTAACTCAATAATCAATCTAGCAACCAACCAACCAGCCCGAAATCTAGTCTGAGTTGAGTCAATACAAAAAAATTAATAAAATAACATTGTTTTATCTTCTTTTTTTCTACTAGAGAAAACCCACATCTTAAAAACCATATATGGTTGAAATTAATGAAAATGCGGCAATAAAATACAGTGTGGCTGACAAATTATTAGAAAAAAGCTTCATAATTAAACTTGCAGGAAATTAAGTACAAAGAACTATTATGCATGCACGGCCTAGTAAATATTTAAATCCGAAGGAAATTAAGCAACAAGAAGAGTGATGAGGGATCAGGGAAAAGGATTTTGAGACTGGAGATACTGAGATAGAGTGAATAAAGAGAGCTTATTCAGCCTAGCTATATATTATCTATCAGTATATGTATGCATATCTAGCTAATTCTCTTGAGCACGATCAGTACGAGGGAGTGCAGGCAATGCAGGCAAGCAAGAGAATAGCTGAGGAAGCGCCATCTTCTTCGAGATTGGAGCTGCTCCTCTTGAACTTGCAAGTTTTTCCTTTGTTACATTGAATTTGCTTCTGCGTATGCTGCTGGCAGTGACTGTGTTGTTGATAGTTGCAATTCTCCCTTCCCTTGTGCTGTTCTTGCTGCCTCTTCTTCATGGCTTAACTTCTTTATTTAGGCTCTTCTTCTCCTTTGTAGAGGAAACTCGGCGGCACTCACTATGACTACCTGACACTTCGAAGAAGAGAGGAGAGGGGGCTGTGCATGGTGAACGGGCGTACATGGTCTCATTTTATAGCTCCTATTTATACCATAATGCCCTTGAATCCTATCCATATTCACCTTAGAGGACTCACCGTGGGACCCTGGGAGTTGGGATCTCCAAGTCTCCTGCCGAACTATATTACACTCATGTGTTCTGTACTTGGAGAGATGAATTACATGGTGGGACAGTGGCCATGCTTTATCTTTATCTTTATTTTTTATTTTATTTTTTTTTTTGCTACAAAGCCACCTGGCTATGCAATGCATGACATACGCGCATGTGCCTTTCCTGCTCGCTACCTCCTGTATGATAAAAATTAATGTCAACCGTCTAGAAGTAGAAGGTGGCTTAATGATAAAGGATTTAGGATCAAAGGGTTTGTTTTTTTATTTTTTTGAAATCTCATGTTGTTTTTTTTTTTTAAATCTCAGATTGAGTTATGTGATTGTTTATATAATGATTATTGGAGATTTTTATAATCGTTAATTTTAATACCTGTAAAATTAATCGAGGTACATACAAGTTAGTCCAAACACCCCATTAATAAAAAAAAAAAAATGTCACAAAGGAGGGTCCAGCATCTAATAAATGAAGTTCTGCCCTATCTGAAAGAGAAGAAGAAAAGAAGAAGAGTTCCGCCATATCTCGGACACTTGGTTGAGCTATGTACAAGATAAATGCCACACGTTAGGCGGCGAGAGGGATTAAATTTTTTCTATAGTAAAAAGGATGCTACAGAGAGATGATAGTGTTTTTAAAAATATAATAAAAATTTGGAGTACAGACCAGACCATTCATTTGAGTAGGTTTAATAAGTTTAGTTAAATTAATAATATAATTATAAAAAAATAACAAAAATAATTGAAAAAATAACAATGATTAATAAAAAAAATATTCGTCAATGGTATAAAAAGATATTCTTTAAATATTTTAAAAAAAAAATTTAACAATTTTATTCGATAACAAAAACAAATGGGGAACAAAATAATAAAAGCAAAACTACAAATAAATCAATAAAAAAAAATTATTATAATCTTAATGTGAGTTCCTTGAAATATCCAATTGTCAATAAGAATGAAGATAAAGGATACAAAACGCTCTAATAGTGATAGGATATCCAGTTGGTAAAAATGCACGTAGGTTCGTGTTTTTTAAAAGAATTAAATTTTTTTATTAAAAATATTTTTTATATATATTTTGGATTGTTTTGATGCGTTAATTTTAAAAATAAATTTTTAAAAAAATAAAAAATATATTATTTTAATATATTAAAAATATTTTAAAAACAATAATATTTCACAGGCGGTTCGTTTGAAGTTTCGACTAATTCAAACGTGGTTTAACTGGCATGTATTCCTTGTAAAAGGAATATTATAATCAAATTATAATGCATGGTACTATTTTCGTAGTATTATTATTATATATTGCCATTGTAAAACAAACTCGTATCATGATGATCATCCCAGCTGGGAGTGTTGGATTCTATTTGAATGCCCAATCGATCATCGTCCGTCTTCTATAGGGTTAGTTTGGCAATAATTTCCCTTAGCTGGTATAAAATTTAAAGAATTATTAGGACATGGATCGATCAGAAGCAGCTGGCTCCAAGAACATGCAATAAAAATATAGAAAAAGACATATCTGAGTAACTAACTAATCATACATCGCACAAAGACAAGGGTTTAAGGATTGGGTTTGTGTGCTAGCTAGGAGAGATCAAAGGCATTAATCAAATGAAAACCGATGAGAAGGTGCGGTGCTTGTTGCAGAGTACGTACACAAGAGGTCAGGGCTCTGCATTAGCAATAACTGTAAGCCCCAAGCACGTACGCCACTAATGGAGTTAGGCCATGCAGTTTGTCGTTACTCTTGAAAGACAGAAGTCACCATGTGCAAGCAAAGCCATGTGCTCATGTGTTGATGTTCTTGTCCTCTCTATGCCAACCCTCTTCCACAGGGCCCAGAGGTTTTCTTTCTCCCTCCTCCTCTCCTCACTTATTGCCCCTGTCTACTATACGATTACAGCTCCGGTACTGTTTTCTCACTGGCTCAAGCAAAAAAATCTAGGGTTCAAGCAATTTTTGGCTTTGGTGCATGCATGGACTATGCAATTACAGTTCTTTTTGTTAATTTGTTTGACCTAAGCACGTAAAATTAATTAAGGGCCGTGGGGGTGCTCAGCTTTCCATGTATATTAATGTCAACTTATCCCAGGCCAGCCCTCTAATTAATTAGCTTAAGGTATTTCTAGTTAAGAGTGGGTGGTCAGCTGTTCTTGGATGCGTTTCAAAAGCATGCTCGTTGTTTTTCTAGTATTTCCTTATAATCTTGATGGGTATTAAAAATAAAAATAAAATTATTCTAATTTATTTTTAAATTAAAACATTTTTAAAAATCATTTTGCGAAAATGATCCAAACACTGTTGTGATGGAAACAAACAAACAATTAGTGGAGAAATGGATAGTGGAGCAAGGAGCCCATAATTGTAAACATGGTAGGGGCCATGGGTTCAGAAAATGGGATGTTAGCCATTATGGGAACAAGTCATTTTTGTTGGTTTGACCAGCAATGGAGCTCCAATGAGGACGATCCATTCACCTTAACCTTTTCTTGAGTCGTTCAGATTCCATGTATGTATATGCTGGTATTTATTTTCTAGGTCGTCCCTAACCTAATCTTTTAGAGGACACTTGGCAGTTGGCAACTACTTGGACTATGTATGATGCAAGCTGGATTTTTGTCGTCCTATGTGCACACCTAGGATTCAGACAAGCATAGGTTTACTGCATGTTGGCTTTAGATTTGACTAGATATGAGTGTGCACTTAAGTGGAATATACCTACGTGCTAGCTCGTTGTCTGATATGTTTAATGGTTTTATGCAGGGTGTTTTTTTCATTTACGCCGCCATGGACGTGATCATTCTGTCTCGTCATCTTATTTTCTCTTTTGCTTGTTGAGTTCATTAGCTCAATTTTTTTATTATTTTAATATATTTTTAAATAAAAATAATTACTACTACACTCTTGAATACGTGATAAACTGATATTGAGACAGTCATTTTGGACTCCTGATGGATGCCTTCCGGGCAGAAAACACCAGACCGGTGGTGTTAGCAGAGGCTATACACCGGTACAGTTTACACTTAACACTCACCGAATCTTTAAAATGGAGTCGAATAAATCACTAATCATGTTGGCTCTAGGCCCCTAAGTACTTGAATATTATGGGTTTTCCTCCCCCATTATCAACTAATTTTGGCGTTGTTTCGGATTATAAAACCATTGAATTTGGATATTTGCTAGAGGGAGCTGATAAATCAAACAAGGCATTAGTCTTTGCACGAGGGTAAATAAAGTTAAGGTTGTGATCAAGGTGTAAAGGAAAAGGCATCCTCTAACCTATCCTTTGATATAGTACTGCACAAGAAGCATGCACTGATATTCAGCTCGGTTTTAAAGGGGTGTTTGGAAGTTTTACGGTGGCTGTTTTTAAAAGTGTTTTTTTTAAAATATATTAAAATTATATTTTAAAATTTTAAAATAATTATTTTTTATATAACATATCAAAATAACCTGAAAATATAAAAAAAATTATTTTAAACAAAAATATTTTTTAAAATTTCAATGAAAAAAGAGATTGAACCACCTAAACAAACACACTCTAATAACTGATTCGTAGACGATCTCAGGGTCCGAATGGAGAAATAACTTGTCCTGTCTTCAATTTCTGGGCAGTGGATTTTATATGAAACTTGCGTGACATAAAATGGCAAAGAAGTGTGCTCCCTTGCTTGCTGTTGACCTTGAAATGGAAATGCCCAGTTTCATGACAATTTGGCGCATATAGTTTTTAATAAATTGCTAGTAATTACCCATAAATATATACAGCCCTATGGTCTGTAAGTATTATGAAATCCTAAATTCAATTTTTTTTAAAAATCCTTATAGAATTCAATGCCTCCAATCTTAAATTTCTAGCTCTGCCATTGCCATGTTTGATGTGTAGGGATGGCAGTTTCAGTTAAATTCAACTAATAATAGATGAGTTGTTCCTTGGCTTGATTGTATTCCAAGCTTAAATCAAGAAATTGTTCCTTGATTTACACTAATTCCTTGTTACAGTGTAAAATAATATTTTCATTATAGTGTGCGGGTATCACAAAAAATAATACCAAGAAAAATACTCGTGTAAAAACTCCTGAGATGAATGAGGCAGTACACATCCATGCATATGCAGCCTCAGTGTGGGCACTGAATTTTTATTTTTTTTTATTTTTTTTTTTGTATCATCAATATGTAATAAATGAACTTGATTGGTAATATTAACATAGAGACTCAGCTAATTAAATCTCAATGGAACACAATCAAAATCAATCGGCATATGCAAAGTTTTATGCGATTCCTTCTCCTCGTGTTGATCCCTCGCTGCAAATGGGCTACTAGTAGGCTGGGTTTTTTTTTTTTTTTAATCCAAGCATATGTCCTGCGAGCATGTTTCTTCAGTGCTTTGGACCGTATGAGGTGTTCCAACTGGGTGGCTCTAGTTTTAGCATTTCTGGGGCGCAGGTAGGCGCGCTTGGCCAGCCCAACGCTCAGGCTAGCAGTCCAAGCGTTAGGTATCCGCGGCCCGAGAAGATGTGCGTCCAGCCAGGCGCTTGAATAATTAAAATACAAATTATAATATTTATTACATTAAATGAGTCACCCTAGCCGTAATTCTTGACTAAAAACACAGGCAAGAAACACCCCCCAAGTGGCTATAGTGTTGCCCACAGTTTCTTACATAGCAAAGCAATTGTGCAGGATTTCTTACATAGCAAAGCAATTGTGCACATATTAAGGTGTGTTTGGTATTGTAGTTGCTGTTGTGGTTGTGGTTTGAAAAAAATTATTTTATAAAAAGTACTTTTAATTAAGGTTGGTTTGGAAAAATATATGTTTGGTTAAAACTGTGGTTGAAATTGAGGTTGACCAAAAAGTAGTTTAATGTGTTTGGTTAAGAATGCTTTTGAAATTGAGGTTATAAAATAATTTTAAAAAATATATATTAATATTGATGGTTTTTAATTTAAATATTATTGATTTAACTACTGCTACTACATCATAAAATAAATTATATAGTGCTATTGAATAATGTTAAACACTAGTTTTTCAAATAAAACACGATACCTGAAAAAAATATTTTTGATACTTTTTAGATATTAAAAAATTTAAAAAAAAAAACAATTATAAGTCCAATAAGCATTAAACATTGTCAGCATGCTGTATGAAGTTGATAATCAAAAAAACAATGACAAGTTTTGAAAAGGGAAAAAGTCGATGGAAAAAAAATATGAACAGCTTATGGAAACAAAGGGATGATGAGAAGCAGGTCAGGGAGAACATGAAAAGCAGGTATGACATGCTTTTGATGAACCTGCGGTTAGGCCACAATTATTATATGGGTCCCACATTTTTAACCAGCGTTTTATTGTTTTTCAAACAGTTATCGACTATGATTACGCCGCACCACACTTTTTACCACAAAAATAAACAGCCATAGTTAATACATAGTAAAGCAAAAGTCCACAGGAAACTATGTCTTGGTCTATAGTGCATGCATGTATAGTGAGTCCACAATAAATTATGTCTTGGTTCATAATATATGTATGTACAGTGAATAATTCAGGCGTTTTAGAGTTCTATTAATTATTTGTTAATTATTTAGGTGTATAATTTCTCTGGAAATGAAATAAAAAATTAAAATAAAAGAACAGACCATATGTTTGTATATCACCAAAACAATTGTTCAATAAAACAATGCATGTGATTTTGTGGCATTTAATGATGTCAGAAAATCAAATTATAATCAGAATAACAACATTCAAAGACTGAAATTTGGTTTTGAAGATAAGTGATGTGTTGTAAATAACAATCAAACGGGACAAGGTTTATTGTTAACGTCGAACAATCTAACATGTTCTTGCCTACTTGAGCTAAGAATTCAAGTCAGAAACAAAATGAAAGACCAAAACACTGTAGGTGGCTAGTGGTGGCGGCGTCTAGCCAACCCATGATCACATGACAGTCCTTTTTATCAGCCTCCATGCCACGGAAAACTATTCATCTCGGAGAAAATATGTTGTTTTTGATGGTAATGACAGAAGAAAAGTGTCACCAAACAAGAACCAAAATCAAAATGGCTATAAAGACCGATTCTTGAGTTGTATCTGTTTGATTTGCTTGGTTCACATGTTTCGTTTGTGAAAAGCGATATTCGTTTGTGTTTTTTATAGGTAAGATGATCAAATGTAGCTTTTTGTTGACAAGGAAGCATAAATTGGAACCATAAAGTAGTTGGGGGGAAAGGATCATGATAGGGTGTCCATATACTTACAATGTTGAGCACAAGCCCACGACTATCTGGTATAATTATAAAACCAAGATTGGCTTGATAGGTTAGCCTATCTCTCGTCTGTACTAGATTTTAAAAAAAATAATTTAAAATTGACTTTGATTTGAAATGGTTAGCTTGTCCAATTTAACTTTTAAAATATTCAAAACAATATTATTTTGACTTTTAAAAAAAATAATAAAACAACTTCATTTTAATTTATTTGAATAATTTAATCAACCTATAATATTGATCTTAGATCGAGTCATATGTTTAATTAAGTTTAAAACTATGAATTATAAGTCCCATAAAAAAGTTATCAGATTATTGTCGAATATATAGTCAATACTAGATAGATGGTATGTGTTATGTCGTCGATCGATCTATTTTTTTAACTTATAAAAAATATTAAGATGATGTAAATGTTCTTAAAAAAAATATTATTATTATTTTTTGAGATTTTGTTCATTCACTCAAATAGGTTTAATAAGCTCCACTAATTTAATAATATATTGAGAGAATAAGATATTGACAACAAATAAATTAAAAAAAAAACCAACAATGATTTAATGCAAAGGATAAACACTTGTCAACATTATAAAAAAAATTATTTTTATAATATTCTTAAAATATTTCAATGGTTGTTTGTTAATAAAGAAGAAATTAAATGCGAACGGGAAAATTGTATTGAAAGAAAAATAAAGAAAAAATCAATTCCAACAAATAAAATATTGAATGAAAAAATTAAAAATAAAATAATTTCAAGAAAAAAAAAAACTGACCTAAGTCAATTGTAAAATCGAAATAATTCTGTGAAAAATAGACTGAATAAAATTATCAAACTTAATTATCAAACCAGCTTAATATCGAAGGGATAAATTGAAGAAGAAAAACTATATTAAAAGAAACAATGAAAAAAATATTTGATTCAACCATGTTCAACTTGTTAAATTTATAATTCTAGATATGATATCGGGATAACTTTATAAAAATAAAAGTTGAAGAAAAAAATGAATACCAACTTCCATTAGGCAAAAAAAAAATACCAACTTCCAACAAGTTTAATATTAAAAAGTAAAATTAAAATAAAAAACTTAAAAAAACTTAAATTAACCAGATTTAATCCCAAAACTCATGATACAGATTAATTATGAAGCTGGAATATAGCATAAAGGAGTAAAAGACAAACCCGGAAATAATAAATACTATCCATGCAATGGATACTCAAAATTTAATGAATATGATACAAATGTTTAGATTTTTTTTAATAAATAATAAATAAAATATAAATATAATAAAACCCGATTTGTGAACACTAATTGAATCCTCGAGATTCCAAAAATCTATATACCATATGCCCTCCGTAATGTTATTGTGGAGACGTTTTCCGGATTAATTCCCTCCATAATATTCCTATATTAACACATTCAATTCACATACTTTTCAGAGTATGACAACGTTTGATAACGCGGCCAGCGGCTGTGTTTGTAAAAATTTTAATTTTTTTATTAAAATTTAATATAATTTATATGTTTTGAATCATTTTGATAAGCTGATATCAAAAATAATTTTTAAAAAATAAAAAAAATATCATTAACATGTATTTTGACACGAAAAGTTATTTAAAAAGTACCCGCAACCACACCGTCAAACACGCTTTTAATCTAAAAATACTATCATCACTTGGAGTACGTGAATTACTTTTCTAAAGTATTTTGTTTACGCGGCTGTAAGTGTTTTTTAAAAATTTTAATTTTTTTATATTTTTAAATTATTTTCATATATCAATATCAAAAATAAATTTTAAAAAATAAAAAATATATTATTTTAATATATTTTCAAACAAAAAAACACTTTGCAAAACAACCGCTATTACAATATCAAACATTATCTTAATTTATAAAAATAACCTAGCTTTATTTATAAAAAGAATTATATAATTATAAACTTTTGGCGATAATTCTGTGAGCATAAAATTTCTTTTGATAAATTAATAAGTTAATAAAAATCACGTCATAAATCACGGGGAAAAAAGTCAAGGAAAGATTTTATGAGTCCAGGTTTGCTAGCTTCCTCTTCAAAATGCGCACGCACACACCGTCGATCATACTGCCTCACCGGGCCATGGATCGACCCCAGGCCCGCTTAGGTCCATGACCTTATGGGCCTTCACCGTACATTGATGTAGAGTGTAAAGCTGGAAGAAATCGGGCGGTCCACATTTCATCCACCTAGATTCTCGTGCCCGTCAAAAATTGACGTTACCTATTTGTTTTTGTATTTTAAAAATATTTTTAATAAAATTTAAATATTTTTAATATTTTTATTAATTTTAAATTAATAAATTTTTTAGTATTTTTAAATTATTTTGATTTGCTATGTCAAAAATAATTTTAAAAAAATAAAAAAATTATTAATATTTATTTTAATATAAAAAATTATTTAAAAAGCAATCGTAACTATATTCCCATCTAATCATACACAAATAGTGACGTGGCCACCAATCACCCCTCAGCTTTTTCTTAATGGACATAAACAAAAGTCGTTCCCTTGGAAACATGACACCACTCCTGTACCACTTGACTTTTCGTTATCGACAACAGCCGCTTTGAAGATCACGCTATCTTCACGCAGATCAACGGCTAAAATTAACCTCAACGTCTCACTATACCTAACAATCAAATCTAACCGTGTTTAAAAGCAAGATCAGCACGACCCATTAAAGACATGGATCTCATGAGAGTTTGACCAAAATCATCCTCCCATTTTAAAATTTGGTCAAATAAATCCACATACTTCATTTGGTTTTTCAATTTGAACCCTCAGCGTTAAATTTAAATTCAATTCAATTCTTCTAGCTAAATAGTTACTAAAACAATTAAAAGACATGAGATTGATAATAGTGAAAAGGGTTGATATTATTTTAATTGTTTAGTTAATATATTCATGTTGTAGCTAATACTTTTAGCTAAAGATAAGATCGTGGATTCGATCAATGTTAAGAGACTAATCTTTTTCATTTATAGATGACAGGTTAATGTATTGTTTTAATTGTTTAGTTAACAAATCCATGTAATGACATGATGCATAGTTTTTAGACCCTGTCTGATGGTCGGCCTGGTATAGGAGTCGGGCTCCGGGTTTTGACCGGGTTGCTTGGATCAATTTTTTAAAAAAATCAAAACGACACCGATTTAGTAAAAAAAAAAAAAGTCAACGGGTTGCAACCGGGTTTTTGACTGGGTCACACCAGGTTTTTTCTTCCCCTGTTTTTTCTTCAACCTACCCCGTTCCAGTTCTGGATCGGTCAGGTTGTTTTTACCCACTGGACTGGACCAGGTTTTAAAACTATAACATAATAATTAACACATGTGATTTAAGGTGAGGTTAAATGTTTTGTCCATGCTATTAATAAAAAAATTCTACTACTTTTTTAATCATATTATTTAATATAATTTTATTTATTTATTTTTACCATTTAATATTAAGTTTGATTAATAAAAGTTTTTTTTGATGTTTTTTTATCTTTTATTCCCCATAATTCTAATATGAGGTTTTTAATTTTTTTTTAATTTTTTATTTTAATATGAGATTTTTATTTAATTTTATCTCATCATGTTAAGTTGATTTTTTCTTTGAACTTGTTCGGTGAACAAGATCACGTTAAAAAAACTCTCATATGATTTAATTTAAAATTCATATTAATTAAATTTTTCAAGTTCAAACTATTATACTGAATATCACAACAACACAAAAACAAAAAATCAATAATCTAGATATTATTTTTTTATTAAAATTTTTTTTAATTTAAACCACAACAAAGAACATGGTAAATAAACCAGTGTCCATTAAAAATAGCTGTCATTTGAGGACACAAATTCGTTAATGAAGGAACCTGTATAGAATGGAATAGATAATATTCTAATACAATGTTTTGCAACTCTTTTATTTCGATAAAAAAAAAATGGCTAGACTTTACATATCATATGTACAATAGCAAAAATTATAACTTTTAGTTGACATTAATTCGTTCTAAGTAATTTATGCTTTAGAATACATTGACACATTATCACATACACTTATATAAAATAAACACGTAAAAACTTAATTATCAACAAAACTTCATTAAATATGAATAAATCAGACTTAATATCATCAGATTTTGTTACTAAAACGAGATGAAATAAAAAAAATAATATCCAAAGTATAGTTTTAAATCCCAGCTCAAGGTCATGATCATAAATCTTGACTATATCATTTTGAGTCAACCTCCAATATTTTTTTATAAATAAAATGATGTTGTTTTTGTTTAAAAAAATAAATAATAAATGAGTTGTAATTAAATTTTTGAACAGGTCTTGCTAGAGTACCTAGTCAATCTGGTTTTTTTACCAAGTCATCTAGGTTTTTTATCTTCTTTTATTTTTTCTTAATCCAGCCCTCCAACCCGATTTTAACCCTATATCAACTCAAGCCGGGTTTTAAAACTACCATTCAAAGTAATATAAAATCTCTTTCAATTTATTCCCGTGCACTTGGAATGTAAAAGCCTAAAAGGTAGCCAATTCTCCTTGGAGGAACTAATTTAACAAAAAGAAAACATAGATATCGAGTTGAATAAATCCCAAAACTCAAGGGATCACAACTGAATTTAGATCCTCGCTCCTATCGCCCTATCGCCCACTACCCGGTTGGCTCTCTTTTTATACTTGCAATAGATCCTCGCTCCTATCGCCCACTACCTCACTTGTATCTCCTCACTGACTCCAACTCTCATACTGTTTTTCAGCGTGTCTCAGTTTCTCTAGAATCATGGGTAAGTGATCCCGTGTTTCTGCCGTTCCATCGTTGCTTTTTTTAAAATTTGCTACCTTTTTCTACGATGACCTTCAGATCTGATTTTCTTTTTCCTTTTTTTTTTTCCTTTTGTTGATGTTCAGGAAAGATCAAGATTGGAATCAACGGTAATAAATCTGTTATTAACTTAACTTAACTTAACTTAACTTAACTTGATTTGATTAGATTATGTTTTGATCTGATCTGATCTGATATAAATGAAAACTTCAGGATTTGGAAGAATTGGAAGGTTGGTAGCTAGAGTAGCTTTACAGAGAGATGATGTTGAACTTGTTGCTGTCAACGATCCCTTCATCACCACCGATTATATGGTACTACTCTGTTTTTCTTCTCGTGTCTGATTTTGTGTGTTCGTATTTCTGGATCTGATGTATTCTTGCTGTTTGCAGACATATATGTTTAAGTATGATACAGTTCATGGTCAATGGAAACATCATGAGCTTAAGGTTAAGGATTCTAAGACACTTCTCTTCGGAGAGAAGTCTGTTACTGTTTTTGGTGTCAGGTATGATTGTCTTCTTCTCCTTTCCTTTTCCTGTTGATATTCTAGTCAATAATTTTAATTGGTAAAGTTGATATGGTCTTTTTAAAATTTGTAGGAACCCAGAGGAGATCCCATGGGGTGAGACCGGAGCTGATTATATTGTGGAGTCGACTGGAGTTTTCACTGATAAGGATAAGGCTGCTGCTCACTTGAAGGTATATTTCTCAACTTTTTAATTTTTTCGTGCCCTTTTCTTGTACTTGATGGGATGTATTTTTTATGGTTTCTGTGTTTTGGTTTATTATGGGTGTGCTTTGATTAGTTTTTGTGTTTTGGATTCGAGTTGGTGTTGGTGTATCAGTCTTGTGGTTCCTAGATTTGATGCATAAGAATATCTTACTAAATAAGCTTTGAAGTGCCCTTTGAGGTGGGTTTAGATGATGGTGAGTGTAAGAAGTGACCGCTTTTTTGTTAATCATGCATTTTTGTGCCTATTGTATTTGTCACGGCTGGAATCACTTTTCTTACTGATTATAGTTTTTTATTTGCAATTGAGTTTGCATTGGTTCTGAAATGCCTCCTTGGTTGATGTCGTGCTAATCAGCTGTGTAATTGTGCTAGTTATTTGTAGAGTTTTTGGTTGCATGGTGGCTTCACAATTAGGTGGTGTTTGGAGTTGTGGTAGAGGTTGCTTTTAAAAGTGTTTTTTTGCTTAGAAATGCATCATAATAAAGTTTTTTCAGTTTTTAAAATCTAATTTTGACATCAGCACATCAAAAATGATCTAGAAACACCAAGAAAAAATAATTCGACTATGCAGTGATGTTTAATTGTCTTATATTTAAGTGGGTTAATTTTGTTTAACAGGGTGGAGCTAAGAAAGTCATCATCTCAGCCCCAAGCAAGGATGCTCCTATGTTTGTTATGGGTGTTAATGAGAAGAGTTACACACCGGATCTTAACATTGTATCCAATGCTAGTTGCACTACCAACTGCCTTGCTCCCCTTGCTAAGGTCTGGTAATTGCCTACTTGGTCATTGCACATGTTACATAAATTATGGGAGCCTTATAACTAACTCATTAAAATTGCAGGTCATTCATGACAGATTTGGCATCATTGAGGGACTTATGACCACTGTTCACTCTATTACTGGTATGGCTCTTCCTCTTTTTTCTTTTGTTTTTTTGGAAAAAAAGAAGAAAAACCATCTAGTGAGTAGTGGATGTGTGCACATTATTCTTACAATTCTTCTTCCTAACACTGATCCAGCTACCCAGAAAACTGTTGATGGGCCCTCTTCAAAGGACTGGAGAGGTGGAAGAGCTGCTTCATTCAACATCATTCCTAGCAGCACAGGAGCTGCAAAGGTAAGGACCATATGGAGTTCTACACAAGTTTGTTGTTTAGCTGCTGACTCTGAAGGCTTCACTTTCCTTTGTGTTAACTATATACAATTTCCCCCCTCATTTCAGGCCGTGGGGAAGGTGCTACCTGCTTTGAATGGCAAGCTGACAGGAATGGCTTTCCGTGTTCCTACCGTTGATGTCTCTGTTGTGGACCTCACAGTGAGACTCGAGAAGGGAGCTACATATGAAAATATTAAAGCTGCAATCAAGTGAGTTCTATTAAGATTTAGTCCAGAACATATAGGAGAAACTATTTTGTAATGTATGATATAGGTTAATCGTGTGCGTGCACAAGCTTTGGGGATGTATGGTGTTAAATCAAACTGTTCAAACTTTCCAAATTTTTATTCTTGATATCTTCTTCGAGATTTTAACTTTGTTCATCTTTTCAACAGGGAGGAGTCCGAGGGAAAGATGAAGGGAATCTTAGGGTACACAGACGAAGATTTGGTTTCAACCGACTTCATTGGTGACAACCGGTAAGAATAGATGTAAATCCTAGATGTTCAGACCTTTTATTTCCTAGCCACGATGGAGTTGATGTGTTAGTGTTTGTGTGTTATGGATTGGTTTGATGTTTATAGGTCAAGTATCTTTGATGCCAAAGCTGGAATTGCTTTGAACGATAACTATGTGAAGCTCGTTGCGTGGTATGACAACGAGTGGGGATACAGGTAATTTCCATAATATTTCTTTCATTACCTAGCTATATAGTTACTGGATGTTCATTCCTTTGATTGGAGAAGGGGGGCGCCTTTCTTCTTTGCTTGAGTTGAGCATTAATAACTGCAATGTCATCTTTCTCTTGATAATTTTGCAGCACTCGCGTGGTTGACTTGATCACCTACATTGCATCTGTTTCTGAATGAAGTCGCAACATGATGGAGCTGCTGCACGCGCTTCCACATGCCTGCCTGGTTGTGGTGTTGGTTTTGTGTCATGTTAAGAGTGAATAAAATTGTTTCAAGACAGCAATGCTATGAGCTTCGTAATGTCAGCAAGATTCTGTTAGTTTTTAGGTTTCGCTTCGCCGTTGTACCCCGAGGAAGTTTAAATTCATCGCAACTGGATTTTAAATATTTTTGCCTTTCTAGTATTATTGCGATTAAGGTGTTTCTGCCGCCCTCCTGTACCCTAATCCCTTGTTGACTCCTTTTGCGGTTAAAATGAGTAATCCGGATGTAAAATTTGGCCTTGTGGCACGCGAAAACACAGTTTTTGCCGCAAATATCGTGCCTGGTAAGATGTGGTGGGATGACAAAGCAAAGTCTGATGATGGATGGGGAGCTTAATACGGTCGGTTCTAAAACTAAGGGTATGGGAATATAGTGTAGTGTAAATTTCTTTAAATTTTGAATTTTTTTTAAATGAAAATTTTGATGTTAAAAAAATTTTATTTTAATATATTTTTAATAAAAAAAAACATTTTAAATCATCACTCTTAATTTTAAACACATTGATGATTGACCTTTCATCACTGTCATAATTTTAAATATGCTGGGGAATTTTTTTATTTTTATTAATGTGAATGTTTAAACTGATTTTTATGTATTTTAATTAATTTTTTAGGATTTTAAAATTAACAATCATATAAATATTTAGTAAAAGAACAAATTTATGGTTAATGCCTGTTTGTTTGGTGAAAAAAATAGTTTTTTAAAAATGGTTTTTCAAACTTTTCTATTGTTTGCAACTAGAAAAATTTATTAGCAAAAAATACTTTTGGTTTTTAAAAAATATTTTTTTTATTTTGGGCATAAAACATTTTTTAAAAGTTATGAAAAAATTAGAAATATTATATTATTTGCTGATTATATCAAATTTAATCTTCAAACTTTTGATTTATATATATATATATATATATATATATATATTAATTTTATCCCTTAAAATTTGATTTTTATATTAACTTTGATTTTTATTTTTATAATTGTTATTTGTTTTTCCCTCATTATTTTTTAATTAAAATTTTTTAACTATCAAATTTGATCCTTATTATTTGTTACTTATTTTATTTGAAATAATTTATGAAATAATAATTATTATTATTTTAATTTCTTTCTTCTTTTAATTTTTTTATTTGTTAGATTTGATCTCTATTATTTTTTTTATTTGAGATAATTTATAAAATTATATTTTTTTAATTTTATTCTCATTCAACTTTTTAATTTATAAGATTTGATTCTTATTATTTTAATAAACTTGAAAAAAATAAAACATTAATAAGTTATTTTTCAGCTCATTTTTCAAGATATAACCAAGCATTAAAAAATATTTTTCAATTTATTTTTCATTACACTACTAAATATTAAAAAATAATTTATTTTATCAGAATTTATTTAAAAAAAAACTATTTTTCATTTAATAAACGGGGTCTAAAGCTATTTCTCAATTATATTTTATTTTTAAGTGATTGGAGGCAAGGGAGATTGTGTGACTGTTTCATATGGGGGCGTGGCCATGGAAAGAAGAAACGTCCGCGTCAGACAAGGTGTGTGTTGGCCAACGCATAAACTAGAGCTGGACGTGGCAGAGCGCTTGGCATTTGGAGGCCCGGGGGAGCTCGACACGGAGACATCCATCAAGACCCCAGCTGGTACTGTGTTTTTACAAGAGAGACAGTTATTTTTTTAAAAAGGTTATTTTTTTTTTATTGTTTTAATATAATAATAAATATTTTAATATATTGAAAAAAACATCTTAAAAAATAATACTTCACATCAGAAAACAATAGTCATAAGGTTGTCACCACGGGCCAAATCTCTCAACCCTGAACCGGTACGGTTTTCCATGGAATTGTTTATTATATTGAATGGATCATAATAAAACGATAGATTAACGACGGTCCCCATGACGCGGCTCCAGAACGGTCCATCTGTCATTAAATTTGGGAAGTCAAAATAAATAATCGTCATTAAACCCAATGATTTATACGGTCAACATCATGGGAAAAAAATAATAATATACAGTACACTATGATGTTGCAAT
>Ga0325411_1000005_pt1 | contig 180738 bp, 119 predicted proteins | sample PopdelMetagenome_13_FD_206181 | JGI IMG/M metagenome (GOLD analysis project Ga0325411, IMG submission 206181) | Populus deltoides microbial communities from Bellville, Georgia, United States - Xylem-PdIQD-R4 | ecosystem: Host-associated > Plants > Phyllosphere > Stem > Wood/Secondary xylem... | reverse complement strand
AATCAATTCTTTCATTTATGTGATAGGCCTGCATTTAAGATGAACATTTACCATAAATTAAAGGTATCTTATATTATTAGATATGTTATTATAAAACATGCTTTAGTTAAGGAGTTATTGATACTTGAAGTGCAAAATGATGATATAAAACCTTGATAAAAATGCACTTTTAAGTACTAATCACCCACATGCCTCTTCATAGCAGCCGATAGCAATACAGAGACTTTTCTCTCTTGTTTCGTCGCCCATGTTTTGTTTGATCTGTTGTGGAATCAAACAACCACCTACGTTAACAGTCAATTAGTATAGTAATTCAGAGGCTAATTGCGTGAAGAGTCTTCATAGTTTGGTAGACAATCTGCCCATATGATGGAGGTGTAGGGGGGAAGATTTTAACTCTCTTTTAATTTGACGTAAACAATCAAGGGTGTCGAGTATCTGCAAGTGGGTGGTGTTGTTTAACGACTTGTATAATTGAATGGGAATTTTTATTATTTCTTGGAATAATGGGAACACGCGATGCATCCACTCAATTTGCTTAGAGATTGCGTCATAGACGTTTGCAAGTTCTCCTTTTTTTTGGGTTGACCCGGGTCAACCTATCTGACCCGTGACCCGATTATTATACTGAGTCGACCACCAGGTCAGGTTTAAAAACTATGATTTTGCCCCTTATAATGATTTTTTGTATTTGTTTTTTAAAACATACCTGGCTGCTGACCTAATCTTAAGGTCTTAATGAATTCTGATTGATCTGAAATTTTAATTCAATGTAGAAAAATGTGTTAGAAGACTCTTCATAAAATTTAAGCCTGATCTAATGGTTGATTTAAAGTTACATGCGATAACATAAAACTGGTTAATAGGTGATTTTACATCAAAATCCGATTTTTTTTGTTCAATCCCTACTAGAATCATATTAGTTATTTCACTAAGTCCTCAGAATCATTTTCTTATTCTAAAATATATTTATTTTATTTACGGACTTAATACAGTTTTATGATAACGTTATTGGTTTTTAACCGGTACTTACACTATCACTTTTTTCTTTTCTTTTCTTTTGTATCATACTTTCTTATCATTTATTCCTTATTACCATATTATTTTCTTGAGACCATTTTTCTCATTTTTCTTATTTTTTTATCCATTAAAACTCGTTACTGGTTTTGCCAACGTTACAAATTTTAACATAAGATTTGTAATCCTCATTTTAAATTCAACAATACCTTTATATTTATTTGTGAAGGTTATCCTCTCCATTACAAGTCATATTTATTATTATTATTATTATTATTATTTATGTTATCTATTCATTTCTTTTCCTCTTAAGTTTTCATTACTCGTCGAAATTTCATTATCTTTGGTTCTATATTTATACAGGGATTTACATACACACTCTCTTCCTCATTTTATTTTTAGTGTTTTTCTTTTTCTTTTATGCTTTGTGTTTTCTTCCAAATCTAGAATTTAGATTTACTTTATTGAAAGATAATTGAGTTGTTTTACTTTGTTTTAATGACTTTGTTTATAAATGAATCTAAACTAAAGTAGTGTTGTTGTAAAGTGAGGAGTAATAAATCTTTAATGATAAATAATTCATCATTAACAATAATAAAAGTTTAATTACTTTAAAATACTTTGATAAATAAATATTTTTTTATTTTAATTTAAACACATATTTTTATTATTAGTATGCATGACAAGGATTTAATTTAATATTAACTATAAATTATATATATATATATATATATATATGTTATAATTTTATTATTATATTTGTATTGAAAACAAGTCTCATTAATTTTTATTTTATTATGTTTATAAATTTAAATTAGTATTAACTTAAGACCTTCACTGAATATATTTTATGTTTTGAAGGCTAATTTCTTGATAAAATAAAATAATACATTTCCTCCGAGAATTCAAATCCATCCATCCCAGAAAAAGGGAAAGAGAGAAAAAGCAATTGCTTCTTATTAGGCTTTTGTCTGTCTCTTCTGGACTCACGAAATCAATTTCTAAAATTTTGTGATTCTCCAAATTAGGGTTAGGGTTTTGACGATGTATGCTGATCGCGTAGACTCCGCAGCGAAGACTTCAATAAAGGATCGTCTTAATGGCAATTCCGTTGCCGACTCCTCTCGCCGCCGAGAAATTACCGGCAAAAGGTTTTGTTTTCTTTTTAATTTAGTAGAAATCAATTCCATTTTATCTCTCTCTCTCTCTCTTTACTGCTTTACTTTTCTTCCATTTTACTTTATGTTAGGTTCTCATTGTTAATCTTTTTTTCAAAGGGAATTCTATTAATTAAACAAGGAGAATTTGGGGTGGGTCGTCCAATTTAATATTTATAGTGAATCTACATTTCACTATTGGAAAAAAGAAATAGTTGAGCTAAGGATTTAGTATCTTCCACGTTGTAAGAAACGAGGATGGGCACTTTGCTATGCAAGTATATTGGGAATTGCATTGCAAACTCAAGTTTATGTTTAGAAACTTGTAGAGATTAGAGAGTAGGAAGCTTGATGTCCCGTTCTCACCCCGTGATTTGATCATCTTATTTAACCGTTTAATTTGGTTTTTCTATTTCCATATGAAAAGACTGAATGTTTGAGAATGCTGCCACACCTGGTTCTTTTGATGCTCAGATTATGAATAAGCTTCTTGGGATTTTCATTTTTATTCAGGGAAAGTGCGAGAGGTTTTGGACATGAAGTTTCATTTGCCTTAGCGTGTGTGAGAGATTGAGATCCTTTAGCACAGAGTAGATCAGCAGTTAGTTATATCAATTATAGGCTCTGTATAGGTGAAAAGGTTTTGCAGTTGTTGCTTGAAACTTGCTTACTTGAGGTGCTTGAAGTTGCATACCTTCTTGTGCTTATACCGAAAACTGCAACAAAAGGACCTTTGAGGATCTGCTTTCTATATTTGGGTTCTGTTTGGTTTGAATTTTGCAAATTTATTTAAGTTGTTTTGTAGGTTCTGACTCAAAGTAAAGTCATAAACATGTATGGTTAGAAATAACTTCTGACTTATATAAAAAAAAATTGTTACAAAATTCAGTCAAAACATTGCTTTATTGGCAAGTTAAAATTTTTAACTTTTAACTTATTGATTCAACTTGTATTAACTGTTTCTCAAAAAAACGTTGCTTCATGTCATTTTTGCCAAGTATACTTTTAACTGAACTCTTTTTTGCTGTATGTTATTTCTCAAAATGATGACTCAAAGTCAAAAGTTACATTTCATTAGCCATGCCCAACAAACTTTTGGTCATAGAAAAATTTTTACCTTCAAGTGAAGGCATTGACTGTTTGTGCTGTGACTTACAAGAGTACAGGTATTTTTGTTCATCTAATGAAAATGGATTGAATCTCTTCCATAATAATGCTCTTGTATAATTGTTATCCTGGTTGGTTTTTTGCTGTTCTTGAGTGACCTAATATCCAGAAAAGTATCACTGAGCTCATATCACATCTTTTGCAGGCAGAGGCTAGATGATAAATGGGAACATGATCTCTATGAGGACAATGGACCACGTGTTTCAAGTATGGATTGAGTATGACAGAATTACTGGCATAAAAAAATTGCTGATATTGTTGGATGCAACTAAATCAACTATATTTCTTTTGACTTTTTGTTAATGACTTGTGAAGATCGCAAAATTGGTGCTCAAGATCTTCGATTAAAGCTCCAAAGGAGAAGCCTCCTGCAAGCATCTCCAGGTTCAGGTGTGTGGGATCTGCGTGAAAAACTATATGGGACAATGAATTCACAGCCAATGAATGCTGATCGGCCCAAAATAGCTGTAGCTAAACCATCCAGGAAAAGTGTTGCTGTTGAAGCTCCTGAACCAGAGATTAAAAAAATTACCAGTGTGGCTTCTAGAAAAAGATCTCAGCAGAAGGCATAAATCTTATCTTATTCTCGTCAAGTGTTTATCTTGTTTCTGTTTTCTTGAAGTTTTCCATTAATGCTGAGGCATAAATCTTCTGATTTATTGATATTTGGAAATTACTGTTTAGGTTGCCTTCCTTGGTTGAGTTTATGTCATGTGGTCGTATGCGTGCTTCACTGTCACTTGTTTCAAAGAATTTTCTCAATTTTGGATGAAGTTTTGGAGAGTTGTGAACTTGAAATATTGTGCCTGAATAATTATGAACCTGAAGTATTAAGCTTGCTGTGAATTTGAAAAGACACAAAAGGAAAAAGTTTGCACTGGCCTTAAAGTTTATTAGTTTCATCAGTCACCATATCACTTTAAAGACAAAATTTAAGAAGCTCTGCTATGTGTAGTTAGAGGTTTCGACATTGCTTAGGTGCCTTGATGCACTGTGGTAGAGACAACTTTTTTTATTTATTTCAATTTATCTCTGGCCTTTTGTGTTTTGTCAATTAATTGAAAACTTGACCAGTTGATGCCATGGTGAAAATTAGAGACTCCTGCGACACGACAAATGATTTTAACTAACAGGATGTTGCTGCTTGAAGTGGTCTAATTTGTGCTAAGTTTCAGCATTAGTTAATGATTTTAGGTATGTATTCCATGACAAATTGACAAGAGGAAGTTCTCATAGACATGCAATTATAGGATCACTTGGTGTGCATTCATGTGAGCATGTGTTTCCATTTCTTTTTTTGTGTGTGTGTGTGTTCTGCAATGTGTGTTTGCTTTAAAACAGTTCATTAATTGGCAGTTAATCATGATGCTTTGTATTGTTTATTGATCCTTTAGGTTGATAAGGTTTTGCCTTCTCCTTACTTTAAGTTGAAAAGGGACAAGTTGGGATGGCTCTACTATAAAATTACTGCCTAAAATTCCAACTCAAGTTATAACATGTCAACTGAAGTTGTGAAACCGTTTTTTCCATGTAATATCATTACCGCAGACTCTTTTTGTGTATTTCTAACTCTTGGATCTTTGTTGCAGTTGGATTCATCAATTGATGTTTTTTTGCAGTCTTTGGGTCTTGAGAAATACCTCATTACTTTTCAAGCTGAGGAAGTATGAAATTGTCTTTTTTTTTTTGTTTTTATACTATAGATATGTGTACTTGCATATCATCTTCAGGAGTTTTCTTTTGATTATTAACATGCTCCTATCTGTACAGGTTGATATGACAGCTCTTGTGCACATGACTGATGAAGACCTGAAGGCTCTAGGGATACCAATGGTAAACTCAAGCTGATCTCTTGGCCAAGATATGCATATATTTTGTGGTTGATTTTTTCTATTGAAATCTCTTGTAGTTCTTGATCATTAAGAGATGAGTAATTTGGGCAGCTGTCTAAAGCCTCGTACTTGACAACTTATTTTAAGAATAATCCCCCCCCCCCCAAATACACAAAAAAAGAAGATAAAAGAAAACAAGAATACTGGTACCTGTGCTGTTCTCAACTATTGGAATGGTGTCCTTCTTTTTTAAACAATTTGCATAATACACTGTGCCATTAGACTAGGACTCTGTTTTTTAGGGTTGACACCATAATATATTGTGATATTTTTTCATTAATTCATTTAAAAATACATGGAAAACTGATTTCTGATCTCAACTCGAAGGTGTTCGCATCTGGGATGAGGCATTTGCTTGTCATAACATTTTGATTTTCCTTCTCCCGGTTTTGCTCTTTAAAAATCGTACAGGTCTAATATATATTTGCATCTGGGATGAGGTATTTGCTTGTCATAACATTTTGATTTTCCTTCTCCCGGTTTTGCTCTTTAAAAATCGTACAGGTCTAATATATATTTGATGGTCAGCTGTATAACAGTCAATTGTCATTTCATGTGAGATGTTGTGCTAGGTTTTGCTCTTTAAAAATCGTACAGGTCTAATATATATTTGATGGTCAGCTGTATAACAGTCAATTGTCATTTCATGTGAGATGTTGTGCTAAGTCCCCCCCCCCCACATTGTTACTTGTTAGTGCTACCTTTCCATTTCTACATGCACATTTACAAATTGATAAAAATAATAATATTGTTTTGTAAGGTCAACTGGGTATGAAGTCAATGTGATTGTTCTGGGTATGTCTGTCATGAATGATAAAAAACATGAACGCTCACAATTCGAAGGCACTCATGTTCATCATGATAGTTCACACTGATGTGATATATGCCTTGTTTATTAACTCGACTGGGCACTACCTAGCCTTTTAGTTTTTATTTCCCCTTTACCCTGTACGTGATTTAGATATCAAAAGTCATGGCTGAGATTCTTGGTTTTCATGGTCTCCTTCCACTTTTCTATTCCTGATCAGATGTTTGGTTCAATCTTTGTGGTTTCAGGGGCCAAGGAAGAAAATAATTTTAGCGTTAGAATCCAGAGGCTGAGATTCAGGAGACGAGTATTATTGGTCTGACACCCTGGTTGGTATAAAGCCTTAGTGTACATCTTCGTTTTGTTTTCCCTGGTATTGCCACTGTGGCTTTACCTTTAGCTGGTTAATTATTGTGAAGCCGGTACGAGTTGCTAGCTGTCAACCACAAAGGTAGAAACTTTTTTTCGTCTTTGTGGTTCCTTTGGATTTTATGGGGTATTAGATGGTGGGTAGAAACCTTAAATTGATGCAATTTTTGTTTTTATCTTATTTATTTTTGCTGTTTTTGGTTATGTTCTAGTATGGTTTCTATCTATTGTTTTTACATTTTAAAAATTAACGTTTTAAATGTAAAGCTTGAGGTTCAAGATTCTACATTATATTTTATTGTGTTATGAATTGCTAGTTGCTTGTCCTCAGATGACGGGGGGGAATTTATTTCGTATCCTTGGTATAATAATGATTATTACATTATTTTATTAATGGTTAAGGTTTTTAGTTTTCATGGAGTTTAAAAAGAATTTAATTTGTAATTTAGTAAATCGAGTATAATTTTTAATCTAAGTATTAAATTAAACTGAAATTTTGAATGGAGGATTCCGAAGGGCTTTGTTTGTTTTATGATGGGTTAGCATTTCATGATGATGGAAGATCGGGAAGGTGTTTAAATAAGGCTTGGAAGTTAATGTGCAAGATTGTTTTTATTTAGGTGTTTAAATAAGGCTCGGAAGTTAATGTGCAAGATTGTTTTTATTTATCTTATTGTATTTGGATTCTTTTATTTTATTTAGCTTTGAAATTTTAATTTAATCAGTATATTATTATTTATGAATCTTAATGCTAGATGAATTCTATTTGTTAAGTAAGTTTTAATTAGAAATATTTTTCAAAAAAGATTTTAGTTTTAATTAAGAATTTTTTTTATCGGTAGGTAGTTGTAAGGTGAAAACAACTCATATCATTAATATGGCATGCATATAATATTTATCCGTAGGACCATGCAAGACGACGTGGATTTATGAAGTACCAAATTCTAATGAAAAAAGAACACTGAGGCTCCTTCCTTAAATAAGCTTGTATTGAACACAGCTCCAAGAAATCTTTCATGCGATTCCTCCATTTTAGCAGAAATAAAAGCTCGGTCCCAGAGTGTTCTCACGAACACTCGCATGGTGGCAATAAATGGATAGAGAATTTACTTACCGTCATTGCCATACTTTCTCTATTCATGGTGGTAGCTTTTGCCGTAATGAACAGCTTTGCTTCACCGTTTTCTCCCCGCAGTGTCTTTCTGGTATTTGGGATGGATGGGTTAAAAAACCTGCATGGCCTTTGGACCGAGTTTGGATGCACACAAAAGGAAAGAGGAAATGACGTGTACAAGTTACCAAACTTAAAAGAATTGTCTCTGCAGTGTCATCTGGTGCAGCAAATGAAAGTGGTGAAGACTCGTAAATTCAACTAGCATGGGAATAGGGCTCCTGAGTTAGACAATCGGTTAATCAATTGGTCCAAAAACTTTCCTTCATTTTTCTTAGTCAAGGTAGTTGATAGCTTATACTTGGTCCTTGGTAGGCCAAAGCTACTCGCAGCTTGTACCTGCAAAAGATCCTCTTCGGTAGAGGTAGGGACTCTCTGATGCTTAAATAAATATATTTTTAGATAGAGAAAATACATGAATATTCTAGAGAGAGAGACTCTCTATATATATATATATATATATATATATATATATATATATATATATATATATATATATATATATGCAGTCAAGAATGAAGATTGTCAACTTTTTTCCTGAAAGTCTCATTATGTATTTATAGCTCATTAGTCTTATTTCTTTGTGAAAAGAAGGGTCTGTAATGTAATTACCCTGATAGTATTTAATAAAGGATAAATATCTCTTATATCTATATTAATGTTAAATGGGAATATGGTGGGTCTTTAGAGGACTTTTATATACCTAAAAAGGTGTAGGAAGATTAAAGTTCAAGACGTTAAATGTAGCTAAGCCTATAGAGGCTGAGTTTTTCCCTGAGGTTAGACCCAAGGGAGGTTGGTCATTTCCCTAGACATGCCAAGAGAGGATGGTCGTTACCTTGAACATGGCTAAAAGCGAAGTCCAGGCATCTTGGGTCTGGCATGTTTACCAGACCCACGTGATCTTTGACTTGACGGATTGCCAAGTCCAAACACCTTGGGTCTGGCACAGCACAAGGATATGTAGAGAATCTCAAAGCTATAGCTAATAATGAACCACGGTAAAACCGGGCAACGTACACGAAAAATACATAAAGGCATAAATGAGTGGTATTTTTGTAAATAAATGAAAAATTCACCTTCTTCCCCTTATATAGCTAATAATTCAATAAGCTTCTAAGGACCATATTCTTTCTTTCTTTTTTCTTGATAAAACCTTACAGAAAAGCCATCAAAATGTGAGATTAAGAGAGAAACAAGTGATTTAAGGAGAAAATGCATCATGTTAATGATCCTAGAAGTAGAAAATCAAGTTAAAGAGTTGAAGTTCTAATGAGAGAAGCTTGGAAAACCTAGAGGGAGAAAGAGGAGATTGGAGGATATGGACATTGGAACCACCTCAAAATCATTATGGAAATAATGGTTAAGTGTTTTTAACTATGATTAACTAGTACTTATGGATGAATTTTAGAGAAATTGAAAGAATTATCAAATGGGTTTTATGTGGGTGATTATGGAAAGTAGAGAATGAAGCTTCCATTGATTTTTATTGGAATATATTATGCTAGATTGTGTTTAAAACCTTAATAAAGTGTTGATAAGGTGAAGTTAAGGTTGGGAAATGAAGAAGAACATATGGGTAGGTAAAGGGTGAGGTTCGGCCATACTTGGGTTATGGATAGGGTGAATTTGCTTGGGTTCGTGTATAAGGAATTATTAATTTGATGATTTAAACATGTAAAATTAAGTACAATTATTAAAAAAAAAGGTGGAGTTGAAATTGCTAAATTGAGTTTTCTTGCATTTTTTATGTGTTGATGGATGACTAAGAACTAGGAAATCCATGGTTTGGTTGTTCTTTAGGGTTTGATGATTTTGAAAGGAACTTGGAGGAATTTTGTGAATAAATTTATATTCATGTAATAAGTGTTGTATTTCTTGTGTGTTCAAAAATACATGTAGAAATTAAAGTGCTTAATAAATGGATCTAGTTGGTGTTACAAAGGAAAAATAAAAAGGGAACTCATAGAACTATTCCCTGTAGGTTTAGCTACAAGGGTCAAAAAAGGGAAGGCCTTTGTCAATTTGATTTGTTAATAGTTAAAGGCATGATAATATCTTCTATTTTTAAATGTAATGAGTTCCATATTGAAAAAGAATCGTGGGACTTCCATGGGGGCTATTCAGTTAAGTTAGGAAAATGGATTATCGAGTAGGTCATTGTTTCAAATTGATTTTGAAACTTGAATTAGAATATGTTAAAATGATTCTAAGGCAAAGAAAATAGGAATAAATGCAACCATGTATAAAAGTTGATTTTCAACCAAAACAGAGAACGAGGTTGAAAAGGGATACATGACTTGAGAATAATGTGATTGAAATGCTTGGTCAAACATAATTGGGTGAAAGAATAAATATACTTCAACATAGGATAGATTGGAATTTTGGAAATGCATATGACTTTGAAAAGTATAAATGTGTATGAAATTGTAAGAGTTTTCTTGTTAATGATTTGTAAATTAGATTAAATGAGAATCTGAATAGGTTTCTGTGAAGGTTTAATATGTTAATGATGGTTGAAAACCATGTTGGCATAGGGGAGTAGTTGGAGGAGGACAACTATTGGGAGCAACGGGATGCACTCAAGTTTCAGAAAGGTATCGAACACCACTCCTAGAAATTTTGAATATCATTTGAGTAGTTGTTATTTCTTATAGTATTGTTTCTGAATAATAAAATAATTGTGTTGTGAAAAGAATAAGTTAGTGAATATTAGAAAATATAGAGCGTGCATTGGTTGTGAAACGAGATATTGAAAGGCAACACTTGCATAGGTGTTTAATGTGAAAAGTCAGAACATGATGATAAAGGTTGTAACTGGAAAGGTATAGATAAGGTATGTTAGTGGAAGAGGAAAAGGTATCGATTTATAAAATAAAAGATTTATGCACACATGATGCAGTGAAATCGTGCATTCGCAATATGGACATTGGATTTTGAGAGTGAAATGTCACACTTTGTACAAAAATTAGGCATTTTGAATTGGTAGTATTGCCCTTGGTTATAGAAATGGGTATACAAAGAAGAATGGTTATGCAGGGTATTACAAATGGGTAATAAAAATGCAATATTTTGATTTATGTCAGAATTCAAGACAAAGGAATTGTATAAGTGTAAATACAAGGAGGTATTGGGTGAATGAGATGCGTATGTTGGGTTTCGGGTTAGGGCAACTTAGAAAACATGTAAGGTGTTATGATGAATAAAATGTCGATAGAAGTGAAATATTGTCTCTGGTATGTTACCAAGAACATGTGGAGAATTTAGTATAAGAAGTTTAAGAGGAAAATTTTATTAGTTTGTCACTGTATGGAGACTAATGGCATCAGTGGTTACTGATAACCAGCATTGTTTGACTAGTATGCCATAGTGTGGAGACTAATGGCATTCATGGTCACTGATGACCAACATTGTTTGATTAGTCTGTCACAGTGTGAATACTAATGGCATTAGTAATACTGATGACTGACATTGTTTGATTGATCTGCCACTATATAGAGACTAATGGCATTAGTGGTTATTGATGACCGTAACTTTTTGATTAGTTTGTCATGGTGTGGAGACTAATGGCATTCATGGTCACTAATGACCAAAATTGTTTGATTAGTCTGTCACAGTGTGAAGACTAATGGCATTAGTGGTACTGATGACTGACATTGTTTGATTGGTCTGCCACTATATAGAGACTAATGGCATCAGTGGTTATTGATGACTGTAACTTTCTGATTAGTCTATCATGGTATGGAGACTAATGGCATCAATGGTTATTGATGACTAGCATTGTTTGATTAGTTTGCTAAGGTATGGAGACTAATGGCATTAGGGGTAACTGATGACCAACATTGGTTGATCTAGTAAACCATGTGAATGAAGGCTAGGGATATTAAGACCCCCGTTCTATAGATAAATGGTAGATAGTAAAAATATAAATGGGTTAACAGATAATAGGTTAACCCAAAGGTAATGTGATGGAAGTCATTGTGGATAGCTTACATGGAAGGAAAAACTAGGTAGTAACGATAGCACATGATGTGAAAGTAAGCAGTAAAGGGGAGATTTGATATCTTTAAGGTCCATTGGTTTTGGTTCTCACTGATGTCTCAATATTCTCTCTCTTGCTACTTACACAAAAGTTAATTGGTTACGGGGATTGTATGGTTGTGTAGTAATAATCAAAGAGAGAACAATGGTGGTGGTCTCTTTTTGTTTGAAGGTCAGGAGAGAGAGAAATGGATGAGAGAAGTTCAAGAGATGTTTTCTCTCCCACCTCAATTGACTATGGTGCAAGGGTTGGTTTTAATTGATTGAGGGCTTCTGTAAAGGGCTTTGATATGAAAAAAATAATGGTTGTCTCGTTAAAGATTAAGGTCGAAGGCGAGAGAAATTAGAGTAAGTTTTAATTTTAGAAAAATAAGAACAAGGTTATGGTTTTGTATGAGAAAGGTGGGAGAGATGAATAATGTTTTTCTAAGGTTTATTTCTCCAAATATTAGCTCATATTCTCTCCAAAAAAAAATTATAATGGCTAGGGTTTTTTGTTTAATGTTTTTGTGTTATAGCCCCCTACAATTCACTTTTCCAAGCCTATAAATTTTATCCTCTCTTTACGTACTTAGTCCCAAGCAATTCAATTTTGTTTTAGTCCCTCTTTTCTTTTTTTTGCATTGCACTGTAACTTATTGTCAATTTTACTTTTTATTTTGATTTTTCATTTTGATTTTTTAGTTTTTTTAAAAAAACAATGTAAACAACAAACCAATAATAAAAAACAAACATGAAATATAAAACGTACATGTTAGCATTAAAAACATATTTTTTTGAATTTGATTTTTAGAAAAATATCAATTACAAAAAAATAATTAAAAATTATAAAATAAGCATATAACTGAAATGCATCAAATAATTTTTAATTTAAGAATTTTTTAAAATTTCTAAATTAAGGGTTAATAAGTTATCAAGTAAATATTGCTTTCTTCAATATCTCGTTTGAAATTGCATTTCAAACAATATTTCTAAAACATTTGAAAAAAATTTTCTAATGATATCAAAAATAACTTTTAAAAATTAAAAAAAAATCATTTTAATATATTCTTAAATAAAGAAAACAATTTGAAACTAACTTCCTAACCGGCCCTACATCAACCAGCCGGGCATTGTACGAGTATTAAATAACTCAAAAATACACCTTTATTTGTATGTTTAAAACAAACCCTTTTTCGAGAAGGATTATCACGGAACGCAAGCATTCTTTGGTCGGGTAATACTGTTTCTCAAAGCAATTTCTCTTGTAAAACATACGAGTACGAACAAAATGCCCATCATACGAGTCCTAACAGTAGGTTTACCATGCATGGTGCCCAAGTTACCTTTAGAATACATACGTAGAAAGCATTGGACATCGAAGTATAATAGCAAACTGATTTTGATTCAAAATTAAAACCATCCAGTCAAAACACAAACAATAATTATAAAAAACAGCCACCTCAAGGTACTGAAACTGCCTAATGCAACAAGTATCATAACAAAAGCAAAACAGAACCAATTTTTACTCGTCCTCCTGGCTGCGCAACCTAGCAAGCTTGTTGGTGACAACAACATCCAACTGCGCTGCTCGCTCGACAATCTCCTTCCTCTTCCGGGTGGATACATTGTGGGCAATCTCAGCACAGTAAGTTCTAGAATTATCAAAGTTGTTAGCAGCCATAAAAACATAATCAGGTCTACAAACAATGATGAAAGTGATTGTGAAAGCAGCAAAACTTTGGAGGCAAAGAGGGTCATGTACCTGTTGTGCATCATCAAAACTTCAAGCTCCTTGACGTTGTGCACAACAAACTTTTTAAATCCATTAGGGAGATAGTGGCGAGTCTTCTTGTCTGAGCCATAACCAATGTTGGGCATCAAAGTGCATCCTTTGAACTTCCTCCTGACCCTTGAATCAATACCCTTGGGCCTCCTCCAGTTTGTCTGCCAACAACAATAGGAAGCATTTAACATGGCATGTAAGAGACATCAAGAAGCAATGAAAAGATTCTTGCAGGACTTGGATTAAAAAAAAAATCAACATTGATAAAACATGGCCTAGACATTAAAATACCACTCAACATGTAAATCCAACTTTCAATAGCAGTACAATGTTAAACATGAATGTCATTTTTTTGCGGACCATTCAAATTTAAATCACTAAACATAGATAAAGTTGGTCCAGACCAGCATGCTCAATACTAATAAAACTACTGTTCTTGAGCTCCAAATTCTTAGAATGGGCATTGGTTTGTGAACAAGCAAAACTAGAAAAATGTGGGTCTAAACCAGGCCACCAAATCAAGACCTCCATGAGAGAAATCAGAGGGAGCAGACAAGCTGGCCCAAAAAAGCATTTTACGTGTACCTTACCATGCTACCTTCATCAAAGTCAATCCAGAGAATCAGCTTATTGCACACCTATCACTAGCTTTAAATTTTACCTAACTCATACATCTACAAAACAAAATAAACGGGGAAGAAAACATGAAATTACATGAATTCCATGCTTAGCTTAAGTACAAGTGACTGCCGAAAAAGCTCATAAAAATACTGGAAAACAAAAATACAAATGACTGCCAAAAAAAGCTCATAATAAAAACTTTAATCGTAATTCCAAATTGTAAGCACAACAAAATACTGAACAATTCCTAAGCCCACCCTAGAACAGAACAGAACAAAGCCTTAAACAGTCACCTACCTAACCATGTAATTTTAAACAACAATCCTAAGCATATATCCAGCTTATTACTATATGTACCTTCACAGAAATCTTGCGGTCACTTTGAGGCCTCTTAAACTTCTTTACCCGCTTCTTCACTATCTTCTTCGTCAGCAAAGGAACAGCCATTTTTTTCTGCAAATACAAAAGCACACAAAAAAATGAACAGGCCAGGTGAGGTGAACTTTTCAAATAAGAGACCTGAGAGAGAATTACTGTCAAAACATGAAAAGCAAAAGGAGGAGTAAGAGAGATTAGGGTTTGGGACCTGCTTGGATAGCTGCGCCTGCCAATCCTGTTTGAAAACCCTAGGTGAGTGAAGAGGGATAAAGATGAGTGCTAGGGTTTTAAGTGGTATATATGTGTGTTAATATTTGGTGTTTCTTAGTACTCCAGCTACCGGACGTAATAAACTTTGCCGTGGATCTATCTTCACTGGCCCAAACAATTTAGGTTTACTAATGGGCTGGAATAGTATTCCGCACCTGGATGTACTCTATCCTCCTTTACGCGTTGTGTAGCTGCATTATCTTCACCGGGCCAAATATTTTTATTTTTTATTAAAAGTTATTTATATAAATTTTTTAATGTGTTTTGATATTTTATAAAATATAAAAATTTAAAAAATATATTTTCATGACAACTATAGTTATTAAACTCGGTGTGGAGATTGACTTGGCCAAAGAGTCGGGTCTTAAGTTACTTGGATTGACTCAAGTTAAATCGGGAAAATTAAAAAAAAAATATTTAAAATTTTAATATTTTATATGAAAAAATTAAGAAACAATTTATGTGGATATAGGTTATACATATTGTAAACAATTAAATTTAAAAGATTATCTCAAAAGGTTTTTTATCCCACATTGAAAAAACATAACTTTTTTCTTGTGGACATAGAGTATATACTAAAAAGTTTCAAATCTCATGTTGAAAAAATAAAACATTATTTTAATATTTATATAGTGAACTTTGAAATGAGTTAGTAACCAACTAAAAATATGAAAAGGAGGGGTCTTTAGGTAGGAGAAAAAAATTTTAAAAAAAAACTCTACTGAGATTTTGTTTGGTCACTCGAATTTCGGGTTGACTGGTTTTTTTCGGGTCAATTGCAGGTTGGGATTTCGAATGAAACAAACTCGACCAATGTTATTGGGTCCTGATAGTAGCAGGGCCCACCGTTGTTGGATCCTAGTGGTAGGAGGGTCCAACTTTAGTGGGTTCTGCTGGCAGTTGAGCCTAACGTTGTTGCAATCTGCCGGGCAACAAGACCCAACAACATTGATTCTTGCTGGGCAACAAGACCAACTAACAAATGAAACATACCCGTCTAATACTATTGGATCCTGCTAACACATGACCCAGCAGCAGTGGGTTATGCTGACAACAGAGCTCAACGTTATTAGGTCTTGCTGGGAACAGGGTTCAACTATAGCGGGTATTGCTGGCAACATTGGGTCCTGCTGAATAGCAAGACCCACTATGATTGGATCTAGCGTCAAAGTCATGCTCGATAAACTTGGGTTTGACTGCAGAGTCAAACTCAGTTGGGCCCGCCATCATCAAGCTCTGCTTGGCAACAAAACCCGTTATTCTTATAATATTACCCAAAATAATATTATATTACAATATTTATGAATTATTTTTTAATGAATTTTATTATTCAAAAATTATCTTATATAATACATGTATATAAATTATATGATGTGAATAAAAAATTTATTTAAAGCTTCATCAATTTTAATATGATAATATTAGAATTATAAATTTTCTGAATGTTTTTATTTTAAAGAATTCATTGCAATTATATCCGAGTCATATATTAAAAATATGAACATATAAAATTTTTATGCCATTATTTAACTGTTTTTTGAATATTTATAAAGTTTGTTAAAATATATAAATCATTTAGTCTAATCTAAAAAAATAAAAAAATAACACATTACAATTACCAAGATTGTTTTTAAAAAAATAATATTACTAAATGAATTCTCTTTTTATGTCCATTAAAGATAACAAAATCCTTCAGTAGGTGGGACAAATAAAATAAAATATTCCTCACATGTTTGTTATTAAAATTTGAAGTAAAGAAAAAAATAAAATAAAATTCAAATTTTTTTAAAAGTATTTTTGGAAGGCAAAAACAAGCATGTTTTAATAAAGATATTCAACTCAACCTCAAATGAAAAAATATTATCACCGCCCAACTTTTATATAATAATAAAAAAAAACTCTCATTAATTTATTTCCTCTTTACTGTATGAAAAAAAAATAAGATAAAAGAAAAAAAATTAAAGTCTTGGGTCCTGTTTTGGGCAGGATCCAACGCTGATGGGTCCTACTGGGGGCAAGACCCAAAGTCGTCTGATGGGTCCTATGGCACGTCATTGGGTCTTGGTGGTAGCAGAACCTAACATTATTGGGTCCTGCTGCAACAACCCTATTTGACTTACAAACAGAAAAGATGACGCCCCTTACAAGTGCTACAGTGTCGTCTATAATATAAACACTTCATGTCCACAGTGCAATGAGTGTATGTCTACAGTAAATGTATAGTGTTTTTCCCAAGCGTTATATATATATATATAATAGTAGCTCTCGAATCGTGAAAATCAACTATGCAAGTCCACAGTTAACTGTCTTTTGATACACAGTCCATGTATAATAGAAATCCCACATGTTTTAGAGTTTCTGGTAATTATAATTATATTCAAGCTGTTGATTTTCTTGTTTAGTTCAAAAAATAAAATAAAATAAGATAGATTTTATCACGTTCGGAATCTCGATTCGTTTTAGAAATTCCGTTTAAATTCAAATTATTTTGTTTTGGTCAAATAGTGTTTTCTTTCTTTCTTTTTCTAAAAAAAATCTATGTTTTTCTCTATTTCATCCTCCAACACTTAGTTTATTACATATTGGACTTCATTATTTATTATAGTTTGCTTTTTTTGTAGTTATCTAATTTCATAACTTATATGACGGGTTTGATGAGTTAACCTAGTTGACTCAATTTTTTATCTATTTCTTTAATTGACTTTTTTTTGTTTTAACATTTGGCTAATTATAAATTAAGCTTTATTATTTATTTTGGTTTCTTTTCTATGAAATTATCCTAGTCTCATAACCTGAATCGCGGATTTGGAAGGTTAACCCAAGTTGACTTGGGTCGATCTAATATGTTGTTGTTTCAATATATTTTTTTAAGAATACGTCGTCTTGAATTTTTTTAATCAAGTTATATTTTTAACAATCATCCTGCAAATTGTCTTTGGACTTATCAAGTCGATCAGGTCATATCAGTTTAACTCCCACTTCTTCACTTGTATTTGAAATTTGAATTGCATAAATTCAAGCTAATTTATATTTGAATTTGAATTGAAATTATATTTATTGAATTAATATTTTGAATTATATATATATATAACCCCTAAACGCTATGTAAAAACGCTTTGAAACTGAAATATACAGTTCTAATTGAAAAAACAAAACACCAACCGAGATGAAATTGACAACCTTGATTGTATTTATCTATATTATTCATATCATGTTTTAACATCAATTATAATACATCTCACACCTATTAGAATTTCATATAATATCTTTTAGCTTGATATTATTTTTTAATTTTTTTATTGATTGAAATTAAATTTAAAAAGTTTCCACCCTAAAACTCAAATAAAATAATATAAATTTTAATATGCATGTGTGTGTATACATATATATTCTTAATGCATACCGAATCTAAAATTTTAATTGCTATCAAGTTTTGAAAAACAAAAATTATTGTTTCATTTGATTTTATAATTTTATTAAAAAACAACTTAATTGAAAAGTAGTTAGGGTTCAAATAATATATAATTTAGCTTCAATACTATTATAAACTCTTAAACAACTTAAAGGACTTTATTGTGGATGAAAATAGTTTAAGAGATAGTTTTCTTAACTTTTTTACCTTGATATCTTATCAAAAAATATTCAATATGTATCTTAAATCTAAAAAAATATAATTTAAAGTTTTTCATTAATGTTTATTTCTTATATTTTTTATTTTTCAACTTGATATTGGTGTCTTAATTCTTATCCTTTTTATTTGCATAAGGACCTAATTTATATGTTAATTTTCTCATAAATGAGAAAAATATCATTAATTATAATTTAAATATATTGATATATAAACAATCTATATATCTTAACCATATAATGCACTTAAAATTCCATTTATGTATTACTAGTTATGGACCACAACTACAATGCAGGCCTGAATTTCTTTTTTATTAAATAAATGATGTTTAGATCTCAAAACCGTGTTTCAAAGAAGGAACAAGAATTCATAACTTAAGTCATAGATTCGAAATAAGTTAGTTTTATTTTAATTAGATGATAAAAAATACACAACGATAGTAGATGGATCAAATTAAAAAAAATATCACAATAACCTGAAAAAAAAATATTTTTCCAAAAGAAACAAACAATAGAGCTCAATTCTCAACCCATTAAATATGAAAGAATGAAATTGGGTAAAAATATAACCTAAAAATCAGTCTGAATCAACCTTAGTTAGCATGACAAACTTATAATTCTAAAAATCAATCTGAATCGAGCTAACCTGAGTTATCTCGCCAAACCTGTAGCCCAAGTTATAAGATTTGCATAACCTAATAGAAAAGAAAACGAGAAAAATCACAAAGCCCATTTAAAAAAAAAACTATGTCGAATGATGGAAGAAAAAAAATAAGTAAAAAACTGATATCAACCTGTGCTAACTTTTCAAACCCGTGACCCAAGTTACTAAACTAGAAGTATCCTGTATGGAAAAAACATGAAGCTCAATCCTCGATCAATTAAATGTTAAATGATAAAAATTAAAAAATAATTTCAATTATACAAAAGTATTTAAAATAAAAACTAGTAATTAAAAGAATGAGGATAAAAAATAAAATACAAAATAAATTTTATTTTTTACTAAAAGGTGAAATTGAAAATAATAACCAATTTAACAAAAGGACCTGAAAAAATTAGAACAATTAAAAGAATGCGGATCAAAATTGAAATACAAAATAAATTTTATTTTTTATTAGAGAGTGAAATTGAAAAGAAAAGTCAATTAAACAAAAAGAAAAAAAACTAAAACAATAAAGAAGGGACCAAAATAGAAATAAAAAATAAATACAAATTTTTTTATTAAATGATGGAATTGAAAAGAACAATTATTTAAGAAAAGGAATAAAAAAATCAAAAAAATGAGTACCAAATTGGAAAAAAATAAAATATTATAAATTGAAATTGAAAACAAATCAAAGTTTTATAGAAAAGCCAAGAACAAAAACCAAAAGAATAAAAACTGAAGTAAAGATCCCTATAAATCAGAGGAAAACTTTGAATGTTTCCATGGTTGGCACAAATTTTGAGGGGAGAAGAGAGAAAAGAATGAAAAGAAAAAAGAAAACGACCCCAACAATAAACCACACCACTATCGACAACACCGGCCACCACAAAAAGAAAAGGATGATGCGACACTTTCAATGACATGGTGCAAGGTGGATTTTGGCTATCGGGAAATGCCAAATACGCTGACAACTTTTTCTATTTAAATAATATTTAATAATTACTAAAAGACTAAAGTGTCCTCACTCTATTTGGTAATAACAAAAAAACCAGAGTGAAAAAGACAAAAAAACCCTAAAAATAAGATTTTAAATTTTTGTTTATTAAGGTAAAGCTGTCATTTTTATGTATTTCAAAAAGGTAAAGGACAAAAAAGCCCTTATACGCCAGCTTTAAAAATTTTATCTTCAAAGGCATTATAGTCATTTTAGTCGTGCTTAAAAAAATCAGAAAAGACACATCTACCTTTAACAAATTTTTTAATGACTAGTAGGTCATGTGAAAAGCAATATTTATTCAAGGTTGTAAACATATTAGACTAGTAAGTAAAGATGTTCAGTTTATCATAATAAAAATGTACAAAATATAAAAATTGTTGAAGGAAAACCTATAATGCATACAATTTTAAATCTATAAACATGAAAAATTAAAACTCAACACAAACACGCTTTCAACATATATATATAAAAAAAAATATTAGTATATATATTAAACATATTTTCAAACTTGCAATTGATATAAAATCAAAGCCTTAACATATATACTAATAATTAAAATAAATATATTTAAATTAAAATAATAAATAATACTTACTTGTTAAAGTATTTTAAAATAACAAAATTTTTATTGTCCTCAATGATAAGTTTTTTTTGTTCTTAAAGCTTTAGTGGTTGGTGAGATAGCATTCTCATGATTGGTAGCAACAATAACATTGATTACAGTTGTAGCATATAGAGATGAGACAATATATGTAGAATCATCTCCACAGCAAGGGACCATTGGCGGGCAAGTAGTTTTAAGAGCTAATACAACAATTAAAACCACGAGGTCTCGTGATAGAGCTACGCAAGAAGAGCACTCTAATGGTTTTTGGTTTTGAAAATCATGCAATAAAAGGATTGAGCACGTTTAATTTTAATGGTTTTTGGTCTTAATTTTTTTTTATTATGAAAAGTATTAAAATAATAATTTTATATTTTTTATTATTAGATTGTAAATATATTTTTCTTATTAATTTATACTAGTTTGTATATTTGTGTTATGTCTAGCGAGACCGAGATTTTTTTAGATACAAAAAAATAAAATAAAATTTAGGCATTGTAGAAATTTTTAGTATTATTATTGAATAAAAATATATAGTCATTTTTTTTTTCATTCAAGATAATTTTTTTTATTAACATGTTTCTCATTTATTTTAGTGAATATAAAATTTTTAATTAGAGTAATTGTTTCTGTTATGAATAAAACATTTTATAATTTTTAAAGTCAATTAACTAAAAAAATAATTAAAATAGTATGCACTATATCATATCATGCCTAATCAAGCTAAAATAAATTATAAATATGATAAAATCTTGTCCAAAATATATTTAAAAATCTTAAAAATATAAAAACAATTTGAATTCATTTTCCATGAAAAATTAATTATTATTTTCATATTAGATACATAATAATAAAAAATAATCACTAAAATCAAATAAAAATTTATAATAGCAATGTTGAAATTGAAGAGGAATTGGATTTGGAAATTTTTTAAAATACTAAAAAAACCAAAGAAAAAAAACAAAGAATTAGCCCAGTATTTGATAAATAATATAGTTGCTTTTCAAGTGTTTTTTTATTTAAAAATATATCAAAATAATATTTTTTATTTTTTAAAAATTATTTTTAATTTTAATATATCAAAATAATTTGAAAATATTAAAAAATATTAATTTAAAGTACAAAAAATAAAATTTTTAAAAATTATTTTTAAAACATAAAAATAAACCAAAATTAATAAATAGCACGCGTCCTTAGCCATTTTTGTGTTTTGAAAAAAATATGACAGGAGATATCTATCACATGAAATAAAATATTGCAGTGAACCGGAAGGAAAAGAGCTTAAATGCATAAAACAGAAACACGTGTATTTTACAGTCACTTATTAACAATACTCTAAAAGGGCAAAATACAGTAGTTTCCCGCACTTTTAGCTCCTATTTGTTTCTACGTTTCAAAAACGCTTTTGATAAAATTTAAAAATTTTTTATTTTTTTATTAACTTTAAATTAATATGTTTTTAGTGTTTTCAAATCATTTTGATGTGCTGATGTCAAAAATAATTTTTAAAAAATAAAAAAATATCATTAGCATGTATTTTGACAGGAAAAACTATTTGAAAAGCAACCGCAACCACACTGCCAAACACACTATTATTTTTGTTATAAATGTTTTAGTGTTTTTTTTGAATTACAGAGTATAGTAAACCGTGAAACTCTAAGCTGTCTTTTTATTTTTTATTTTTATGTTTTTATATTTTTTTTATATATTTTTTATTTTTAATGAATTTTTTTATTTAATTTAGTTTGTTAATGTTAATTTTTTTATTTAGTTATCGTATTTTCATGACATGGATCCTAAATTTGACGGGTTAACCTAGATTGATGAGTTAATCCGGAATTTTATTTTTTTTGCTTTTTTTCTTTTTAATTAATTTTTTATTTAGTTTAGTTTGTTAATGTTAAATTTCTTTCTATTTAAATATCAGACTTTCATAACACGTATCCCGGGTTTGACGGGTTAACCTGATTTGACAGGTTAACCCAGTTAATTCTGGGTTAACCCGTCAATTTTTTTTCTATTTAGTTATCAAACTTTCATGATGCGAATCCCAAGTTTGACGGGTTAACCTGGTTTGAAGGGTTAATCCAATTAATTCATTTTTTTTCCTTTTCTTCATTAGTTTTTTTTCTTCCTGTTGGTTTTTTTTCTTTGTTTTTTTCTTTTTAATTAATCTATTTAATTATCACACTTTTATGACACAATCTTGTAGGTTCTTGGGTCCGGTGTTGCAGCTAGACTCACTTAAACTTGAGTCATATAAGTTAAATATTATTATTAATATCTTTGTAGAAAGACCTAATACTCTTAGATCTTAGCATTTTTTCATATTTTTTATGTAAGAAAAAAAAATTAACCCATGGCGTATGTCTTTATTTTTTTTCTTTTCCTTTTTAACCCCTTTACTGTGGACTACACTATGTCATCTACGTTAAAAAGATGATGCCTTTAATTTTTCTTTTTGTCTATAGTTTCTTAATATTAAATTTTTTTTCTGTTTAATTATCAAACTTTCATGACACGGATCCTAGGTTTGACGAGTAACCTGATTTGACGGGTTAATCCAGTTGATTCAGATTTTTTTTCCTTTTCTTCATTAGTTTTTTTTTTCATGTAGGTTTTTTTCTCTTTCCTTTTTTCTTTTTAATTAATATTTTTTTAATTTAGTTCATTAATATTAAATCTTTTTTCTATTTAGTTATCACACTTCTATGACATGAATCCCAGGTTTGACGGGTTAACCTGATTTGACAGGTTCACCCAGTTGATTTATTTAGATTTTTTTTCTTTTTTCTTATTAGTAAAAGGCTGATGCCTTTTGTTTGTTTTTTTTCTTTTTAATTAATTTTTTTCGTTTAATTTAGTTTGTTAATGTTCAATTTTTTTCTATTTAGTTATCAAACTTTCATGACATAGATTCCGGGTTGGACGAGTTAACTTAATTAATTCTAGCTTAACCCGTCAATTTTTTTTTCTATTTAGTTATCAAACTTTTACGACACGAATCCAAGGTTTGACGGGCTAACCCAGTTAATTCAGATTTTTTTTCTTTTTCTTCATTATTTTTTTCTTTCTGTTGGTTTTTTGCTTTATTTTTTTTTCTGTTGGTTTTTTTCTTTATTTTTTAAATTAATTTATTTAATTATCACACTTTTATGATACGACCTTGCAGCCAGACCCATATCCAAGGTTATTAGGTCTAGTATTGCAGTCAGACCCATTTAAACTTGGGTCATGTAAGTTTAATATTATTACTAATATTATAAATATATTACTTTTAGGTCAGATGTTGCAACCAAACCCAAGATTTTTGGATATAATTTTAAAAAAAGATTTAATATTTTTAAATTTTAACTTTTTATAATATGTTTTATGATAAATAAATTCATCCGCGACATCGCTCCGAGTTAACAAGGAAGTAAAAAAGAAAAAAAAGATGGGCGGAAGTGGGCAGGCTTGCTCACTGGTTTCAATCAAACCAGGCCGGCGCCAAAAAACTCCAACAAATGCGCATTGAATCGAAGAAGAAGATCTAAGAAAGCAAAAAATGAGCGGGACTCGATTATGCGCATTGCTCGGAGAATTAGGTTACGAAGGGGCAGAAACACTAGACCCAGACAGTTTCGAATGGCCTTTCCAATACGACGACGCACGCCCTATCCTCGACTGGATCTGCTCCAGTCTCCGCTCTTCCAACGTCCTCTCCCTCTCCGACCTCTCCCGGTTACTTCTTCTCACTCCTCTTCTTTTTTCTTTCTTATTTCTATTTCTTCACATCAGATCTAATTTTGTTTTTCAATCGATTCTCCAGGTACGAACAGTTTCTTCAAGAGGAGAAGCTTTTGGAGGTGCAATTCCCTTCCCACTTTATGTTTTTCTTTTTTTAAAAATGATTTGTGTAATTAGAGTGGGATTTTGGCTAGGGTGAGGACTTGGAGTTTGCTTATGATAGCATTTCAGCTTTTTCTTCAAGGAGAGACAATCAGGAGGAAGTTTTTGGCGCTGAAGAACCCTTAAAAGATATAAGGCAATTTCTCACTTCTTAATCATCTTTTTTCTTCCTTGCAAACCTTTCAATTCTACGCTTTATCATTTATTAATTTCTGATTTTTTTTTTGTCTTAGGGATGCCACTTCGGCGTATAAAGCTGAAGCTTTGGAGTTGCAGAAACAGCTCAGGCATTTGCAGGCGCAGTTTGATTTGCTTTCTGGCCAGGCTTCTGCTTTGATCCAAGGGAGGCGGGCTCGAGTTGCTGCAACATCTACTGTGAATGGATGCCTTGCTGCAGTTGATGATACTCTTTCAGCACGAAACTTAAGGGTATATAATCTTATTTTTTATTTTTTAAAAATGTACTTAACTTCATCAACAGCAATGATAATTGGAGTACTCTCTTTATCTCTTGTTTAACGCGGGTTGCTTTCAGAGACAAAACTGCATGTCGTATTTTGTTGCTTGCAATGTCTTCTGAAATCTTTCTTTGTAATGTAGATGAATGAAGTTCTTGGAAGGATTGCATCTACAGCACAAGAGTTGGCTCACTATCATTCTGGCGATGGTAGTGTTTCCCTTTCTGTTTTTAACTTGTTGTTTTGGCCATTTGAAATTATTGAATTACAATCAGTTTTTGTAAAGCATTTCTTGTGAAAGATTAGACCTTCAACTTTAGATCTTTTATTTTCAAACATATGGTGTTTGAATCTATTTGTAAAGAGGATAACGAAGTCGGTTTAAAGCCTTGTTTTCAATCGAATACAGGCATTGATGCGTGGTACAGTTCTTTACTCTAATTGTAATTGACCCCCAATGTATGGTATACTTTGGGCCATTCTCAAGCTTCATTATAGAACATAAGGCTTGTTTGGATGGTTTGGGGGTGGGGGTAAGAAGAAAATGAATGGCAAGATGATGCACAAAAATGGAAGCTCTGCTCTTATCCAGACTTCTGACGACCAATTATTGGATTGACTTCAACTCCTAAGGTCATAGATAGAGTCACAAACTAAAAAAAAATTATTTTTGGTTTTTCTTTTGATGGCTTCTATCACTATTTTTCTTGCAGAGGGTGGCATCTACTTAGCTTACTCTGATTTTCATCAGTACTGGCTTCAAGATTCATCTTGTACAAAGGAAATAAATCAGTGGTTCTCTAAGCAACTGGACACGGTATGTGGATGCCAAACTGTTTCTCTCTTATAGTATTGAATTTGAAGCCATTTTGCATGTCTATATAGGTACTCTTAGGACCTAAAGTTGCAGAAATTTAGTCAAGGACATCCATGACCAGTGGAGTGGTATAGTAGATATTTCTGTTGACTGTTTATCTGTTTTCAGTGACTTTAAGTAGACACATTATTTTTTACTATGGCAATATTTGTTCTTGAATATAGCTGCAACATCACTTTTTTGAGAAATAAGGGACATGACTCTCCTTTTTTGCATCTTTTCCATTTCACTCTTGCTTTTTCTTAAAAGTATCTGTCTGTTCAAAGTCATGCTCTACTGTAACTCAATAAATACTGGGATCCAAAGTTTAAATCCTGACTCAATGCACTAGACAATATGTATCTGCCTAATAATTCTGATTGAAAGTACAAGCTGCTGAGTATTCTGTTATGAACAATTTCTCAACAGTAGGATACATATTAGATCACTCTCAGTTTCAAGAAATGGTCTTTTTATAGGTTTCATGGTCATAATGTGTTATAAAAATCAGGGACCTTTTCGACTAGTAGCTGAGGAGGGCAAATCAAAATGTTCGTGGGTGAGTCTTGATGACGTCTCAAATATTTTAGTACGAGGTATCCTTCACTTTTGCTTCTGCAACTAAAGTTCATGACATCCTTTTCTTCCCCTGTTGCCTTTATCTTCCTTGTATAAGTACCTCTGCAACTAATATTATGTAGAAATACGATTACCATGGTGAGATACATGCAATCTATGTGTTAGGATTTAATGCATTAACGTTGATATTCACATGTCACTAACATATTCTTGATTTGGACTTGCATGGGCATTTTCATATTAGTGTTGTCAAAAGGCGTGCACTTAAGTGCTATAGGCAAGGCAAGGTGAGACCATAACGTCTTTATCAGCCTGAGGCGATGATATTCATCGAAGCACTGCCTAGGCTATCGCCTCAAGCATTTTACAGGCTTGGCGCCTTTTAGCGCCTTTGACAACACTGTTACTACTTTAAATTATCTTATTTTTTGTTTTAAGGGTGAAAAATATAACTTTATATGACTATGTTATGGTATTTTCTTTTGATTTTCTAACGATGTAATCTTAATTGGGAAGATATATATTTTAGATTTATATATTATAATATAATATTATACATACATACATACATACATGGTTAATTTAATTTATTGCATATCGCCTTGGTTCATTCGGGCAAGTGTCTAGCGCCACAGGCATTTTAAAGGCTTGGCGCCTTTTGCCTTTGACAATATTGTTGCATATACCATGTATCATCCTGTTAAAATACTGTCACTTCTTTTTGAATGAAGCAGATTTAGAACAATCCCATCACCAGCGTGTTTCAGAATTGCAACGGCTTCGTTCTATGTATGTTGTTTATCTTAGTTTTCCTGTAATTGCTTATTTTTCCCATATGGTTCTGTGCTTATTCTGTACTCACTTTGTCTTGCTCCATGGTAACCATTGCTATACCAATTAAAAGCCTTCTACAAGTGGTGGTTATTTTAATTTCATGCAGTATAGTTTTAAAACTTTTGGTCAAGATAACGTAAGTTTTAAATGTTGTGAACTGTTCTTGAGAAAGAAACTAACGGTCTTTGCAATATTTATAGTGATCGACTTGCGTCAAGAATCCATGTCTATTACTTCAATGACACCCACAGGTTAAATTAAGGTTTAGAAGAGTTTATATCTGAGATTGGTGGTTAAGCAATTTGTCATGTATTCATGTGGCTGTTCTATGACTTTGATTTTTCGATATATCCCTTGTCCTCTTCCTTGCTCCCTACTATGCATAAACACACGCATGAAAACTTGATCTTGGGTGTGGCATCACGGGGAGGGGGGTGATTTGTTTTTCTATCTTGTTTTTCTTGGTGCTTAGCGGTGATATGTTTTTGAAACTCCTTGATTTAAGTCTGATGGTTGATAAAAATGCTAACAAATTTGACAGATTTGGAACAAGTGAAAGGCAGTGGGTTGAAGCCCAGGTTGAGAATGCCAAGCAGCAAGCTATTCTGATGGTACTTAAATCTCAAGTAACATCAGATGAAGCACACATACATCTTGATCTTCATTCTCTAAGGTAGAAATTTCATGTTCTATATTCTTTTTCAGTCTATGGTCTTTAACTTCTATTTTTATGGCTTCTGATCAAGCATAAGGTGATACACTCATTGAGATTGTTCTTTCATACATACATACATACATAGACATATGCACATATACATATATGCATTCTCTGTATTTTACAAGCATATGCACGTATGCTCGTATACATGCTTGTAAAATAAAGAGAATGGCTGGATTCTTTTGTGTCCTCTTATCAAAATGGATTGTAGATGATCCTTAATGGAGATTATGCTTGTGGGGTAGACACTTTTGCCACTAATGCCATAGAGAAGGCTTTGCATTATTAAAATGCTTTTATCACCTGGCATAGTCTCTCAAATATGTTGAAAGTGGCTTTCATTTCTGTTGCAACTATATAATTACAAATACCTTGACACTAATTCTTGAGGATAACATAGTAATTATGAACTTAGTTAATTTGCATTTAAAATAGTTATGGGGACTTCCTCCATCATAAATGTCTCCCTGGAAACCTCTTTGCTTCAGCGAATCCTCTTTTGTTATTCTAAAATAACCCCTCCAACCTAAGGAAATAATTACTCTCATTGCACACAAGCCTGCAATTTCATGTCCTGTCATCCAACTTCCTATGAAAGTAGTGGCAATAATTAACAAAAATTCCTAGGATGAATTACAATAAACCCACACTGAGGTATCATGAATATAACAGATACCACCCAAAAGTTTGAATGTTTGTACAGAAAACCCACCATGTTTTAATAAAATACTACAGAAACCTCCTTTTACACAAAATCCCCTTTGGGTTTTTGTCAAACCTTCAAATTTCACCGTCCCTCGAGGAACTTGTATCATGTTATTGTTTTGGCTATTTCATGTGACATCTTGTATTTATCTTGAATGAGCAGGAGAAAACATGTTGTATTGGTGGAAGAGCTTTCAAATCTTCATCACAAAGAAGATAAGTTATTATCTGAGGTTTGTTTGCGTGTATTTCCTAATTTTATCTATATTTTTTTTTAAAATTCTGTCGGCTGTCATGGAGTATTTAGAGGTACCGTAACTCTTATGCTAGTATTCAGCAGGATTTGAAAGCCCGCATATTTTCATTGTGACATCTTTTGTATTTTGCCCATGGAGGATGGCTCATTCTCCTATTATTTTTTATTCCTTTTGTTTTTAATTAAATCTTTCCTTTCCTAAAAACATTCAGAGAGGAAAACTGTAAGTTTGCACTTTGGGACATGCAGGAAAACCTTACGGTTTAGTGATTGCAGTTTGTGTGGCCTCTTTTAGACGATACTGATGTATCTAGGGAAATTTTGAAGTTGGCACTGGTTAATGATATTATTTCAATCTGTGGGAACATTGGTTGCTTAGACAAAAAACTGAACCTTAAATCTGGGGGAAAAAAAAGATGGCATGGTGGTCGTGAGAATGCTTAGTGGTTTCTGTTTTATTCATCTATATTCTCTCTCATTCATTCACTCACAGACACAGACAATTACCAAAGCTGGGCTTTTCTTAGAGGTTACTATATGCATACTATTTGCCCTCTAATGATTCAGCATAAATTTTTCAGACCATTCCAGATCTTTGTTGGGAGTTAGCTCAACTCCAAGACACATACATTTTGCAAGGTATTACGAAGTTGTAGCTTTCCTGCTCTAGAAAGAGGAAGTGCATGTTCAATTTTGTGGTTCTGATAGCGTTGGCTGTGAACTTAAATCAGCTCTAATTTATGCACTTGCAGGTGACTATGATTTAAAGGTCATGCGTCAAGAATGCTATATTAATCGACAGAAAATGGTATTGTTGTCAACTTTATAAGTTTATCTCTTTGCATCCTGGTTATAGTTGTATTCTGGACAAAGAGTTAGTTCATCTGAAAGTAGGCTCTTGATTCCCATCATGTCCTATCTCCTTCCACAGCCTCCCTTTCCAATATTCTTTTTTGTTGCTCGCTTGTTTTGATAATAGAACCTAACAGAAGCTATCAAATAGACAATTTACCCAATTTGATGTCCTGTTCAAGTCAGGATTTGATGACTACTGCTGCAATATTTGTGTTTTAGAACTGATTGTGGATGCTCCAACAACTGTTTACTTCTGCATTACTATACTGGTGTTAGATAATCCATACTGTAAATAGTTCTGAATGTGTTTGTACAAAAACCATCCATCTCATCCAATTTTCATATAAACCAATTGAATAAATTGTTGCGACACTGATGAAACAATTCTATACTATGAATACACCTGCATGTATTTTTATGAGGATTCATAATCTTATTTCTTGCTGCAGTTCATAAATCATCTAATAAATCAACTAGCAAGGCATCAGTTCTTGAAAATAGCTTGTCAGTTGGAAAAGAAGAACATGCTTGGAGCATATTCATTACTTAAAGTCATTGAGTCAGAGCTTCAAGGGTACCTTTCAGCAACTAAGGGCCGAGTGGTATTCCTAACTTTCTAAGCCTTTTGTTTTAGTTTCTCCTGATTTTCATGAGATTGCCACTTCTATCAAATGTGCTGGCCACCTACAAGTTGGTCTTCTAGAGTTTTTTCTGTTTTTATCTGTCATTTTAACCAAATCAGGAATTGGGCTGAAATGATCATATATATACTATGTTCAGATGAATTTTGTCAATAACTTTTTGTTAACATGTGACAGGGTTGTTGCCTGGCACTAACTCAAGCTGCATCTGATATACAAGAACAAGGAGCAGTGGATGATCGGGATACTCTTCTGCATGGTGTTAGGGACCTTCTAAGTATCCATTCAAGTAATGACCGCATACCCTTTCCCCTCACAGTTAAATTGTTGTAAAATTTATCGTTTGTTGGAGGAGTACTGATTATGGGATTCAAATTTTTGCTTCTGTCATTCCTTCAGATGCTCAAGCCGGATTATCAATATATGTATCAGCTCCTGGCATTGTACAACAGATTTCTGCTCTACATGCAGATTTGATGACACTTCAGTCTGATCTTGAGAACTCCCTTCCAGAAGACAGAAATAGATGCATCATTGAGCTGTGAGTAATCGAATTTCAACTAAGTATCCCACTACTACATTGAATAGTATCAGGTTTTCTTTGTTTCCCCTGTCCCCACCACAACGGTATGATTTGAACATGAGATCCTCTGTGATTGGCGTGATTATTGTTGCATCACTATGTGATTTCCCTATTTAGTCACATTGTTAAACTTTTTACCCTAAAATTCAGCCTTTTGTGAGAGTGTACTCCTGACTAGACTAAGCCTTGCTTTCCCTTTCACTTGTGTTTACCTACAACTATGTGTTTTGCTCACCCAAAGAGGTTCCCATAATTTTCTTCGTAAGCAAATAACCAACACATAAATAATCTCAAAGCACACAACAAATACAGGAAAAACTCGCAACCTTTATTAATCTCATAAACAAATTTCCATAATACAAGTATGTGTGTTATGCACAAAGATTGCATACTACACAAGCATGACCTTCCAAGCTTATTTATAGACAAGTATGAGTGGTTATAAAGTATATAACTATCATCTCTACTTTTTAGGAAGTAGTGGGGCACTTTCCCCCATGTTTCCATGAACATAGTGGGTGGTTTTGACCCATGATCTCATGATCTTAGTGTCTTGAGGAGCCATCCTAGCTATGCCCCCATGTTCAACAACCATGTCCCCATGATTTGTTCACCCATTTCCCCCATGATTTCATGATCATAACCGCCATAACTACTCACCACACTGCTATACATTTATCCTAAAATTTGTTTGTCTAAATGTTAGCCCTCCACTGACATTTCAGTTGTATTTTTGCTACCTTGAAAAATCCATCCTCCAAGTCTAGTTTCATGCCAAGTCAAGAATCTATGACTCGCACAAAACTTATGCACGCTGCCTGTTGAATTCGCTGCTGCCTACTATGGGTTGCCACTGTCCAATGTTGTTGAATTCTAGGCAATTTGCATTCGTTGGCGCGTGCTCACACTTAGAACTCTAACAAACCATCCCCACCAGAAGAGTCCGACGTCCTTGTTGGAATAGAGGTGAGGTATTCTTGCACTTTGTCTTTGAATTACCACAAATCTATGTCCTTTTCTCATGAAACCTTCGAGTTTTTCTCCCATTTTACTAAAAACTCAATTCGTCGATTCTTTCTATGTTGGTCGAGTCGACGATGATCCGTGATCTTGACAATACTATTATCAAACTGTTTGGGAATCGTTGAAGGAACTCTTTGTGACTTACTAAAGTTTGATGAAACTTTAGTCGTTATGACATCTTTAATCTATAGGTAACAACCCTCACTTTTTCCATGATTTCGAAAATCCATCATATCTCGGCACCAACCCTTGATGCTTTGTTTCCCCATAATTTTCTTCAAAATTTGTGGAGTTTATTTGAGGAACACCTTGTCGCCCTCATTGAATTCCAGTAGTCTTCGTTTCTTGCTCAAACAACACCTTAAAGATGAATGCTTAATTATGCTAACTAGAAACGAAGATTGCTGGAATTCATTGAGGGCGACAAGGTGTTGCTCAAATTAACTCCACAAATCTGGAAGAAAATTGTGGGGAAGACAACATTAAGGGTTGGTGCCGAGATATGATGGACCTTTTGAAATCATGAAAAAAATGGGGGTTGCTGCCTATAGATTGAAGTTGCCAGAACGGCTAAAGCTTCGTTCAACTTTGCATGTAAGTTATTTGAGACATTTCCATGAAGATCAAGAAGATCCAAAACAAAGTAAATTGCAAAGAGCTCCTCCAATTATTCACAAACAGTTTGACAATGGTATTGTCAAGATCATCGCTGACTCAGCCAGCATAGGAAGAATCGACGAATTGAGTTTTTAGTAAAATGGAAGAAAAACTCGAAGGTTTCATGGGAAAAGGACAGATTTGTGGCAATTCGAAGACAAAGTGCAGGAATACCTCACCTCTATTCCGACGAGGACGTCGGACTCTTCTGGTGGGGATGGTTTGTTAGAGTTCTAGGTGTTAGCACGCGCCAACGAATGCAAATTGCCTAGAATTCAATAGCATTGGACAGTGGCAATTCATAATAGGCAGCATCAAATTCAACAGGCAGCGTGCATAAGTTTTGTGTGAGTCATAGGTTCTTGACTTGGCATGAAACTAGAATTGGATGATGGATTTTCTAAGGTAGCAAAAATACAACTGGAATGTCAGTGGAGGGCTGACATTTAGACAAACAAATTTTAGGATAAATGTATAGCAGTGTGGTGAGTAGTTATGGCGGTTATGATCATGGGGACATGCCTGTTGAACATGTGGGCATGATTGAGATTGCTCCTTAAGACACTAAGATCATGAGTCAAAACCACCCACTATGTTCATGGGGGAGAAAGTGTCCCACTAGTTCCTAAAAAGTTGGGATGAAAGTTATATGCTTTGTAAACCTCTCATACTTGTCTATAAATAAGTTTGGAAGGCCATGGCTGTGTAGCATGCAATATTTGTGCATGACACAAACACTTGTATTGTGTAAATTCTTTGTTTACGAGATTAATAAAGGTTGAGAGTTTTTGTTGTGTGCTTTGGGATTATTTACTCGTGCTAGTTATTTGCTTATGAAAAGAAAATTGTGAGAACTTTTTTGGGTGAGCGAAACACATAGTTGTAGGTAAAAATGAGTGAAAGGGAAGGCAAGACTTAGTCTAGTCGGGACTAGACTAGACTGCCGTAAATGACTGAATTTTGGGGTGAAAAATTTAACCCTGTGACAAGTGGTATCAAAGATTTAGGTGTTATGTTTGCATCAGTATATGATTTGAACATGAGATCCTCTGTGATTGGCATGCTTATTGTTGCATCACTATATGATTCCCTAATACAAGACAGTGATGATGCCTAGAAGACAATCAAAGATTGAAGTGTTATGTGTCCACGGACTTCCTTGTGTTCAGGAATTTTGTCTGCTGCCAATGTCACCATGTCTTCTTGGTAGATCATTTTCTACAGAAGGATCCATTATATCTTTGAGAGGGTATTTTTGTAGACAAAATTTCTTCTGGTTAGGGTTCTTTTTGGCTGGGTGGTGGGGAGGGGGTTGTGATTGAAGTTGGGAATCTGAGAAACAAGAGGAATAACCATTCCATAGACTAGCTTTTAGTGGAAATTGTAGTTGGGAATATTGGAATTATTCACATGAATGGACTGATTTTTAGAATGTAAGGGAGGGAGCAGGCAGCTGCTAGTAAAACTCTGAAGCAGTTATCACATTTTCTGTTTATTTGTTTCAGGTGTACACTTATTCAAAGTTTGCAGCAATTGTTGTTTGCATCTTCAACAACTGCACAGCCAATACTGACACCTCGGGTATAATTGCACTGTCATTTCTTTCATCTTATGTTTAACTGGTTGAATGGTCTTTTGACAGTTTTTTTCCTTCCATGTTCTTGTTGGTTTATGCTCTTATTACTTAAATATCTGAGTTATATGTATGGCCCAGTGATTAATTTTAAATATCAAAACATGCAGCATCACTTCTGATTGATTTCTGAAAAATATTAATGCCCTTGCTGAGTGTTTCCAGAATTTCCTCTTTGAAGCATAGTTACCTGATCTTTGTTGGAGAACCTATATTTTTATCAAACTTTTCATGTGTCCTTACCGTGCCTTCAATTCTTGGAAAGAGGTTGTCTTTAGAGAGAGGTTACTGCCATTTTGGACCTTTCAAAGGGACATGGGTGTTCTGGTGGCTTTATGGATATTAGATACAAGGACTGACTGGAGTAATCATTCTACATTGTTTCTAATATATACAGTTTTCGAATCTTCCCTGATGCACTGTCTGAATATATTAAGCGCTCATTGTGCTGTTTCTTTTGTGTTCTAACTTGACATGTTTGCACCTGTGACATTTGTTGCCTGTTTTAGACATTAATGAAGGAGCTTGATGAAATGGAAAAGATCAACGCAAAACTATCTGTGGCGGTTGAAGAGGTGACCCTTGAACACTGCAAGAAGAATGAGGTGAGCTTACATTGATGTATTATGAAAAATCATCCCATGGGTTAATTCCTACTTATAACTGAATCATCAGTTCACAGTATATTAAAACAATACAAGAATAACTGGACTGTCAAAATTTTGAGACAAATGCATTTCCTTACCTGGTTTAGGCTGAAGTGAATTAACCTTCCAAGTGGAGGGAGGATAATTAGGGGCCCTTCAGTAAGCCTTTAAAGATGACAACAATAACAAAGGTGACTGTAAACCGTAACACTTAATGTTAAAAAAAGAAAAGAAATCAAATCGTGACTTAGCTTTTAGGGGTAAACCGCAACACTTAATGTTAAGAAAAGAAATGAAATCGTGACTTAGCTTTCAGGGCAACATGTTTCTTTTGCACACTATGAGATAATACCTTTCTCTAGCATATCTCCACTTGCTTACATGCATCAAAGATAGTTTTTATAGCGAATCTTAAAAGAAATTGCCACACCCCTACATAGAAAGATTCTTCTGCTTCTATGCCTACACCATGTTACGCCACAAGGAAGAAGTCCCTGTCCTCTGCTCAATTTTTAAAACCACACCTATTACGCCATGCATCTGAATTTCCTGTCCACGTTCTTTTCTCTTGCAGATTGTAAAACATCATTCACAAGAGGTTGGACTTCAAAGGCGTGTTTTTGTTGATTTCTTCTGCAATCCTGAACGTTTGAGAAGCCAAGTTAGAGAATTGACTGCTCGAGTCAGAGCTTTGCAAGTTGCTTGATCCACTTGTTCATTTAGTCTGTCTGTCTATTCTATTCTCACCTCTAAAAAAAAAAAAAAAGACAAGCTGAATTGTTTCTTGAATCTAGAGTTACGTCCATACTGTTATCGGAAGAGTATCATGAGTCCAATGGCAGCTTCTGTTGCTACTGAAGCTCCACATTAGACAAGGAACAAATGTTATCCATTACCAAGGGTTTCGTAAATGCAACATCAATGAAACATGGAACAGAGAAATGGATTCTTTCTGCCGTAGCTTATTTGCAGATGCCACTGGCACGAGCACAAGCAAAAACATTTAAAAAAGCAGCTGCGGTTTGTGTTATTCAAAAGAACATGGGATGAAAAGGCTTCGCGAGTCGATGGATCAAACTCGGGGAGAGCAAAACAGAAGAAAATTTAAAGCAGCAGCTAAAACAGGAAAGAAAATTTAGCTTTTGTGTGCAATAAGAATTTAATGTAACATGTAGGTACGTAACATAAAATCATTGGCGGTGTTGGGTCAGAATCTTTAGAAGTGAAAATCACCGCCGCCACCACCACTAAAAGCAGCAGCTACGATTAATGCCATGGCAGCGAAAAGATCAAGAACTAGAACTGACCCAATCGATCTTTGAGAGGCAAATAAATCCGGAGATTCTAATGCTAATAGCGATAGAAAACAAGAAAAAAGAATTTTCTTTGACGAGCAAATTATAAAAGGGAGTGTAGAGTTGGTTTGGTTTTTATTTTCCATTAATGTTGGTAGATTTCTCAAACTAAAAGCAGGGTTTTATTTAATCTACTGTGATTCGTCCCTCGCATCTAACTACAGAAGAGATTGAAAGCAATGTAATGATTGTTGTAAAAACCCGCAAAAGTAAAAATCCGCAAAATTCAATAACTCATGACACGTCATGTACTCATAACAAGTTGGAAATAAAATGTTTTTTTTTTTTTATATATTATTATCACGTTCCATTAATACATTATATGATTTTATTATCATTTACATCACACATATATATAATATATAATAACATCACAAAAAATATACATATTCATTGCATCCATAACATAATATAAATAAACAATGGACATATACTTGTAACCATATTGACAATTTAAATAGGTAGATTCTCTTTATTCAGTTTATATTAAGTCTCTCTTTTAACAGTTTACTTTACATCATCGTGCGACTTTACGTTGCATTATTTATTTGGTCTATAATCAACACTAATCATTAACATGCATTATAATGTAGAAACGTGGACATCCTTTCATAACTAATTATTAATTTTTAATTATAATCAATTAGTCTACAGTTATTATACATTAATCACAAGTGTAATTAATATGTTAATATTCCTACTTTAGTGTGTGTGTCTATATATATATATATATATATATATATATATATATATATATATATAGTGTTATTTTACATAGAACTAAAGTAGTGTTTTGTTACTGTCTCATGATAAAAAAAAAATAAAGATAATGAAGATAAAAATATTTTTTTTTTGAAGAGATAAACTAGAGACTATTTATTATTTTTTATCCCTAAAATATTCTTGTAAATCACTTTTAATTTTAAAATTATTCAACTAAAGCATATAAAGATAAACATAATAATTATTGTAATCTTAAAATCTAAAAAGTCGTATGATTAACTTGTCCTCTATTTCAAAACAACATCGTTTTGGTTGGGAGGGTCAACTTTTTTTTTTTTAATATCAAAACAACATCGTTTTAATAGAAAAAAATTTCAAAAAAAAAGTCTATGTTTTTAACCTTGCCTTTAACTAGGTTTTACCCAAGGGTTCTGAGTCTTCCTAAGTTTTTTATTACATCAAACCATGTCAATCATTTTTCTATTTTTTTTTTACATTCAAACCTGTCTAGGCTTTGGGTTGGCTGGATTTTGGGTTGATCCATCAGGTTGGTCCAAGTTTATAACTAGAATTATTATATTATTATTAATTCAAACACTTGATATAAACTAAATTAATATATAATAATAATAATAATAATAATACATATTAAGGATAAAATAGTTTTTTCATATTTAACTTCAAACATGATACAAAGACAAATATTATTACTGGATATAATTTTATCTTTATTTTCTATTATGTTTTATTTTTTTTATTTCCATTGTCTCTTACTCTATGTGAAATAATAACCAAATATTAACTTAATTTATTTTCAGTGACTAAAACAATTAATTTTTAAAGTGTTTTGTTTTTTTTTTAAATATTAAAATATTTTTTTAAAATTTATTTTTAATTTTTATAAATGAAAAAAATCTAAAAATATATATAAATTTTTTTTTAAAAATCAAGATTGTACCGAAAAGACAAATACGTAATATTTGACGTAATTTTACGGGACACCCAAACGAATTTCATAACTGAATATGAGGTCAAGAAATCCAATCTAATAATCCAATTCTAAGCTGCGGTGTCCATGAAAATCCGAACCCCAACTGAAAATGAACACGATCATCCACAAACCAAGCACATCTCCAAATCACCCATCTTCACTCTTCCCTCAAATCAGCAGATGCAAGACTACAAGACACCTCAAGCAAATCCATGCCCACTTCATCAAAACAGGCCAAATACACCACCCTCTTGCTGCTGCTGAACTCCTCAAATTTCTCACCCTCTCTACTCAACGTGAAATCAAATACGCACGTAAGTTTTTTAGCCAAATCCATCATCCCAATTGTTTCTCTTGGAATACTATAATTAGAGCTTTAGCTGATTCTGATGACGATGATCTTTTTCATGTTAACTCATTAGAGGCATTACTGTATTTTTCCCACATGCTTACTGATGGTCTCGTGGAACCTAATAAATTCACTTTCCCTTGTGTGCTAAAAGCCTGTGCGAAATTGGCTAGGATTGAAGAGGGGAAACAGCTTCATGGGTTTGTTGTGAAATTAGGATTGGTTAGTGATGAGTTTGTTCGTAGTAATCTTGTTAGAGTGTATGTTATGTGTGGGGCCATGAAAGATGCTCACGTTTTGTTTTATCAGACGAGGCTAGAGGGTAATGTTGTTTTATGGAATGTTATGATAGATGGGTATGTGAGGATGGGGGATCTTAGAGCTTCTAGGGAGTTGTTTGATAGTATGCCTAATAAAAGTGTGGTTTCGTGGAATGTGATGATATCTGGATGTGCACAAAATGGACACTTTAAGGAGGCAATTGAGATGTTTCATGATATGCAATTGGGAGATGTGTCTCCAAATTACGTGACTTTGGTTAGTGTTCTTCCTGCTATCTCGCGACTAGGGGCTATTGAATTAGGAAAATGGGTGCATCTGTTTGCAGAGAAGAATGAGATTGAAATCGATGATGTGCTTGGTTCTGCTTTGATCGATATGTATTCTAAGTGTGGTAGCATTGACAAAGCAGTCCAGGTATTTGAGGGGATAAGAAATAAAAAGAATCCCATTACTTGGAGTGCTATCATTGGCGGGCTTGCTATGCATGGTCGAGCAAGGGACGCTCTTGATCACTTTTGGAGAATGCAACAAGCTGGAGTGACTCCCAGTGATGTTGTGTATATTGGTGTATTGAGTGCTTGTAGCCATGCTGGTTTAGTTGAAGAGGGTCGATCTATTTATTACCATATGGTTAACATTGTTGGTCTCTTGCCTAGGATTGAACATTATGGGTGCATGGTTGATCTATTAGGCCGTGCTGGGTGTTTAGAAGAGGCTGAACAGCTTATACTTAACATGCCTGTTAAACCGGATGATGTGATATTGAAGGCCTTGCTTGGTGCGTGTAAAATGCACGGAAACATTGAGATGGGAGAACGTATTGCAAAAATTTTGATGGGTTGGTATCCACATGATAGTGGATCTTATGTGGCTCTCTCCAATATGTTTGCCTCCGAAGGAAACTGGGAGGGGGTTGTCAAGGTGAGGCTTAAAATGAAGGAATTGGATATAAGGAAAGATCCTGGATGTAGTTGGATTGAGCTTGATGGAGTGATACACGAATTCCTTGTGGAAGATGATTCCCATCCTAGAGCTGAAGGAATCCATTCGATGTTGGGGGAAATGTCAGATCGATTAAGGTCAGTGGGATACAGGCCAAACACTACCCAAGTCTTGCTCAACATGGACGAAAAAGAAAAACAAAGTGCATTGCACTATCATAGTGAAAAGATTGCAATTGCCTTTGGCTTAATCAGTACAAGGCCCCAGACACCACTCCAAATTGTTAAGAACCTGCGTGTCTGTGAAGATTGTCACTCTTCAATAAAACTTGTCTCAAAGATTTATAATCGTAAGATAATCGTAAGAGACCGGAAGCGCTTCCATCATTTCGAGAACGGTTCGTGTTCCTGTATGGACTATTGGTGACTTGCCATTTTCTAACCACAATTTTCCAGCACTTTACTAGTACTAATTATAAATAGCTTAATAGGACTTTTCTGCGATCTATTTAGCATAAATTGGATGAGAAGAAGAGCATGGACAGAGCACAGCTCATGATGAGAAATGATCTTAGGTGGGATATGATTGAAAGCTGCAATATCCCAGGGTCTCATGTACTGGTGTGTTTCAAAATCCTTTGAAAAAGAGTAGTCTCAGACACATTGAGCTAGCTCACTTGTTTGATGTTTCCATTCTGTAAAGAAGGAAGTTACAAGCCATTAGAATTATTTTGTGCAGAGGAAATTTTGGCCTAAATGTCAAATTAAACACACGGAGAGTGATGTAACTTCATTGTGGTCCTGTAATTTTCACAAGTTCCTAATGCCATCCTTATATTCCATTTCCGACAATCATTTTAATCTCTGCTTCAAAACTTATGAGTCAAGAATCCCAGAACCCCTCAGCTCCCAAAGTCTTCGCTGCACAGTATAATTTCTTTAAAGGTCAACATTCACTTTCTTTTATTCTTGGATATGTTATACTATATATAAAAAAAGCTTAGTGTTATTACTATTTACTAGTAGTATAACAACATAGTTGCCCTTGCTATATAGAGTTGCTAAGACTGTAGGGAAGCGTAGCGTTATCTTTTTATTGGGATGCATTTGACATTGAAAAGATGATTTGGAAGAAAACGGTCAGTGTAAATTTTAGTGGGATATGGTGGGGTGCCTCTGTTATTGTTTACCTAGACATAAAACACTGTGATTAGAGCAGTGTAATGGCAAGGCTGTCCTTGCCACATAGAATAGAGGAAGGGCGGGGTTGTCTTTTCATTGAGATGCATTTGGCACTGAAAGGATGGTTTGGGAGAACAATTTGTGCACATTTTGGTGGGGCATGGTGGGGCCGCAGACACTTGGCATTAGGGTTGTAATGTCCTGGGCGCTAGGGTCAGACCCACGCACTTGGGTCTGTAGACTCGCGCATTTAGGGTTTGCAGAACCACGTGTTGGATGTAGACCCGCACGCCTAGGTCTCTTCTAACTAGCACCTGGGGTCTATAGACCCCCCGAGGGGCTGCAGACCCGTGTAGCTGGGTCTGCAGACCTTGCAGAGAAGAAAAATAAAAAAAATAATAACAATTATTATTATTATTATTATTATTATTATTATTATTATTATTGTTATTATTATTATTATTATTGTTAATATTATCGTTAATATTTTTTTTTTAAATTTTACTATAAATAATAATAAAAGTTTAATATTATTATTAATATGATAAATATTATTATTTGTATCCTAAATATTATCATTTTTATTATAATTAAAAGTATTAAAATTAAAAATATTATTATTTGTGTTATAAATATTATGATTTTTATTATAATTAATATTATTACTGTTTACCTAGATACAAAGTACTGTGAATTGGAGCAGTGTAATGATAGAGTTGCCTTTATCATAGAGAGTTGCAAAGACTGTAGGGGGAGGGTGTGGTTGTCTTTTCATTGGGATGCATTTGGCATTGAAAGGATGGTCTGACAAAAAATAATATATGCAAATTTTTGTGGGGCATGATGAGGCTGCAGACACTTGGCGCTAGGACTGTCATGCCCTGTGCACTAGGGCCAGACCCTCGCATGTGGGTATGCAAACCCGCATGTCTGGGTCTGCAGACCTACTCGCTTGGTTCTGCAGAATCGGGCGCTGGATGCAGAACCGCACGTCTAAGTCTCTTCAGACCTGCACCTGGGGTTTGCAGACCCCCTTAGGGGTTGCAGACTCGTACGGCTGGGTCTGTAGACCTTGCAGAAAAGAAAAATGAAAAAAATAATAACAATTATTATTATTATTATTATTATTATTATTATTATTATTATTAACATTAATTTTTTTTTAAATTATTACTATAAATAATAATGAAATTTAACATTATTATTAATATGATAAATATTATTATTTGTATAGTTATTAAACCCGGCCTAGAGGTTGACCCGGCCAAGGGGCCGAGTCCCGGGTTTCATGGGTCAACTCGGAAAATTTTTAAAAAATAAAGTTTTAATATTTTATCTGAAAAAATTAAGAAAAAATCAATGTAAATATAAGCTATACATATTGTAAACAATGAAGTTTAAAAGAATATTTTAAAAATTTTTTTATCCCACATTAAAAAGATATTATGTTAAGCTTTTAAGTCGAAGTATTTAAACTAAAAAAGTTTTTTATCCCACATTGAAAAAACATAACGTTTTTCATGGAAACATAGAGTATATATACTAATAGTTTCAATCCCACATTGAAAAAAACATAACTTTTTTCTTATAAACATATAATATTACCAATGAGTTTCAAATCTCACATTAAAAAAAAACTTTTTTCTTGAGAACATAGAGTATATATACTAATGGGTTTCAAATTCCACGTTGAAAAAAGATAGCTTTTTTCTTGGGAACATAGAGTATATATACTAATGGGTTTCTAATCCTTCATTGAAAAGATACTATGTTATCCTTTTAAGTTTAAGTATTTAAACCAAAAGATTTTTTTATCCCACATTGAAAAAACATAATTTTTTTCTTGGGAACATAGAGTATATATATTAATAAGTTTCAAATCCCACATTTGAAAAAAAACAAAACACCAGGTCTCGCCCTAGTCACAGGTTGATCGCCGGGTCGACCGGGTTTGGCTGGGTCGTTGCACCAGCCGGTCTTTTGATAAACCCGGATCAGTCCAGCCCCCAGGTCGACCCGTCGGGCCAGTCCGGGTTTAATAACTATGATTATTTATGTTATAAATATTATGATTTTTATTATAATTAATATTATTACTGTTTACCTAGACACAAAACACTGTGAATTGAAGTAGTGTAATGACACAGCTGCCCTTGCCATAGAGAGTTGCAAAGACTGCAGGGGGAGGGTGAGGTTGTTTTTTCATTGAGATGCATTTGACATTGAAGGGATGGTTTGAGAGAAAACGGTCAGTGTAAATTTTGGTGGGGCATGGTGGGGTGCCTCTGTTACTGTTTACTTAGACACAAAACACTGTGGATTGAAATAGTGTAATGGTAGAGTTATCCTTGCCACAAAGAGTTGCAAAGACTGTAGGGGAGGGTGGGGTTGTCTTTTCATTGGGATGCATTTGACATTGAAAAGATGGTTTGAGAGAAAATAGTCAATGCAAATTTTGGTGGGGCATGGTGGGGATGCAGGCTCCAGGCTGCAGACACCTGACGCTGGGGCTGCCATGTTCTGAGTGCTAGAGCCAAACCCACACGCCTGGCTGCAGACCCAGGCAAGCGGGCCTGCATGTCTCCGTCTGCAGACTCGCATGCCTAGGGTCTTCAGACCTGCTCGCTTGGGTTTGCAGAACCACGTGTTGGATGTAGACCCGCATGCCTGAGTCTCTTCTGACCTACGCCTGAGGTCTGCAGACCGCTCGAGAGGTTGCAGATCATTGCGGCTGGGTTTGCAGACCTTATAGAGAAGAAAAATGAAAAAAAAGTATAATAACAATTATTATTATTATCATTAATAAATTTGTTTTTAAAAAATTATTACTATAAAAACTTGGTCAGACAAGTTTAATATTATTATTAATATGATAAATATTATTATTTGTATTCTAAATATTATTATTTTTATTATAATTAAAAATATTATTATCTGTATTATAAATATTTTGATTTTTATTATAATTAATATCATTAATATTAAAAATATCATTATTTTAATTATAATTAATATAATAATTAATAAATTTATAAAAAATATTATTAATATTGAAAAACAATAATAGACTTGGTTTGAAAGGTAAAATTAAGAATTATTATTACTATTATTAGCATTTTTTTTAAAAAATAGTATTACCATAGAAAAAAAACCATAATTGTTTTTAAAAGATTAAAAAATATAAGAACTTAGATAAATTAAATATTATTATTAATATTATTACAATTAAAATAAATATTATTACTATAAAAAAACAAAGATTTGATTTTAAGGATAAAATAAATTATTATTATTATTATTATTATTATTAACTTGGGTCAGACATACCTTTCCACGCTCAAGAAAATTAAGGCTGGAAAGGGACGCCTAACCCAAGTTGTTTGGGTGTGTCAGGGGCGCAGACCAAAATTACTTATGTCTCATAACCTCACCTGACCTAATGCTTTGGCGTCCGGACCTAAGGTTTTTGGGTCCAACGTCCAGACCCATAGGTAATGCGTCTATGTACGGATCAAGGCTAATGGATCTGGCGTTATGATCTAATTCCCTTGGGTCTGCGATCCAAGGTTAATGGGTTTGACGTCAGGATCCAAGGTTAATGAGTTCGGTATCTAGTCCTAATTCTCTTGGGTCCCGCATCAAGATCCAAGGATAATGGGTATCGCGTCAGGATCCAATTCTCTTGGGTCCGGCGTCAGGACCCAAGACTAAAAAGTCCTATGTTAGGATCCAATTCTCTTAGGTTCGGTATTAGGACCTGGGGGTAATGAGTTCGGTGTCCAGATCCAATTCTCTTGGGTACGGCATCAGGATTCAAGGCTAATAGGTCTGGTGTGTGGTCCCAATTCTCTTGGGTTTAGTGTCTGGACCCAATTCTCTTAGGTTTCGTGTTAGGACCCAAGGGTAATGGGTCCTACGTCATGACCCAATTCACTTGGGTCCTGCCTCAGGACCCAAATCACTTGGATCCTGCCTCAGGACCCAAGGCTAATGGGTCCTGCTTCAGGGCCCAATTTTCTTGGGTCTCGCGTCAGGATCCAAGGGTAATGAGTGTTGTGTTCGAGCACAATTCTCTTAAGTTCGACATTAGAATTCAATTTTTTTGGGTCCTGCGTCAGGACCTAAGGTTAATGGATTCGGCATCCGGTTCTAATTCGGGTCCATCATTATAGCCAGACTCAACGCTCTTAGATCTTAGATTTATTTGATATTTTTTATGAAAATAAAAGTTAGTCCACGGTGTAGTGCGAGCAACCTAGCTGCTGCGCTATTTTGGTTTGATTATTATTTTGGGTTTTGTAAATTATTAGTTATTCAAACAATGTGGAAGGTTGGGAAGGATGGTATCTAGGCAGGGACCAATCTGGTGCCTGTAAGAAAAACCCTCAAAATCATAGATTTGCCTCCACTACAGTATCGTTACAGTTAAAAACTGAAAGATTTTATAATCATACCATTTTTTACTGTGAAAGAGCATTTTCTTTTAGTATTTGTATAATATTATGCAATTTTAAATCATATAATTTTTTTTGTTCAATTATTAAGTTAACATGACTTATTGGATTCAGATAGGTCAATGAACTTAATCCCAAATTTATCATTGCCTGAATATTATTTTTTTTTGATCCTGGAAACAATTTGATCCAACTCGTGATGTAGCATAGACCACCAACCTAGGTTTACTCGAGTCACTTCTTTTATCTTTTTTTAATTGAATCTTTTTTTTCCCTTTTAATATTTGGTTAATTAGAACTTGAATTTCATAAGGTTATCATGATCTCTTGTCTCAAATCACAGTTTTTAAGGGTTAACCATGGTTGAACCAAGTCAAGTCAATGTATTATCATCTTAATATTCTTAAAAAAGTACCGTTTAATATGATATGATCTCATTATTTTTAAAACATATCTAATATGCTTTGAATTTTTTTATTTCTTAATGGTTTTTTTTAAAGATTGGAAAAAATAATTTAAACCGGGTAAAAATGAGCATAGCCCATATATATATATATATATATATATATATATATATATATATATATATATATATAAAATTTGTGGAGACTTCCAAACACCGCAAAACCAAATACATGTTTCTTCAATAATCAAGTATTTCCTACCACATAGAAATTGGCTAAAAAAAATAAATGCAAACAACAATTTTATCTAGCCTAATTCCGCAGATTTTCAGAACCAGGAAAAATACTGGACCTCAACTTCTATTTCATGTCATTAATTAGCAAGTTCAAGAAAAAAACATCCAGCTGTTGTGCTTTGTGCTAGGATTGCATTTGTGAAGTCATTTGATGTGTCTTTTGACCTGCACCATCGAAAGCTTCGGCTATCTTTTACAGTCAACTGTCACAAAGAGACTGGTAATATCAATCTCTACGAAATGTTACTGCCCAAAAGACAACATGAATCGACAAAAGGAAAGAGGAGGCCAAATTAGTGACCAAATTACACAAGAGGAGACCCCCAACATATTCTAAAGCTGGTAACTAGAGTTCCTCACTCTGTCATAACAGGCTTGTTCTCCCTAGCTTTGGGTCTCTGTTCCTTTGGCTTCTGCTCCTCCATTTTCCTGAAATGCCAAACAATACATCCATACTTCAGGATACTCAAAAATATCTCATACGGCTCAGAATCAAAATCTAAGAGGTGGATTCATCAAACATTCATCGACAAGTAAAATCTTGTGGCACTCTATATGATTATTGGTTATTTCAACTGGCATCATGAGCACTAGGAAACAAGGAAAAGATGCAAACAGGGTAACAGCTGCAAACGCATGCAGCACGTGGTGAAGGAAGAAAAGCTCTTCCTTTCACTTAGAAGCAACCTCAAGAAAAAACAACCCTGCATGTGATATAGCTCTGTCATTAAAATTCTAAATAAGAACATTCCTTGTATCCCAATAGACATGTTGTAATTAGCGAGCTAAATCGAGGGCCATTGAACAAAACCAGAATGAAAGAAAAGAGGGGCTGGGGAGGATCGGAGAGGGAACAATCGGTCAAGGAGAAAAATTCAAGAAAAGATACAAAACCATTTTTCCCCCACAAACACAAACCAAACGCAGATGAACATAACAATGTAGGATGAGTAAAATCCACCATTCCAATGACAGAATAGACAATTTACAGCTAAATCGAGTGCGTGCCACAAGCAGGCACCACAAACAGGTAGTTTAAAATGGCATTTAATTGAATATTGTGAGGGACTCCGCTGAAATCCCAATAGACTGCTAACACAAATAGCATCATATGCTTTTGTAATCCGGTTATGCTTTTAACATCAATCTAGCTAAATTACATTCAAGCTTCATGTATCGTCCTCGAAATCCCTGATACTCTTCAATACTTGAGACAATCATAAGCACATTCTAGTCTGTACTGTCTAATGGATCCAAATGCTAGCAAAGCACCAACATAGTTATTTTGACAGACACAGACAGAACAAATACTTAAACAGAGGAATAAATTACTTCTTATCAGAAAGGCCACCCTTCTGACAGAGGAAGGAGCGAAAGAGAGGAGAGCTGACGTCGTAGATCATCTTGTCGACTTTACAGATCTGTCGCATGCTTTCAGAGAAACCCTAGGTGAACTTTATACTCCTTTAGAAGAATGGCTTCCAGTTGCAGGTGGGCCGAGTTATGTTTCAGTTTTATAAAATGAGCATTTCTTCCTGTTTCAGTCCTATAGATATTTAATTTGTTTTTTAAAAATAGATTGAATATTTATTAATATACGTTAAAACTTTCAGCTCAAAATATCAAAAACTGATTTTTTAAAGGATTTCTGGTTAATGATAATAGTCAAATCACATGAAGGGATAATATTCACCCAAAACATAGACATCTCAATCTGCCACAACTCTAATAGCTCAAGGAAAAAAATACCATTAAATCAAATATTAAATGGCAAGATATAAAAATCTGGAGAACCAAATAAAACTGATGCCTGGTGATTGAAAATGAGCTCGTGGATTTTTTTTTTTAGTTTAATATGTCTTGAAGTTATTTGGTTGATTATATGTAGTATTATTATATTCATGTAAATATATATTTATTATTAAAAAATATTTAATTTATATTTAATATTCATATAATATTAGATTAATAAATCTAGAATAAAAATAAAATTCATGAACAAAAATATTTTGCAAAGAAGCAGACACTGAGTATAGCATGAAGTATATGAAAGTACTTCAATAATTGAGAGAGAATTCATCATCTTAGGTGAATTAAAGAAAATTTTTCATCCGTTCTTAAATAGTATTGACTGAGAAATCCTTAGCCAAGGTGAAATGAGATTTGAAAAGAGTTTTTAAATCTTGTTTACACGACTAATGACTATCATGTAGAGACACATATGATTTAAAATGACAAACATATCATATGCCTTAATGTTAAATCAGAACATTATTGATGAAAGGATATTAATCACACCGAGAAACCAGTCACTGAAAGATTAGTCAAACTACTAATAACTTTTCTAATATTTGAGGGCTCATGACACGTTGCTAGACGATGCACTTGATCTTCCAATTTAAATTAATCAATTTTTTTAATTTATAATAGATTAAATTGTGTAATTTAATTAATCCCATTTAATTAGAAGTATAGTTTATATTTGGGCCAACATATTAGGAACCTAATGAGTCACGCACATTAAGAACCACTGGTCAGAAATTAAACTGTGATGATTTAATTAAGTATGACTTGATTAAAATATATTTTAGATATTAAGAACTAGAATATAATTAATATATGAATTATATTTTTAGACCTAGAAAAATCAAGTAAGGACTTAGATTGAGTTAATTTCTAAAATTGTCCTGAATTAATATACAGATATTATTTAGGAGCAAATTAATAGTTTGTTAATTTATACGGTTTTTCAGATTTTCTTATAAATAGCAAGCTATGCTTGTTATTTTTTTAGTTGTTGTCTATTAAACCGAAAAACTACAAAAAAATACAGAATTAAAGCTACCACTCTAAGCATAACAATTCCTCTCTTCTAAATAGAAATTTAGGATATTTCTTATGGGTAATTTGTGTGGATTATCATTGGAGGCTGGACAATTGGATGACTTCTGGTTTGCAACAACCCAGCCTTTACATAATTATTCAAAGCTGAAAAAGATCAGATATTCAGGTACTAAATCCCCAAACAACTTTAGATCTGTTTAACAGGATCCTAGGGACTCCTAAATAATTTTATTTTTATTTCATAGTTTTCATTCCGTATATCATATTCGGGAACCTAAAATTATTCTCATCTCATAAAATTAGTTTTTTTTTCTCGATTCCAACCTTTAATATTAGATATATTGGAAATAAAGCTTCGTAATTTTTTAGATTGTGAGTTTAACAGGTTAACTCGGTTCGATTTGAATTGTTTATTTATATTTTTTTAATTGATTTTTTTTAAATTTTAAATTTTAATATTTAATTAATTAAAAATTAATTCTTTTTTTTTACTTTTTATAGGATCACGCAATGCACGAAGCATGGAGCCACGAACAGAGGCTTAGAGTATTGAGAGAGAGAGAGAGAGTCATTAGAATATGATTATCCCAGTTTGTTGCTTCACTTGCGGCAAGGTACTACCTTCATTAATTATTTTTTTAATCACGAGGTGGCTTAAATCTTAATCCTCTGTTTTAGGGTTTTGGACCCCATTTCATTCTTAGCAGATTGAGAAACGCAATTTTTCAAAATTTGAGCTTATTCCTTGCCTGTTAAAATTTTATATTTGGATTTTGGAGAAAATAATTTTGTTTAATGGTTAATGTTTTGACGTTGCATTTAACGTTATGCGAGTATTTTACTTGAGATTTAGGTGACTGGGAACAAATGAGATACACACATCTTGATTTTTTTCAAGCAAATTACACAAAAAAAGGGGAGTAGTTATCCTATTTTTTTCTGAAAAAAATCCAAATCTTAGATTTGAAAATCTACCAAGATTTCAGCAAAATCTCCTAAAAACCTGTTACAGTTTAATATTCAACTAATCTATATTTCATTCATTGTTTAATCATTCTACGGTCGCCACATTAAAATTCAACACTTTACATCCATCACATTTCATTATAGTTCACTACATGTATATACTCATCAATATAAAATAATTAAATCTTCAAAATATAAAAGCATATTGTAACATCCCCATGCTATGTTATTTAATCCTCATACAAAAGTTTAATAATTTCTTATTTCTCAGTAATGTTTTTTGAAAGCCATTGACTTAGCAATGAAATCAAACTACACCTATAGAAAATTTGTATTTAAAATTTTCCATTTGAATCATCCATACAATAATTGGAACACGATCACCTATAAATTAAACTAGGGATCATTTAACTACGATATTTGGAATTAAGTACAAACATTATCAAGTTAAAATCTACATCAAATAATCATAATCATGAATTTAATTAATATTTAAGTCCAAAACATCATAAAATCCTAGCATAATAGTTACAATAAAATATTTACATTTATATTATCATTCTAAAAAATTACACATAGTATGCAACATCATTAATATTCTTATAAATACAAAATGCAAGGGTTTCTTAATCTACTAATACCGACAAAGCTGTGAGGATCTGAAATTATTTTATACCATAAAATAATTAATTAATATAACATAAAGTTTTCGAATGCAATTTAATAAATTTTATTGAGTAAACTAAGGTATACATATCCGAATTTAGTAACAATTATCGTAATTCCTGTTTATCTTTTCTTCATAGTTATTACAACAATCGCTTGAACATCCAAAAGATTTATCCATTGACCCAAACCTGAGTAATTGACCCTCGTTTAGGGTAACATCCTCACTGCTCATAAACAAGGCATTAATCACATTCAAGGTATCCAAATTCATAGCCCAAAATAGGACACTAGTCCTTAAATTAGGGAATTAACCATCCATCCCAGAATAGGGCACCAGCCTTTAAACCAAAGAACTAGCTATTCAACCCAGAACTGGGAAACAATCTCATATCATATAATAATACAATTGAATAATAAATAATCTAAATATCATCACATTAATTTTATTTTCCCACCATTGAATAATAGGTGTACTCTAACTCATACTTGGAGCACGAGCAACATTTGAGGGTTGTGTTAAAGACTTCGAGGAAGAATCGATTATATGCAAAGCTAGAAAAGTGTGAGTTTTGGCTCAAAGAAGTGGTATTTTTAGGCCATGTAATTTTCGCAGAAGGAATATTCGTGGATCCAAGGAAGATTGGGGCCGTGTTGAAATGGGAGAGGCCTACCAATGTGACAGAAATCTGTAGTTTCTTGGGTCTTGTTGTGTATTATCGGAGGTTTATTAAGGGCCTCTCCACTATAGCATCACCTTTGACCAAGCTAACTCGCAAGGAAGTTAGGTTTGTTTGGTCGAAAGAATATGAAGAGAGCTTCCGAGAACTGAAGGAAAGGCTCACTTTTGCTCCCGTGTTGGCCCTTCCATTGAGGATAAAAGGGTTTGTGGTGTATAGTGGCGCCTAAAAAAGGAGCCTGAGATGTGTATTGATGCAACATAGGTGTGTGATTGCTTATGCATCAAGATAACTAAAGTTGCATGAGGTGAATTACCCAGTTCATGACCTCGAACTTGCAGCGGTAATGTTTGCCTTAAGAGTTTGGAGGCATTATTTATATGGATCACAAGTTCAAATCTTTACGGACCATAAGAGTTTGAAGTATTTGATGTCGCAAAAGGAGTTGAACATGCGACAAAGAAGATGTGTAAAGTTAATAAAAGATTACGATTGTGTGATTGGCTACCATCCTGGTAAGGCTAATGTAGTATCCGATGCCTTGAGTAGGAAGGGAAAAACAATAGTGAATGATATGGAGGTTAAGGAATAAGGAAGTATAATGGAATTGAAAAGGATGGACTTACGACTAAGTGTAGGGCCCTAGGGATTATTGTTATCTCAGTTAAAAATCCGATCTGTGCTTCGAGACAAGGTTTTGATGGCCCAACAGGTGGATGAGAAAGTAAGAAAGATCAAGGAGAAGGTGAACCAGGACATATATACATCTTTTCAAGTGTTATTTGATGGGCTAGTAGCTATAGATAGGTAAATTTATTTGCCTGAAACTTCAAATGATGAAGTATTAAGAGAAGCTCATGAATCCCGATTTGCTACTCATCCTGGAAGTATGAAGATGTATAAGGATTTAAAGGAATACTACTGGTAGCCAAATATGAAGACGGAAATAACAGAATTTACGTCGAACAATGAGATTTGTCAGCAAGTAAAGATAGAACATTAGAGACCTGCAGGGGGAATTACAACCATTATCGATTTTGAAATGGAAATGGAAGGATATTTCTATGGATTTTGTAATGGGATTACCCAGGGGAAAGAAAGGTAATGATGCCATATGGGTGGTTGTGGACCGGTTAACAAAATTTGCTTTGTTTTTGCCTATGAAGACGACTGATTCAATGGATAAGTTGGTGAAATTATATGTAAATGAAGTTATTAGACTTCATGGGGTGCCAATATCGATTGTATCAGATCGGTATCCAAGGTTCACATCGAGAATATGGCCTAGCTTACAACTGGCATTGGAGACAAAGTTGAATCTAAGCACGACGTTTTATCCTCAGACGGATGGTCAATCTGAAAGAACCATTCAAACTCTTGAGGATCTCCTATGGTCCCGTGTGCTGGAGTTTGGTGGGAACTGAGAGGATCTCCTGCTATTGGTGGAGTTTACTTAGAATAATAGCCATCAAGCTACTATTGGTATGGCTCTGTATGAAGCATTGTATGTGTCATAACCCAATTCTAGGTTATTCCTAAAAATTCACTTTTTTTTCAAAATAAAAATAAAAAAATAAAATAAAGGCTAGCAACGTGGAAAAATTAGGCCGAGGAATACAGCTGCAATTTTGGAGGAAATTCAAGGCATAATTGTATCCCATTATGCCTAAAAATAAAGAAACAATACAAATTCAAGATCAAATTAAATGATTATTAGATGAATTTGCATAAAAATTAAGTCCAAGGACATAATTAAATTTTTAAAAAGCCAATTTGATTTAATCATGGGCCAAATTGATTTTTAATTATGTTCAAGAATTAATTCTGGTTCAATCGAAGGATTTAATTAAGTGAAATGACTTAATTACACTTTAAATGGGTCAAATTAATTTTATTTGGGGCTTAATTGATAAAAAAAATAAGTTTGGGGGCCTAATTTAGGCTTAATTGAGAAGATTGAAATTTTAAGAGATCAAATTTATTTTTTGCCAATTGATTGAAATCAGGGGCAAAATCGTAAGAAAATTAAAGTTTTGGGGTTAATTAGGGGTTCAATTGCATAAATCCAAGACCAAGGACAAAAAATACACGTAAATCTAGGGATCCAATTGAAGTTTGGCAAGGACTAAATTGCACTAAATTAAAAGTTTAGGGTCAATTAGGGGTGCAATTAAACTAAATTAAAAGGTGAAGGACTAAATTGAACTTCAGAAAAAAATAGACGATGCGTCATCTGGTTACTGTTCATTATCTTTTTTTTTTTTTTTAACGCAGAAAATCGGATCAGGTTACCTACTTTGCAGGAGCATTTAATGCATCTATATTTCACCAAATTTAGCAAAACTTGCATGAAACTAATCCGCTGACATCCTTCGACATCCCGGTATGGTCTTCACTAGCAACGCAACGCAACAGACGTGGCACCGGCCCAAAGAGGCCAACTTAGGCAGCCTTCTCCTGTAGATTTGACAGCTTACAATGCATACTTTAAACCAACGGTTAGGATCCTTTCCAACCGAATCAAAGGCCAAAATGTTTCCCCTGTGTAGAAGAGATTACCCTCTTCCAACCCCTATAAATAGGGGTGGATTTCGTGCCCAAAGGAGGAAGAAAATCTGATCCAAAAATCGCAAAAAACCAGCCATCCCCTTGTTTCTATTTTTCTTCTTCCTCGTCAGCCTTTTGCGACTCTCTCTTCTTTCTCTCTCATCGTTGCCTTGTTAGCCTCCAACCGCTTATCCTTCAGCTTCTTCACCACCAGCTCCACCACCCGTCACCAAGACCACCATTTGGCCTCCACCACGCTTGAAACAACCGCCGTTTCTTCCTCTCTCACCTCTTCAAAATCCTTCTTCTTTCCCCCGTGATCGACTCTGGTCACCATTCCTCGCAGTGACGCCTACAAAACCATCAGCTCAACCTCCTAATCACGGCCAAGACTCCTGCTTCGAGTGAGCCGTACCTCAGTCAACCTCCATTTTCTGCAACCATTTCGGTTGCATGCAGAACGTGAACTATTGTTCATGTTCTGCAGATAATTAACCTTTGCTTTGGACCAGGCCAGTTCTGGTCTAGCACGGCCCCAAAAAAAGAAAAACAAAAGAGGTCTGTTGGGCCGAGACCGGCCCAACTCAACTTCATAGGCTCAACCCATTTAGCGGGGCCGACCCAGCCCATATATATTTATTTATAATAATATATATTATATATTATAATATTTAAAACAAAAAACAAAAAACAAATAAAAAAAATTCAAAAATCATTAAAAAAAAATTGTGATTTTCTCAAATATTTTTCTACTGATTTTGCTTAATATTGGGTTGTTTACTTACATTTAAGATACAAATCCGGTATTAAAACACCTGGTTTTCTCCGAAACTTTTCTAAAAAAATTTGAAAAAAATTAAAAAAAATCCTAAAATGTTTTCCAAGCATATTTTCATAAAAAAAAATTGCATCTTTTTCATGTTTTGAAAATCCAACAGAAAATGGATATCATAACCAGTTTATGATCATCCATTAGGGTTTGACCAAAATATCAAAAACCTTTTTCCAATCTTTTTTTCTAGGTTCCAGATGTAGACTTTAATATCTTTGGGGTGTAAAATTACACGATAAAGTACACCATCAGGTATTAAAGATAAATGTGTAAATAAATGCGATGCTAAATTTGGATTTTAGAATGGTTAGGATTTAACCTAATAAGGTAGAGACTTTCTTATAAATAGAGATCTATCTTGAACCTTAGAAAAGATCAACGAATAGAAACCCGACTTAGAAAAAAAATCAAACAACAATGCAACTTACCTTAGGTTTGGTATACTGGGGTGACACGTCTTCCCCTTGCACAACCAATCTTTCCCAGACTCTCGCAGACCATAGGTTCCTAGTGACCATAATACCAGGTGTCGACTCCTGAACATTAATCATAATATATGATTAAATTCAAAAATCTTAATCATAATATATGATTAAATTCAAAAATCTTTCCAACACAATACCTTATCAGGAGGCACGATATAAAGCCTCCACTATCGCTAGACAACGTCGCAGCGCGCACCCCGCAACATGATGGCGACTCTACTAGGGAACACCTTGTCTGGTCGACTAAGCTTTGTTTGTTTGATTGTTTGTGTCATGACAAAAAAAAAACATATTTATTTATAAGAGTTAATTTTTTTTGGTGCAATTTTTTTTATTAAAAATTAAGCAGAGTTTCTCCTGTAACGGGACCATACCAAGTTATCGACATCTTCATTTTTGACACAATTCATATTATAATTATAATCCAATCATCTTGAATCTCATTCCTAATCAATACATCACAAAAATAATAGACATGTATTGTCTGATAATAAAGATGCAATCAATAAAAACAAAATACATAAATAATTCTAAGGTTTACATAACTTGCAAAATTAATTGATTCTAAGAAAAATAATAAGAACTTAGATTATGAATGCAACGCTCCATTATTTTATCCGGGACAATTTCTTAGTTAAATATAAAAATTTGGGGTAAAATCTTTTTTTTTTTTTTTTTTATCATTCTAACATTTTTAATCTTATAAGCAACTATGATAAAATGCAAATACTTAATATAACACAAAGATATTTTTAAGTATGACATTCACATTAATTACATATAACAATTTTGTTCTACAATTAAAAAGGTTCATTCAACCTCTTTTACATCATTCATTAATCTCAAAATACATGTTGATCAATATAAATATACAAAAAGTGTCATATATTCAAGCATGATCTATTCTACTCCTGCGAGGGTCCTAAAAATGAGATTAACATTTTATCAACATAATTATCAATAAATACAATGTATCATTTCACTACACCCATATAAAAATATTTTTTCTATATACTTTATTGCGAATCATTAATATCTTACACATACATCTATGCATGCACCAAGTTGAAATTTAGGTCCCTAAAGAGTTTATAGCACTGGGCTCTGAGCGAGAAACATGGAAGACGAAGAACGCGCTCACTATGACGCCCATTTACAAGAAGAGTTAGAGTCTTTGAAAGGAAGCGTTACTTACCTTACTAGGTTACTCGAGAAAACACTTAGAAACGCCTCCAGTAAAGGTCTTTCCAGTTAACGTGCTATTTTTGTTCAGACTCCAATAATGGCTCAACCCGAAGAAAGAATGAGCGAACACGGTTAAGATCCTCAATACAATCTAGCTTTTATGCAATCATCAGCATCGACACTAGCCCGTGCAGTCATGAATGCATTTCCAATGAGCCCCACAAGACTAAGTCATTTGATGACATTGATTAAAATAAGATTGCGGTGCTAGAAGCTCGCATCAAGCTATAGAAGGGGTTGACTTGTATGACTCAGTAAGGGCTGCAAAAATATGTCTGGTCCCAAATATAGTTGTCCCAAAGAAGTTTTGTGTTCTCGAATTTATCAAATACACTAGAACACAATGCCCCATGACTCATCTCAAATCCTACAACAATAAAATGGAAGAAGTAGTACACGATAAGAAACTACTAATGCACCTTTTCCAAGATAGCTTAAGTGGAGCGACTTTGAGCTGGTACTTGAGATTGGACAACACAAAGATCCGCAAATGAAAAGACTTGGTGGATGCTTTTATGAAGCAATACAAGTACAACATGGACATTGCTCCCAATAGAGCAAGTTTGTACAATTAAGAGAAAAGGGACAAGGAAAGTATAAGGGAATATGCTCAAAGGTGGAGAGATCTAACTACCTAGGTACATCCCCCACTCCTAGACAAGGAGATGGTCACTCTATTTGCCAACATGCTCAAGGTGTCATACTACGAGCATGTGATGGGTAGTTTAGCTCAAAAATTCACTAATGCTGTAGCAATGGAAAAACGCATAGAGCATGGAGTAAAGAGTGGTAGAATTTCCACACCTAACGCGAAAAGAGGCTTTGAAGGTAAAAGAAAAGAGGTTGACCATGCTGAGGGTGGCTACAAGGGTAGGAAAAACCCCTTCCAAAACTACCACACTTCACCCAAATTGCTAACATCAATCTCAACCCTTCATTTCATACCAGAAAACCCGACCCTTAAATCAAACACCAAAAAGTCCAGGAATAGCTACCCCATTACCATTGCCCTTAAATGAGATGTACCAAAAGCTAATGAGCATTGGACATATAGCTTCAGAACCACTCATGCCTCTGCAACCACCTTATCCTAATTGGTACAAGCCATATCTCCCCTATGAGTACCATGCTGGCATTGCGAGACACAACATTCACACTTGCAATGCCTTTAAGAAGAAGCTCATGCATTTGATTAAAGCTGGGTGGATAACGTTCAAAGAAACTCCAAATATGAGTACGAATCCCCTACCTAATCATGCTTCAGGTAGTGGATTAGTGAATGCACTGAGGCAGAATGCTCTAGAAACCTCAAAGTACTGATGGCAAGAGCAGGGTGTGAGAAGGCAGTGTGTATTCTCGAGGATGTCCATGATAGAGGATGAATTTTTGCCACATAATGGGAGAATGGAGCCTGCCCAATTATTTCCTTTTGCTTGATCATGTATATTTCAACCTATTTTAGTCTTGTTGGCAATTTGGCTCATAATGCCACAAGACTTTCCCTGTCAAATGAGCCTTTCTTGTTAATAAGATCATATGTTTTCTTGTGTTCATGATGTGCTTTTTTTAATTGTTTTATGCAAATAACACCTTAAACACACCTTTTACTCAAAAAATCACCGCACGAAGAATTCTTTGGTGTTTTCCCTTTTTTCCTAAAAAAGCACGCATGATCCCATGTTTTCACAAGGATTTTTGAGAAATCAAAGTTTTAATAGAAAAAAAATTAAATTGATGTTTGTTTTAACAAACAAGTTCTAGAATTTTAAGTGATATCCTAACACCTAATAAACACGAAGAACAACCCAAACGTCATGAGATGACTTCAAAGCTGAGTTTTAGCTACATTAATAATAAGAAGTCATTTTGCATATTCGCATGAAAGAAAGCAAAGCTTGTCGATTCTGAATGCATGCATTTGAAATGATGGAAGGCCATTTTTGGCAATTCTTTCACAAGGTTAAAAATCCTTTGCAGTCCCCATTTGAGCCTAATATGTTTTTCTTGAAAAATAACTTTAGCTAGGATCACACCCTACACTCGGGGGTAAGTGCAAAAAATCCTTAATGATTAAAAGTGCCCAAATAACACTGGGAAACATGAAAGAAAATCCTTAAAAAGAGAGTGCCTAAACAATATTGAGGGGCAAGTGTGAGAAATAAAGTTCTCAATGATTAAGGGTGCCTAAAGAAAGTTGGGGGGAATGAAAGAATCCAAAAGATCCAAAACATTTGAGCATACCACCAAAAATAAACAATATGATGATTCTCACAATCAAATGAAGAAAAAACCCAAACCCGACACTAGGAAGGGCATGATGGACCATCAATTCCAAGGTCTAGAAAATTTATGAACCAAAAGAAGAGGTTGGGAAATAAGCACTAGTGATCTCTAGTCTTTAAATCCCTTAAACACCTTTTAAGCCAATAAATATCCTTTTTCTTCATAACCAAGAGCCAGAGCCTACATTACTGGCCCAATCATGCCATTTCTGATAAAATGCAAATAATCTGGATCGGTAGGCAATGCTCTTCCATGCTAAACGAGTCATTATTCATGCAAGCAAAATGAATGCTTTGAAAACTGGTTCTTTGAAACCCTCATATTAGATCTTTAGCCCTTTTGACCAACTAAACATTACTTCACATCTTCACCAAAAGCTAAACAAATGTTTTTAACACTTATAAGAACTTGTCTATAGGAATCACTTGAATTTCTTCAGAATGAGTTTGCTTTAAACAAATATCAAGATGGTTTCTGTGTTTGGAATAATTTTGAAATTCCAAAAATTTTGCATGAAAACAATTCCTTGTAAATAACCAAATCTTCTTTCACGAAGTCTTGTCCCTAAAAAAAACCCTAAACAAACACTTGCGGGCATGATCAAATTAGTGGGCAATCTAGCAAAACACATAGGGCTGCTCCATGATTCCCTTTCTAAGAAAACAGGAGATATGATGCAGAGCTAACAACCTTTTAGATAAAGGTTTGTGGGCAAAGAAGTATGTTGATGTTATATCTTTTGTAAGCAAGAGCAAAAAAGTCATCAAAGCTTACTATCAGAGATTTAAACTTTTGAGAAAAGAAAAACTCAATGAAGAGAAGGGGACCTATATTTCTCAGGTAAGTATACATGCATTTTGATTATGATGCCTTGCTTTCATTCTTGATAGATTAGTGTCTCACCATCACCTCTTCTTGAGTGCGCCTCTAAGCCCTTACCTCTTGGGTAATGTGTTTTCTAACCCTATCTCCCTTCGAGTGCGCCTTCAAGCCCTCACACTTCAAGTAGTGTGTTTTCTAACCCTGCATCCTTTAGAATGCGCCTTCAAGCCCTCACCCCTCAAGTAGTGCGTTTTCTAACCTTACCTCCCTTTGAATGCGCCTCTCAGCCCTCACCTCTTGGGTAGTGTGTTTTCTAACCCTTACCTCTTTTCGAGTGCGCCTTTGAGCGCTCATCCCTTGGGTAATGCATTTTCTAACCCTGTCTCCTTTCGAGTGTGCCTTCGAGCCCTCACCCCTCGGGTAGTGCATTTTTAGCCCTATCTCCTTTCGAGTGCGCCTTTGAGCCCTCACCCCTTGGGTAGTGCGTTTTCTAACCCTACATCCTTTTGAGTGTACCTTTGAGCCCTTACACCTCAAGTAGTATGTTTTCTAACCCTGCCTCCTTTCGAATGCGCCTTTGAGTCCTCAGCTCTTGGGTAGCGTGTTTTCTAACCTTACCTCCTTTTTGAGTGTGCCTTTGAGCCCTCGTTTCTCATGTAGTTCATTTTCTAACCCTATCTCCTTTCGAGTGCACTTTTTAGCCCTCCTTCGAGTGTACTTTTCAGCCCTCATTCCCCTTCGGGTCCTATCTCTTTTCAAACGCTCCTTTGAGCTCCCATCTCTTGAATAGTGCACCTTTGAGCCCTATCATGTTGTCCTTTCAAGACATTTCATTTTTTCACCTAGGCAGGTCATTTATCACAATCAGACCTCTTTGAAAACTCTTTTCATCTTCCATTTAGGCCGGTTGCCCATTATAATGAAACCATTTTGAGATATCTTCGCATTTCTCACCACCTTCAAAATCTTCTATCTGGGCCGGTTGCCCATTACAATGAAATCATTTTGAGAAATCCTCGCATTTCTCACCACCTCCAAAATCTTCCATCTAGGCCAGTGGCCCATTAAAATGAAATCAATTTGAGAAATCTTCGTATTTCTCATCACTTTGACAATCTTCTATTTGGGCTGGTTGCCCATTACAATGAAACCATTTTGAGAAATCTTTGCATTTCTCACCACTTTGAAAAATCTTTTTATTTTTCACTACTTTGAAAAATCTCCGCATTTTCACCACCTTGAAAACACTTTTTTATTTTATTTCCTAGATAGGTTACCCATGACAATTCGACTATTTTAAAATCTTTGAAAAACCTTTATGTTTTTTCTCTAAGTGTGTTTCCTAGCCCTCACTTCAAATACTTTCGGAAGGATTCGTCATTTCTTGATACGGTGAGTCCGTTATCTCTCTTTCTTTTTCTTCTTTACAAAACTTACTATCTAAAGTCTAATAGTACCCTATTATGCTAACAAATGAAGAAACAATGCAAATTCAAGGTCAAATTAAATGATTATTGGATGAATTTGCATAAAAATTAAGTCCAATGACATAATTAAATTTTTAATAGACCAATTTGATTTAATCATGGGCCAAATTAATTTTTAATTATGTTTAAGAATTAATTTTGGTTCAATTGAAGGATTTAATTAAGTGAAGCACTTAATTACACTTTACATGGGTTGAATTAATTTTATTTGGGGTTTAATTGGTAAAACATTAAGTTTGGGGGCCCAATTTGGGCGTAATTAAGAACAGTGAAATTTTAAGAGATCAAATTTAGTTTTTACCATGTTAATTGATTGAAATCAGGGGCAAAATCACAAGAAATTAAAGTTTTGGGGTCAATTAGGGGTTCAATTGCATAAATCCAAGACCAAGGATAAAAGTGCAAAAGGCGCGTAAATCCAGGGATCCAATTGAAGTTTGGCAAGGGCTAGATTGCCGAACCCAAGATCTATCTAATCCAAGTTTGTTGAAAATAAGATGAGCTTATCACAATGAAAGACCTGCTCCAAGACAATAAGACTATAAACGCCTACACCTGGAGACGAGCAAAAGGAGTATAATTTCACAACAAAGATTGATCAATTCTTTGAAGAGTTGAAAGTTCAATAAAGAACCAAGATTGACACCAAAGGTCGGCAAGAATCAAAATATTATTAGCAAAAAAAAGTGTGCTGAAAATTATTCGCAAGAATATTTATACCCCAAGCCAAAAACCCTAGTTTCCTTAATAAGTCACATATAAACCCAACTTAAATAATAATCAACCCAAGCTAAAAGTAGCTCAAACTAATTAAAATAAATAAAATAAACAAGTCTGAAATCCAAACAAGTGTTTTGTCATAAAATAAACAAAGTTTAATAGCCCAACTAAGTTAATAAACAAGTTCGGTTATTTCCGCATTCTGTCTGGCAGCCGTAAAGCCCAACTTCAAACGGATGGTTCTCTCTCGTCTTAAAGAATTAGAAGGTGTTGCCATATACCATTGGAAAGGTATGGAAGTCTAGTTTCCACCCCAACTAGAATCACCTCAAAATTCAACATATTGCTCCAGTTATGATAAAAAGGTAGAGAAAGGTTAAACTATCTGAATTTAGTCTTCTTCTCCCAATCATTGTGTAATGGTCTTGGTTCCACCAATAAGCTCCTTTTGAACATGAATAAGATTAATCACGGCTTGATCCTCATTATTTAATTTCCTCTTGAAATCCACCTCAGCCCACGTATCTTGAAGAAGTCCATTGAAAGCCTCTTTGAACCTCTTAGCTTTAAGCCTTGTAACTAGACTAACCGGAACCTCCAATGGATCCTTTAGTGCTTGGATCGCATCATCCCCTTTCTTCTTAAAAGAATTCGACCTCAAATCATCACCTATATCAAATAAAGAAAGATCAACAACATTGAATGTAGCACTAACACCATACTCACCTAGTAGATTCACTTTATAGACATTATTATTAATTCTTTCTATGATTTGAAAAAGACCATCTCCTCGAGGCATCAACTTTGCTCTTCTTTGTTCAGGGAACCTTTCCTTCCTCATATGCACCCAAACCCAATCACCTGGTTCAAACCTCACCAATTTTCATCCTTTATTAGCCTTGTGTGCACATTGTTCATTTTTTTTCTTTATTTGTTGCCGAATCTTTGCATGTAAATCCTTCACCACCTGTGCTTTTTGAGTACCATCAAGACTAACCCTTTTATCCACAGGTAAATGAATCAAATCTAATGGTGTCAAAGGATTAAAACTATAAACAATCTCAAATTATGAATAATTAGTAGTAGAATGCACACTACGATTATATGCAAATTCAATAAATGACAAACAATCTTCCCATTTTTTAAGATTATTTTGAATGATAGCCTTTAACAATTGAGTTAAAGTTCGATTAACAACTTTAGTTTGGCTGTCTGTTTGTGGATGACAAGTAGTATAATATAAAAGCTTAGTCCCTAACTTACCCGACAAAACCTTCAAGAAGTAACTTAAAAACTTAACATCTCGATCTGACACAATACTCCTAGAAACACCATGTAGCCGAATAACCTCTCTAAAGAATAGGTCAACTATATTTGTTGCATCATCAGTTTTATGACAAGCAATGAAATGTGCCATCTTAGAAAATCTATTCACAATAACAAATATAGTCTCTTCCTTTCCTAGACCTAGGTAGACCCAAAATAAAATCCATAGAAACATCAACCCAAGGTTCCTTAGGAACAGGTAAAGGTGTGTATAACCCATGAGGCATTACTCTAGACTTAGCTTGTCTACATGTTATGCACATTTCATAAATTATTTGCGCATCTCTTTTCATGTCAGGCCAATAAAAGTGTTCATGTAAAACATCCAAAGTCTTAGCAATTCCAAAATGCCCCATTAAACCACCCCCATGAGCTTCCCTTACAAGCAATTCATGCAAAGAACAATTAGGCACACACAATTTATTTTCCTTAAAAAAGTCGATCATGCCTAAAAAACCTATCCTTGGCTGAAACTTTGCACTTATCATATGTAGAACCAAAATCATTATCATCAAGATACAATTCTTTAATATACTCAAATCCTAATAATTTAGTATTTAGAGTATTAAGAAGAACATACTTCGCGACAAAGCATCGGCAACCACATTTTCCTGACCTTGATTGTACTTAATCACATTTGGAAAAGTTTCAATAAACTCAATCCACTTGACATGTCACCTATTTATCTTACCTTGACCCTTTAAATGTTTTAATGACTGGTGATCGATATGTATAACAAACTCTCGAGGCCATTTATAACGTTGCCAAGTTTCCAATGCTCTTACTAATGCATACAACTCTTTGTCATAAGTGGGATAATTAAGAGCTGCGCCATTAAGTTTCTCACTAAACTAAGTAATGGACTGTTTTTCTTTCATTAGAACAGCTCCAATACTTATTCCTGAAGCATCACATTCAATCTTAAAAGCTTTATTAAAATCAGGTAAAGATGGTAATGGTGCCGAAATTAACTTTGATTTTAACAAGCTAAAAACACTTTCTTGTTCTTCACCCCACTTGAACCATACGGATTTCTTAATGATTTCAATCAATGGAGAGACTATCATATTAAAGTCTTTAACAAACCTCCTAAGACACTAGCCAAACCGTGAAAACTTCTAACTTTTGTTATTGATTTTGGTGTAGGCCATTCTTGAATAGCCTTAACCTTAGTCTCATCCATCTCTATACCTTTTGCACTAACAACATATCTAAGAAAAATAATTCTATCCATGCAAAAATCTCACTTTTTTGAATTAGCATATGCTCATCAAAGAACTTGTCGCAAATGATCCATATGTTCATCAAACTCTTTACTATAAATCAAAATATCATCAAAGTAGACAACAACAAACTTACCAATGAAAGCACTCAAAACATGATTCATCAATCTTATAAAAGCACTAGGTGCATTAGTAAGTCCAAAAGGCATAACCAACCACTAATACAAACCATATTTAGTTTTAAAAGTAGTTTTCCATTCATCCCTTTCTTTCATCCTAATTTCATGATAACCACTTTTAAAATCAATTTTCAAAAATATTTTAGAACCATGCAATTCATCCAACATATCATCTAATCTGGGAATAGGATGTCGATACTTTACAGTAATGTTATTGATAGCCCTGCAATCGACACATATTCGCCAAGTCTTATCTTTTTTTGGGACAAGAAGCACGAGAACTGCACAAGGACTCATGCTCTCACGAATGTATCCTTTCGACAACAACTCCTCCACTCCATTGGAGTTCCATAGACTCTTTGAGATTGCTCCTATATGCCGTGTAACGACCCAACTTTTTCAAGGCCAAAATCGATGGAGATTTTTTTTTATAAATTGTCAGGTTCTGGATGTTTTTCATCATATCATTCTAAAGATTTATAATAGCATTCCATTCATTAACAAGGCACAATCCACATAAGATCACGTAAATCAACATTCCCATTAAACGGATTCAGAATACACATGCCCATAATAATATTATATCTCCATACTCATAGGTTTACATTACATCATATTGACATACTCATAAATTCACCTTCCTAATCTAGTCTCGCTATGATCACGAGTTCATACAAGAGTGCCAAATGGCAAGATACACAACTAGTACTTTCGTTAACTTGACCTCATGTAATTTCACAACATAACATCCTCATAAGAAGAGTACCATGTACGTATATTCATACACATCATATCTACATGTTCGCACATACACATTCGTGTTCCATTTCAATTTTTCATTACAAGTCTTTACAAAAGAGGTCGGACGACTAATTGAGCGATTAACACGTCTGTTCATACAGAACTCATATAACTCATAACATGTGAATATATCGTTCTTTTCAAAATATATGAGCCGCGAAATGGATTTCCTCACGCGCCATATTGGTTTGATGTCCCTATTATAGCACAAGATAATTTCAAACATTATAGGCAATTTAAAAACATAATAAAGAATATTAACGTTACATTTCATTCATGGACCAAAAGAGCATAATTCTTTCATTTCTCCTTACTTATGTAAATACCACCCTTAATAATTCATCAATTACCGAGGCTAATTAAATACTCAAACCCGGTCATCCATCTCGAATACCGTTAATCGAACTAATGTTATTCTTTGTTTAAAGCATAATAATTGTAGTTCTTTCATATATTTGGTATATACAAAACATAGTACACATGAATGTATCAATTCTTGAAACTAACATCCTGGTCATCCCCTTAGGTTGCCATTAGTCGAAGCTAAACGTTTATTCATCCCGATCATCCACTTAGGATACCAATAGCCAAAGCTAATCATTTATTCATTTCGGTCATTCACTTAGGATGCCATTAGCTAAAGTTGATCATTTGTGCATCCCAGTCATCCACTTAGGATGCCATTAGCCAAATCTAATCATTTATTAATCCTAGTCATCGAATTGGGATGCTATTAGCCGAAGCTAATAATTTATTCATCCTAGTCATCCACTTAGGATGCCATTAGCCGAAGCTAATTATTTATCAATCCCAGTCATCCATTTGGGATGCCATTAGTTGAAGCTAATCATTTGTTCATTTTGGTCATCCACTTCGGATGCCATTAGCCGAAGCTAATCATTTATTAACCTCAGTCATCCACTTGGGATGCTATTAGCCAAAGCTAATTATTTGTTCATCCCGGTCATTCACTTGGGTGCCATTAGCCGAAGCTAATCATTAACCCATCAAATGTTCCAGAGGTAGTTTATGAAATCACTATAACATGGTAATATCCTTTGAATTGCTCATTCAAATGATTCATAACAATTTGACATTCACTGTAACATAATAGTAGACCCTTTGTGATACTCGTATAGATGTTCTGTAATAGTTTAACATTCAGTAAACATGATAATAGATCCTTTGTAATACACAAACAAACATTCCATAACAGTTTAACATACAGTATAACACAACAGTACACCCTTCATATTATTCATCCAACAATTTATGACAGTTAATGCTCAATACAATACAACAATAGATCCCTCGGAATACTCATACAACCATTCGTGATAATTTCATTCGATATAATACAATGGTAGGTCTTTCATTGTAAACACAAAAAAAAGAAGTAAAGCCGAAATGACTCCACCATCACTGCTGATTTTTGAATCGGTAGCAACACAGTTTCTGGCTGCCAATTTCTGAATCGGCAGTGACACATCGACAGCGACACAGTTTTCACTACCGATTTTTGAATCGGTAGTGACATAATTTTTGGCTGCCAATTTTTGAATTGACAGCGGCACAGTTTTTGGTTGTCGATTTTTGAATCAGTAGCGCCGTAGTTTTGTTGCCGATTTCTAATTCAGTAGCGACAAAGTTTTTAGCTGCTGATTTCTGAATCAGTAGTGGCACAATATAACCCAATAAAAATTAGTGTTGGATTGGCCTATCCTAGGGGAGAATTGGAATACGAACCAATCTAAGATAACTCAAAAGAGGGATAGGGACCAGAGATATCCAACACCTAGACACATCCCTCTTATTTAATAGGGGGTATAAATGCAATGAGAGAGGGAAGGTGACCTTTCTTCTTCCCCAAATGGGTGGCTAGCTGCTTGCAATAGGCCTTCTCCCACTTTCCCAAGGCAAAACCAGCTAGCTGCATGCAATAGGCCCTCTCCCTCTTTCCCAAGGCGAAACCGGCCAGCTGCATGCAACAAACCCTTTCCCTCTTCCCAAAGAGAAGACTGAAACCGACCAGCTACATGCAAATCTCCTACGGTGTTGCGTGAGAAAAGAGCTAGAGGGAAGGAAAAGTGACCGAATACATGGTGGAAGCTAGAGCCTAGACCTTCCTCCAAAACCGGCAGCAGCCATGGCTGTAGCACACACATCCCTCCACCAAGCAAAAAACTGAGCCCAACCAGCCTGCATGCTACTTTCCCCGAGTGTGGAGTGAGAAGTGAATAAGAAGAAGTAGACAAAACCAAAAACTTAGGAGAAAGAGGAGCCTAGAAGCCTGCTGGACAACAAGAAAGGGAAGGAAGAAAACCAAAAAGGAGAGGGAGAGCAGACCACCACAACTTGCATTGAACTTGTTAAATTCATGAGGTATGAACCATACTACTCCTCCACTTGTTATTGGGCCCTTAGAGCTGAAAGGGGAGAAGTAAATAGCCTAAGATTCTCACACTAACTGTTAAAGAAAACTAGACAAGGACGAGGGATAAAAATGGGGCTGAATGGGGGACCTAATTTCTAAACATTTAATAGAGGAAATGTATAATTTTGAATGAAAAAAACTTAGAGAGGTGGCCGGCCATGGTGAGGGCTGGACAAAACATAGATTAAAGGGATAAAAAGCAAAGATGATGATCTTGTTAGAGTTGCTTAATTATATGAAACTAAAACAAAATTATAAATGTGTTAATGTCATGAATTTTGCATATGTGGTTGAAGAACTTGTACAAAAATATGCTGGTGGATGTTAAGTGCAAAAAACATGTGTGTTTGTAGCCTTGAAACATGATATAACTGAAATAGGAATCTAATGAAAAAGTATGTGCTGGAATTGAATTTGCATGTGTGTTCATGCTAAAATGTATGATTATGCTGGATGCAAAGAACAAATCAGGTGTTTGCTGTCGAATTGTGCATTCTGCAGCGAATCAGGTGTTCGTTGCTGAATTATGTTGTCCACAGCGAATCAGGTGTTCGCTGCTAAATTTGTGTTGTCTGCAGTGAATCAGGAATTCTCTGCCAAATTATGTTGTCCGCAGCGAAGGGAATCAGGTTTTCGCCGCCAAATTATGTTGTCCGCGACGAATTAAGTGTTCGTTGCTGAATTTATGTTGTCTGTAGCGAATCAGATATTCATTGCTGAATTGTGTACTCCGCAGCGAATCAGGTGTTCGCAGTCGAATTTGTGTTGTTCGCAGCGAATCAGGTGTTCGGTGTTGAATTGTGTATTCCGCATCGAATCAGGTGTTCTTTGCCGAATTTGTGTTGTCAGCGGTGAATTAGGAGTTCGCTGCTGAATTTGTGTTTTGCAAAGCGAATCAGGTTTTCGCTGCAGAATTTGTGTTGTCTGTAGCAACTTAGGTTTTCGCTGCTGAATTTGTGTTGTCCGTTGCGAATCAGGTGTTCGCTACCGAATTAGGGTGTCGGCAGCGAAGCGAATCAGGTTTTCGCTACCGAATTATGGTGTCGGTAGCGAAGTGAATCAGGTTTATGTTTTCGAATTCTGTTGTCCGCAATGAATCAGGTGTTCGTTGCTGAATTTTGCACTCCACAATAAATCAAGTGTTCACTGTCGAATTTGTGTTATCCGCAGCGAATCAGGTGTTCGCTGCCGAATTGAAGGTGTCCACAGTGAATAAGGTGTTCGCTGTCGAATTTGTTTTGTTCGCAGTGAATCAGGTTTTCACTGCCGAATTGTGTTGTCCGCAGCGAAGCGAATCAGGCATTCGCAGCTGACTTTGAGTTGTCCACAGGGAATCAGTTGCTCGCTGTCGAATTTGAGTTGCTCGCAGCAACTCAGGTGTTCACTGCAGAATTGTGTACACCACAGTGAATCAGGTTTTCGCTGCCAAATTGAGTATTCTGCAGTGAATCAGGTGTTGGCGGCCGAATTAGTGTTGTTCGTAGCGAATCAGGTGTTCGTTGCTGAATTAAGTGTTCACTGCTGAATTGTGTACTACACAACAAATCAGGTGTTCGCTGCTGAATTATGTCCTCCACAGCGAATTAGGTGTTCGTTGCCGAATTTATGTTGTCCGTAGCGAATCGAATCAGGTGTTCGGTGGTGAATTGTGTTGTCCGTAGCGAATCGAATCAGGTTTTCGCTGCCAAATTGTGTTGTCTGCAGCGATGTGAATCAGGTTTTCGCTGTTGAATTGGGGTGTTGGCAGTGAAGCGAATCAGGTTTTCGCTGTCGAATTATGGTGTTGGCGGCAAAGCGAATCATGTTTTGGGTGCTGAATTTATGTTGTTCGCAGCAAATCAGGTGTTCGTTGTCGAATTTGGTGCTCCCAGTGAATCAGGTGTTCACTACCGAATTTATGTTGTCCGCAGCGAATCAGGTGTTTGCTACCGCATTGTGTTGTCCGCACAGAAGCGAATCATGTGTTCGCTGCCGAATTTGTGTTGTCCGCAGCGAATCACGTGTTCGCTACCACATTGTGTTGTCCGCACCGAAGCGAATCAGGTTTTTGCTACCGAATTGTGTTGTCCGCAGCGAATCAGGTTTCGCTGTGAAATTTTTGTTGTCCGTAGCGAATCAGGTGTTCGGTGGCGAATTGTGTTGTCCACAGCGAATCAAATCAGGTTTTCGCTGCTGAATTGTGTTGTCCGCAGCGAAGTGAATGAGGTGTTCACTGTCGAATTGTGTCACCTTGAATACTATTCAAAATATCGACATCATTATACAAAATTTCCTCCTTTCCCATAATATCCAACATTCGGTAATTCATATATCACATCAATAACATATTAAATCATGGAATTTAACTAGAAAGTATAGGTGCAGATCACCTACCTGCAGTAGAAGCTCTACTCGTGCTCCCTTGCTGTTGCTGTTGCACCACACCGGTGGTCCCTCCTGCAATCACAGGCTCATCTCATAAATTTTTCTCATTCAAGGATATGTTTTATAACAATCATATCAACAGCCAATAGGTCTTTCTTTCAATCATTTCATTCTTTATATTTTATGTTTTTCTTAATACACCTATTAATGTTGTCATTCTTTATCCAACCATAGTTATCATTCTTTTTTTTTGTTTTATATTTGAACTGTTATTGTTTAAATCTTGAAATGCTACTGTCTAACCGTTACTGTTTATGCATTGAACTGTTACTGTCTTGAACCATTACTGTCTAGGTATTGAAATGTTACTATCTTGAACAATTACCGTCTAGAAATTAAACTATCATTGTCTTGATCCGTTACTGTCTAGATATTGAACTGTTACTGTTTTCAAGTGTTACTGTCTGCAGAGGTCGCATTCCAACCTCTGCTCTAATTTTTAACTATATTTGGAGTTCTAGGACTTTTTTTCAAGCGAGGTTGGTGGCGTTGGAAAGCTAAGACATGGAACTACAAGTCCCCTGAAGGAAGGAGAACCCAGTTTTGCTCCTAAGATAGTCAAAATTGCTCATCAACTAATCAGTCCTACTGCCTTACAGAGTCAGTCATGACTCAGTCTCCGTTAGTGACCTGTAACTAGAGTTCTACAGCTCCAAATTGAGCAAGGCCAATTTTCTTGGTTAGCTAACATCCAAAACTACAATTTCTATGAAGAAACCTGATCCTAATTCTTTCATACTCCTACCTAAAATCTCACTGAAAGTTAGGAGACAAGCCTGTACAGATTCGTCACTCCCTTCCATTCACACATAACATTCACAAACTATATTTTCTAAGTAAGTTATCATGGTTTCACGCCACCAAATTACATACCACACATAAATTAACTTAATTTTAACAACTAATACTTTTTTCCCAATTTCAAGTCTAAGAACCCTAATATATAATTCAATATCAGAGCATCAATTCATAATCAAATTTAAAATGAATTTTAAGATCATGTTTAGAACATCTTATCCAGTAAGAATCAAGGTTTCGATCTTCAACCAGTCAAAGATTTGTTTGACTCACCCTTTTTCCTATGGATACCCGGCACTCCCCTCCCTTTTTTGTTCAAATTTTTCTTGTTAATTCCTTGCCCCCAAGTGTTTATTCTACCTATAAACCCTTAATCTTGGATGGGTTCTTGAAATTTTGGTGTTTCTCTCTTAATTTGCAAGAATGAAATACAAAAACATCCTCTTTTCTTTTGTTATGGTTGCTGCAAATTTTTGGTGAGGAAAGAAGTATTTATACTCTATAATTTCTCTTATTTGCACTTAGGCTCCATTTCCTTCAAGTGTGTTATTTTTTTTTACCCCCACATCTTTTATATATATATATATATATATATATATATATATAATATCAAGCTATACTTCTTTTTATTTTTTCATAACTCCACCTCAGAACTTTTAGTTTAGTTTATTTTCCTCAATTTAATCCAATCCTCAACATTTCCGGGTTAATTTATAATGTCTCGAAATATTTTGCCAGGAAATTTATAGCCCATAAATTTTTGAATTCTCATTTTTTTATTTAACCCTATACATGAATTTCTTCGCTTTATTTCCATTTAGTTAGTTTGCAATTTGTGTAACCTTATTTTCCCGGGGTTTACAGCATCCAAATGGATGACCGTGACAAATGATAGATTAGCTTCAGCTAATGGCATTCGAATGGATGACCGGGATAGATGATTGATTAGCTCCAGCTAATGGCATCCAAAGCGGATGACCGAGATGAACAAATGATTAGCTTCAGCTAATGACATCCGAATGGATGATCGGGATAAAGGATTGATTAGCTTTAACTAATGACATCCAAAGCGGATGACCAGGATGAACAAATGATTAGCTATGACTAATGGCACCCAAAGCGGATGACCAGGATGAACAAATGATTAGCTATGACTAATGGCATCCAAAGCGGATGACCAGGATGAACAAATGATTTGCTTCGGCTAATGACATCTGAATGGATGACCGGGACAAGTGATTGATTAGCTTCGGTTAACGACATCCTAAGTGGATGGCCGAGATAAACAAATGATTAGCTTCAGCTAATGGCATCCAAAGTGGATGAGCGGGATGAGTAAATGACTAGCTTCAGCTAATAGCATCCTAAGTGGATGACTAGGATGAATAAATGATTAGCTTCGGTAAATGACATCCTAAATGGATAATCGGGATGAATAAATGACTAGCTTTGGCTAATAGCATCCTAAATGGATGACCAGGATGAACAAATGATTAGCTATAGCTAATGACACCCTAATTGGATGACTAGGATGAGTAAATGACTAGCTTCAGCTAATGACACCCTAAGTGGATGACTAGGATGAATAAATAATTAGTTTCGGTAAATAACATCCTAAATGGATAATCAAGATGAATAAATGACTAGTTTCGGCTAATAGCATCCTAAGTGGATGACCGGGATGAACAAATGATTAGCTACAACTAATGACACCTTAATTGGATGACCAGGATGAGTAAATGACTAGCTTCAACCAATAGCATCCTAAGTGGATGATCAAGATGAATAAACGATTGACTTCGGCTAATGGCATCCTAAGAGGATACTTGGATTTGAGTGTTATGAGTTAGTTTTAAGAACTGATGCGTTCATGTATACTATGTTTTGTATATACCAAGTATATGAAAGAACTACTATTGTTATGCTTTAAATATAGAATAACATTAGTTCGGCTAACGGTATTCGAGATTAATTATTGGGTTTGAGTATTGTAATTGGCTTTGGTAATTAACGAATTATTAATGATGGTATTTATATAAGGAGAAATGAAAGAATTATGCTCTTTTGATCCATGAATGAAATGTAACGTTAATATTGCTTTATTATGTTTTCTGAAATTGCCTATAATGCTTGAAATTACCTTGTGTTGTAACAAGGACATTATACCAACATGGTGCATAAAGAAATTCATTTCGCGGCTATATATTCATTTTTCATTACTATATATTCTCATGTTGTGGGTGATATGAGTTCTATATGAATGGGCGTGTTAATCACTTAAATTAGTTCTTCGACCCCTTTTGTAAAGACTAGTAATGAAAAATTGAAATAGAACATAGATGTGAATGTGAATGTGAATGTACGAACAAGTTGATATGATGTGTATGAATATACATATGAGGTATTCATCTAATAAGGATGTCGTGTTGTGAAATTACATGAGGTCAGGATAACAAAAGTACTAGTTGTGATGATAACGAGATTAGAACAAGAATGTGAATTTATGAGTATGTCGATATGATGTAATGTAAACCTATGAGTATGGAAATATAATATTATGGGCACGTGTATTGAGAATCTGTTCTATGAGAATGTTGATTTATATTATCCTACATAGATTGTGCCTTATTAATGAACAAAATGCAATGATAAATATGAAGAATGATATAGTGAAAAACATCTAGAAACCGAACAATTAAAAAAAAAATCCAGCAATTTTGGCCTTGAAAAAACCGGGTTGTTACATTCGTAATACTCATACAATCATTCATCACAATTACATTCAATAAAATACAACAGTAGATCTTTTATAATACTCATACAACCATTTGTCACAAGTACATTCAATAAAGTACAACAGTAGATCTTTCCTAATACTCATACAACCATTTGTCAATAGCCCAAATTCATAATAGCTCAATCAGCATCTCATAGTTAGTTTAATATTCTTCGCAACACAGTAATATATTCACCTCAAACAGGTCATTTGAGAACATTAACATTTTCATCATTGTTTCAACATTCATCAAGAACTCGATCGACATTTTGTAGTCGTTTCGACGATCATCAAGAATTCAATCAAACACTTCATCGTCGTTTTATCATTCAACAAGGATTTAATAATATATCATCATAAGTAAATCATTTCAAAACATAAACATCATACGAGAAAAAGGTGGAAACCACCTACCTGTTCCACCCGCAAGATGTCCTTGTCCTGACGAAGGTTCGATCCCGAATGCACCACCTAAAACATCATTGGCCACAAATCAGTACATTCGTATTTAGTAATCACACATAACTCGTCATTACACATGTCTCAAGCATACACAAGTTCATGTTCCATTGTTCCACGTATTACCATCACACAAAGCAATCATTTTAATCACAGGCCATTTCAGATACGTAAATCTGCTGCAGAGTTTAGCTAAAACTGGTTTGCGGCTGACAATAAAAATTCAGCAGCGAACATTGATTCGCTGCAGACAACACACTTTAGTAGTGAAAGCTAATTTACTGCAGACACCAGAATTCAGTAGCGAACACTGATTCCCTGCAGACAACATAGTTTCAACAGCGAACAATGCTTCGCTATAGACAACACAATCTCAGCAGCGAACCTTGGCACGCTGCACACAACAAAATTTGGGTCGCGAACTCTGATTCACTGCAGACAACACAATTTCAGCAGTGAACACTGGCTCGCTGCAGACAACACCATTTCGGCAGTGAATGCTGATTCGCCACAGACATCACAGTTTCGGCAGCGAACACTGATTCGTTGTAGATAACACATTTCCACAGTGAACACTAGCTCGCTACAGACAACACAATTTCGGCAGTGAAAACTGATTCGCTGTAGACAACACAATTTCACAGCGAACTCTGATGCGCTGAAGACAACACAATTTTGACAGCGAACACTACTTCGCTGAAGACAACACAATTTCAACAGCGAATACTGCTTTGTTGCAGACAACCCAATATCTACACCGAACACAGATTCGCTGCAGGCAACATACTTTCAGTAAGGAATGCTAATTCGCTGCAACTAACACACTTTCGACAGCGAAAGTTAATTCGCTGCAGACAACTCAATTTCGTTAGCGAATCACAAATTCATTGCATAACACATTTTCGACAGCGAATGTTGATTTGTTGCAGACAACTCAATTTCAGCAGCAAATCAACTGATTCATTGCAAACAACACAATTTTGGTAGCGACTATTAACTCGCTGCAGACAACTCATTTCGTTAGCGAATCATAAATTCGCTGCAGAACACACTTTCAGCAGCGAACGCTGATTCGTTGTAGACAATATAATTTTGGCAGTGAATCACATATTTGCTGCAGACAACACAATTTCGGCAGCAAATCACAAATTCACTGCAGAGAATACAATTTCAGCAGTGAATCAGAACACACATTCGACAGTAAATGCAGATTCTCTGTAGACAATACAATTTCGGTAGCGAATCACAGATTCGCTGTAGACAACTCCCTTTTAGCAGCAAACACTAGTTCATTGCAGACAACATAATTTCGGGCATGAACACATGCATTTCAGTTCCAACATTACATTTTTTCATAGAACCCAGTAGAATCACACAATTTCAAGCATGAACACATGCATTCAGTTCCAACATTGCATTTGTTCATAGAACATAGCAGAATCACACAATTTCAAGCATGAACATATGCATTTCAGTTCTAGCATTACATTTTTTCATAGAACCCAACAGAATCACACAATTTCAAGCATGAACACAAGCATTTCATCACACAACATGTTCTGTTCAGCCTCCCACTATGGCCGGTCATCTTTCCAAGTTCATGCATTTAAAATTTTTTCATTTCCTTTTGTTAAGTATTCTGAAATTTAGCCCCTATTCAATCCCATTTTCATCCCTCTTCCTAGTCCAATTTTTCCTTAACAGCTGGTGCAAGAATCCTAGGCCATTTACTTGGGGTTTCCTTCTCCTTTTTGGTCCCAAGGTCACAAGAATAGGAGGAGAAAGGTTTTGTTTCATACCTTATGATTTTAAGTGGTTTTAGGAAAGGATTTAATGGTCTTTCTTCCCCTCTGCTGCTGGTTCTCTTCCTCTTCTTTTGTTCAGTTTTCCTCCCCTTTCTTTTTATGTTCAGTCGTCTTTCACAACCACTCTCCCTCTATGGCTTTTAGTTATTAATCCTACCCATTAGCTCTCCATTTACTCGCACATGCAGTAAAGTGAACATGCAGCTGGGTTGTGTGTTTTTCTCTAGACAAAGGGAAGGGTCTGTTGCAGCTGTTGGGTCGGTTTTGGGAAGAGAAGGGCTTGCATGCAGGTGGTCTGGTCGATTTTTCTTGGGGGGAAGAGAGGTTCAGTTGCAGCAATGGCTGCTGCTGCTGTTTCTGGGGGAGAGGAAGAGTCACCCTTTCTCTCTCCTTGTATTTATAGCCCCTGTAAGTGTGCTAGGGTGTTTGGGCACTGGACCAAGGCTGTCCTTACCCCCCTTTTAGGTTATCTTGGGTTGTTTCTATTCCAATTCTCCCCTAAGATAGGCCGGTCCAACATAAATTTTTGCTAGGTTTTACAGTGTCATTGCTGATTCAGAAATCGACAGCCAAACTATGCTGCTGCCGATTCAAAAATCAGCAGCCAATAACTGCATCGCTGTCGATTCAGAAATCGGCAGACAAAAACTTTGTCACTGTCGATTTAGAAATCAACACCCAAATTGTGCCGTCGTCGATTCAGAAATCGGCAGCCAATAACTGCGTCGCTGACGATTCAAAAATCGACAGCTAAAAACTTTGCCGATGTCGATTCAGAAATCGATATCCAATAATTGCATCGTTGTCGATTCAAAAATCGGCAACAAAAAACTTTGTCGATGCCGATTCAAAAATCGGCATCTAAACTGTGTCGCTGCTGATTCAGAAATCGGTAGCAAATAATTGTGCCGATTCAAAAATTAGCAACCAAAAACTTTACTGATGCCGATTTAGAAATCAGCAGCCAATAACTGCGTCGCTACCAATTTAGAAATCAACAGCCAAAAACTTTGTCATTGCCGATTCAGAAATCGATAGCCGAACTGTGTCGTTGTCGATTCATAAATTGGCAGCCAATAACTATGTCGCTGCCGATTCAAAAATCAGCAGCCAAAAACTTTGCCGATGCCGATTTAGAAATCGGTAGCCAAACAGTGTCGCTGCCAATTTTTGAATCGACAGCGATGGTGGAGTCATTTGGTATCAATGCTCCCGGAACAAAGTCGATTTGATGTTCAATTCCCCTAATTGGCGGCAAGCCACTAAGAATCTCTTCTAGAAATACATCTTCAAATTCCTGTCAAAGAACTTTAACAACATTAAGAACACAGGAATCCAAATTATCAAAGTTAAAGTATGCCTCCTTATACTCAAGTAAAATCATAGGCAATTCAGAGAGATCACTAGATTTTCCAAACAAATTAAGGTTTTTCCCCACCTTTTCTACACACTCTTCTTTTCTTACCCTTTCTTTCTTCTCTCCACTCATTTTCTCTCCACTCTTGGCCTCCCTTTTATTTTTTCTTTTTGGCCATGACCCTTCCCTAATTGTTTAAGGGCCGAAACTTTGTCCCCTTTTGTTTTCAACTCATGGCTCACTTTATTTTCACTTTTCCTCACATTCTCACCATGTTGTTCGACTTGTTCTTCCACTTTGGTCAAATCTAAATGCTCCTCCTCATAGCTTTTCTTCAATTGAATTTGATCTTGATACACTTGCTTTGGTGTTGGTGGGGCAAGAGTATAAATTCTACCATCCTTTTCCAATGAATACTTTTTCTTAAACCCATCATGCTTGGCTTTTCTATCAAATTGCCAAGGCCTCCCTAATAACATGTGAGTAGCACGCATAGGCACAACATCACATAACACTTCATCCTTATACTTGCCTACTGAAAAAGAAATCATCACCTGTCTATTCACCCTAACAACACCACATTCATTCAACCATTGAAGTTGATAAGGCCTCTCACGCTTTATGGTATTCAATCTCAACTTTCTAACCAAAGTAACACGAGCAACATTAGTATAACTACCGCTATCAATGATCATACTACGTACCTTATCATTGATTAGGCATCTAGTATGGAAGATGTTCTCCTTTTGTTACTCCACATCATCTTCCTTAGTCTGAACACTGAGTGACCTTCTAATCACCAAAACTTTATCACCAACAACATACTCTAAATCACTAGCATCCTCAAGTGGTGGCATGTCATCACAATCAGACTCCTCACCAGTGGACACAATCTCTCCATCATCCCTTAGAATCATAACTCCATGATTTGCACACTCTGATGCATGGTGTCCCAATTCCTGACACTTAAAACACTTTATATCATGATTACGCTTCGGTTAGACTTCTCTTTTAAGTTTTTGATCATTGGCCGAAACCTGCTTCTTCATGGAGGTAGGTTCAACAACTTTAGAAGTCACCAAGGGCTTTGATGGCGCATTACCCTCTCTCCTATAATTCAACTTCCAACCCGAAGAAGACCCCGAATAAGCTCCAGATCGTGTACTACCCTTTCTTTTTCAACTGTCCTTCAACCTTAATGGCCAAATGCACCAACTCTTCCAATTCAACATAAGATTGCAACTCCACAACATTAGCTATGTCTCTATTCAAGCCATTAAAAAACCTAGACATATTAACTTCCTCATCTTCATTAACATTAGCTCTAATCATAGACATCTCTCATTTTTATTACCCTATGTAATCATTTGTAAACAATTAAACAACTCCCTAAAATAGTGTTTAGGAACATACATCTTCTTCATTATTGTTTTCAACTTCTCCTACGTGCTAACTGGTCTTTCTTTATTCCTTTTTCTTTCTACCATTAATCTCTCCCACCAAACCATGGCATAATCAATAAACTTCACTACAACTAACTTAACCTTCTTTTATTCAGAGTACCTATGGATGTCAAAAATCATCTCCACCTTTTTTTCTCAATCTAAGTAAGCTTCCGGATAATTTTTCCCTTAAAGGCTGGGATTTTTAACTTAATACAATCCAAATTTCAGTCTACATCACCCAAATCATCAAAATCCCCTCTATACTCAAAATCTCTATGTGGTAGAATATGTCCCCTCCTTGGCCGATTCTCATACCTCTCTCCCCTATGTGTATAGAACCCACTACTATGGTTAAGATCATCCTCGACTTCATCTGTAGAGTTTCCAGCAACACTCTCCTCCTTCCTTGCTTCTCTACGTTTTTTACTACGTCCCCCATCAGACCTAGTCTCTAATTTTTCAATCCTAGTCATCAGCTCACCAAACATAAATTACATATGTTGTTGTATTCTTGAAAGCCCATCTTCTGGGATTTCACCCTTCTTCTGTGGCACACTGTTAGAAGACAATTTTTTTAAAACTTACATGAAAAATCATTAGCAATAAAAATAACACCTCACACACTCGTGTTTCACATAAATTTATAGGCTTTTCACTCTAATATGCTCCCTACACCTTTTTCCACTCAAATTGCCTTTCTTTAGTTCTTGAAATCACTTAGCAACAATTCAGAAAAGCAACCAACTACGCAGTGAATTTATAAATTTGATATATACTCGAGAAACAAGAAATTTATGAAACTAACAAAACAAAACTACGATGACAAATTCACGAGTAGCAATGCAAATTTGTGCGAGTATTATGACGATTTGAAGATGCAAAATAAACTGAATGGAAGCAATAATACTAAAGGGATTTGCTATCCAAACTGAAAATTAAATCAAACAATGATAGAACCTGGAAAAAAAAAGATAAAGAGCAACACAAATTTTCAATGACCAATTTTCTTTCCCTAGCTTTCGGCCAAACTCTAGAATGTTGATTTTCTTCTCTCTTTTTTTACAGCAACAATCAGAATTTTCAAGATCAACCCCCCCTTTTTTTATATACCAATTCGGTAATCAAGAAAAAAAAAATTCAAGAACACACTTTTTTTATGTATATATTTCTACAAGATCAAGAATTCAACAAGAACACTACCTTATGATTTTGTGTTCAACAATTCAAGAGGATGGAATAACCTTAATTTTTCTTTTAATATATGTGGGCTAAACTAATCAAGAAAAAATCAAGAAACAAAAGACAAAAATTGAAGGATATAACCTGTGATTAAATCTGCTCAGATACCAACTGATGCAAACCCTAGCGGATTTGAATGGAATTCATAAACCCAAGATCTATCTAATCCAAGTTTGCTGAAAATAGGATGAGCTTATCATAATGGAAGACCTGCTCCAAGACAATAAGACTATAAACCAACCCAATCACAACGCCTACACCTGAAGACGAGCAAAAAGAGTATAAACTCATAACAAAGATTGGCCAATTCTTTGAAGAGTTGAAAGTTCAATCAAGAACCAAGATTGACAACCAAAGGTCAGCAAAAATCAGATTATTATTAGCCAAAAAAAGTGTGATGAAAATTATTCTCAAGAGTATTTATACCCCAAGCCAAAAACCTTAGTTTCCCTAATAAGTCACATATAAACCCAATTTAAATAATAATCAACCCAACATAAAACTAATTAAAATAAACGAGTTTGAAACCCAAACAAGTGTATCCTTATAAAATAAAGAAAGTTTAATAGCCCAACTAATTTAATAAGACAAGTTCGGTTATTTCTGCATTCTGTTTGGCAGCAGCAAAGCCCAACTTCAAACGAATGGTTCTCTCTTATCTTAAAGAATTAGAAGGCGTGCCTTATACTGTTGGAAAGGTATGGAAGTCTAGTTTCCAGCCCAACTAAAATCACCTCACAATTCAACTTGTAGCTCCATTTATGATTAAAAAAAAAAGATAACAAAAGGTCAAACTGTCTGAATCTAGTCTTCTTCTCCCAAGCCTTGTGTAATGGTCTTGTTCCATCAACAAGCCCCTCTTAAACATGAATAAGATTAATCACGACTTGCTCCTTATTATTTAATATTCTTTTGAAGTCCACCTTAGCTCACGTATCTTGAAGAAGTCCATTGAAAACCTTTTTGAACCTCTTAGCTCTAAGCCTTGTAACTAGACCAACCGAAACCTTCAATGGATCCTTTGGTGCTTGGGTCGTATCATTTAGGGTCAATTAAGGGTGCAATTAAACTACATCGGTGCCTATAGGGTGATGATAATACCATGAAATCGGTATCGATAATGTAATAGGTGGAAATAGCAGTTGTTGATTTTACGGAATCTTGAATGGAAAATGAAAATGGAAGACAAAAGAGTTTAATGGTTAAATGGGGAAGAGTTCCAATAGAAACAAAAAGGAAGAAGTGAATAGATTAAGAATACATGCCTAACTTTTTATATTATTGGATAATTATGTTACTATGTTTATTGCAATATTCATGTTACAATAATATGTATTTTGTTTCAGGACCATCGCATGCACGACAAGAGTAGATTTTAGCTTTTGTTCACTTTTGTTATGTAGTCTAGGGACATTGAAACATTTTTATAACTTAATTTGTATAATTAATGTTTAAACTTGAATAGATGAACTTAATTCTGTAATTCATATAATCATGTTCCATGTATGCGTGTTTATGTCATTTATCCCTCTATAATGATAATTGTTGTTCAATGTATGTTGTAAATATTGTGGTTGAGATGATGATGATGTTTATGGGATTGAGACCCAAGATGATTAGGTCATGATTGAGTTATGAGATGCGAGATATTAGAAGTGTAAATAGGTTATATGTCAATAACTTGAGACCCCCTAGTTTAGGGGAGACTCTGTCAAAATTTTGGTAGATTTTCATATGAATACCTTACATAAGTAACAGTTCAAGATTTAAATAGTAATAGTAAAACAATAGTAGTTCAAGGTTTAGACGATAACCATAAGACAATAACAGTTCAAGATTTAAACAGTAACAGTTCAAGGTTTAGACAGTAACAATTCAAGATTTAAACAGTAATAGTTAGACAATAACACTTTAATTTTGGTAGACTTTTATATGAATATCATATGTATATAAAAAAAATTACCATGTTTGCTTATGTGTTTGGAGGTGATTTGTTCCGAAAAAATTGGGATTGTTACAAACTAGGTGGCAAATCATGTTTTAACTTTCATTTACTAATATTTACCTAAATGTCCCACACTACTAATGGTTTGTCTTAAGGTCTATCCTAGATAGATAACCTGTGCTAAGTTGTAGACTTGGTCAAATTTTTCCTAACATAAAAAAGATGCTCAAGCAATGATAGTGTTCTTAAAAAAGCAAGAAAATTTTAGGACTCGGGTCATTGATTCGAATAGGTTCAATAAACTTTGTTAATTTAATAATACGATTGTAAAAAAAACAAAAAAAAAGACAATGACTAATAAAAAAATAAAGGCTTGCCAATGTTATAAAAAGATACCCTCTAAATATTCTTAAAAAATCTTAATGATCTTATCTAATAATAAAGAAAAACTTGAATGAGAACATGATAACCTTATAAAAAAATCTAAATCTTAATTACCAACAAATCAAACATTAAAAGACGAGTTGAAAAAAATAAAAATGATAAAAAAAAAACTAACTCTAGTCAGCATCCCAAACTTATGGACAGTTGTAAGGTCAGGATAACCTTGTATAAAAGAAATTAAATAAAACAATGGAGATCAACTCTCAACCAAAATAAAATGATGAAAGATGAAATTGAAAAAAAGAACACAATAAAAAAACATAAAAAAAACTCGAGTCTACCCAAGTTAACTCGACTGACACGCAACTTGATATATAAGATTAGATAACCCTATAAAAAGAAAAACAGAAAAAATCACAAAGTTTGAACTTGATAACCTAATTTCAAAGGATAAAATTGAAAAAAATAAATCAAGAAAATGATAAACAAACAAAAAAAATAGCATGGGAATGGTGCAGTTGATAGAAGTTAATTGGATTAGGCATTTACATCAAAAATAGAGTCTGAACAAGTTGAAGATCTGCTCAATTACTTCAAGTAAAGTAGTATTAGTTGACACTTGAACGAAAGCTAGAACTTACGAGCAACTCAGCTGCCACCTTGAGATAACAAGCGCTAAGAAGTAAAGACTAGAATGGTTTGGTGAGACCTGGAAAAGATCATCATTATGAATCAACTTATATAAAATACATGCAGTCATTGCCTACTGAATCATTAGCTAACTTTCATCCTTCATGCACTCATCCAATGATCATCGTTGTACAGGTTTAATTCTTGATTTTTTTTAGGTAAATGATAATACAGAAGTTCACAAGCAATCCTCCGTTTGATACATTTAATCTACGAAGGCATGAGACCATCAATGAAATTACTATAAATTTATGTTGATGGTCATCAAGCAACCTAAAATAAAACCATAAACAAAAATTCATGGACCACCCACAATAATATTGGTATTCAAGCACCAAATGCATACAACAATAACGTCACTCTTCTAATCAAGTAAACGAGTGATGCCTTTGTTTTAGAAAATCAACACTATACAAGGGGGTGGATTTCGAATCAAATTCCCTGTTAAAGAAGGAATGTGAAACTGAGATCAATTAAGTTGCCATGGGATTAAGGAATATTGTCGCCCGTCCCCGCGCGATGTCTGTTGGATATTTTCATTCGTTTGTTTGTTCTTTGGGAGTCACCACTTAGTATTTGGTTCAAGGTCACTAGGAAACCCGGGTATACTAGTCTTGTCAAAGATTCACGGGTAAGGGACTGCTTGTGGCTAGGGAAGGTATTAGTACCCCTAGCACACTCTATCTAAGGTAAGCTACTTTGTGGTTTTGATGTGTTAAAGAAGTTATAAAAGTTTTGTCTTTTCATCGGATATTAAGAATACAACTTACATGTAAATTCATAATCCTTAACTGTGAGCAAATCAAAACATTAAATTATTTTTTTGTCTTTGCGGCTTTGTCATAAAAAACATCTATAAAAAAAAAAAAACACATTCAATTTTACTTTATTTTACACATACAACCATGTTCCCAAAATAATAAAAATTCAAAATAAATCAAATACAATTCAAAAAAATTACAAAATAAACCCAAAAAAATCCAAAGCCTTCTGGAATCTGCAGGAACAGTGCTGAGGAACCCCTTAGACGGTGGGAACAATACTGTGAAGCCTCTAGGACAATAGGAACCGTGGTGGCGTGTTTGCTCCACGCGCCACCGCCACTATTGGAGCATGGGTTCATGAGCCACCGCGAGGAAGAACCTGGAAACAGTGGGATTTAGAACGGCTTCCTGCCTTCTTCCCTTCCTCGCCAGCGGTGACCTACAAAACACAAAAAAAATGCAACAAACAATTGATGAGGAAGACAGCGGGCGCTACCATTGTGTTTAGTCTAGAGACAAAAGGAGTGGTTGTGGGTCTTTTGGGTGGAGATCTGTGAGGGAACGAAGAAGGGTGAGCGGCGGATTGATCTGTGAGGGGAAGAGGGTGAGGTGGTTACTGGCTGTGTTTGGTCGGCGAGAATGGATGGGTCAATGGAGAGTCGGGAAACGAGGCAGATCGGAGGAAGAGAGGTAGTTGTGGCCAGGTGTGTATGGGTTTGGGAAGCGGTTGGCTGAGGAGAAGTGGTGAGAAGGAAGATCTGTGGAAATAGGGGTTATGAGAGGAGAAGGGAGTATGTGGTGGTTGTCTTGTGGTTGAGAGGGAGAGCAGCAGCTAAAGGGAAGATCAATTAAGGGGGAGCGGCTTCTCTTGGCTGGGAGAGTGGGAGGTGGGAGGTGGAAGGTGGGGTAGAGATGGATTTAGGTTTAGGGTTTCCTTGTCTTTCCCTTGGTTTTCTTCAAAATTCCCCCCTGTGTGTGTTGTGTAAACTAGTATTTATAGGAGAAATGTGGCATGACCACAAACATATTAGTCCCTCAACTTATTTTTTTTTTAATTTTGATTTTCTTATTTTTTGTATTTTTAAAAAAAAACTAACAATATCAACGTCGACTCAATGAGGAAAATCACTAATTTTAAAAATGACATGTGAAAAGTCAAACGCGTTTGAAAGACCTTTGAAAATTTAAATTCTTTTAAGACGATGTTGAAAATGCTAAAAACGATACAAATATATCAAAAATGTATTTTTTGGGGTTTTTGTTTTTTTTCGCTATTTTTTGTTTTTTTTTTTAATTTATCAAAACATGGGTCAAAAATTGGGTAGCAACAAATGCCCCCTCTTTACAATGCTTATGAAGCAAAACATCATCAATGTCTTGCATAGTAAGCTTGTAAAGAATAGGAAAAAAAATGATCTCATTATCTTGGGCGACTTGCCCCTTTTGAAGAAAATTGGTCTATTTTCACGGGCAACCGCTCACACACTCACACTGGTCTATTTTCATGGGCGACCGACCCACACACTCACACTAGTCTATTTTCATGGGCGACCTGCCTATATACACTCACTCTAGTCTATTTTCAAGGGCGACCGACCCACGCACACTTACCCTGTCCTATTTTCACGGGCGACCTGCCCACACATGCACCTGGATCTATTTTCAGGGGCGACCAGCCCATGCACACTTACCCTGGTCTATTTTCACAGGCGACCTGCCCTTTCAATTGGGTTAATCTGAGATCCCATACGATGATCCCCTTTAACCAGAACCAAAACCTGTATGGTTGGGCTAAACTAAGATCCCATCCGGCGATCCCTTTTAATCAGAACCAAAATCTGTGTGGTTGGGCTAAACTGAGATCCCATATGGTGATCCCTTTTAACCAGAACCAAAATCTATATGGTTGGGCTACCCTGAGATCCTATATGGCGATCCCCTTTAACCAAAACCAAAATCTGTGTGGTTAGGCTAAATTGAGATCCCATCTGGCGATCCCCTTTAACCAGAACCGAAATCTGTGTGGTTAGGCTAAACTGAGATCCCATCTGGCAATCCCCTTTAGCCAGAACCAAAATCTGTGTGGTTATTAGCTCAATGATTCTTTCTTTGTCCACGATCTTGCTGAATTTCATTGAGGATTTTCCTGTAACAAATCAAAAATGTATGTGCAATGCTTTGAGGTTAGATGACATGCATGCATCTTTACTTGATTTGAAATATAGAACCCCCCCTCTTTGATGTTTCATCGTCATAGGGTGCCTTTGTTTGCTATCCAAAGCATTCTTTTCTCTTTCATTGTACTGGCTCATTTATGTGCTAGCCATCCACTCAACTTAAACGCAATGCCTATACTAGGCTGTCTTTGATGATTATTGTTTTCACTGTTTATCAAGCATGACCGTGCCCCCAAGTGTGGTGTTGCTTGATTCGTCATGAAGGAGCTCAACAAATCATTCATCTCCTAGATTGTCTCGAGAACTCATCAAGAGGCTTTCTGGTGTTGTCCTCATCTTAGATTGCTAATCAGCCATCGACTTGCCTCTAGTTCAAACAATACTTTTCAAGTATATATTATCATCAGCCTTATTGGAAACTATCCAATCATCCAGACATGCATCTCATAGCTTGCATTAAAAGGCTTTTTTGTTGAATGCTCAGTGTTCTTCTTAAGAGATTCCTCTTAGTTCATCTAATCAAATTGTGAAAAGAAATGCATTGGAATTATCAATGATGTTCAATTATCACCCATATTCATGCGGTGAAGTGCGCCTTTGAGCTACAAAACATATGGTCCCACAATCAGTCTTAGTGGAGGTCTTTTCTCCATTCATTCGAATGCAACTGCACAATAACATATGTCAGGAATCATAGCCATGTTTAAGAAAATAACCCAAGATGAAGATGTCCTTTAGATGCAGCGTTGCTCATTAATTACTGCTGAAATTCACTAGATCATGGATTGTCTTTGCCCTCAGTTGATCTGAATATGTTCGTTCACTGATTCATCATTTGAACATCTTTCTTTGCTCCTAGCTGATTTGAATACTGTTTGTTTTCCTTCTCAGGGTCCACTGTATTGCCCCAACTGCTCAGCTTTTCAAAGGGTGTCAAGAAGTGTTGATGTCATTCTTGTTAAGGATTTTGCAAATTCGGTCAATGTTCTTCCTGTTTGACAATCTTGTTCTGGAATCAACTCTCATATTTCAAAGATCATGTCTATTCAAGTCTAATTGTTGAAATGAAATCAGAGAGATGTAAGTTTTGGAAAATATTTTGAAAATCAAGCTTCTTTGATAAAAAAAAAAACCCCAACACACACCATTCAAAATATAAACCCCGATGATGAAGGTCCACGACTGAAGGATATTCCTGTGGTGAAGGAATTCCCAGATGTGTTCCCCAAAGAACTACCGGGACTACCCCCAGAGCGAGAGGCAGAGGTGTCCATAGACACTTTTCCTGGAGTTGTGGCCCAACAACCTTACCGGATGGCTCCAGCAGAATTGAACGAGTTAAAGACTCAACTGCGAGAATTGTTAGACAAAGGGTTCATACGGCCCAGTAATTCTCCTTGGAGAGCACCGGTCCTATTTGTAAGAAAAAAAGATGGAACCCATAGACTTTGTATTGACTATCGATAGTTGAACAAAATAACAATGAAAAACAAGTATCCGTTACCTCGGATAGATGATTTGTTCGATCAATTAAAGGGAGCGAGGGCATTTTCGAAGATAGATCTAAGATTAGGGTACTATCAGATGAAGATTAAAGAAGCGGATGTAGCAAAGACCACATTTAGAACTCGTTACGGACACTATGAATTTTTGGTGCTACCGTTCGGGTTGACAAATGCCCCAGCCCTCTTCATGGACTTGATGAATCGGGTTTTCCAACCATACCTTGATAAGTTTGTGGTGGTATTCATTGATGATATACTGGTGTACTCGAATTCTTTCGAGGAGCACAAAGAGCACTTGAGGCAAACCTTACAAACCTTGAGGGATCACCAATTATATGCAAAACTGAGTAAATGTGAATTTTGGCTGAAGAGAGTGACGTTTCTAGGACACGTCATTTTCTCCAAAGGTGTTTTTGTAGACCCCCAAAAAGTCGAAGCAGTCTTGAAATGGGAAAGACCGACTTCGGTCACCGAAATACGTAGCTTCCTGGGACTTGCAGGATACTATCGGAGGTTTATCAAAGGTTTTTCCCTGATTGCAACCCCTTTGACCCAGGTAACTAGGAAGAATAAAAAATGGATGTGGTCGAAAGAATGTGAGAAAAGCTTCCAAGAATTGAAGAGGAGGCTCACCACTGCTCCAGTGTTAACCCTTCCCTCAGGGACCGAGGGTTTTGTAGTATATAGTGATGCTTCGGGGAAAGGATTGGGGTGTGTTCTGATGCAACATGGGAAGGTGATCGTCTATGCATCAAGACAGTTAAAGACTCATGAGGTGAACTACCCAGTGCACGACCTGGAGTTGGCTGCTGTAGTATTTGCCTTGAGGATATGGAGACACTATTTGTATGGGTCTCGAACCTAAATTTTTACTGATCATAAGAGCCTGAAGTATCTGATGTCGCAAAAGGAGTTGAACATGCGACAAAGAAGGTGGATAGAGCTCATTAAGGATTATGATTGCACCATAGAATACCACCCGGGGAAAGCAAACGTGGTGGCAGATGCCCTCAGTCGTAAAAATAAAGCCACCCTCGGAAGGTTAACAGTGGGAAAGGAGCGGTAATTGGCAGAATTGAAAGAGATGGGTGCAGATTTGGACATTAATACCAGAGGTGGGTTAGTAGCCCAACTATGGGTGCGACCAACGTATCGGGAACAGATACTACAAGCCCAATTCCATGACAAAGTTGGGTCCAAGATTAGGAAGAATGTGGAGGCCGGGGTAGAAATGAAATTCCGAGTAGCGGATGATGGATCCTTGATGATGGGACAACGGTTGTACGTGCCTAATGACGAAACAGTCAAACGAATGGTTCTACAAGAAGCACACGAGTCCAAGTTCTCCATACATCCTGGCAGCACTAAGATGTATCGAGACCTGAAACACCTGTATTGGTGGCCTAATATGAAAAGGGAAATAGCTGAGTATGTGTCAAAGTGTGGGATATGTCAACAAGTCAAGGTTGAACACCAAAAGCCTACGGGACCATTACAACCATTACAAATTCCAGAGTGGAAGTGGGAGATGATCATCATGGATTTCGTGTCAGGATTTCCCAAAGGGAGGAAAGGAAATGACGCAATATGGGTCATCGTAGATCGGTTGATGAAATCCGCACTATTCTTGCCTATAAAGATGACCGACTCGGTGGACAAGCTTGCCAAGATCTACATAAACGAGGTGGTACGGCTTCATGGGATTCCGGTGTCCATTGTATCAGATCGAGATCCCAAGTTCACTTCTCAACTTTGGTCGAGCATACAAAATGCCTTGGGGACAAGATTGGATATGAGCACTGCGTTTCACCCTCAAACGGATGGCCAATCAGAAAGAGTCATCCAAGTCTTGGAAGACCTATTACGGGCCTGTGTGCTAGAATTTGGAGGAAACTGGGAGGAACACATGGCAATGGTGGAGTTCACGTATAATAATAGTCACCAAGCCACAATAGGGATGGCCCCATATGAAGCCTTGTATGGTAGGAGGTGCAGAACTCCTTTGTGTTGGGAGGAAATTAGGGATCGGAAGTTATATGGCGCGGAGTTGGTCCAAGTCACCACAGAGAAAGTGAGAACTATCAGGGATCGCATCAAAGCCGCACAAGATAGAAAGAAGAAGTATGCTGATGTGAGGAGAAGACCTCTTGAGTTCAGTACGGGGGACCAAGTGTTCCTGAAAGTAGCCTCATGGAAGAACATGTTACGGTTTGGATTGAAAGGGAAGTTAACTCCCCGCTTCATCGGACCCTTCAAAATCTTACAGCGAGTAGGACCAGTAGCCTACAAAGTGGACTTGCCCCCACAATTAGCCAAGGTCCATGATGTGTTCCATGTCTCCCTGTTAAGGAAGGCTGATGTGGATCCCGCCCGAGTTCTACCCTAGGTTCCACTAGAAGTCAAGGAAGACTTAACACTGGAAATGAGGCCCATAAGGATACTAGATCAGGAAGTGAAAGAGCTACGGAACAAAAAGATCCCCATCGTCAGAATCTTATGGCGAAATGCTCAAATAGAAGAGGAAACTTGGGAGAGGGAGGCTGAGATGAGGAAAAAGTACCCCGATTTATTTGAACTACCAGGTATGGAGTGTGAAAACCCTTAAATTTCGAGGACGAAATTCATATTAAAAGGGGGGAGAATGTAAACACCCAAGAGAAAATATATATATATATATATATATATATATATATATATATATATATATATATGAATTGATGACTCAGTTTTGGGCTGCCGATTTCATGATCGGCAGCGACGCAGTTTTGGCTGCCGATTACAGGATCGGCAGTGACGCAGTTTTCGCTGCTGATTTCTACATCGGCAGCGACGCAGTTTTGGGCTGCCGATTTCATGATCGGCAGCGACGCAGTTTTCGCTGTCGATTTCTGCATCGGCAACAACACAGTTTTGGCTGCCGATTTCTGCATCGGCAGCGACGCAGTTTCTGTTAAAAAAATTAAAATTAATTAACTTAAGGAGCTGGGAGGGAGGGGTAAAACCGGTTTTAGATAAACCAAAACAAAGATAAGAACACATCTAAACCAATCCCCAAACAACCCACCTCATTTCATGGGGAGTATAAATACAAGGAGGAGAGAGAGAGAGAGAGGATGATCCATCCTCTTCCCAAAACAGCAGCTGCATGTCGTTCTTCCCTTCCTCTTTTACAACAGAAACCTAAATCAAACCAGTAGAGAGTGCCTTGTGAACGTGAGAGGGAAAGATGAGACCTTGAGAGAAGATTGGACAGCTGCCTAGAGGAAAGGAAAAAAGGGCTGGAAAACGTGAGAGGAAGAAGAAGGAGGAGAACCAGCAGGAGAAGAGAAAGAATAGTGTCAAACCTTCCTCAAACTTAGTTAGATTTGAAAGGTATGGGTCATGAAACTCCCTTCCTCTTCTCCTTAAGACCAGAAACGGAAATGAAGAAGAAAACCCTAAGGAAATTGACCTAAGACCTAAGCTAGCTGTGAAGGAAACTGAAATTAACTAGGAGAAACAAGGAAACAGAAATGAAATGAAGCCAATTTCAGAACATCTAACAAAGAAAAATGAATAAAATGGAAATAACAAATCATGGTAGAGGGCTGACTTTAACTATGGGGTTGGCCAGCATGCATGTATGTGTTCTGCTGGGATTTTGTTGAAGGTTTTGGTGCTGTAATTGATGGTTTCAATGTGTGTGTTCTGCTGGAATTTATTAAAAGATTATATGCTGTAATTGATGGTTTTCAATGTGTGTGTTCTGCTGGAATTTATTGAAAAATTAGGTGATGAAATTGATGGTTTCAATGTGTTTGTTTTGCTGGAATTTATGATGGGTTGTTACAGCATGTGTGGTGTGTCTTAATGCCAAAATGTCTGATTCGCTGCCAAAACTGTGTCAGCTGCAGCGAATTAGCATTTGCTGCCGAAACTGAGTCTTCTGCAGCGAATTAGCATTCGCTGCCGAGTTGTGTGTAGTGCAGCCGAAACTGTGTCGGCTGCAGCGAATTAGCATTCGCTGCCGAATTGTGTGTTTTGCAGCGAATTGTGATTCGCTGCCAAAACTGCGTCGGCTGCAGCGAATTGGCATTCGCTGCCGAGTTGTGTGTTGTGCAGCGAAACTCTGATTTGTTGCCAAAACTGTGTCAGCTGCAGTGAATTAGCATTCGCTGCCGAAACTGAGTTGTCTACAGCGAATTTGTGATTCGCTGCTGAAACTGAGTCTTCTGCAGCGAAATAATATTCGCTGCAGAAATGTGTGTTGTGGAGCGAAACTCTGATTCGCTGCCGAAACTGTGTCAGCTGCAGCAAATTAGCATTTACTGCCAAAACTGAGTTGTCTGCAGCGAATTTGTGATCCGCTGCCGAAACTAAGTCTTCTGCAGCGAATTAGCATTCGCTGCTGAGTTGTGTGTAGTGCAGTGAAACTGTGATTCGCTGCCGAAATTGTGTCGGCTGTAGCGCATTAACAATTCATTGCCGAGTGGCGTGTTCTCCAGCGAACTTGCGATTCGCTGCCGAAGTTGAGTTGGCTGTAGCGAAATTATGATTCGCTGCCGAAACTGTGGCGCCAGCAGCGAAACAGTTTTCGCTGCCGAACTGGCAGCCTGCAGCGAATCAGTTCTCATTGCTGATTTCTACAATAAGCCTCCTAGGCAGAAATGACCTAAATACTAGTAACAATTTCATGGTATGATGGTGTAAAATGTGGAACACTTGAATGCGAACATATGAACTCTTGAAATAAGTGTGGTGACGAATGTGATTCAAAAATACAAATGTACTGATTTATGACCATTGATGTCTTAGGTGGTGCAGTCGGGATTGGACCATCGTCAAGACAAGAACAACCCACAGGTGGAGCAGGTAGGTGACTTGTATCTTCCTTTTTCATACGTTGAATAATGAAATACTTTAACATGAATATTACCATATTATGTTAGAACCGATATTAGATTGTCGAACGCTTAAATGTTGACAAATGAATGATTAGCTTCGGTTAATGGCATCCGAATGGATGGCCGGGAAAATGAATGATTAGCTTCGGCTAATGGCATCCGAATGGATGGCCGGGACAAATGAATGATTAGCTTCGGCTAATAGCATCCAAATGGATGGCCGGGACAAATGAATGATTAGCTTCGGCTAATGGCATCCAAATGGATGGCCGGGACAAATGAGCCAGGACAAATGAATGATTAGCTTCAGCTAATGGCGTCTGAATGGATGGCTGGGAGAAAGAATGATTAACCGAATGGTTAGCTTCGGCTAATGGCATCCGAAGAGGATGACCGGGGTGAGTGAACGGTTAACCTCAACAAATGATGCCTTTAGGGGATAGCCGGGTTTAAGATTATGGTTAATTGCAAAAATTGGTGCATTTATATACACTACAAATTGTTTATACCAAGTAAATAAAGAAATTATAAATGTTAATGCTTCATTTAACTGCCATACCGTTTAGTTACCATTATTATTATTATTAAGTAATTACATTCTCTTAAATGTTTTGTACTGCTGCAGGGACGTCACATCCACGAGATGTCTAGGGAACCCGATACACGGGAATCTACTTTTGCAAGGAATCATGTAGATGCATTCTAAATCCCAATGTATTTTGTATGAATCAATGTACTGAATGTATAACTTTTATTAGATCCTTTTGTTTAAATTCGTAATGGCTATTAGTAGGATATGAATGCAAACTCATGTCTATGTATGTATATTTTTAATATGAACTTCTAATCATGCAACCATAATATTACGTGTTTATGTAAGATTCACTTTTAAATGAAATGTTGATTGTATGGATTATATTTTGATGATGTGAGGGATCAGGTTCGCTGATTACCGGCACCATATGTGTTAGGTATATATATAAAAAAAAAACCGGGTTGTTACATGAATACTATATATAAGAATATAAAAGAATTGAGTCATATGAACACTTGCACATTGAGATACCAACTCTGAAAATATACATGATATATGTATGTATGTTATTATGAGGAAATGAACATGTATAGAAAGTATTATGAGTAATAGATGAATATGGATTCTCTATAATATTGGCTTGAAGGAATCATAATCAAAAACTTCCTTGTGATTCAGGAGGAGCAACCAGGATTGGATCTTCTGTTAGGGGAGGTCGCAAGACAGGCGAAGCAGGTGCATGATTTTCCTCTTTTTTGCACTTATACAATTTAAAATTCTTCTGGTGAATGCAATTACAATAAATGTCGTGTTCAGTGTATATAAAGTCTAGTGTATTTAAAAAATTAGCTTCGGCTAATGGCATCTGTGATAGGAATGCCGGGAGATGATTTGCAAGATTAGCTTCGGCTAATGGCATCCGTGATAGGATTGCCGGGAAATGAATTTCAAGATTAGACTTTATAAGGTCACCCAGTTCATGCAAGTAAATAAGAGTATTCAAATTAAGAATATGCAAATGAGAGTTAATTGGGTTTAAAAGATTTACAAGCAAAATATAAGTTCTCTGTTAGAATTCTTATGGATCCGATAGAAAATTAATACTTCATTCGTATATATTGCATAAGCATATATATATTCTTTATCAACATAATGGTATGTTTATTTATGTAACAGGTCCATCAAATATCCAGGGTGATAATTAGTTTAGGACTCTACTTTGTCAAGCTTATGTAAATATTTGACTTTAAAAAAAGGGGGAATTAACGCATTTATGTAGTATACTTTTGTGTAAATCTTGATGTATTTATAAAAGTTCAGCTTAGCATGTAGTATTTTAGTTATCTTGTAATTAACCCTTTTGAAATGTTTAAGAACACTTATTATATTGTAAATGCTTTCTTTGCATGTTAGTATTCCTTTTCTTTTAAATTTTATGATATGATATGTGGACTGTGTTCATATTGAACTTACTTGTAGGATATATATATTGTGTGGATTGTATGAGGTGTTGAATTATGATGTTTGATATAAGGTCCGGAATTATAGAACATTGTGATGATAAGTTGATTGAGTAAATTTATAGTAGTCGATAACTTAGGATGTCCTAAATGCAAACGAAAACTCTGTTGAATTTTTGGTAAATAAAAAAAATTATTACCCTCAAATTAAGAGGATATGTTGGGATCTTTTAACATTGATCAAGTCATACAGTCGGACTATTACAGTTGGTATCAGAGCCCTGGTTTGGGTTCTGGGAAGAATTCAAAAGAGGTTGTTAATGTTCATTAATTTATTGTAGGATGGTACGTACATGTCAAGAGATTAGAACAGATCTAACCTCTGCAGGGAGGGGAATAGAGATATAGACTTTTCCGAGGGGCAAGAAGAGAGCCCTTTGGAAGATATTGCTTCACATGCACCGGTAGTATCGTCTCAAGCAGGGCATGAAGAATCGACGGGGCCTCAAATTAGACAGGCACCAAGACAAACTAGGGATGTTCGGCCAACCATGTCAGCCCCACAGGAACGAGTAGAGGAGCCCCCTCAGACTACACCTGCAGGGCCATCGGTTTCCTATGTTGATCCGATGCTCCTGGCCCAGCTAGTCAAAGCAGTAATGGAAGGTATGGCTAATGTTGCCACTCCTATGCCAACACCCCCAACTGCACCCATCATATCAACCGTTTCAAAAGCAGCTACAGCTACTCAAGTGAACAGGATGCTGAAGTGGCGGGAAAGTGGATTAGAAAGGTTGAGAAAACAATGATTTAAATTAAGTTACCACATGATCTATCCTGGGATGATTTCAAGAAAGAGTTTGAGAATCAATATTACTCCAAATATCATCAGAAGATGAAGGAACAGGAATTCCTAGCTTTGAGACAGGAGGGAATGTCAATACTCGAGTACGAGAGACGATTTCATAACCTCTCAATATTCGCACCATATTATGTCCCATCAGAACAACACATGATAGAAAAGTTAAGGGATAGCTTCAGACAAGAATTGAAGCAGGGGTTGATTGCTTTACAATTCAAGATAGTAAGGGAACTGATTAAAGTAGCACAGGCCTTACAGGCTTGTATGGAAAAAGGCCAACAGAGTTACGGGGGTTCAGGAAAATGAAAGGATATGGAATTTTTAGGCAGACCACCATTTCTAAAGAAAGGTAGAGGCGAACAGTTCCTTCAATTCAAAAAGAAAGGGGGGACATCAACTAGCTCCCGATAGGATATCGGTGGGAAGTCGGGAAGTGGTCAGACCCGCTCCAGAGCTATAGCTGCGAGGGGGCCTAATGAACAGAAGGAAATTATCTACCCTCGATGTGATCAGTGTGAACAAAGACACCCCAGGAGTTGCTTGGTTTCTCTTGGACGATGCTACATATGTCGAGGAGAAGGTCATAAGTGGAGAACCTGCTAGTACTTGGGGAAAGGATGTCATCATTGTGGTGAGAAGGGTCACTTTAAAAGGGAATGCCCCCAGTTAAACACTAAACACTCTCGGAGACATAGGCAATAAAGTCAGAGTCATCAGCAGTCCATCACAATAAATAGACTGGGAAGGTCGACTCAGTCAGGAGTTAACTCAAGTAGGAGGAGACCTAGAGTGCAAAATGAAAGGGATCAAGGAAAGGTTTTTCATATGACCCAGGAGGATGTCAGAGCAGCATCAGATATGGTGGCAGGTATGCTGCAAATGAATGACTATCAAATGCATGTTTGTTTGATTCTGGTGCCACTCACTCCTTTATAGTAAATAAAAATGTGTCCAAATTGAGTAAAGAAATAAAAAGGGTAGAAAAAGGATTTATTATTGGGACACCTTTGGGTGAAACTGTGGAAACAAATGTTGTATTTGAAGGGGTGGGAATTAACATTAATGGGTGTGAACTAGAAGCAGATTTAATACCCCTAGAATTAAGTGATTTTGATATAATTCTAGGTAAGAATTGGTTGGGCAAAAATAAGGCTCGTCTAGACTGCTTTACAAAAATAGTAACCTTCCAAGGGGCTAAGGGTGAAACAATGGTCTTTAAAGGGGAGAGAATCTCCAACCTTACAAATATAATCTTGAGTATGGTTGCGAGAAAACTACTAAAGAAAGGTTGTACAACATACCTTGCCTATGTGATAAATTCAAAAAGGGGTAAAATAGGATTGTCTGACATTCCAATTATGAGGGAATTTCCGGACGTATTTCCAGAAGAATTGCCAGGACAACCCCCAGAAAGAGAAGTTAAAGTCGCGATCGATATATTGCCTGAGGTGTCTCTTATAGCCCAACCACTGTATAGAATGGCCTCAAAAGAATTGGATGAGTTGAAAATTCAATTGCAGGAGCTTTTAGACAAATGGTTCATACGACCACACAACTCACCTTGGGGGGCACCCGTGTTATTTGTGAAAAAGAAAGATGGAGCATTAAGGCTTTGCATAGATTACCGTCAGCTGAATAAAGTGACGGTAAAGAACAGATATCCGCTTTCACGGATAGATGATTTGTTCGATCAGTTGAAGGGTGCTAAAGTATTCTCAAAGACTGATTTAAGATTAGGATACTACCAGATACGAATCAAAGGGCAAGATGTGCCGAAAACTGCCTTTAGAACTCGCTACGGACACTTCGAGTTCTTGGTAGTACCCTTTGGATTAACTAATGCTCTAGCACTTTTTATGGATTTAATGAACCGAGTATTCCAACCATACCTTGATAAGTTTGTTGTCGTATTCATCGATGACATCATGGTTTACTTTAAATCCTATGAGGAGCATGAACAGCACTTGAGACAAACACTACAAACTCTAAGGAGCTGCCAGTTGTATGCCAAGTTGGATAAATGTGACTTAAAAAAAGTTACCTTTTTGGGGCATGTAGTGTTTTCAAAAGGCATTTTTATGGACCCTCAGAAGGTGGAAGCAGTTTTGATATGGGAAAGGCCTAATAAGGTAACTGAAATTCATAGTTTTCTCGGATTGGCAGGGTATTATAGAAGGTTTATCGAAGGGTTTTCAACGATAGCAACTCCATGACATGACTCACCAGGAAGAATATAAGATGGGAGTGGTCAAATGAGTGCAATGAGAGCTTTCAAGAATTGAAGAGAAGACTTATTGTTGCCCCTATACTAATCCTTCCATCTGAAATAGAAGGCTTTGTAGTCTACAATGATGCCTCAAGAAAAGGACTGGGTTATGTCCTAATGCAGCATGGGAAAGTAGTTGTCTATGCATCGAGACAACTAAAGACTCATAAAGTCAACTACCCAGTTCATGACTTAGAATTGGCAGCAGTAGTTTTTGCTTTACGAGTATGGAGGCACTACTTATACGGATCCCGGGTTCAAATTTTCACGAATCATAAAAGCCTTAAATATCTAATGTCGCAGAAAGAGTTGAATATGCGACAGCAGAGATGGGTAGAACTAATTAAAGACTACGACTGTATTATAGATTATCATCCAGGAAAAGCGAATGTTGTCGCGGATGCTCTCAGCCGTAAAGACAAGGCGATTGGGGGTGGACCAGCGACTTGGAATGAGGAAACCATGATTGAGCTAAAGAGATTGGGGGCAGTATTAAATGTGAGTCCGGAAGGATCCTTAATAGCTCAACTAAGGGTGAAGTCTGGATATCGAGAGCAAATATTAGAGGCACAACAGCTTGATGATGAAGTGTTAAAAGTAAGAATCAAACTAGAATCGGGGGGTGAAACTCTTTTTCAAATGGGTGATGATGGAATAGTGATGTTGGGGTGACAAATGTATGTGCCTGACAACAAAGCCCTTAAACAAAAGTTACTATAAAAGGCTCACGAGTCTAAGTTCACTGTACATCCAAGTAGTACTAAGGTGTACCAGGATCTGAAACAGTACTATTGGTGGCCAAATATGAGAAAAAAAAGTGGCTGGCTATGTGGCAAAATATAGTATTTTCTAACAAGTAAAAGTAGAACATCGAAAACCGATAAGGCTATTACAACCATTACCAATCCCTGAGTGGAAGTGGGAGATGATCACAATGGACTTTGTGTCGGGACTACCTAGAGGAAAGAGGGGAAATGATGCAATCTAGGTCATTGTGGATCGATTAACTAAGTCTGCCCTTTTCCTACTAGTAAAGATGACAAATCCAGTTGACAAGTTGGCTAAGATTTATGTGAACGAAGTTGTAAGGCTTCATGGAGTCCCAACATCAATTGTTTCAAACCGAGATCCAAGATTTACTTCACATCTCTGGCCGAGCATACAACATGCCTTGGGAACAAATTTGAGTATCAGTACTGCCTTTCATCCACAGACTGATGGCCAATCCGAGAGAGTTATTCAAATCTTAGAGGATTTACTAAGGGCATGTGCTTTGGAATTTAGTGGAAATTGGGAGGAGCACCTATCACTAGTAGAATTCACGTATAACAACAGTTATCAGACAACAATTGGAATGACCCCATTTGAAGCTCTTTATGGTAGAAAGTGTGGGACACCCTTATGCTGGGAAGAAGTTGTGGACAGAAAGCTGTATGGGGTAGAATTAGTACAAATCACAACTGAACAACTGAAAAAGTAAGGATTATTAAGGATCGAATAAAGATGGCTCAGGATAGACAAAAGAAGTATGCAGATATTCGAAGAAGACCACTTGAATTTTGTCCTGGAGATAAAGTATTTCTTAAGGTAGCTCCATGGAAGCACATGCTGAGATTTGGCATGAAGAGAAAGTTAGCTTCGAGGTTCATCAGACCATTTGAAATTCGAAAACGTATCAGACCTGTAGCATATTAAATAAACTTGCCCTCACAGTTGGCCAAGGTTCACAATGTATTTAATGTTTCTTTGCTGCGAAAAGCCGGTGTAGACCCTTCGAGGGTGTTACCTTAAGTGCCAGTGGAGGTAAAAGAAGACTTAAGATCGATAAAGATACTCGATTGGGGCGAGAAAGAACTTCATAATAAGAAAGTTTCCATCATCAAAGTCTTATAGTGAAGCTCACAAATCAAGGAAGAAATATGGGAGAGAGAATAAAAAATGAGATGAAAACTCCCCAACTTGTTTATAAACTCAGGTACAACACTCAAATTTCGAGGATGAAATTTCTATTAGGAGGGGAGAATGTAAGCCTCAAGAAAAAAAATAAATAAATAAAAGTAAAGAAATTCATGCATATGGTTAAATAAAAACAGGAATTCATAAATTTTTTAATATAAATTTCCGAGCGAAATAATTCAAGACATTATAATAGACCCGGTACTGTTGAAGGTTGGATTTAATTGAAGAGAATAATACACTTAAAGGAAAAGGGGGGCCTAAATGCAAATAAAGGAAATTATAGAGTATAAATACCCTCTCCTCACCAAAAACAATCTGCAGGAACCATAAGGAAAGAAAATATGGAGTTTTGCACCCATTCTTGCAAAATCAAGAGAGAAACACTAAAAATTTCAAAAACCCATCCAAGATTAAGGGTATATAGATGGGATAAACACTTGTGTGCAAGGGATTAACAAAAAAATTGAACAAGAAGAAAAGAAAGGAGGGAGTTGAAAATCTTCAACTGGTTGAAGATCAAAATCTTAATTCGTACCGAGTAAAGTGTTCTAAACATGATCTTAAAAATTCATTTTAAATTAGATAATGAATTGATGCCTTGATATTGAATTATAAGTTAGGGTTCTTAGACATGAATTGGGGAAAAAGTATTTGTTGTTAAAATTAAGTTAATTCATGTGTGGTATGTAGTTTATGAAAGTATTGTGTGAAGGGAAGGGGGTGACGAATCTGGACAGACTTGTCTCTTGACTTTTGATGAGATTTCAGGTAGGAGGATGAGGGAATTAGGATCAGGTTCCTTATAGAAATTATAGATTTGAATGTTAGCTAACCAAGGAAACTGGTCTTGCTCAATTAGGAGATGTAAAACTCCAGTTATGGGTTACCAACCGAGACTAAGTCATGACTGATTATGTAGGGTAGTATGACTGATTAGTTGATGAGCAATTTTGACTATCTTGGAGGCAGAACTGGGTTCTCCTTCCTCAGAGAACTTGTAGCCTCATGTCTTAGATTTCTAAGGAGATCAATCTCACTTAAAATGGAGTTTTAGAACTTTAGATATAGTTAAAAATCTGATGAGTGTTCAGACAGTAACAGTTCAATGTCTAGACAGTAACAATTGGACAGTAACAGTTCAAATGTCTAGACATTAACAATTGGACAGTAACAGTTCAAATGTCTAGACAGTAACGGTTGGACAGTAACAGTTGGACAATAACAGTTCAATGTCTAGACAGTAACGGTTGGATAGTAACAATTGAGAATTGAACAGTAACAGTTCAAAGTTAGACAGTAACAATAGACTTTCATATGAATACTATATATAAGAATATAAAAGAATTGAGTCATACGAACATTTGCACATTGAGATACTAACTCTGAAAATATACATGATATATGTATGTATGTTTTTATGAGGAAATGAACATGCATAGAAAGTAACATATGAGTAATGGATGAATATGGATTCTCTATAATATCGGCTTGAAGGAATCATAACCAAAAACTTCCTTGTGATTCAGGACGAGCAACCAGGATTGGATCTTCTGTTAGGGGAGGTCGCAAGACAGGCGAAGTAGGTGCGTGATTTTCCTTCTATTTGCACTTATATAATTTAAAATTCTTCTTGTGAATGCAATTACAATAAATATCGTGTTCAGTGTAAATAAATTCTAGCGTATTTACAAGATTAGATTCGGCTAATGGCATCCGTGATAGGATTACCGGGAGATGAATTACAAGATTAACTTCGGCTAATGGCATCCGTGAGAGGAATGCCGGGAGATGATTTGCAAGATTAGCTTCGGCTAATGGCATTCGTGATAGGAATGCCGGGAAATGAATTTCAAGATTAGACTTTGTAAAGTCACCCAGTTCATGCAAGTAAATAAGAGTATTCAAATTAAGAATATGCAAATGAGTGTTAATTGGGTTTAAAAGATTTACAAGCAAAATATAAGTTCTCTGTTAGAATTCTTATGGATCCGATAGAAAATTAATACTTCATTCGTATACATTGCATAAGCATATATATATTCTTTATCAACATAATGGTATGTTTATTTATGTAACAAGTCCATCAAATATCCAGGGTGATCATTAGTTTAGGACTCTACTTTGTCAAGCTTATGTAAATATTTAACTTTAAAAAAAGGGGGAATTAACGCATTTATGTAGTATACTTTTGTGTAAACCTTGATGTATTTATAAAAGTTCAGCTTAGCATGTAGTATTTTAGTTATCTTGTAATTAATCCTTTTGAAATGTTTAAGAACATTTATTATGTTGTAAATACTTTCTTTTCATGTTATTACTCCTTTTCTTTTAAATTTTATGATATGATATGTGGACTATGTTCATATTGAACTTACTTGTAGGATATATATATATATATATATTGTGTGGATTGTATGAGGTGTTAAATTATGATGTTTGATATAAGGTCCGGAATTATAGGACCTTGTGATGATGAGTAGATTGAGTAAATTGATAGTAGCCGATAACTTGGGATGTCCTAAATGCAAACAAAACTCTGTCGAATTTTTGGTAAATTAAAAAAAAATTATTATCTTAAATTAAGAGGATATGTTGGGATCTTTTAACATTAATCATGTCGTACAGTCGGACTGTTACAGTTTGAGAATTTTTTACCTACTATAAATAGGGTTATTTATCTTGTGTTCATGTTTTTTTATAGACTTTTATTTCAAAACAATATTTGTATGTGTGAGGAAAACTCTTATTTTTTTGTTCTTGAAAGAACCGAAATTGACTTATCAAAGAACAATGATCTTAATAACGTCTTCCTTGTACTTCTTGTTCGCAATTTGCTAACATTGAGTGAGGGTTTAAATTCCAATATTATTGATGCATTGGTTCAAGGTCATCGTTGTGTTATGCTTTCTATCTCAAATTGAGATTGTGTTCAAACTTGTTTGTGGATTTCTGGATCTTATGTCCATAGAGTTCACATCATATGTGGTTACTAGTTGTTTTCCTTACATGGTGACTAGAGTTATTCATGGACCTCGGTCACATTTACCTCATGGAATATGATGTTATAATTGCCTTGTGGTGCATAAACTTGCAGTTTAATGATGGAGAGCCTCGTGGTGAGTAAAGAATAATATTCATGAGAAATCAGTGCTCGTCTCATAGAAAGTGACACAAGCATGTGGAGAGCGGAATTGCACACGTTTTGTGATAAGCCATGTATCTTAGTCATTATGTCGTGCCATTAGCAATAAAAATGGTATCTACTCTTTATAGAAAAATTTGATGTGTGCCCGTTCTGACTTCTCAAAACTAAAAAATTACATTAAAACATGTGTCAATAATTGAGAATTTTTTATGGTATTAGGCTGAAATCAAATAATTTTCCATGGTCAATATCAGAGAAAAAAAGAGGGATGGTCCATGCAGTCGTTTGGGCTGCTGGGCCAAATAGGCTGCTTCAAGGCTTGCATAAGGCGGAGCTGCCTGGACCAAAAGATGAGCTACGTTTCTCAAAACATGTGTTCTGTTCTAGTCTACTTGTAAGTGTAATATTTCCTTTCAACTCGGCAATTATTTTTTGTTTCGTTTCTCAAAGCCTTTGCTTCAATTTCGTAACAAAATCACAATGTTGACATCAGTTTTGGAAAAGAAAATTTAAAGCAAAAAAAAAATATTCAGGTATTGGTGATTGGTGATGTCTTTTTAAAAAATAGATTTTAATTATAAATTAAATGTTTTTTTAATCTAATATTATGAAGGAAAAACATTTGATCTACCTAAATTAATATATGAATAATCATAAAAAAAAAAAACAAAATGAAAAACTCAATCATGAATATGCGATAAAAAATAACATTTGTTTTTTTTTTTAAATTAAGTCAACAAAGCAAACTCGCTATGCAAGTTATATGCGTAATTGGTTTCAATAATTTTTTTATTTTAAAAATTATATTTCATTTAATTATATAACAATAAATTGCATGATAATTTTTTTGTATTAAATATTTATTTAGAAGTACAAAATCCATGATAGGAATGTGGTGATGCTAAGATAATAAAAGTACATTATTGATAACAAATGATGAAATTGTATTATTATTTTTTTAAATTGAGGGGCAGTAAAATCATTAAACTACAAAAAAAAAAAGTAATAATCTGGCTATTACGAATTAACCCATTAAACCTACAACTCAGCTTATATACTTAATTGGGTTCAAAAAAATTTTAATCAATTGTTTTAACCTAAATATAAAATAGTAAAATAAATACAAAAATAAAAAAAATAAAAAGAGCCTAAGCACGTGTCCTGGACATTTAAAAATAAACAACTCAACCCACACCTATAAGCATGTCTTTATTTATTTTTTATTTCTTTAACATATTATTTGTCTTTTTTTTAAGAAAAAAAATAAATGAAATATCAAATGAACAACCCAACTTACTTATAGGCATGTTTTTATTTTTTTTTTACTTTCTTAACACGTTGTCTATCTTTCTTAAAAAAATAAAGACAATAGATGAAATATCATCAATAATAATAGACAACATGTCATCTGTTTTTGCAGAATCCAGTGACCAAAAATTAGTGTAAAATCAAAACTTTAATTTTTTGTTTTAAAAATTCATTTTTTAATATATTTTTAAACCAAAACACCTAGAAAACACTCAAAATACCTTGATAAACATATTCATAACCTCAAAAAAAAAAAGTTTAAAAAACCAAAATCAACTCAAACCCCAAAACATTTCCACAACAAAATCTACCTTCTCAAGCAAGAAGGAAATTAAACACTAAGTAAAACTACCCTTATAAAATGAAACTCATTAACATCGATTTCAATCTTTTTGATGACCAAAATCATCGTCAACAATTACTTTTTCTTTCTAAACTAAAATCTAACATTTAACGTCCTCTCTTTTCTAACAAAAAAAATAAAATAATAAAAAAAATAAACTTTCATAACAAAATTTAATTTTAGACAACTAAAGAGAATAAACTTAAAAAAATGAGAGATAAAAATAATTTTTTTATATGAAATTCGAAACCACTGCCTATCTTACCCATTATTTTCACTTTTGTCCTCTAACTTTCAATCCAATCCTTTAAAAAAATATATGTAATTGGAATTTGCACTCAAAATGACCAAATTATATCAAAAAACAAGTTTAAAGATCAAATTGAAAATTTTAAACCCATAGTGATTTGTGTGAGGATGAATAGTATTGGCAGCTAAAGTGTTTTCTCCGCATGGATTAGTTTCTGTAGATGAAGTCTCAAGCCTCCACTACTTACAGCAAATCACTGGGACTCCACGAGCTGCCCCTCCTACATAGATGCATGCAACAACACTCGAAACTAACAGCAAATCATTCATTCGATTTAATATCTATAACTTCTATAGCACTGGGTTTCAATATTCAAGTTACTATCTATAAATGTCATAAAACTTCCTCTGCAATCTAGTCACTACGTACCTTAGCCAAACAGTAAACGAAAACAGATCACTGATATGCATCCATTAAACATAAATTTTATTCCAATAACAAAACCCACTATTGCCACCAGGCATTTCATTTTGAGCTGCACAATAAGTTAGACAAATTCCTTCACACGAAAAATTAGGATCCACCATAGCCATTGCTCCATCTATATCCCTCTGTCTCAGAGTTCTTTCTTTTAAAACTGCTGCAGAATAGAGGAAAAAAAATTAATGAATATTTAGCCATAAAGGAAACCGCATTCTTCAAAATCTCAAAGCAAACATTATTTTATCTCATAGAAAAGACATGCACAGCAAGTTCTGTTTCACTCAAAGTTTGCATTGACAGGATTGAGGAAGTTGCATTTCAAAATATGTGCCATGTTAATGAGTCTTAGATCTCTCTTTCGTTGTTTTAACAGTATTTTATTGGGAATGCCCTCATCAATTTGCATCTGGAGCACCATTATTATGCTTTTGAAACCTTTCATCTTAGGGTGAAGGTACATATGCATGTTTGTGGATCTGAACATCTGTACAAATATATATTGCATCCCTCCCCTGTTACTTCCTTCCAGCTTTACCAGCCACTAAAGGAAATAAAGCAATGCAGCAAACTTACATAAACAGCAATTGAATGCGAGCATCAAAATCAACTGGTTGCTGGGAGGAACACTCTAATAAGTTCTTTATTAGTGACCCTTTTCCTACAAGTAGGACATTTAGCCTGTCTTTTGATTGCGTCTGCAATGCAATTCTTACAGAAAATGTGTCCGCATTTTGTTGACATCTCCTCAACCAATGGACACAAACAAATTGGACAGTTGAAGGTCGGCTCCTTTGGCGGCAGGGTCTGCACATTCTCCCTCTGGCAATAAAGTAAAACACTGATCATCAGTTTCAAAAACATAAATCAAACCATGGACGCATTGAACATGCCCCAACATGAACATCAACACAGACAAAAATACAGAGATCTCTGATCATTATTCCAAAATTAGTCTTTGTATGTCCATTGTAACTCTAAAATCATGTATAAGAAAACAAAATTACGAATATTAAAAGGTATGCAAAGACCAGAGTACCTAGAATAATCTCCTACCGTGAATGCAAAGTTAATTAGGTACCTAAAAGCAATCCAGAAGTGCACAAGGATAACATTTACAGATCAAATTCCAATCATGCAGAGCCATTAATGTGTACTTAAGATTATTAAAAAGGGTTTTGAGTTCTGCAAAATTACATCCTCGTTGCAATAACTTTAATGCAACAACTCAATCATTTATCAACAGCATGGCAAGGAATAAATAGCAATGGGAACTACAGGAGCAGCTACAAAAACACAAGTAGCATTAGAGAGTTGCAGGTATTACCATAGACCTGCTGCTGCTGCTGCTGCTGCTGCCACCTTCCAAATTAATGTAAAGATCACAATTGATAATCGTTTGGTTTGGTGGAACTCTTCTACGCTTGTTGAGGTTATTGTGAGACAATAATCTACTTGTTCGCCCTACAGTTAACACAAATAAGAAGAGAGAGATGTGATGGGCATGCACACTTGAGAAGACAAGGTAATAAGTACATATATATCCTCAGAGAACAGGAGAAACACACACTAACATTATATAATCAATATCATTGCAAACAGGATGCTAGACAAAGCAATAAGACAGCAATTCCATTTAGCACAAGATACCATAGGCAAAGAAAATAGTTTATCACCTGACTCTACATCAACAACAACAGCCCTTCCACGAGCTCTTCGAGCTTTGTTCTTAGCCTAGAATGGAATAGGAAAAGATAATAAATAAAGAAGTTTCTCAACACAAAAGAACACTTCAAAATTGAGAAGAGAGAAAGAGAATGAACCTCGGCAAACGCTGTGGGTGACGATTCAATGACATCATCATCGAACACATCAACATCAATAGTAGGAGGTGGCAAGGACTGTCCTTGTTGGCTTGCTTGCACTCCTTGAGGTTCAGTTCGGCTTGAAGTCCCTTCATCACCCCTCCCTTCAGTAGGAGGGGCGTTTAAGTCCAGCACTGTCTTCCTTCGCCGATACCCCCTTAAAGGAGGACTCTTCACCCCCTGAGTCTGAGTGCTCATGCTCAATCAACAAGCTTCATACAAAAGTCCTGCAACCTCGATAAACTAAAACATTCAAAATTGAAACTGGAAAAGAAAAATAAGGGGACAACAGATTTATTTAAAATGTTAATCCAATCTTAAATTGCCCAGTATAGAAGAATTAACTTGATCAAATTGGTATACATTATCAACATTTATAGACTTCAAATTCCAATTCAACTCTCAAATTTAATTTAATTTAATTTAATTTAATTTAAGCACTATCTCTCACATTACAATAAAAGTTGACAACAGCAACTAAAAACAATGAAACTACACTTCAGATTCCAAAAAAATAAAATATCTAAGAATTCTATGAAAAGAAATGATCAATTAAGCAGCATTAGATACTGAAAAAGCACAAGACGGTAATAATTGCGAGAAATTAGAGGAAATCGAAAGCAAACAATCCGATTAAATCAAGCAGAAAAGAAAACCGAATCAGATTACCTATAAAGACCTTGACTCTGCAAAGAAAACAAAATCGTCAAAATAAATTGAGAGATAGATTTGAATTCAATTATTAGGGCTTCGAAAATAGGGATGACAGTTTTTATACGAGGTAGAAAAATAGCATGGTTAAATTAGCCCCTTTACTCTTGATAAACGAATCAATTTGTTCCTTTTATTTCAAAAGGATATTATTTAGTCCTTTTTATGTTCTTTTCCAAATTATTATTTTCCATTTCAATGACTATATAATTATAAATATATATAAATATATACTAGGTAAATATTTATAATAAAAAGACTAAGAAGGATTAATTAGTTTCTTAAACTAAGACTATTTAATTAATTTTAAACACTACAAGGATTAAGTTCTAATTTACTCAAAAGAAAAGGGAGGGGCTAGGCAACCAGGGAGGGAGGGTCAAGTCATTGACCCGGGGATCCGTGAAGCTCCCGCGTGGCCTACTTGTCAATCATTAAATTCTATAATTAAAAACAAATGTGTTTTTTAAGTCAAAATTCAATCTTAATATTTATGTATTTCTTTTTTTAAATTAAAAAACAATGATTTTATTTTATGAAAATCATGGTTTTCTCAGTAAAAAATTAAAAAAATAATAATATAAGAATTTATAAGAATTCAAATGATTTAAATTTAGGGAAAAATTATATTTTCCAGTCAAAACTCTCTTTTTATTATTTATTTCTTTATTATTTTTATGAAAAACAATAGTTTACATAAATAAAAATATTATATATATATAGAGAGAGAGAGAGAAAGAGATACATATATTATTCTCATTAAATATTAGGATGCAATTTATTTTAAATATTGTACATACTAGTTTTATATATAATTATTAAAATAATTGTAAATGTAACCAAAAAGTTCTCTAATCTTATTTTTAAAAAATATGACATAATTGAATGGTTTAAAAAAAAACATTATAATTATTTCTTTAAAAAATATTATATATAAGATATGAGACTATAAGGCTTGCATGTCTAGCCCATGAAAATGCTAGTCTCACGCGCATGGTTTCCTTTTATTAAAAAAACTCAAGCGAACAAAATATAATTTGTTAGAGTAGATGATATATGTGAAACCTTGAAAATTTATAATTTAAATATAGATGATTCAGTGAAAATTCTGTAAAATCTCAACAAAAAACTTCACCATGATGAATTGAATAGTGAGAAATAAAATAGGTGGTAAATTGTAAATCTCCAATCAAATTTTATGATGTTAATAAAATTATTGATAATTTAAAACTGGAAATGAGATAGGTTAGTTAAAATAAAATAAAATGGAATAGTATTGAATTATTAGAAAAGAAATTTTAGAAAGAAAGATTTTTCACATGGTATTTTAAAAGCGGACTAAGAAAAGGCATTTGATTGAACGAAAAAGATACCTGAACTTGACATAAGGATGTTTTAGTAAATATGAATAGATTTGCTATATAAATAGCAAAATTATAAAAACAAAATACATATGATGGTCGAATGAGAGAGAGAGAGAGAGAGAGAGAGAAAGAGTGTACCTTGAGAGTAAAAACTCAAACGATCATATCTTTGTATTTCACCATTGGATCGGGCTAGGGTTTGGATATATTATGCTCATCACCACCCTCTAACATCTTACCATTGGGATCTAAATGCTTTCGTTTTGTGTGATATATATAGCCCTCGTAACATTTCAAGGAAAACCTACTTGCAAATCAGTCACGGTCGCTGGCGGTTTCCTCCTTCGTCCATTGTTGGAGCCTACTCAATTTTGGATATATTGGTTATATTGATAAGCTCGTCATTCTGAACAGTAGAGATCGGGATTAAAGACTTCGAGAAGAAGTTATTCATCAGTGAACAATATATTGTCAATTTTCAGGTCAGTTTGGTTTTGTTTTGATCTAAAAAGATTTATCCATAAACATGCTCTGATTTATTGGTATAGGTTGCATGACATAATGATGGTTAACTTCACCGTTGTCTTTTATTAGTTCTGATTGAGTTAGGAGAAACTTTAACTTTACTGAAATGTTTATTTAAATTATGTTAGCAAAAATGAAATAAATGGGAAATGTGGTGGCTTGATTTGTGTTTAACCATCAAAAATATGTTAATTATAATTTAAATTGAAGAAAATCCTTGGTGTCTTTCCTGAGGCATGTTCGACCATATTATTAATAATAGGAAAATGGAGATATTGGTTGTCCAATCCATGTATTGGGACTGAACAGTTCGATCACCCACATTTCAACTGAGGTTAGGGCACCCAAATGATAAAATTGCATATTGGGTTCTCACAAAGGTTGTAGGTATGGATGTTATTTTTCAAACAAAACTGACCTCGTATAATTTGAAGTTATAGAACTCCAGATATGGACTAAAAATGAAAAAAGGGTTGAACTGTCTTGTACTGGACAAATTATACTTATTACTATAATGGATAATTTCAAGGGTGTTAAGGGCAGAATTGGGCTTTCTATCTTTTAGTAGAGTTGTAGAATTGTGTCTTACCTTTCTAAGAAGTCAAGCCACATTTAAAACTGAAGTCTATAACTTTACTTACAAATAAAATGATAAATGGTGTTCTCAAATGAAAACTGATCTAGAAAGTGTAATGAGGTAGTTGAAGGAAATAATCAGAAAATGAAATTAAAACATGACGATGAATTCATATGAATGAGATTGCAATAGTATGTGAACACACACATTGTGAAAAAAATTCTAAGAGGGCACTGATTGTAACTCTTAATTCTCAAACAGAAGAGATGCCTAGAGCAGGGTCGTTAGTAGGTTAAGGAACTTGGTTGGTTGGGGAAACAGGTAGGTGTATCGCACCTTATCTTTCCAATTTGTGTAAAATTATTGATAAATTTCAGAATTTATTGTTTTATTGCTTTGATAAATATTAGAATGAATATGAGTAACTTGCGTATATTGATGTGTGTCAACTAGTTATGATATAATTGGAATGGATACAAATACCTTATGTACATTGATATGTATTAAACTTGTGATGATATTATTTGAATGAATAAGAGTACCTTACGTACAACGGTATAAATCAATTAAGTAGGATAATGTTTGAATGAACATGTGTCCTTGCGTATAATGGTATGGATTAAGTTAGTTAAGATAATGTTTAAACGAACATGAGTACCTTGTATCCATTATTATGTATCAAATTAATTATGTTATTATTAGAATGGATCCTTACATACATTGATAGATATTGAATTAGCAATGATAACTTTAGAATAGACGTGATTATCTTACATACATCAGTATGGATTGGGTATAGATAATGACTTGGAGATAAGAGGAGAAATGATAAATAATTGATCATCGTAGTGTCGGTGGCTAAGGATACATTACGATGATACTTAGCACTATGATAAGGGTGACCAAGGTTATGTGAATGATGCTTAGTGGTTGTAGTGTCAATAACTAAGGTTATGTGTGAATGATACTTGGCAACAGTGGTTACAATGTATATGATATTAATAAGAAAAATAAAAAGAGATCGGTATGAATGGAAGGTTGAGAAGACATTGATTAGCTATCCAGGTTTGGATAGTTAATGGTATCAATGGGATTCCATTAGTACTAGTATTTCAAATGACATTGATTAGCTATCCGAGTTTGAATAGCTAATGGTATCAATGAGATTCCATTGGTACTGACATTTTAGATGACATTGATTAACTATCCGAGTTTGGATAGCTAATGATATTGATGGGGTTTCATTGATGCCATCATTCCTTGAATTGATTAGTCGATCTCGAGTAATTGGGTGACTAATGATGTTAGTAAAGATTTCTAATATCGGCGTGATTACTCTTGGTTAAGGGAAAAAGATAAGTTGATTAACTATTCCGGGTCAGGAATAGTTAATGATATTAATGGGTCAAATTGATATCGGCAACCATTTTTGATGTGATTAGCTACTCTAGGTAAGGAGACTAATGATGTCAAGGGTTCTTGACATTAGTAACTTTAATAGTAAACCAGATATGAATAAAAATTGATTAACTATTCTAGGGTAGGAATAGTTAATGATATCAATCAATTGTATTGATATCGGCACTTGAATGAAATTGATTAGTCTAACCTGATATTTTAAGACTAATGATACTAATAAGATTCATTAGTATTGGCAATTACCTTCCGAGAAATGAGAGAGAAAGTATTGATTAGTTATTTTGATATAATGAGATAAACTAATGATACCAAGAGAGAAATATCTTGGTATCAAGTGAGAATTGATTCATAAGGAGATGATATTTGAAACTATTGAGTTGTGTTGAGATTTCCAAGATAAAATTATTCTTGGCAAATGGGATAGGATATTAGATGGATATTGGGTGATAGATAGAAAATGTATGTTGTAAAAAAGGTTTATGCCTAATTTTATGTATCCAAATAAATTCATGAAAATTATTGCTTGTCATTGTTATTGTTTGCTACAACCCTTTTATATTTATATGTACATGTTAATTTTTATTTTCAGGTCCATCAGGGTCGCGTTAAGAGTAATCTTAATTTAGTTACCTTTTACTTTTGACCATGTAATTATTTGTAAATTAAGAGACTTATATTCTAAAACTTGAAATGTAATATTAATATTCTTCCTAGTATGGTTCGGCCAAAGACAAGATTTGTCAGATTTGTACTGTTGACTTAGAAATCATCAACAAAAACTGAGTCGCTGTTAACTCAAAAATCATCAGTGAAACTGCTTCCATGACTGACGCATAGATTTGTCAACGCACACAGCCCCTGTTGACTTAGAAATCATCAATGAAAACTGTATCACTGTCGATTAAAAATTGGCAATGAAACTATGTCGCTATCGATTCAGAAATCAGCAACGAAATCTATGTTGTTGTCGATTCAAAAATCAGTAATGAAAACTGTGTCGTTGTCGATTCAGAAATCGACAGCGATGGTGGAGTCGTTTCTGGCTTTACCCCTTTTTTTTTTAGGTGTTTACAAGTTGTGATGGAATGATCATGAGATGTTTAGAAGAATAGATTTGGGAACATTTAGGAACAAGAGAATGGAAAAATGGAATGTATATCCTTTTAGATAAGGCCATTAAGCCAAACTTAATTTTTTGTACTAAGATGCCGCAAACACAAAGAAGAAGAAGATTGACACTAACACTGAAAACTTAAAGAACACTAGGAAAATGAAAATTTTAGAAAGATATGACATGTTTTTGGAGCCTAGCTTTGATACCAACTAATGTGAACCTCATGATCACGTGGTCATGCAACGCACCATCAAGATTGAGATATGATCCCCGGAAGAAGAAAAAGATCTGATAGGAGTGTGACACATGGAAAACTTTTCTGAAGGCACCGGCACTATTGGAATAAAGTTGAATGACGTCACGAAGTCAGTTAATATTTGATAAGTCAGATTCAGTTCGTTCAAGAACCAAAGAATGCAATAATCTCTCTCACATGTTAAACTAAAAAGTTCAAAAGTATTATTGATCAAAAAAGTTTTTTGAAACTTAGGCTTATAAGAGTTTAAGTACTTTTGAAAAATTAACCCTAATAAATCTACTATTGTGAGCTGAATTGACACACTTATAAAACTGACTCAAAACATATACTAATAAGCTCAAACCCTAATCCAAACAAGCCTTGGATGCTAGATTAAATAAAGTATTAATTAAGCCCATACAAGCCTCGGGCTATAATTGAGATAGTAAAAATAAAACTCATAAGTTAATTTCATATGTTGTTGTGGGAAAAGAAGAAGAAAAGAAAACAATACAAATATGATATAAGTCTTATTTATAGCCTATAATGCTGGCCTTTTATCCTAGAAACCAACCTGTCATTAAACACCACCAACCCTTCTTTCCTTGTGTAGCTATGATGAATAAGGAATCCCTGTAAGAAAAAAGATTTTGGAACATTAATGAATCTTTGCTACACTTAGAAATTATATTGCAGCCCATTAAAGATCCTTGTAGAACAAGACGCCACATCCTTGTAGAAAAATGATCCTTACCAAATAAAAAGTCCACAAGTTAAAAGGAAATAAATAACAAAATTCATATAGTTTGTTTTGACTTATATCACAAGGTCTTCTTGAATTTCGATTGAACTAAACTTTTACCTTAACATAGAAAAATATTTAGGGACTTTTATCATCTAACTAAGCAAATAAACAAGCATCCAATTGTTCAAGTTGAAACTCTATGAATGTCATTATATAAATTAATATCAAAAACAATTCTTAAGAGTCTATTTGATAATGCATCATGTCCTTTTAGCTAGAAAAAAATCAAATAAATAACTTTAAGATTTTTTTAATAATTTTAATTTTTTGATGTCACAAACATCTAAAAAAATTAAAAAAATATATTATTTTATAAGTTTTCTACTTTTACACTATTTTCAAAATTATTTTTAAAAACAATAGTTCAACATCATCGTATTCTAAACTAAAAGACAGAAAGAGACGGTTCACATGGGATGGCATGACACTTACGATAAACAAATTACAAAGACTGTATGTTATTGTGTCAATGATTGTTTTTTAAATATTTTTTATTTAAAAATATATTAAAATATTCTTTTAAATTTTTTTTAACATAAATACATTAAAATAAAATAAAAACATAAAAAAATATTTTTCAAACAGTTTTCTCAATAAATCCATGTACTTTCTTTAGAGAAAAGTACAAGATAATAAGTTCATCCGTGTTACAGGGCAAAAGAAACTTAACAACGAGACAATAATCATCTTATCCATTAGCCCAAACACTCCCGTAAACATTAACTAAAACTAAAACACTGATGCCTTTAGTTTTTTTTTTGTTGTTTGCTTTTTCTTTGTTTTTTTTTTTTCTTTTTAAATCAGCCTTTATTTATTTTTATTTTTTTTGCCTTTTCTTTTTTTTTAATTAATTTTTTTAATATTAATTTTTTTTCTATTTAGTTATCAAACTTTCATGACACGAATCCCAAGTTTGATGGGTTAACCTAATTAATTCAGATTTTTTTCTTTTTTTATTAGTTTTTTTCTTCCTATAAGTTTTTTTTTTCTTTTTCGTTAATCTTTTTTTGTTTAATTTAGTTCATTAATATTTTTTTTTCTATTTAGTTATCACACTCTCATAACACGGATCCTAAATTTGACGGATTAACCTAGTTTGGTGGGTTAACTCAGTTGATTCAGATTTTTTTTTCTTTTTCTTAATTAGTTTTTTCCTTCTAATTTCATCTTTTAGTATCGATTTGAATGAAACTTAAATTTCATGATTTGTTTTGTTCACTTTTCATTAAATTATCATAATCTCATGAGAGAATTTTATTGTACCTCTTCTCGCAAAGCACTATTCATTGGAATAGTATTTTGCTTTGTTTTTTCCTTATTAAGTAATTTTTTTTGTTCAATTTTATTCTTTAATATTTATCATTTTTCTATTTAGCTATCACACTTTTATGATACGACCTTGCAGCCAGACCCACATCCAACGCTCTTGGATCTGGTGTTGCAGTCAAACCTAAGGCTCTTAGACTTAGCGTTACAGTCAAATCCACTTAAACTTGGGTCATGCAAGTTTAATATTATTATTAATATAAAAAATATTAATAATATTATTGATTTAAGTAAAAATATTAATAATAATATCGATTTGAGTAAAAATTAAACTTTATGATTTATTTTGTTTACTTTTCATTAGATTATTGTGATCTCATGAGAGGATTTTACTGTACCTCTCATCGCAAAGCACTATTTATTGGAATAGTGTTTTGCTTTGTTTTATTTTCTTTTCAATTAATCTTTTTTTTGTTTAATTTCGTTCTATAATATTATTTTTTTATTTAATTATTACATTTTTATGACATGACCTTGCAGCCAAACCTACATCCAAGACTCTTGGGTTTGGTATTGCAGTCAAACCCACTTAAACTTGGGTCATGTAAGTTTAATATTATTATTAATATTATAAATATTATTCTTGGGTCAGACATTGCAGCTAAACCCAAAGCTCTTGGGTATAACTTTACAGAAAAACATAACACTCTTAGATTTTTTTATATACATTTTTATGCAAAAAAAAATAAAATTAACTTGTAGCGTAGCATAGGCCATGCATCTAGTGTGCATTATCTATTTTCCAAGCTTAAACATATGATAATCTCAGCCTCATGCCCTACTTCCTTGTACTATTTTTCACCCTACCTTTATTGGATTTTTTTTTTCACTTTTGTCTGTATTATACATAGTTATCAGATGGATTCAGGGTTGATCCAGTTAAAAAGCCGAATTCTAGGTTATATGAGCTGATCGAGATCAATTCGGGTCAATTCGAATCAACATGAAAAAATAAAAAAAATATATTTAAAATTTTAATATTTCATAAGAAAAAATTAAGAAATAATCCATATGAATATAAGTTATACATGTTATAAATAATAAAGTTTAAAAGATTATCTTAAAAGGTTTTTTATCCCATATTAAAAAGATATTATGTTAGTATGTTATCTTTTAAGTTGAAGTTTTTAAATTAATTTTTTTTATTCTATATTGAAAAAACACAACTTTTTTATGTGAATATAAAATATATATATATATATATATATATATATATATTAAAGAGTTTCAAATACCACATTGAAAAAATAATTTTTTTCTTGTGAACATAAAGTATATATATTAAAAGGCTTCAAATCCCATATTGAAAAAATAAAATATTATTCTAATATTTATATAGTGAACTTTGAAAATGATTAATAACCAACTAAAAAATATATAAAAAAGGGGATCTCGTTAAGAGAAAAAACACATTTGAAAAAAAACGGGTCTCAACCGGGTTTTTCCTGGGTAAAAGGTCAACCCAGCGGGTTAACCAGCTTTTGCCGGGTTATGATCATCCCAGTTTTTTGCCTTACCCAGACCGGCCCGACAGGTCGACCTGGTGACTGGACCGATCCGGGTTTAATAACAATGGTTTTGTATAATAATAATAATAATAATTTTATAAATTATTTTTATTTAAAAATATATTAAAATAAATTTTTTTATTTTTTAAAATTATTTTAAAGCAAAAAAAATAATTTTTTTTAATATTTTTTAAATTGCGAGAACAACGGTACTCTTAACTGCGTAATCTCTATTGGCCTGCAAAAGCAAAACCCATTTCCGAAATCACCCCCACTGATCCCCAAACCACACCATTAGGAAAAATTCATGAAAAGAATAAAAAGTGCTTCTTAGAAAATGCTGTAGCCTTCCACCCCAAACACGGCAAGATGCATCTTTTTCCCAATTAGAGCTAATTGCGCGGTATCTGTAGCCTTACACCCCACTGATCCCTAAAACCACACCATTAGAACCTTTTTTTTTTTCTCAAATATAAAAACTGGGTTTTTTTCCTCGTCAAGATTGACACTACTAACTCACGAGAACTAAAAGAGATTTTGTGAACTCTTCCAACCAATTTTCGCTCCTTATGGAAAAGAAATTTGGTGCTATTTTAAGTATATGATAATCCACTTGTTCTAGCTCACATGTCAAGGGCAAATGGGTTTCCATTAAAGAAAAATATATATATTTTTTAAATTTCTGCTTTAATCTGTGATCTATAGGCTTAAATTTTTTTCATTTCCTCAAGATAGAACCTAGTTTTGCGTAGCAGCAAAGATGATTCAGTTGTTGTTCTTTGTTCTTTTTGCTGAGGGGTTTGTGGCATCTTTGCTGTTGGTAAAGATTGGGCCATTGAGAGACTTGGTGATTAAGAGTTTGGATCAGGTGAAGATGGGAAAGGGTCCTGCTACAGTGAAAACTATTGCTGGAACCATGTCTGTGATTCTGTTTTCTAGCCTCATGAGCATTGTTAAGATCCAAAATAAGGGTGCAAAGCTTGGAACCATGTCACCAATGGATCAGGTTCTATGGAGAACCCACTTGCTTGAGGCATCACTCATGGGTACGATCCTATTCTTTTCTTTGGGTCCTTTTGTTTGCTTGCTTCTGTGTTTTTTGCTTTCAGCTTCTTTTGTTGTGCTTGATGATGCTGTTTTGGATGGAAACTTGTGGTTTGCAATTATTAGTTCTGATAGTAGTGAAATAAAGAGGAAATTGCACTCTTTTTTGGGGGTAAATGAACTTAATTTATATCAAGTCTGTGCCTTATCTGATTACTTAACTATATTCCAATGTTTCCATAAGCACATAAGAAAACGCTATAATCAGTAGAAATATGTAGACTATATAATGCCCCTGATTATATTGTTGCTTATGAATCTAGAAGGTGAAAACTCGTACCATTGGAGGTAACTCGTGAGAAGAGATGGCGAGTTTGAGTTAAGGATGCATGAATTGATAGCTTACACTATTGTGGAAAACCATGCATTTAGTAGAAGAGTACAATGAGAAAACATATATGAATGGTCAACCTCACATGGTTGAGGTATTGTTGAGTGTGTGAAATACTGTTCACAGTGTTCGGGATGGTACGACTATCGAAAGGTATTAGGTCACTCACAAAAATATTAGTTTTCACTCCCTACTTTAAGATACAAAACTGAAGAAATATAAATGCAAATTACTCACCACTCTAAAAATATAGATCAATTACCACTCTAGAGTTGTAGAGTTAAAGGTAATAAGTCAACCACTCACAAAAGAGATACAAAACTTGATAGGTCGCCAAAAAGCTAAGTCAAAGACTTTAATTCAAAATTCACCTAAAGATCCTTCATACATAGTCTGAATCATCATTATATACTTGGAACAACCATCCAAGTCTAAGAAATACCAAAATAACATTATTAAGATTCAAATAAATGACTTTGATAAAACTAGACAAACATTAAGTAGCACATGTTTTTGACTTTCTAGAAACACAAACAAACACATGGAAACTAAAACAACCATTATTGTTTTTAGAAAACTCTAATGCCATGCATGGTTGGACAATCTCATATTGTATTAGCAATATGTTATTCCTTGGTTTTACCCTTACAAGATGAAAGCTGCCTTTTCTAAGAGAAGAGAAATATTAGAAAGTCAATCATGTGCAACTTCTCATGTGTCAAGAAGATCTATGATGTTGCTTTAGAAGGTCAATGAGCTCTGTGGAGTTCATGCTGACCACACACGCTACTTAGTTTCTTTTGGTCCTTTCGTAATGATTAAATGTATTACCACGTGGAAAGTCAAGTGAATTGTCCTTCAATAAAATGTGGCTAGTTTAGCTACTTGCCTCTCCAATCCTTTGGAGAAGTGAACTTCGTTTTGGCTCATTTGTCGGGTGCCTAGATATAGCTGTTATCATTTAGTTGAAATATTTTTGGATGAATCACCAGGTGCTATTAGATATAGCTTTTATCATTTGGTTCAAATGAAAAAAAAAAAAAAAAAAGAAGCAGAAGAAACTAAGTAGACTGGTGAATAAAAATCAAACTTCAAATATTTGGTGAATAAAAATCAACATGATATTAGATAGGCATCTGTGTTTGACACATATACATGTTGTCATCTGTGATAGTTTGGACTTCATAAAGTTCCTGAACCTCTGGCTAACAATATTACTACCAGTGTTTATATGAGGCTCTTCCATGATAGTTTTAGTGATAGTGCCTAAATTAATTTATCTCCCCGCTTCTTCTATTTTCTTTTAGTTCATTACCGTGGTATTTTAATGGGTCGAACTTAATCTTGCAGGTTTCACCCTGTTTCTTGGGTTCTTAATTGATCGGATGCACCATTATCTTTCAAAGCTTTTAGGATTGAGAAGTAGAGTGGGATCTTCAAAAGAGGAAGTTGAAAGGCTTCAGAAAGAGAAGATGCAGCTTAAAGAGGAGGAAGGCAAAGCTTCCACAGAAATGAAGCTTCTACAAGAACAATTTTCTACTCTGTCAGAGAATTTGAAGAAGCTGAAGCTGGAATCTGAGCAAAAGGACAAGCAGATTGAAACAGCTGAAGCCCATGTTGTTGCCCTTCACAAACGGTCTGCTGACCTACTGCTGGAATATGACCGATTGCTAGAAGACAACCAAAATCTTCAGGCTCAAGCTACAGGACATAGGATTTGAGGAAATTTTGAAAGATGCCAATCAAGTTTTGGGAATCTCTTTTTTTTTTTCACTGGAGATATAGGAAACTTCTGCTTCATTGCATGGAAACGGCATTTGTCGCAACTTAATTGGGTAAAATAGGACCTGGCTTCTTTTCAGAGGTACGGGATGTGTTGATTTACCAGTGTCCAATATTTTGCAGTTCTCTTGAGTCTAGAAATTTTGGCCTATCCATCTCGGCGCCCTTTTTCTGATTGGAGTTTTGTGTGCCTATCAAATTCTGATAGCTACAATTATTCACATTTTGTTTTCTCCAATTGATATGGGAATGTGTTTTAGATTGCTGACAGCATTCTTGTTTTGAAACAAGGAAAAGGTGGTTTGGAGCTGCTTCTTGTAACTTCTTATTTAGCCTTCTTCTTCCTCTCACCCTTTCCTTTCCTTTACTTTTCTTTCTTTGTGGTTGCCTGTATTTATTTCAGTCAGCTATGGTGTAACTTAACCAGAAATTGGCAAACCCTGTAGTATAAATAGACAAAGCAGATAACTGATCCTGCTCCTTTCCGTACTGTGCTGAAGGACTTCAATCAACATTCAAATTTCAATCCGACATTTGAAGTTCAAGAGCTGCCACTTCTCATGTAGATTTGTTTATTAGATTGCTAATTTGTGGTTTGGAAAAAAGTTATTCTTGTAATGAATAACTAAGAACTAAAATTATATCCAATTGATCACTTTTAATCTATACTTATAATGAGATGCGAGATGCGAACGAGAAGTATAAAGTTGATCAATTATTTAAAAAGTCTGTAAATTCAATTAAAAACTTAATATGAGAATTATATGCGGCAACTTATAGATAAAATTCATCAATTGAATAAAAATCCTTACATAACAGTGTTTATATATAAACCGTAAAATTAATGGGTCCGACATGCATCCAATTTAAATAAAATCCAAAATAATAAAAATAAATAAAACAATAGTCTAAGATTATTTGGGCCCTGACGTTCGAGGCCTATGAGTACATATGTGGGGCTAGAAGGTCAGGCCAAGTGCACTTAGCTTTTTTTTTAATATATATCTCTTTATTTTTTTTTTAATTTTTGATAAAGAAATCATTTTAAATCAATTTATTAAATTAATATTTATATAATTGTCCAATTATGTTATTGTTTTTTAAAAATTAGGGTTTTTTTAATGATGATATTATAGATTATTTTATGAATAATGATGTATTAGCCTATTAATCTTCCTTAAATTAGGTTCTTTATCCCACAACCTAGAAGTTCAAAACCAAATATAGTGAGGAGAACTAATAATGCATGACTTATTCAAATATATCCATTGAAGGTGTGAACTTACTACTATTAATGATGGTGATAGTAAGGCACTGGAACCCAACAATTATGGGAGTAAAAGTTTGTAGCTATGTTAGGAGTCTTAGGATACCTTCCACATGGTTATGCACATGGTTATGTTAAAGAATCATAGTCCACCATGATAATAACATGATAATAGCTGTTGTGTCAGGAATCTTAGTCCATCCCTTTACTATTTCATATGGTTATGCCAAAATCATTTCACCATGATAATGGTTACGACATAATCATTGTTATAAATTGTTAGTACTTATCTTTTTCAACATCACATTTTTTTTCTTTTCAAATTATTTGTGGGTGATCCTTCTATATGCAAAGAAAGGTGAAGAACCTTACTTTTTTATTCTTGATTTTTTTGCTTACTTTTAAATATATATTGCTGAATTAAAAAACTTTTGGTCGAGAAGACTCTAGAACTTGTACTTTTGCTTGTGGAAGTGGTGGAGCTAAACCTTTTCATCTTGCTGATGGGAGTAGAGGATTTGGATCTTCTCATCAAGGTGATGGGAATAATCTATCCTCTAGACAACAAACTAGTCAACCTTAACCTCAATCCAGAAATCCAATAGAAGTACTGTAAACATTTGGTATTTTGAATGTCTATGACTCTTATATATTGGGACATAAGTTTAAATATCCTTAATTTCACTTTTAGGACAAACTTGGAATTTTTTTTGCTACTACATCATTTTAAATAATATTTTAGATAAACTCTTTACAATTTTTATTATTATAAAAGAAGTGAATGATTTGTAGTACTTCAAAAAAATATTTTAGATACTGATCCCCATACGAGTTTTTTATCCTTATATTAAAAGTGAATAATAATAAATTATTATCCTTAATAATATTTTGGATAATAACCCTTTTGTAGATTTTTTATCCTTGTATTAAAAGTGAATTATATATTTTCTTGTCAAAAATAGGTTTTTAATATTTTTAAAATATAGATCAAAATCCTTTGGAATTTTACAAATTGGTTGTAAAATCCATGCAATGCTTGTTATATTTTTAAACATGCAAAAATATGTTTTTGAAAATTTTTTCTTAATTTTAAGACATGCTCCAATATTTTTTTAGGATTTTTAGTCATATGTACGAAAACCTTTTTATTTTTTTTTTAAAATAATAGTTTTACTTTTTATTATTATTCTTTAAGGCTTTGTTCGACAAAAACTCATTTTTTCTTTTAATAAAACTGTCAAAATAGTCTTACGGATATGTTTTCCAAATACAACCTTAAGCCAAAAAATCCCTTATCAAAAAAGTTGAAAAACCAAAAAAAGCCTTACCCAAATGACCTTGAATTTAACCTGATCGGGTTGACCTGAAATCTTTAGTTCGACCATAAACCGAATAAAAAACATTGATTTGACCTGAAAAAAAACCAAGAACATGCCCAACAACATTAATCAAGATCCATACCAAATACGAACAAACCAAAGACATAGACATGTTGGAAATCACAATAATCAAGCATTAAACATCAACGATTATCAACTAGTAATCACTATTTGATCAAAATAGGTTTTAGTGTAAAAACAAAACCCTAAAATTAAAACTAAAAAATAGTTATTGATGTAAACTAACCTTAGATTATTGATAACCAAACTTCATGAAGTTGTTGTTACAAAAGATTTGGACCAATGCTAGTCAAAATCATGGAACCAAGACAACGTTCTTTCTAAGAACACAAAGAACAACAACCCATAATTGTCTAGAAAACACCCTCAGCTACTATCAAACTTAGAATATGCATTCCAAGCCCTAAAACAAAGCTTTTTTGGTTCACACAAAACACATTATAATTGTTACATATGATTGAACTAACATGAACAATAAATAACACTAAATCATCATAATCATGCCTAATATCCAAATTCCTAAAATTTCCAAATTAAAACAACAAACATATTCAACAATTTGGTATTTAAAACTAGCATTTTAACATTTAATAAGACTCATACAAACCTAGAAAACAAGAACATGTATCAAAACAAACATCAAAGGCCTACTACTACCTGTGAGAGATTCCAAAACTATTCCATTTTATAAAAAACAATCATCCAAACATTTTCTAAATATCCAACAAACATTAACAACCAACTCAAAGTAGGATTAAACAAATAAAAATAGTATTTTATGCATTAATAAAAAATTAAAACTAAAGACATTATAACACCAAAACAAGTTCATAGACATTATTAAACATGTAAAACAAACTAAATGTGTGCCTAATGGACATCACCTCCTAGGTTAGAGGAAGTTTATACCTTTAAAGCTCATTAATGACTGCTTCCCCTTTATGCTTTTCTTTTGCATAGTTTAGCTTTACCACACTCAAAGCTTAAGAAATTCTTGTGCTTGGCTCTTGAACCTTCACACTAGCTTTCTTATCAAGATTTTCTTGTCCCCTCCTCCTCTTTTTCCTTTTTGTTTGGATTTTCATGAGATATTTATAGGCTCTTGCTAGGTTTTTTTTTTTTTATTATTAAAGTTTGATCATGATTGCTCAATGCTTCATTACATTTTAATAGTTGGAAGCTTTGCTTTGTCCTTTATTGGTTTTGCAATGATTGTTTTGCACAATACACATATAATAGTGAGAATCATCATCTTCATAAAAAGTGTTCATTACACATACCCACAACATTATATTGGTATAATCATAAGTTTACATTACATCTCATTAACATATGCATAAACTAGCATTCCCAAACTAATATTGTATCGTTACGAGTTAATACAAAAGTGTCCATCGACAACCATACAACTAGCACATTCATTCATATCAAATACATAATACCTAAAACATACTATTACATTGCACCTTTTAAAATATATGAACCCGTGGAACGGGCTTTCCTACGCCCCTTGATTGTGTGATGTTCCGATTACAAAAACAACATAGATACAAGAATTATGAATAATCCAAACATGATAATAAACAACTAGAAGAACATTATTGTTACTTTTCGTTATCAACTTAAAATAAGTACATTCCTTTTTTTACTTCTCATATACATTGTACAATCCTTATTATTTCGTTAAATGTATTATTCTCACTCATACACCCCAGCCTCTCCATAGAAGTTGTGAGGTCGAAGTTTAAATATCAGTCGAGGTTAATTACTTCACTTTAACTCGGTCATCTAGCTTTGATGCTTTTACCCGTAGCTAATCACAACATCTAAACTCAGTCATCCGTCTCGGATGCCTTTAACAAAAACTAATCACAAAATCAAACCCGTCATCTCCTAAAGATACCATTAGCCGAAGCCAATCATCATAATCAACTTGGTCATCCATCTAAGATACCATTAGTCAAAGCTAATCGTAATATTCAACCCGGCTATCCTCCTAGGATGCCATTAATCGAGACTAATCATCAGTACAACCCAACCATCCATCTAGGATGCCATTAGCCAAAGCTAATTATCAACGCAACCCAGCCATCCATTTAGGATACCATTAGCCGAAGCTACTCATCAAACACAACCCGGCTATCCATTGCGGGTGCCATTAGCCACAACTAATCATCAATCCATCCCGACCATCCCTCTAGGATGCCATTAGCCGAAGCTAATCATCAATCGCAACCCAACAATTCCTCGAGGATGCCATTAGTCGAAGCTAATCATAATATTCATTCAACATTTTATAACAACTTAGCATTCAATATATCTCAATAATAGATCATTCATAATACTCGTACAGACATTTCGTATCAGTTTAGCATTCCTTATAAAAAATAGTAGATCCTTCATAATACTCATATGAACATTCCATAATAGATTAGCATTCATTATAACACCATGAAAGACTCATCGTAATACTCAAATGGTTCTAAAATATTTATGTATATCATTATCTTTTCCTCCTATTATACAATGTGATAGTCTTGGGTTTATCTCTTGATATGCCTTAGTTTTCTAATCGGAACAAACTAGCAATCTAATATGAAAATGAAGGAAAGTAGGTTTGGTTATATTGTTTTTCTTATGGTGATTAGGCTGAAAATTACATGATTTGTAATGGAAATAAATGATAAAACTACTTGATAAGTCAAAGACGCCATAAAAAAATTCCTATTAGGATAAAAATTACACACTCTTTGTGATTACGAGTGATAAGTCTAATTTGTTCTTTAGCCAAATCTCAAAATGAAATAACGTTGTTTATAAAATTAAACAAATAATAAATAGTACATGTTTTTAACTTATAGAACACACAAAAATTGAAACAACCATAACTTTTCATACAGAATTCCAGTGCATGCATGGTTGGACAAAGTAGAAAGATGACATTTATTCTTTCAAAGTAATAAAGTGGTGAAAATTCAGGCTCAAATTAGCTCACGGGCTAATAACAATCAAACTCTACAAAACTCCTAAATCATGATCCAAGCCTTATTCGAAAACAAACAAAGATATTTGAATGACTTTCATTTAATTTACAAGCCTGTAAGCTTATTGAAGCTTCATTCATGCTAATTCGACTTGTTAAGATACTTTGTAGTTGTTTCACCAAAACTCTTATTATTAGATCTTTTGAATATCTATACATTTTAGAATCAGTACCTTTCATGGTAGAATCATTATTCATGTCATCTTTATTACATAATATAATAAAAGGGCTCAGTGCCTCTGTTACTATTTACATAGACAAAACGCATTGTGGATTGGAGCAGTGTAATGACAGCCCAGCCCTTGACACAAAGAGTTGCAATGATAGCGAGGGAGGGATGAGATCGTCTTTTTGTTGGGGTGCATTTGGCATTGAAGGGATAGTTGGGGAGAAAATTGTCAGCACAAGTTTTGGTGGGATTGCAGGCCATGGGGAGCGGGCACCTGGCGCTGGCGCTGCCCACGCAAGGATAGCTGGCGCTTCGGTGGCTCGGCCTTTATGCGGGGCAGACCGAGAGCCACATGGCGCATGGGCAGCCCTGACCTTGCGCGGGGCAGACCCAAACGCCACCTAGCGCTTGGGCAACTCAAATACGCGGGGCAAACCCCAGTGCCACTTGGCGCTTGGGTCTTGGCAAAAAGGCCTGATTAACTATGGCAGCTCCAATGCCACATGGCGCTTAGGCGGCTCTAATGCAAGGGGCAGACCCAAGCGCCACCTCGCGCATGAGTCTTGGCAAAAGACCAATTAGTTATGATAGTCTAACCGCCACGTGGTGCAAGGGCAGACCAAGCGCCACGTGACGCTTTCCATTGTTATTATAATATTATTACTTATAATAAAAATAGTATTATTTATACGACAATTGATAATATTTTTAGTATTCATACTATTAATTATAAATAAAATAATAATACTTATAGCACAAATAATACTATTTTTTATATGAATATTTTAAATTTTAACAGCAATAATAATATTTTTTAATGCAAATACTATTCATTAAACAAATAAAACTATTTTTGATATTAATACTTTAATTATAATAAAAATTAAAATATTTATAACAAAAATAATATTATTTTTGATAGTAATACTTTTAATGATAATAAAAATTAAAATATTTAAAATCTTTCATCAAGACTCAATAGAATTGGGTCACGCCATATCCATTGAGCTGAGTATATGATGCCGGACCCAAGACAATCGGGTCCTACCTCAGACCCAAGATAATCAGGCCCTTTGCTGTGACCCATGCACCATGTGGCACTTGGGCACACCCGAGCGCCACCTGGCACTTGGGTCTTCACAAAAGGCTTGATTACCTATGACAACCCCAAGTTGGGTCCGGACCTGTTCGCGCCTAACCCCAAGTTGGGTCCTTGAAATTATTATTCAAAGTGTTCATATCAAAAATATTATTATTTGTGTTATAAATATTATTACTTTTATTATAACTCGAAGTATTGATATAAAAAATATTAGTATTTGTTTTGTAATCATCATTGAAATTCTTACTATAATTATTTATATTATAATTAATAGTGTGAATATTAAAATTATTATTATTTTTATTATAATTGATATTATTAATAAAATAATTAATAATTTTTTTTAAAATTTAATATTAAAAAAATATTATTTGTGTTATAATTATTTTTATTATGATTAAAAGTATTAATATCAAAAATAGTATTATTATTATTAAAAATATTAATATTAAAAATAGTATCAAATTGGATTTAGATGCGTTCATGATTATCTTGAAATTAGATGTGAAGGCCAAAGCATGTTGGCTTGGACGGTGTCCACACTGTCCCCGTATTGGGTTTAGATCCCTTGTTCACTTGAAAAAGATGTTAATGTAGCAATAAATTATCATGAAAAAGAGCCCATTTAACTTAATTATATTATATTGTAATGTTTGTTAAAACAATTTGCCACTCCAAAGTACACATCTAAAAAATGGCCCCATTTTGACTTTCAAATTATTGCCATAAGGGCTTAATCCCCACACCCCTCTTCATGTAATCAAAATAGCAAGTGGAAAATCTTGATGGATAGGTCAATTGGTATTTGTTTTTTTAATAATTACAAGTGTAAATCCTATCAACACCAATAAAAACTTGCATAGTTATTAATATTTAATTTTAGAATTTATAGAATTAGTTAAAGTATGCACAAACTAATTCAAATACACATGTTAATAAAAAAATAAAAATAACATGTTGTTTTTTTTTGAGATTTTTTATTTCAAAAATATTTTTGAATTTTTTTATTTAAATTAATTATTTTCTTAGTGTTTTAGATATTTTAATATAAATATTATTTTAATATATTTTTAAATTAAAAATATTTTAAAAATAACCCAACGATATATACAGAGCAGTTTAAATTTATGTGTAAGACCAGTTTAACAGACCAGAGCATAACGGAACAGAGTCCTAGTTCCATGGCCAACAGAATCCTGCCCTTCATCACTCTTGTCTTCTTCTCTACTTTGTTCTCCATGGTAAACGAATTATCTCTTCTCCTTTTTCTTTATTCTTTTTTTAAAAATAACTTTTCATTTCACTTCTGTTTGGATACTGAGAAAACGAAGGGAATAAAAATGGAAATGAAAGATCAAATCTTCATAATTGCAGTTATATTTCAATTTCTTTATTGAATGTTGATTGTTCTTAGCAATTTATGACATGGGTATTTATTTATTTATGGTTTATAAGGTAATAGGAGATGATGGGGTTGCGATCTCAAAGCAGTACCCATTAGTAGTGAGCACCTGGCCTTTCAAAGAAGCTGTTAGAGCTGCTTGGAGGGCTGTTGATGGTGGCCATTCTGCTGTTGATGCTGTTGTAGAGGGTTGTTCTGCTTGTGAGGAACTCAGGTGTGATGGTACAGGTAAAATATTTTATTTAAATGTTAATTAATTATTATTCTTTCCATGAAATGACTTAATAGAATACTTAATCTTTCATAAAATAGACCCATTTGCTTAAATAAATTCCTTAATTTTTGATTTTTATGGCATAACATCATTTACTTGAAGTTTCATGTTTAGTGTTTTAACATATCATCTCAAATTGCGAATTTTATGATGTGTTCTATCAAGTTCATATCTAGTCGTAGTCGATGTGTGTTTTAATTATTGTAGCTTTTAGCTAAGGTTTGTTAACTGATTGTCTCTAGTAATTTGAATCTGGAATGAACAGTGGGACCTGGGGGCAGTCCAGATGAGAATGGAGAAACTACTATTGATGCCTTGATCATGAATGGGGTAAACACTATTCTCCTTTTCCTTTCATTAATATTCTTGTTCTCTTTACTGCTGCATGCTGGTTTGCTTACATTATAAATGAAGATCCTTTTATGCATAGGTGACAATGGAGGTTGGAGCTGTTGCTGCCATGAGGTTTGTGAAAGATGGAATTAGAGCTGCAAAATTAGTGATGCAGCATACAAAGCACACTTTGCTTGTCGGGGAGAAGGCCTCAGCCTTTGCCATTTCTATGGGTCTCCCAGGACCGAGTAACCTTAGTTCTTCCGATTCCATCAGGAAGTGGAGTAAATGGAAAGAGAATAACTGCCAGCCTAATTTTTGGAAAGATGTTGTTCCTTTAGATAGTTGTGGCCCTTATCATGCAAAGGCTAGCATGGATGTTAAAGAGGGGGGGTGTTCCACACGCAACCTGATGGGAGTTGCTGAACCAAGATCATCTCTTGTTGGTCCTCACAATCATGACACCATATCAATGGCTGTTATTGATAAAGTGAGTTGATGAAACTGCAGATACGAATTCCACTAGCATGCGCGCACATGCATACAGTCTTCCTGCATATATATTTACAGAAGGAATTCTTTTGCTTTTCATGTAGATGGGACATGTAGCTGTTGGAACATCAACTAATGGAGCCACTTATAAGATCCCTGGAAGGTAAGGTGAATATGAAGTCGATGTGGATGAATCCATTGCCAATGCGATATACTGTAAACATTGTGGAAATGAACTATGATTAAAACGTGTCAGATTCTGCTTCCAATGAAATTTGGCAGCAGCATCTTGTCTCCCACCCTTGAGTCTTTAAGCTTTGAGATATCTCTTCAAATGTAAAAAGCTTTTCCTTTAAATATTGTAATTGACAAGAAGTTTTGAGCACTGTACCCCTCAAACCCCCCCGGTGTAAGGTATTTTGGTTCAGGTTAAGCATTCATCTCGTTGATTTAATGTATTCTTTCTTTGACTGCAGGGTAGGTGATGGACCCATTGCGGGATCTTCAGCATATGCTGATACTGATGTTGGTGCTTGTGGTGCAACTGGGGATGGCGACATCATGATGCGCTTCCTTCCATGGTATTGTAATGAATATCAGTCTTTTTACTTTTTGAATGATGAAGTTATTCTTGGTAAACCATCACTAAAGGTATTTTCACACCATTTAACGACCCATACTTTTAGAGTTCCATTACATAGGCTGAACTCGGGATAATGCTGTCAATCTCGATGCTTTAAGACAAATACGCTCAGCTGACAGGAAATTTTGCTTGGTTTGGCTCTATCAGGAATAATAAACTAGTTTGGGTTATCTATGAGTTGATTCTTAATTTTGAGACCTTTGCAGCAAATATGAGACTCGTCTTTCTTATACTGTTTCATCCTACCTCTAGTATTTAGCCTTGTCTCATTTATTTGATGCTTTGGTTTTACTTAAAGCTAAGCTATCCTTGTCTCTTTCAGTTATCAAGTTGTTGAAAGTATGAGATTAGGTATGGAACCTAGGCTTGCTGCAAAGGATGCAATATCAAGAATTGCAAGAAAATTTCCAGATTTTGTGGGAGCTGTTGTTGCTGTCAATAAAAATGGTGTGCATGCTGGTGCTTGTCATGGATGGACATTTGAGTACTCCGTCAGAAGTCCAGTAACTGTTGATGTGGAGGTTTTTACTGTACTTCCGTGAAGTAGCAACTTCCTCACTTAGCAAGATGACCCGTTTTAACCTTTAAAATGACATTTTTTACATTTCACCTTGTGTAATTGTAAGCTCCAATTGCTTGGAGGTCCCACTGGAATGAGAGCGTTCTTCAGATAGACAAAGATTGTTGCTGTTTTTTAATTGATAGGCATTGTGATTCTAGTTAGGAGAGTTAAAGTAAAATACGTATAAAATGCCTTAACATGTGATATTAGCACGACTAAAACACTTCGATGAGTTTGGAGGCTTGTAAAATTGAATGAAAATAGTTCAGATTAGTTTGTTTGTTTTCAAATAAAGCTTCAGACATAATTTGAGAGTTTTGAAGAGTTTAGATTTGCTGTTAACCTGTGAGCCAATTTGAGCTTGAATTTTCATTACTTTATTGCATTGTAAAGCATTGTAAAATAAGCTCATTCTATGTAGTTTTTAAGTTCAGAATGTTATCTTTTTAATTTGTCCAACCATACAAGCATTGAAGTTTTGTACGAAAAGTTATGGTTTTTAATTTTTATATGTTTGTGTATGTATTCTACAAGTAAAATCATGCTATTTATTATTTGTTTAGTTTCTAAACAAAATTATTTATTTGGATCTCAATTATGTCATTTTGATAATTCCTAGACTTGGAAGGTTGTTTCAAGTATTTAATGGTGTTCCAGACCAAATATTAGATACTTTTGAAAGAATATAAATCTTTTCAACTTTTTTAGAGAGTTTTCTTCCCTGTTCTTATATTTTAAGAATTAGTTGACAAACAAATCAGACTTGTCACTTTTAATTACAAAGAGTGTGATGTTTTTATCTTGATAGGAACTTTTATGTGACGTCTTTGACTTATCAAAGTGTTTCATTGAAATTTTATCTCTCATTTCCATTACAAATCCTGTATTTTTTTAGTCTAAACATCATTAAAAAAAAATCAAATAACCAAACCTATTTTTCTTTATCTTTATATTACATTGTTAGTTAGTTTGGGTTTGGAAGTTAAGACACATCATTAATACACACAAGTAGTGTCATAATCTATTTTTGGGTTATTCTTCAAATTTACATTTTTTCTTTCCAAAATAAAAATAAAATAATAATAGTAAGAAGACTGATATTTTGATAAAAGCAAGAAAAAAATCAAGCTGCAAGTTTGGATGGAATCAGAAGTCTAATTATACTTTATTTTACCAAAAACTGAAGAGACAATGCATATTCAAAGTCAAATTAAATCATTATTGGACAAATCTGCATAAAATTATATCCAAGAATATAATTAGATTTTTAACAGGCCAATTTGATTTAATCAAGAGTCAAATTAAAGTTTAATTATGTTTAAGAATTAATTTGGATTCAATTGAAGGATTTAATTAGGTGCAAGGACTTAATTATACTTTAAATAGGTCAAATTAATTTTATTAAGAGCTTAATTGGTGAAACATTAGGTTTGAAAGCCTAATTTGGGCTTAATTGAGAAAAATAAAATTTTAGGAGATCAAATTTAATTTTTACAAAATCAGTTGGTTCAATCAGGGGTAGAATTGCAAGAAAATCAAAGTTTTAGGGTCAATTAAGAGCTAATTTGAAGAAATTCTCAGCCAATAAGCATTTTACAAAAGATGTCAAACTATAAGGACCCAAATGATTGAAATCAAGGGTGAAATAGAATATAATTGAAAGTTTAATAGTCAATTAAGGGTCAATTTGTATAAATCCAAGACCAAAGATCAAAATGAAAAAGTCGCTGAAATTTGGGGTTGACATTGAAGTTCGGCAAGGGCAAAATTGCATAAAATTAGAAGTTTATGGTCAAACAAGGATGCAAATGAAAGAAATTAAAAGACGGAGGACCAAATTAAACTTTGACCAAACCCCTAAATTAAAACCCAAAACCCAAAATGGCACCGTTTTGAAAACAGTAAAAAAGAAAAGACAAACGATCATTGTCTTCTTTCCATTTCGCCTGAAAAAACATGGTCATTTAATGTTTTATCTCCCCATCAAATTTGACAAAAAATGCATGAAACTAATGGCCTGACATCCGACTACACCCTAGTATGGTTTTTTCTGGCTGATTGACACTATAGTAACCTCGGCACCGCCCTAAAATGGTCAACCCAACCAGCCCTTCTGCAGCAACCTTTTCAAGCCATGATGACAACTTTGAGCCAACGATTCGGATCCGTCCTAGCTAAATCAAGGGCCAAGATTTGTCCTCAAAAGAGACAAAGTGTCCTTCTTCCACCCTCTATAAATAGAGGTAGATTCCATGTTCTGAAGGAGGAGATATCGGAAGCCAAAGTAAAAAAAACCATCTTTCTGCCTAATTTTTCTTTTTCCCCCTCTCGACCACCACTTTGGCCACTTCATCCACCGCGTCTCAATCATTGTTGCCACCACCAACATGTGTCAGTCTTCCCCCCTAATACACCAGGAATGTCCCCAAAGTTTTCTCTCTTTTTTTCTCCTCCAAAACTGCCTGACCATTGCATTCTATATGCAGTGGCCATAATAATTAACCCCATGGTCACTAGGCTGGGCTAGTGACCATGCGGGCCTAGGCTAGATCCAGTCCACTTAAAAAAAAGAGAGTCAGGTTCGTTAGGTCGTTGTCGGCCTAACCTGACCGGACTGGGTCCGGTCTAGCTCAATATATTTAATAATAATATATTAATAAATAATATTAAAATATAAAAAAACAAAAAAATACCAAAAAATTTCACAAGTCCTTTAAAAAAATTTGCGATTTTATCACATGTTTTCCCACCAATTTTGCATAATATCAGGTTGTATATTTACACTGTAAGATATATATCCGGTATTAAAATATTTTGTTTTCTCCAAAACGTTTCTAATTTTTTTTTGAAAATTAAAAAAAATCTCAAAATCTTTTAAAATTAATTTCCTTTTTGAAAAAGCAAAAACAAAATGTTTTATTTTCATGCATATAGCCGAATCCTAAAATTTTTCCAAACGTATTTTCATAAAAAAAACAAAAAGTTGCATCTTTCTCATGTTTTAAAAATGAAAAAAAAATGGATATCATGACCAATTTATAGTTATCCATTAGGATTTGGTCAAAATATCAAAAACCCTTCAGCAATCATTTTTGTTCACTTTATATTTAAAGTATTAGGGTTTAGATGTAAACTTTAATACTTGAGAGTGTAAAACTATACAGTAGAGTATGCCCTTAGATATTTAAGATAAAAAATACAAAGTGCAAAATAAATATGATGCTAAAATTTAGACTTTGGAATGGTTAGGATTTAGCTCGATAAGATAGAGATTTCCTCACAAAAGAAGATATGTCTTGAACCTTAGACAAGAACAAGACTTAGAATAATAGTCAAACAACAATGCAGCATACCTTAGGTAGGATGCACTAGGGGTGATGCGTCTTTCTCTTGCACAACTAGTCTCTTACTCGAACTCTAGCAGACCATAGGTTTACTAGTAACCATAATATTAGGTGGCAACTCTTGAACCTTAATTCTAATTTTATGATTAAACTCAAAACCCTTTCTTTTCTCAATACCTCCCAAGAGGGAAGCCCGCCATTCTACGTCACCCTGTGACAAGTAGTATCCATTTTATGACTTCTTCTACCGTTCTATGATCTAGGAACTGTCAAGTTTTTCATAGGGTAATTAGCTAGCAAGCCAATAGCTGAGTTAGATGTACGTGCAAATATTTGACGTAAAGGTATTTGATTGAGGAAACGTTTTGGCATGCATGCCTAATGTTTAACGTAAGTTAAGAATGGCATAATTTTTTTTATATAAAAATGTTAAAATTAATTTGATGTATGAGGACTTTTAGATGAAGTTATTTGTTTTCTTAGTTATTTTCATTTCTATTTAATTTAGGAAATTATTTTTTATGGTGTTTTTATTCTTCCTATTTAGCTTAGAAAATTTTTTTTCTTACAATGTACGCCAATTATTGTTATAAATAGGGTTGTTTAGTTTATATTTGAGGAGACCATTTGAAGAGAAAATATTTAATAATAAAATTCAAATTAGAGTTCTTGTGGTGACCTTATTCAAAAAAATTATGGGTTACATGTGCTTTCTATTTTTCTTGAGTTATTTTTGTTCGTGTTAGTTGGTATCAGAGTTTAACGATTCCTAGTGGTTAGTTGTTATGTGCCTCTGAATAATCTTTGCTAGAAAAGGTGGTTGAAGAGTAAAAATTTACTCATATAGGAGGAAATGAGGAGGTTCTCCCTCAAGAAAACGACATCCAGGAACTGGTGATAGAAAATACGCAAAGATAAATTACAGAATTAACATGTCGATTGGAAGTGATAAAGTTGTTGCGGTGATTTTAAAAATTACCCAAAAATTGACGGAGATGAAGAAAAAACTGGAGGATTGTGAAAAGAGTAATCACAAATCAATAACCAATTTGAAAAATATGTTTCAAAGGCATAAGTAGAGGAGTTAATTTCTTGATCGAGATGAGTATCTTGGAGATTTATGATATTTATTTTGATGATGATTATATTGATAATGATAACAGATATAATGAAAATAATGATGATGATGTCATCAATAGTGTCCTCATTAATAAGTTAAAGATTGAGTGTAAATAGAACATGTACGGTACAATTATTAGATTAGGCTATGTTGATCACAAGTTTACAATTATCACTAAGATAGATTTGTTTAAAGGTTATACGGATTAAACACATGTTGATAAATCATGTTTGCGGTTTACAATTCATTACTTTAGAAGCTAGTGGAAGAGAAATCATTTGTCAATTGATGTTTTTTACGCAAATTCTAAAGTGAAGAGAGAAAAAAAGTTAGAGGGTCTTGATTGGACATCCAAGAGATCGAATATTCAGTAATAAAATTCAAATTTGGGTTTTTATGGTGACCATATTTGGTAGAATTATGTGTTGCTTGTGCTTGTTATATTTCTTGTGTTATTTATATATGTGTTATAGTTAAAAGAATAGAAAAAAAATTCAAGAGCTTATTTTCCTTTTATTGTGGATTTATTTTGGACAACACATTATATCTATTTTCTGTAGATAAGATATTTGATTAGAAAGAAATACTTGTAATAATTTATGTTAAAGGGTTTAAATACACTTATAATTATTGTTGTAATTGAAATTGTGAAGGTTTTTTTTTTTTAATCAAATGTAAGAAATTTATAGATTAAATGAAACAGAGCTGGAGAACCAGCAAGTCAAATATATATACAAATATAAACATGAAAAGGGAATAGGCTCCCTAAAACACAAACTGAGATGAGCTCCCACAGAGACCGAGAGTAGCCAACAACATCCAAGAAACAAGAAAAAAAAACATGCAGCAACTACCCATCTAGAATACAGCTGAAACTAGGAATCCTAATAAAGAGAACAACAACTGATAAGTAGGGAGGCAATGCACCAGCACAATCAGCAACCAGTAACATGAAAGCAAGCTAGTTCATTGTTATCATAGTACAAGGCCACTAGATCAACAATGCTAGGAACTAACCTAGTTCATTGATAAACTTTTTGATCCAAACAACCTTTTTGTTTCCTTAAACGTGCAGGTGTACTCTTATTTAGTTATAAAATTAGTTGTGCTCTCTTATTTGGAACTCTTATAACTCAGAGCACTACCATTTAGACTAAAACATATATTGACTGGTATTTACTATTTTTCCAACATTTCATTGAGAACAAATCTTAATTCAAATAATTTTGAACTTCTAGTTTATCTTTATCATTGATGGATCCTATAGCCAAGTATAGGATATAATTTTCATCATATATCTCTTAATCTGTGTCTTAGAACATATGTCCTTAGAGGGAGGTGTTCCATGAAAAATAGATAAGAATCAAATCTTAGATTCTTCTATACTAAACTATTTTATCATCCAGTCTATATGCATGAATTGGAACAATTTAAGCAACCTTCTAGATCTATGTTTATAGATCTCTATATCCAATATATGTTGTTTCTATCAATTTCTTTATGGAGAAATTCTTGAACAATTAAAACTTTACTGATTAAAGAAAAGATAAGTCATTTCTAAATATATCATCTATATATAATATTAGAAAAAATACATCATTCCCACTAACCTTTTGCAAACACAAGGTTTATCCATATTTTTTATGAAATCAAATCAGTTAATTATACCATCAAAATCGGATATTCCTACTCCTTAAAGCTTGCATAGTATATTTGTACATTGCCTTTCATGTTAGTCTTTCTCTTAAAGACTCACTTAGATCCATTAGGTTTTATCCCTTCAGGTCGATCAACGAAGTTTCAAATTTGGTTAATACATGAAGTCTATAGCTTTAAGTCATTTCTTGGAATAAATATAATATATTACTTCCAAGTAATTCGTAGGCTTATTAATTATGAGCAATATGTCATTCACAATTTTCATGAGTGGTCCTTATATCATTGATGCATGACATGTCCTACCAAATTTATAGAGATTTTATGTTTCTTAAGGTTCAAGCTAAACATTTAATGTTTTAGCGTTAAGAATATATTTTATTTGGATGTAGTGTTCTAAGAAGTGTAAAGAATCTCATTCTCTTTTAGATAATTCTTAAAATATTTGGTCAAATATTAACCACATCGATTCAATTAAAGTTTCTTAATACTTATTTCAATCTATATTTCAATTTTATTACAATTTATATTGAACATGGACATTTTAAATTCAGGTATATACAAACCATTAGTACAATTACCAGATCTATAAAAACATTATTATTATAAAAGAACAACATTTGTCCTCAATAATAAATTTAAATCAATGTAATACTAAATAAAATGAAAATGATGTCTTCAAATACTGGAACAAAATGACAATTATAAAGTTTTAGTATCAACCTATTAGGCAAAACAAAATAACTAGTTCTTACAACTAATGTAGCAACCCTTGCTTCATTACTGAGTCGTATGTCCATTTTTTTTTCAACTAATCTTTTACTTTTTTTTTAGTTTTCGCATGCTATTGCAATGTGAAAACCACATTCGGTATCCAATACCCGAGAACTACAATGCAAAATAGTAAGATAGTTTAAAATTATAAACATACTTGAAGTAGAAGCTTCGTTAAGCTTTTTAACCTTCACGGTTGCAAGGTATTCGTTGCAATTTCTCCTCTAATGTCCTTCCTTTCCATTATGAAGATAAGTGCCCTTGTCTTTCTTGATGCCCCTTGTAGGTTTGTTTGCTTTAGAGACAACACCTTTTTTTTCTTATCCTTCTTTTTAGACATTATAGAAGACTAAACTAGAAGAACTGGACCTTTTTTTTTTTTTTTTCCCTTAAGGGCCTCTTTTGTAGTCTTAAATATATTAAGCAATTCTGACAATGTACTATCCAACTTGTTCATGTGATAGTTCTTAATAAATTGCGAAAAACTTTGGGGGTAATGACTGCAAGACCAAGTCAATACTTAACTCATAGTTTATGACAAAAGCCAATTGACCTAATTTCTTAATATAGCCAATTATTTTCAAAACATGAGTGCTCATTGAAGAACCCTCTATCATTTTGCAGTGAAATAATTTCTTAGAGGTCTCATACCTTTTTGTCTTATTGGCCTTATTAAATCAAATTCTAAGTACTTCAACAAGCAAGTATAAGCAAATGTTTTTAATAAAAGGTGATTTTGGTTCACCTATTATTCTTCAATTCTTTGAAAACTAGAAAACACCAAAAATATTGTTTTTCAAATTCTCCAATATTTCAATAAGAGCCGTGTTTGGTTCACCTATTTTTTTTTTTATGTTCATTTCTTCTAATATTTTTAAGGTAAACAAATCCTTATTAATTGTTTTAAAAAATTTGTATAGAAACTAAAAAACTATTCACACCTCAAAGATGAAAAATTCTTTTTACATTATTTTTTGTATCTTTTAGAAATTTGTTTATGGTTAATAGGAACATTTAAAGATCAAATTAAAAGTTGAGACCACTTATTTTTAGGATTAAGATTTTCTTGAAAATTCTTCTTCAACAAAAATACTTTAACATGAAATATTAATTTGATTAAAATAAATTATGGGTGAATGAGAAATTGATCTCTAAAAACCCTTAATTGACATGTTTTATAAATCCAAAAACATTCAATCTCACTTTAAGAGATTACATGATTCTCTTCTAACTTATATGATGGAAAGTTGAAGTATTAAGATTGAGCTCGTAGGGCACCAAAGTTTATAAGGAGAAGAAGGCCTATGCTAAGTAGGTTTTAGGCTTAAGCCGCACACATTAGGCAGAAGCTCAAGTAGAGGCCCTAAGCTTCGAGTCTCGGGTCCAAGTCTTTTATTTGGGTTTGCTATAAAATAATTTTTAGGCTCTTAAAGATTTTTTTTCCAATCCATGAATAAGTTTTAAGCCCTTAAAGATTATTTATTGTTCAACACATGAATAAACAATCTAAAAAGTCTTTTTCTTTAACCTAAACATTTTTTTTTTATTAAAATGAAAACGGTTGGATTTCAAAGCCTAAAAATTGTCAAGTTAATATTATTTTATGATGGGTAATTAAAGAACAGAGGTTGAAGAAAGATTTTTTTACACATATTATTCAACTCTTCTTCACCTTAGTTTTCCATAATAATTTCCTTTCTTTTTCATAATACTATTCTTTGTTTTTTCTTCTACTCTAAAGCATATATGGATTCTGTTATATTGTAGAGAGATTTAAAGTTATATTTTCTAGGGTTCATAGACCATGTTTTATAGTACAACTAATCAAGGTGGTGTTATTAAAATTTTAGGAAACTAATTGTAATCATTTCTTTTGCACTAAGAGATGAATAATAAAATCTTAATGACAAATGATAGATCATTGATAACAACATATATTCATCTAAATCAAATTTCAAGTGTTTCCACAAGCATGTGTTCTTAACAATTAGTTTAAATTTTATTTATGTAATTTTATTCAAGCATTTTTGTTATGTTTTAAGGTTTTAATTTGATCCTATAATTTTAGAATTTACATGCAATTCTCTTATAGTTAAACTAAACAAAGAACTAATTTGAATTTACATTATATTCTTTTATCCAAATCATTGGTTTTTCAACAATATTCTTTTTATTAATAAATTTCTTTTTTTTTATTTAACAATGAAAATATATATTTTTTTAAATGATCTTAAAAATATATCAAGTGTAAACATGAAATTTTAATAATTATATAATTTGTCATTGTAGTAGAAAATTAACAAATTAACGAAAGCAACAATGACAAAGCTTGATTCAACAAATATTAAAAGTGTTATTAATTAGGATACATATTGAATACTAATGATATGTCTTGGTAGTGGAAGCTCTAAGAAAGGTAATACATGGAATTTGGCAACTTGAACGTTTTTCTTGCAGCAGGGAGTCCCTCCACACTACTCCACTGATCTCCTGTGATTCCCTAGATGCGATACCCTTCTTTTATCAATCTTTGCCTTGCCTCGGATTTGTATTGTTGTACTTTCATGAGATCATCCTCGAGGCTCCTGTAATTATTATAAAGTGAAACCAAGAAGAAGAAAATGGTGAGAGAGAGAGAGAGCATGTACCTTAATATAAAACTACACCATCCATGATATCCGACATTGATAAGATTATCGACAGTGGCTGATCTAAGGGTTTCACTTCTGGAGGAAATAAGAAAGATTTTGACCCTTTTGTCTTTGATCTCATTGAAGAGCTTGAGTGTATGGTCCAGAGCTAGTGCCTTGCCTTGTTTCATCCATGCTTCCAATAAGGTTGCATTGAGCTTCTCTCTCCTGGTTTTATTCCCATTTCACAATCCAAATTCCATTACTTAATTAATTATTGATTGATCATAGCCATAATGCGATTGTACATTTCAGTTTTGTTTGAGAAACTAAACATCAGCCCCATTTGGAAAAGGATGATGTGTGTGATACCCAGAAATGGGAGGAAGAACCAAGATCACATCAGATCTATATATTCTGAGGAGCCTTACCAAAATTTGAAAATGATGACTACGACAAGTGAAAATGTGCTACCAAATTAACAAACAAAGGAATATATGATCGAGTGTAAACTTAAACAACTTACCCAAAACCATGTTTTTTGAAGTAGGGTATGGTGGACAAAAAAGTGTCATCAACATAAAAAAATCCAAGCATCTTTACCATCACCTTCCAAACTACAGCAGCTGCTTAGGTAAAGCCTGACTTCCTCAATCGCTCTCTCGGAGTCTGCTGTATACTAAGACGATGTCATGTAATGTTTGATGAAATCTACACATTCTTGTGGCACTACCTCAAACCCCTTAATGTTGTTTTGCTCAACATTGATCCTCCAACTCTCACAATAACTCTTCAAGCCAGAGGCAGCCCTGTTTGTCACTTTTTTGTTCAAAATATTCCAATCTGCACCTGCTAAGCCAATGTAGAGGCTTGTCAGAGCTAGCATGAACACCAAATTTCTTGCCATTTCTTACACAGAGAAGATGTGGGGGGGTGATTGAATTTGGACTCTGGGAAGCTGATAAGAGGGGGTCGTAAAGGGTCACGTGGGCTATGGGGTATGTGTGACCTGTTGTAGCTTTGAAAATCATATGGATAAGTGAATTGGTAGGTTAATTAATATAAGAACATATGACAGAAAACAAAAATATAAAAACTTTCTAGATGTTTGGTTTAAAATCATTAAAAATTTGGATGTATTGGTTTTATTAGAGATTTTATGGTAAAGAAATGGTTATGGCTAGAAAAAGTATTAGTACTCTTAGTACACCCATGATTTTGAATGTGATTTAAAGATTTTAATGAGTTCCTAATTGATAGTTTGTCTATAACTTAGGATGAAGATTTATTCGTGTGAATAAACCGGGCATTTAGAATTTTATTATGGGCTTATGTGCCAAAACAAATTCTTATGGAATAGATCTATGTAGGTGCCCTGACAGAGTTCACCTATCCTAGAAGATGAATGAGTTTTTCACAATTCGTATGTTGTGGTGAAAAATACTTCCAATTAAAATTAATAAATATTTAGAATAACTTTGATAATTTTTTGGTTAATTCTTGATATTTGAATATCAACCGCACTTGTAAGTCCAATATTTATACCAGAATATTAACAATTAATTCTTATGAATTAAAATTTTAGTGATTATTATAATATTGGCTAAATTCTCATGCATTCAATAAATTGATTATTAAATCCAAAATGCATACTTAAAAAAAATAAAACATACCACGTATTTTATTTTTTAAACAAGATATTATTTTTAAAAATTTTTTGAGAGACTTGGCCGTATGCAACATGTAAAAAAGATATTTTTTAATATTTTTATTTTATTTTTGTAAGACCACATTTGGCAAAAAAATTCTTGAAATGAAAACTACCTAAAACAAGCCTAAAATGTGTTTATCAAACACCCTCTTAAATCAAATAAACCTTAAAAGAGATGACAACAAACCAAACAAGGCCTGAGGACTGATGGGTTTACCTGACCGGGTTGACTCAACTGGATTGACTCAACTAGCTTGACCCGATTAATGGTTTAGTAAAAAACCATTTATTGATAGTTAAAGAGGAAGATTAGAATGATCTGAGTGAGGAAAAATGGAAAGCAAAACTGCATGGAATCCTACAATGAGAAGTTGAGTGGAAAGCTCAGTGGATGAGAACAACAAATTATCTGATAAGTTATGGAGAAAGACAATGGATGTCTTTGATTGGGATAACCAAATATGTTTGTTACACGTTCTCTTTGGTTGCAAGACAACTTGGGGGCATATAACATGTGCCAAGGACGATCAAAATATCATAATTCTCTAAGTTATTCAAAGATCAATCTACTTTGGAATTTGTAGAAAGCATCAAACAAGACTGGAAGCTTCTGGTATTGATTAAGAAGAAATCAAATGGTTTGAGAGATCCAGTTACTAGTGAAAAATACTAAAGGTGGAGAAATCTATCATTGCTGATTGTCCCAATGAATCTCCGATTTGAAGCCGAAACTTCGCAAGCCACTAAACTAAACAAGAGAAAAAAGATTAACAACAAAGAAGAGCTAAGAGAACAATTGGAAAAGCTCCAGGTAGAATTGGGCACTAGTAAAGTCCTCAGGATCTCCCTCGAGGAACAACTCTTCGCTGAAGAGAAATTAAGGAAGTTTGTGGAGCAACAGTTAATGGAAAAAGACAAAAGTCATGTCTTTAGAGAAATAGCTGAAAGAGAGAAAAAGTGGCTAGAAACCAAGCTGAGAAAGAGCAAGGAGAATTGGGAGCAAGTTGGATGCAAACCAATTTCAAATGATTGCCAAAAAAGAACTAATATGTCTTCAGGGATCTAAGCTAAATTGGAAAGCCAGATTGAACAATATGATCAGCTATATATGGAACATGTGATTCTCGAGAGTAAGCTAGCTGAAGCAAAAGCCAGAGGAAAAGTTTTCAGGAATTTCAAGACTAATGAGATCAACCTGCTAAAGAGAGAGCTCAATAATGAAAAAATTAGGGCAAAACATTTAGAATAGAAGAACGGGTAAAGGATCTAAGCTAAATTGGAAAGCCTGATTGAATAATATGATTAGTTATACAAGGAACATGTGATGCTTAAGAGTAAGCTGGCTGAAGCAAAAGCCAAAGGAAAAGTTGTCAAGAATTTCAAGATTGATGAGATCAACCTGCTAAAGAGAGAGCTCAACAATGAAAAAATTAGGGCAAAACATTTGGAAGAGAAGAACGGGCTGCTGGAGCACCATAATCAGATGATTGATACTAATAATAATCAACTGAATAGGAGCAGCATGTTGCTCTCAGAAAAGATGAGTAACATGGATGAACAAATTGATCGAGCTTCTATCTACACCTGAAGAATTTGCCTCAATGCTCGACAAGTTGGGAAAGATCTTCACTGATATTAACAAAGTATAGCTAAAATTGATACTTTTCTTAGAGATGTACGAAAGGGTTTTGCCTTTCCCCCTATAAACAACGATGAATAAATTAGTTTTCAAATGTAAAAGCTTTCATTGAACATTAATGAAAAAGGCTCAGACCCAATCTTCTAAGCATCATCTTGTTTTGATGAGTCTAAATTTATTAAGTATTGCATCATATCAAACTTGCCTCAACAACTATGAAATGATCGAAAACCTTACCCAAATGATGTCCATATATCAGCCTAGAGATTTGGCTAACTCATATCCAACATGTATCATCATCCATAATTATACATTCATATGCACTTGTTCTTATGAATTTTTGAATGTGCATAATAGATATTCAAAATAAGGTATCCCTGCTAAAGTTTACAATACTAGGCTTCGCAAAAGGATGGAAAACAAAGAAATGGCTCACTTTGAGGCCCATTACCAAAAAGAGTTGGTGATGTTAAGAATAATATGTCTTGGGTGACTAGCTTACTCGAGCAACTCCTAAGAGCACAGTCTGAGGAAGGGACATCCAATCAACAACCAATTTTGCTACCACCGCCACATCTCTGATTATCATTGACCCACAAAACTTGAAAGGAAATCCCACTACTAGACCACAAGGAACAACAAGCATTCTAATGACTCGTCTAATTATGCCTGCTCAAGTGTCGACCATAATAGATCTAATTATAGGGGAACCCCACGAGGTTAAATCCTTTAGTCATCCTAAACAAGATAAGTAGGCTACTTGAGAGGAAAGGTTGAGAGTTGTTGAGGGATATGATGTCCATGACCCAGTTAGAGCAGCTGAGATATGCCTAGTACCCAAGGAATTTAAAGTTTTATAATTTGTGAAGTAGTAGGGATTGGAATGCCTTAATACACACTTGAGGTCATGTTGCAACAAAATGGTGGAGGTCATACATAATGACAAATTGCTCATCCATTTCTTTCAAGACAACTTGACTGGTTCCGCATTAAACTGGTATATGACGTTAGATAATACAAGGGTTAAGAAATGGAGTGATTTTGCTGATGCATTTTTAAGGCAATAGAAATTCAATATTGACATCGCTCTGAACCACATGAGTGTTATGGTGATGGAGAAGAGAAACAAGGAAATAATAAGGGAGCATGCTCATATATGAAAAAACAAGGCAATGCATATACAACCGTCTTTGTTAGAGAAAGAGATGATGAATCTATTCATCAATACTTTCAAGTCTCTATACTATGAGTACCTGATGGGCAACTCTATCCAATATTTTTATGATGTTGTGGTTATTGCTGAGAGAAAAAAATAAGGAATAAGAGCCGATAGAATATTGAAACCTACTGAGAAGAAAGGGTTTATTAGGGGGAAGAAGAATGCCGAGGTAAGCAATATAGAAAGAGGGTATAAGGGTAAAAAGGATTTCTAAGCTTAAAGCTATCACAACCAAAGTTACTAAGCCTCGTCTTCTAAAATACCCAATATCAACTTTGTCAAGCCTTTCCTAGTAAATCGACCCACCAACCCATCAAAAAACCAAGTAAAAAACAACATGGATAACTTTTGAAGATACACTCAACATCAATTCCAACTATTTGCCTAATCATGCTTCCAGTAGTGGAGGTAGTAAATGTTGTGGAGAATGGAGGAAAGAAGGAGCAGATTTTGAGGGTAACCATGGATAAGTTATATGACATGTTGGTGTAAGTCGGGTATTTGCCACGAAAAATGAATTAGGTTCAATAAAGGATGATGATTTTTATAGGTTTCACGAAGCAATGGGACACAACATTGAGGACTATGAGGAGTTTCACTATAACGGATACAATTGATGACTTGTGGTTTTTTACAGATAGAGAATGAGAAAGAGGATGATGTTATGGGCATGATAAGTTTCCAAGGGAAGAAAGCAGAAGTGTGTAGGATCCAGCATACTCTAAGCGATTCGCTAAAGCTTGTTCTGATAAGGCCTGCCTTTACCCATAATAGGAACTATAATGCACTGCCTCGTAATTACAAAAATTCTCCCAAAATTTAAAATCCTTCTCCTATGTTGCAAACCAAAATTGATGAATTAACTCGAAGTGGCAGGTGTTTTACACCTCAAGAACTAGAAAGACAACGAAAGGCCAGGTAAAGAGGTTATAGATGTCATCAAAGATGTGGAAATGAACAAACCAATAAGTGAAGAGGATGCTGGCACCACACTAGACCAAAGACCTAACAAATAGGTCAGAAAGCGTCCACACATTCAACAGTCCCTAATATACAAAGTTTTCATAAATCAAAACTTCATAACTTTTGTTTCGTGTAGCTTTTGCACAACAAAGATTTGATGGTTAAGTCATTTGTTTAAGTTTATGGTTATTTGGACATCTCCTAAGGAGTTGCTTGGTGAAACATCATTCTTAACATATCATAAATTTTTCTAAAAATCATGAGCCAATAATAAAAGATCAAAATGCTTTTCCATTCTCTCAAGATCAAATGGCTAGAAACACCTCACATTAGCCTTCAAGTTTGTTACAAAACCACCTAAATCCAAAACATTTGATTATATGGTAAAACCAGCTTAGTTTTGGTTTGTTAGAACCCTAACAAACCCATTTATGACTTTTTTTTTACATCAATAAAGAATATGAGATGTAAACATTTGATTTCAAAGAAATAGAGTTATAGAAGGGGTGTTTCTTAGTTGAATAATGATAGTTCTACCAATGACTTGGGTGATAGAAGGGTTATTACTCTCATTTTGGCCACATATACATGCAATTCTTTTTATTGCTATTTTTTTTTATTATTTTGTTTATGTAAGGATCCTTTCTTCATGAAATCATGAGTTCATAACGTTTTTCTTAAAATAACTCTTCCATTTATAAATTTATGTAATTAAAGAAATAAGCAAATGGAAAATAAACACGAAAGAATTAATTTACTATAATTAATTAGGTTCCTTGAGGGTTTTTTTCTTATTTAATTTACTTTATTTTAATTATTTAACTTTCACTTTAAACTATAAAAAATTAAAATAAAAGAATTATTGGGTCGTGGGTTGTCAAGCATTTAACTTGGTATTTTAACCAAAAAGAAGTGGCACACAGATGTATGAAGTAACATAGTATAAATAGAGTGATCCATTTAATATAAAAGGAAAAGTAAAGGAACTCAAAAAGAAAAAGTTTTAAAAATACACATGAATCCTTGAATTAACTAGGTCTCGATGGTCTATTTATCATCTTAGAGTTTTTTATTATTATTATTATTGTTTATTCTTTTACTTCCTCCATTTTAAGGTTTTAGTCTCTCTTAACTTTCACATAAATTAAAAAAAAAATGTATTGATTATCATATATTTTCAAGTTACCTTTCAAGATTGCTTTTTATTTTGTTTTAGAATGAAACTAGTTGGATACCCGCGCTAAGCAATGGACTCACTTTTTATTTTTATAAAAACTACTGTAAAAATTTATTATATAAAAAATAATATATTTTTAATATTAATAATAATATTTTTTTGAAATTTATTAATTATTTTATTAATAATATTAATTATAATAAAACTAATAATATTTATAACACAAATAATTATATTAAGAATTTCAAGAATGCTTACAACACAAATAATAATATTTTTTATATCAATACTTTGAGTTATAATAAAAATAATAATATTTATAACTCAAATAATAATATTTTTGATATGAACACTTTGAATTATAAGAGAAAAAAATAATATTTATAACACACAATATTATATTAATACATTTGTGGTTGGGCGTAGACGCGTCCAAACCCAACTTGAGGTGTGGGCGTGGACGCGTCTAAACTTTTAATTATAATAAAAATAAAAATAATTATAACACAAATAATATAATTTTTAATATTAATACTTTTAATTATAATAAAAAATAATAATAATTATAACACAAATAATACTATTTTTATTATAAGTAATAATATTATAACAACAATGGGAAGCAGATACCTAGCTGCGCTTGCCCAACGTACAGTCCCAACTGCCATGTGGCAATGGTGTGGCTTGGAGGGAGCCAGCATGCTTGAGTCGTGGCAAAGGGCCCGATTATCTGGGGTCCGGCGTCATAACCCCAGCTCAATGAGTCTTGCGTGACCCAATTTTATTTGGGCTTGATAAAGGATTTTAAATATTTTAATTTTATTATAAACAAAAATAGTATTATTTGTGTTATAAATATTTTAATTTTTATTATAATTAAAATTATTACTAGTATAATTGGTGTTACAAATATTATTATTTTATTATAAAGAATAGTATTTGCGTTAAAAATATTATTATTTTTATTAAAATTTAAAATATTTATATAAAAATAGTATTATTTGTGCTATAAATATTATAATTTTATTTATAATTAATAGTGTAAATACTAAAAATATTATCCGTTATGATATAAATATTAATATTTTTATTATAAATAATAATATTATAATAACAATAAGAATAAAAACCTGACTCTTGTGCAGTCATTACACCACGCGGTGTTAGGGCTGTCATAGCCAATCAGATCTTTATCAAAATCCAAGCACCAGGCGCACTGGTGCCGCCTAGGCGTCAGGTGGCTATCAGTCTGCCTCAGGCAAGGGTGGAGGAGAATCCGAGGGAGGACCTCCTTGTCTTTTAAGTAGTGGATTAATGCATGATATATGGTTGTGTGTGTGTTTTTATACAGAAAGGTACAAGCAAAGGTGACCCTACCACTTATTCGCTCTATCATCTTTTGCCCTTTCAAAATCTCACTGAAAAGGATATCCTTTTCTTAGCATATCTCAGTCAAAAGAATTACTTGTTTTTATTTTTATATTTTAAAAATACTTTGAAAAACCAACCTGAGGGATAACACTGAGAAGCTTTAAACTATAGGGATAGAAACGAAGCATTATTGATAAAATACAGGGGAAAAAACAGGTTTAAACCAATATTAGCAGCTGATGGAGGACATGGTCGCTTTTTTCTTCTCATCTCTATCTCTAGAGACATTTGTCCCATAAGGATTGAAGCCTCCACAAAAACTCGAGGCAACAAATTCAGGACACTACAATTATATATCATTCAAATCCTGGGAAATATTTAGGCTTGATTGTAAGATTGCTTCGATCCCCAGATAACGTTAGGTTTATCTTTCCCCTTGCTTCTTAGCAACCAAAACAAACATCAAGTAAAAGGCAGCATAATTAGTACTACTAGCACTTAAAAAGATAGTTTTTATCTGGGGGGGAGGATGAAGAAACATGGCTCAACTCAAGAAGACTCTACAATCTGTCCTGATACAGGTTTCAACAAGCAAGTAGCATGAGTAAAACAATGATAAAAGCCGTCGCAGAAAGGATCATACCCCCAATAACTTCAAAGAAACCTTGTCCATATGCCCCAGAAGGCTTCTGAAGCGACTGCGAGCCATGAAGTGACATATTGCTGAAGGGGAGGTTTTATTCAGAAACATACCGTTGGAGTTGCTCAAGACTCATGGCAGAGACCATCATCGAAGTTCAGAGAGTAGCTATAAAGATCATAGCTGCACTGTGCGCTGCTCCTTTGCCACCCAAAAGCTTGCTTCCATTGAGTCCTGAACTTCCAAAATAGCTGCATTAAGAATGATGATCCACCGTGGCGACAAAAAGGCAGTCGTCTAATTTTCACACTAACAAGTTTAACTGCAGACCCAGTGCTTGAATTTCTGCTCCGCCACCTCAAGAATGGGATTCTCCTCAAGCCTTGTAAGCCTAAAGCTCTCATGCTTCCTTCCATCTTCACTCTACCTGCTTATTGATCCAAGAAGGCCGTGTAACACTTGAAGTAGGACGTGTTAAAAGAAAAGCACTAGTTGAGCTTTCAAGTACCGCTTCCCACTAAGAGGTAGCACTATCCATGACATATTCAGTACTGTCACTCTCATTAGTGGGGTCAATAAAACAACATTATCGATAGATCATTGAATACTGCTCTACCAGCAAGTCTCCTCCGGTCATATTAGTCCCAATTTGCAGCAAGGATAGAGACTTGCATCTAGTGATGTCATGTCAGCAGTGACGATGCCTTGCGAAAAACTAGCCAGTCCTTTTTCTCTCTAGTTAGTGAACTTTCCTGGGAAGCACCCGTTAAAAGATAAGGTTCTCTAGCATGAAAAGTTTACACCGTCCATACCTCAAGAACCATGATGAGAACTTCCAGGCTTATGTCCATTTACAGTTTGATCACACTATACACAAAAAAGGGGTCCACAAAGACGTGAAATATATTTTGTCGGGGACATAATCTGGGATACAAAAAATAGGAAATAATATCATCTCACCTTACATGGACAAATACTCATTTCCTGTCTAAGCAACCCGTGGAATAAAGGACCAAGCGACTGGGAAAAAAACAATTAAACATATAAATTTAAACACAAGAAACATGGCATTTAGAGAGGAGCTACCCAAACAAGCAATCGCAAGATACCTCCCAGCAGGGACTCCCACGGTCCCAAAACAACTCGATATATAAAGGAACAATTCACAAGGGGTCGAACTCTGTTTGGTTCCTTAGGATCACTGATAAGTCAAAGTCATTATTCATGTTAGAGAATCATGATTAACAACTCAAATCACTTGATGTTGAAAGGACCGAAGAAGATATTAATGATTTATTGAAAAAAAGAAAGATGTGACAGTTAAATTATAAAAATAAAAGGAATGATATTGTATTAAGAGTTTTTTTATAAGATATATTTTTATAGTTTTTTTTTTATTTTTCTTTATACTTTTGGATAATATTTAAGATTACAAGCCTATTTATAGATCTTAAATTCTAAATAATTAAGGAATTAAATTATTCAAAGGAAATCAAATCTAATAAAGAATCTAACATTCTAATTAAACAAGGATTCTAATAAACTAGTCTATTATAAATCCTTCTTCATCAAGGATTCCTACATTAACTAGGATTCCTCATTTAACTAATATTATAATTCTTACAAACTCTAAATCCTATTAGCCTAAATCCTAGTTGATATGTAACTTCAACACTCCCCCTCAATATCAATTGTCATCATTCTTTCATCTTTTTCTTATCTTCACAATGTCCTGCCTTAATAGTGTTGATGTTGTTCGTAGTCCATCATTACAAAAAATTGATGAAGGTAATTTCACCATTGCACTTAATCTTAATTTTATTTTTCCAAACCTCATTTGTTTTTCTAAATCTTAAACCGAATTATTGACTTTTCCAAATGAGATTAACTTTTGGGCTTACACGTCTTCAATTTCTTGTAGCTTACGTTAAATGTTATCAATTAAAGCAAAAACTTCATTGTAATTAATTCCTTGTTTTTTATTATAACTTTTTTCTTCCAATCTTGCCCTGTACCTCTATTTTTCTCTTTTGACATTTTTTTTCTTTGTAGATCCACTTAGCACCTATTGGATTCTTTTCTTTTGGTCTAGGAAACAATTTTCATGTGTTATTTTTTTTCAATTGATGCAATCTCCTCATTCATAGCAATTCTCAACTTTTCATCTTTTATTGCTTCTTCAAACACTATAGAAATCATATGTAACAAGGTGAAAATATAGTGCTACATCATTATCAATATGATTAGTTACCTCATATAAGTCATCAAGGCTCCTCATCTTTCTTGGTGGACTTGATGGAGTGCCACTACTTGAGCTTTCAATACAAGAAGAAGAAGTTGAGTTCATTGGTATTTGTGTTTGTGGAGAAGTGACTATAGGTTCTTGATAATATTCATATATTTCCTCCTCTTCATCAAGAATCAGTAAGGAGTCATATTTCTCGCTATCATTTAACTTCCAATCCCATGCTCCTTCTTCATTGAACTTAACATCTCTACTAACTACCATTTTTCCTTCATTAGGGTTGTAAAGTTTATATTCTTTGGACTTTTGGTCATAGCCCACAAAGATCATCTTTTTACTTTTTTCATCTAGCTTAGTTCTTACTTGATCATTTACATGCACATAATTAATGCTACAAAAAACTTCCAAGTGATAGACACTTGGTTTTCTTCTATTTCATGCTTCTTGTGGAGTTATGTTATTCAAGCTTTTAGTAGGACATCTATTTTACAAGTAGATAGCACAATCTACATCTTCATCAAGCTCCATGAACTTGTCTTTGTTTCCACACATGTGATTACTGGCTCCGTTGTCTAGGTACCACATGTTCTCTTTGTCTTGCATTCTCTCATTATGCACTGGTAGTAGAGTGACTTCCTTCTCTTCTTCTATTATAAGATTTGCATTCTCCTCAACCCTCTTGGTTGGACTCCAGCAATCCCTTGCATAATGACTTGTATTTTGATAATTATAGCATTTAACTTTTGATTTGTCAAACTTGTTGTCAAATCTGGATATCGTATTGCTACTGCTAGTTAAACTGGTTGATCGGTTCCCTTCATTCGGTCGACTATTTGATTTGTTGAGGTTGTCTCTTCCAAATCGTCCTTTTCCTCATCCTCAGGAATATCCAAAACCATCTTACTTTGAAAAAAATATTTGTGCACCCATATCCTCTTGAATCTCATTGACACTTTCCTCATAAACCTATAATTTTCCCATGAGAGCTTGTATTGAAAGAAAATCCATATTTTTACGACTCCTCTATCGCGACCACCACATAATGGAATTTCTTTTGTAGCGAGCATAAAATCTTCTCTACGACACATGTCTTTTTCATCTTCTTCCTATATCTCTTCATTTGATTGTATATGGCTAATACTCTTGCAACATATTCTGAAATATTATCTTGTTTAAGCATATATAACTTTTCCAAGTCACCACGTAGTTTTTGTAGACGAACCTTTCTCACATTATCAGCTCCTTGGTTTGATTTATAGGCCTCAAGTTCTAGATAATCAAGGAATTAAACTATTCAAAGAAAATCATAATCTAATAAGGAATCTATCATTTTAATTAAACAAGGATTCTAATAAACTAGTCTATTATAAATCCTTCTTTATTAATGATTCCTACATTAACTAGGATTCCTCATTTAGCTAATATTAAAACTCTTACAAACTCTAAATCCTATTAGCCTAAATCCTAGTTGATATTGAACTTCAACATGACCCACATTGGGTAGGCCATTCATTGGAATAAAAGTGAGGGAGATGAACACAAAATTACGAGCATAACACACACATAAAGGTTTATATATGACATTCAGAGTTTTGTATCCATCTTCCTTGGCAATCCTTGCCAAAAACTCAAATCTTCCAACTATTTTCTCAACTCAACCAACTGTATTAGTAGCAAGCAGTATAGAGGATGAGATGGTGTTGTCGCTAGTGATCAATGACCTTGATATTAGAGCAACATTTACTTTCTTTGAGTAATGCATGCCAATGATGATGTTGAAGTCATCCAAATTCACCATCAAAAAGTTTTGTTTCCCTTTCATTGGTCCAAAAAAAAAAAAAACAAACACGTTGTAAGCTAAGCCATGCATCTTTTGTGCCTTGACATTCACTGTTTTTGGGACTATTTGTTTTTGTGTTTTAAAAGTGTTTTTGCTGTTTTTGGGACTATTTGTTTTTGTGTTTTAAAAGTGTTTTTGAAAAAAATTGAATTTTTTTCTTACTTCAAATTAATATTTTTTGTGTTTTCAGATTATTTTGATATACTGATGTCAAAAATAAATTTTTTTAAAATAAAAAAATTTATTTTAATACATTTTCAAGCGAAAAATACTTTAAAAAATAACCGCTACCACACTTTTAAACACCGCCTTCATGGTAGTGCGATTATTACTCAACCACAAGTCAAGCTCCTTCAACAATCTGTTAGCAATAAAAATATATGTAGCACCCAAATCTAACATAACAACAACATACTTATCATTCACTTTGATTCTCATGCACATCAAAGTATCTAAAACACCTAATTTTCCTTGCCTCAACGCATCAATCCTCACCAAATCATGCTTTACAAGGTTGTACTCTCAACTAAATCCCTCAGCTCAGCCACCAAGCAATTCAACACACATATTAGGTTTATGTGAGATTACTTTCTCTTCATTACCATTACTAACCAAGATGACATTGAGTTTTTCCATCTTAAGACATTCATTTCCATAGTGTGGTTCACAACAAATAAAATAGCTAAAGTTTAGCTTCGCTTCCTATCCTTTCACCCTTAACTGTTTGGCCTTCCCTTTTGTTAACAACAAGTTTAGATCCACCCCCACCAAACTTATTTTCCTTTTCCTCCTCACCTGTAACATATCCTTCTTTAGTGTTTGCTTTAAAATCCAACAACTCATCAGTGACTACGATGATAGAAGATAAATTTTTAACCTTTTTTCTTTATAACTCCTTTATGTTCACGATTGGAGTCCCAAAAAAAGCTAAACAACTTATCTTCTTCAAACATGTTTTCAATGTCAAGAATCAAAGAACTAAACTTTTTTAACATATTACCGCACTGAATTATCTTGCTTCAACTTCTTTAAGTCTTCATATGCAAGTCAAAAAGTATTATTCAACATGGATCATTCTTTCAACTCTTGCTTCAAACATTTACATATATCGATCTTAGGTTGTCTAGTATTTTTATCTTCCTTAGACCTTGTTCTTCATCACACCTTTGCATCACCTATAAGATACATCAGAATGATGTCCACTTGGTCACCCAAATAAATCTTAGCAACACTGAAATATCGATTCATGTCCCATAGAAAATTATCTAATTCCTTGGAATTTATAACCCCATTACCCCACTAAAGAGTTTCAATTCTAGCAATTTAGGTTTAGAAATGCTTAAACTACCCGTAGTGCTTACTATTACCCTCCTCAAAATCGAAATCTCCTCCTCTATGGCTTGTAACCATTGACTCGTTTCTACTACAAGATCGATGTATTGCCACTCAATGCTTTTAGTGTTTTCAACAGATATTATTAGCTTTTCATCGATTGAGTGATATTTATCCTCCAAAATAGGCCATATCAAGCCTTCAAGACATTACTATCTCTCCTGAATTGTTTCCATTACCGCGTTATTGCTTGGCATACAAACTCGAGTCATAAAATTTCAGAACCAACAACGATCTGATACTAACTGTCATATAGATACTTTTTTTGCTCAAATTTCATCTCATCATGTGACACTCTAGCCCTAACTAGATTCAACTTTTCATCACTGATTTGTTTGTGTTTGCCTACAACTAAGTGCCTTACACCTTGATGGAGGTTTTCCCACACTCTTACTCTTAAACAAGCAGAATACGGAAGTAAATAAATAGATAAAACACAAATTATAAGAACCTCCCTAACCTTTATTAAACTTTTTTGACAAAAGAATATATAATCTTATATGTATGTGTTATGCATAAAATATCTTTTTTCTACAAGGCATTGCATCTACATAAAATATTTTACAGCCTATTATAATACAAATATATAGAAGTTACAATAAAAATTATCTCTCTATTTTCTGGAAAACACTTGGGCAATTGGCTAGTTTTTGCCAAACTTGTCGTACTTATGACTATCAATAACTAGCCATAACTTACTTGTCTTACCACCCACAAACCAACTGATCATTGGCAACACTATTGCTGTTATAGTTGTTATGTTTCCACTTGACTTGGACAATCCATTGCATAAGCCTATGTTCGTGTCAACATTAACAAACAACTTATATAAACTGTCGTATGCTACTTGCCAATTTCACCACTATGCATATGAGTTGTTAATGCCCATAATGTTTTCTAAAAGGCAGTAAGACAGTATTGGCTAGAGAATGGCTTTCTTTATACAAAAGAAGGGTAAATATATGTCTAGTAGGAAGCTAAGGAAGCATTTGATGATAAAAACTTATGATCCATAATGGGTAAGCCATCCGAGAAGGGAAACAATGGTAGTGAAGTTATGGTATAGGACATTATCTAAGAAAGATCTTAATGTTAGACAACCCAAGTTTGATATATGGGAACGTTTAAAGTAAGGGTTAAAAGAATAGTTTTTATCAAATAATACTTATTCGCTTGCACATGAAGACTTAAATAAAATGAAGCAAGAGAAGTCAATGTTGGAATATGTTAAAGAGTTTAGTTATTTGATTCTTGACTTTAAAAAATTTATTTTAACTTTTCATTAGAACATCAACCATTAACACAAGCAAAGTTACGAAGATAAAAGGTGAAAGATTTATCTTTTACCATCATAGTTGTTGATGGGTTGGTGGATTTTAAGGTAGCCATAAGGTATATGTTGTAGTCTTAAAGGAAAAAAAACAAGAAGGAAGAAGTTTGGTAGGGGTGGATTGAAACATGTTGCTGATAAAGGGAAGCCTAAATAGTTAAGGGTGCAGGGAAAGGGTACCAAGCTAAACTTGTGTTTTTTTATTTGAGGCAGACCATGTTACGCAAAGGAATGCCTTAACAAGGGAAAATTTATTGTCATCTTGATTTATGACGGTTATGGAGAGGAGTTAAAAGAACAACTCTTGTCAAATAATACTTCTTGGCTTGCACAAGAAAACTTAAAGAAGTTGAAGCAAGATAAATTAGTGAGAGAATATGTTAAGGAGTTTAGTTCTTTGATTCTTGATAACAAAAAAAAAATTGTTTAACTTTCTGTTGTGACACCAACCATGGATATAAGCGAAGTTATGGAGACAAAAGGTGAATGATTTATCTTTTATCATTGTAGTAGCTGATGGGTTAATAGATTTTAAGGCAACCATGAGAGATGTATTGTAGACAAAGGGAAGCCTAATCAATTAGGGGTGCGAGGAAAAGATGTCAAGTTAAACTTGTGTTATTTTATTTGTGGTGTACCATGCCATACAAAGGAATGCCCTAACAATGAGAAATTCAATGTCATCATGATTACTGATTGTGATGAAAAGAAGGTAATCATATACGTAAACCTAATGTTTAAGTCAAAGGATTTAGTTAAATAGATCAACCTTTTTAAGCATAATTTGGCGAGGATTGATGCATTAAGGTAAGGAATATTGGGTTTTTAGACACTTTGATGTACGTGAAAATCAGGGTGGGTGACAAGAATGTTATTTCTATGTTAGATTTAAGTGATATATATACATTTATGGCAAACAATTGGTGAAGGAGTTTGACTTGCGGTTGAGTAGTAGCCAAACTACCATAAAGGTAATGAATATCATGTTATAAAAGATACAAGGCATGACTTACAACATGCCTTTAGTTCTAGACTGATAGAAAGGGAAGCGAGGCTTTTTGGTGGTGAATTTGGATTACTTCAACATCATCTTGACATGAATTACTTGAAGAAAGCAAAGGTTGCTCTAATGTCATTCCTCGATACTGTTATGATTGAAAAACTTTAGTGGCAAACAGTAGTAGAGAGGGAAAAACATGGTTTCAACCATTATTATTAATAAAAAATTGAAGAAGGATGGGGTGTTATTTCTTGCAATAGTAGCATATAAGAAACCAGGCTAGTGTATTGAGGTGTTGAATGCTATTACATAGATGCTTAGTGTTATTGTGGACCATCTCATTAAAATCAATAGTTTCAATATAATTATTAGTTATTTATGTCAACAAAATAGTTGTTAATATTTATGTAATTATAGTGTAAATAACTTTCTATAATTAGATTGATATTATAATTAATAATAGTTGATTTTATGGATTGTAAATTAAAATTATTTCTATTTAATGAAAAGGACTCTCATGGACAAGAGTAATTTAGCCAATTTGGCATGGTGTCAAAGCTTCACTTCTCAATCTCCATATCTTGTTGTAGTTTTTCTTTGGTTTTCTTTACTGTGTAATCAGTCTTAGATACCTAAGACTCTTAGGTGTTGAATTTTCTTTGATTCTTGTATTTTCTGGTTTTGTTGTGTTTGTTTAGAACATGACATCAAACAATTCTGAATTGCTTAGTGTTCAATTCATTGGAAAAAAATTATTCAGCATAGGAACTTCAGTTTCAAGTATTTGTCACGGGGAAAAAATTGTGAGGTCATGTGGATGGAAGTGATCCATGTCCCAATGATTCTACAAATTGCTTCAATGGAATGCCATAGATGCTTGGTTAATGTTCTAGATTTTAGGTTCTGTTGAACCTCTTATGTTCTTAATCTAAGGACATATAAACATCACAAGTTATTTGGGAATACTTCAAAAAGGTTTACTATCAAGAAAACAATACTAGATGTTTTCAATTAGAAAATGATATTTCTAATTATTCTCAAGGCGTCCTTTCCATCTAGGATTATTACTTTGGCTTTCAGAATTTTTAGGCAGAATATATTGATATTATTTATGCCAAGATACCTATTGAATCTCTCTTTGTTGTTTAACAAGTTCAAGACCAAAGCAAACGCGATCAATTTTTAATGAAACTACGATATGAAACCATGTTAGAATATACATAAGAATTTGGAAGTACTGTTGTTGATGGGAATTTACAATAGAAAGAGGTTGTTGTATAACAACACTTTCTCCACTACCAATCAAGGCAACTTGTAACATCCTTATCTTCCTCATAAGAGAAAAATGGGACAATTCTTTTTAAAAAAAACTTATATAGGATTCTCTGAAATTTTTAACGAAATTTCAGCAGAGTCTCCCCTATACCAGGAGGTCTTAAGTTATCAACTATCATCATATACACGTCTTATACTCGCATCTCAATCATGTCACAATCACAATGAGTCTAACTCAACAATATATTCAATAACGTAAATATAACATTTTATCTACTCAATTTCTTTCACATTTGACATACATAATTTAACAAATAAGAGAAGCATACAAACATTTGAATTCCAAATACAAAATAATACAATCCAGTATTCCAAAAACACAAAAAACAAGTATGACACTATTACGTTTCGAGTTACATGGTTACTTAAAAATAAAATACATAGGTAATCCTTACATTTCTAATTTATGCAAAAGAAAACTAGAGGACCTAAATATTACTCCTTATGTGAATGGGAAGGACCTGTAATTTATAATTTTTAGAATAAATAAAATAAGAATATAATAAAATAGAAAAGGGAAATTTACACAATACATGCGTATATATTTAATTATATACTAATCTGTGCATAACAATAGCTCGTTGAATCATTATTTTATCTTCCATGATTATGTCCCAATTTATCCTTCTGGCAAACACTCATTATTTTTTATTTTATAAACATCCAAAATTTCATCAGGAGCACATCATCATAACATCTTCCTAATCTAGAAAGATTGTTGCCGACACTAATAACTCACATTAGTATCTTTAGTCATCCCAATCTAGGAAGATCGTTGCCGACACTAATAACTCACATTAATATCCTTAGTCTCCCATTCCAGAATCGACTAATCAAGTTTGTGGGAATGCCGACACCAACATAACTCATTGATGTCATTAACTATTTTTAAACTAAAATAGTTAATCAGTGTTCTATATTACCTTGGAATATCCTCGAGCATGCTGATGTCAAGAATTCTTAACAGCATTAGCTTTCACCTCAGAAAAGCTAATCAAGTTCCATGAGTTTGTCGATATCGATGTCAACTACCGATATCATTAACTATTCTTAGCCTGAATAGTTAATTAAGTTCAATATTTCTCCTTCTTTGTGTTGGTCATGTTGATGTTAGCCAACCTGGCTAACATCAATAGCCTCATGTATCTGGGAATCGGCTAATCAAATCTAAGGGATGATTATCCATGAAAACTCATTATTTCCATCCATTCTCTCTGAAGAGACTCATAAATCAATTCTGGTTTTTCAGTTCTTATTCATGTCATTTCATCTTTCCTTTTTTTGATCTCATCCATAGACACAAGATTTATAATCTTAATAGATAACTAAAATCGTTATTAACTAAGGAAGATATAGGTGTAGAATACCTACCTATTGTAGATGCTTAACTCGCATTTCCCTGATGTTGTTGCACTCCTCCAACAGTTACTCCTAAATCCACAAATATCCATCATTATTTCATATTTATTCATATTTCACAACATAATAACAACAATGGTGACAATATCCATTTATCTTTTACCATTATTCTTTTACACCTACGTTCCCCACTATTATCCTTCAGGATTTCAACAAGGGTTCCTTCTTCTTCTTCTTAGGTGATGCATTTTTTTTTTCTTTTCTCTAGTTATCAATCACATTGCAACAACACATCATAACTAATTAGATAAGGAAAATCATAAGTTCTTCTCCTTTCATTTTTTTCCCTCTAGTGGTTGGCCATGTTGAACCTCTTTTTTTTAATTTTTTATTGCACCATTCACATTCAAGGCAATCTATAGCACCCTAATAGGTCTAATTTCAAGTAATTTTGTATTTCTCCTAAATTTTTATGTTCAAGAACCCTAATTTTGAATTCAAGAAAATTATGAAATTTTTAATCAAATTGAAGAAATCTAAGATTTAATTCTCAAAAATGTAAAATATCTTGGCTCCCTTCTCCTTGCATGTAGTCGGCCACTCCTCCTTTTTTCTTCATAATTTACACACTTGTTTTCTTGTAATTTGTTTTGTATAATGATGTTCTTCTCCTATAGGCTTGTCTAGGATTTGAAATTTGTTAAACCTTAGTGTTTTCTCTCCCAATTTGATTGAAGCAAAATATGAAAACCCCCCCCCTTTTGATGTATTTATGTTGGCCTTCGAAGAGAGAAGAAATGGGGTATTGAAAGTCCCATTTCTTCTTACTTCTATTTTGGCCCTATCTTTACTCTTTTTCACAATTGAGTCTCTTTTATGTTCTCTAAAACTAATAAAAAAAATTTATTATTATTTTTGTAGTTGTATTATTTTTGTATTGATTATAAAAATTTAAATTTTAATAAATTTTCTTTTTTTATATAATTTGTTCTTGGAGTTTCACACAACTCCTTCCACTATATGTTTACTACGTTTTCTCTACCTTCTTCTCTCTCTAAACCTATCTATTTATAGTTAAAAATGAGGGACATACTTTTCTATTTTCAAGCACAATTTCTACCAAGAATCTGCCATAATTTATGCCATTGATAGGTTGATTTTCTACCACTAATTATGCCATTAACATCCCTCCTCAAACTGATGCTGGTAAGTCAACCAACAACAATTTGCCAATAAAAAATTGATGTCGTCATGAACTTCAAGACAAGAAATTAAGAAATTTTCAAGTTAAATTTAAAACAAAAATTTTCAAACAAAGGAAATTTCAAGAAGAAATTTTCTAACCAAGGAAATTCCCAAGATGAAAATTTCAAACCAAGGAAATTTTCAAGATAAGATGAAGAATAACTGTTGTTCAAAATAAGAAGAAAAACACAAAACTCTAGAAAGCAAATTTGCTTGAATGACGTGTGGTTTGGGATTGTAGTTCCACTACCATATTAAAATCAAATATCTAGCTATGATATCATGTTATAATACACAAGAGTTTGGAAGTATGTTGTTAAAGGGAATTTATAAAGACAAGAGATTGTTGTAATGTTGCTTTTCGACAATAGCTTTTACCAATTAAAATAACTCCATTTGCTGCTAATAAAAGCAAAAAATAAGAAAAATAAGAAAGATTGTCCCTCATTTTTAGCTATAAATAAAGAGGTTTAAAAGAGCAAGGAGGGGACAAAAAACACATTAAACATGTTGTAAAAGGAACTGCCTTCATTGGCAACAAATTAGTAGCATAAAAAGTGTTGTTATACAATAACCTTTTATCTTTGTAAATTTCCTTAAAAACCTAGTTCCAAACTCTTATCTATTTTGATACCACTTGTCACATGGTCAAAATTTTCATTGAAATCTAAATCCTTAAATGGCATCCTAGTGCCCTTTTAGACTTGGCTTTTCTCACCAATTTTCTCGTGTTTGGTATAAAATCTAAGTGTTCCACATACCCAAAAGGTTTTCTCCATAATCTCTTGTTGATTATAAGCAAGAATAAGCAAGCAATAACAGAATCCAACTCAAGTTTATAAGAAAAGTCACAACCTTTATTACTCATTGATAAAGAAAACATACAACCAATGTCTTTGTGTGTGCTATGCACACTTGTGCGTCTACACACTTAAAATGGCCTATAAGTACATAAAATACATGGAAGTTACAAACAAAACTATCCCTGAGGCTATGAAGCAGATTTGACTAATTTTCCTCAAAACTAGTAATTGTCGCTAATTACCGACACCAACTACCCTAACTATTATAATCTTTCATGGTCTGCCTCACACAAACCAGTAGATCAACATCTCAACCTCTATGATACATATGATTCTGCCTAATTTGGACAATCTAATGCCCATGTCAGAATTCATGTTGAACATGCACCCAATGTCCTGGTGATGTTGGACATACTCTTAAATGTTGTCACTATTTATGCATGTTGCCATCATGCCAATAATGTTTGGGAGGCATACTAAGGAACATTAAAAAAATTGGGGAAGTTGATGTTGACAATTATTGATAGTTACTAGTTTTGAGTAAAACTAGTTAGATTTGTTCCATAACCTTGAGAACGGTTTTTGTTTGTAACTACCTTGTATTTTATGTACTTATAAACCATTTTAAGTGTGTAGCATGCAAAGTATGCATAGCACATATAAGGACATTAGTTATATGTTTCCTTTGTTGAGGAGTAATAAAGGTTGAGACTTTTCCTATAAACTTGAGTTGTGTTATGTTCTTGCTTGTGTGCTTATTCTTGCTTATAATAAACAAGAGATTATTGGGCAAAACTCTTAGGTGTGTGGAAACACTTAGATTATAGAACAAACACGAGCAAATTGGTGAGAAACATTGAGTCTGTTGGGGTATTAGGCTGCCGCATCAGACCTAGCATTCCTGGGGCTTGACACAGTGTCAAGCCCAATCACGTCTGGGTGCTCAGGGCTTGGCACACTGCCATGTCTAATCACGTCTAGGTCTGACTAGCGTTAGACCCATCATTCCAAGTTCTTGAAATACTGTCAAGCCTAGCATGTTGAGTCTGGCTAGAGCCAGAACTGACACGCCTTCACTGGGACGTGCTTGTTTTCTTGAAAAATTATACCTGTAAATCTTTCTTGATTCATTGTTTTTTGGTAAAGATATACTGATAAAAACTTGATTCTTTTGTAGCCCTTTAGTCTTTGTGATATAATAATATGAAAGACTTTAATTAATCTCTAAGTTAAGGTGGAGTAGTGAGTTTTACTCGTATAGAAAAGGCGATAAGCTAGGAAAATTGTAGAGAAACATGCATCTGGACTAAAAGAAATTCTTTCATATACAAAAACACAAAAATTTATACTTAGAAAATTTCTAAAAGATTGAGGGTACCATGCCCATCATCTATATAAATTCTTAAATGGTAATGTGGAAGCTAATAAAGGTGAACCTATACCTAGAAACTTTTAAGTGATTATAGGTTCTTAATGAATGGGAGCCTGTAGCTTTCTTGATATTGTCATGGGGCTTAAAAGCCATCCACTAAAGAGTGGCCATTATGATTTTTTTCTTACGGTGTATGAGAGCCCCCTTACTGAAAGTGGTGGAGACTAATCACATCATTCGTTAGAGATTGGTGCATATAACACTAGGTAAATTACATGTTTCATTTGAAGATTGATGCATATAGCACTAGGAAGATTACATCTATCCCTTAGAGATTAATGTATATAACACTAAGAAGATTACATTTATCCCTTAGAGATTGATACATATAACACTGGGAAGATTACATCTACCCCTTAGAGAGTGGTCCATATAACACTAGGGAGACCAAGTTCATCCTTTCCAAGGTGTATTATTGAAAAAACCCTCAGGCATTGATTAGTACTTAAAAGTGCATTCTTATTAAGGTTTTATGTCATCATATTGTACTTTTAGTAACATTAAATTCCCTAACTTAAGTATGTTTTATAATAACAAGTCTGATAATATAAGATAGCTTTAATTTATAGTAAATGCTCATTTTAAATGCATGCAAATCTCACAATTCAAAGGATTGATTGATGTGATTAACTATTGAAAATAAAAGGACAAAGGAAGGGCTAAGGTTAGAGAAGAGATGCTAGATCAAACTAGAACATCATTTAGTCATTTGATCATATCTGGAGTTGTGGACCTTGTATTGATGTTTGGTTTATTGTCTGGAAAGTTAAGACATAGGCCTACAACTTTCATGAAGAGTGGAAGACCCAAATTTGTCATTTTTAAATTCAAAGCTTGGCCACAAAAGAGAAGTCAGAATTTGTCCTGCAATCTAGCCCAAACATTTCTAAGAAGTTTATCCATAGATGGAGTTATAGAAAGCCAAATGACGTTATATTTGGTGGGTGAAAAGATAAGATAATTTACAATAACTTTCATGGGGACTACCTGCTCCAATTCTGATGTTAGCAATGACATTTCATCCAAACAAGAGCTTGAGGGCTAGCCACCACGTCCACCATAAGCACTACCCAGTATTTTAGCCATATCTCGAGCTTTAGTGATCCAAATGTTCTTTAATGTTGTGGGTGGAAAGAGGAGATGATTGCCAACAACTTTCATCAATAACACTTTGCCAAATTCTGATTGCATCAATGTCATTTCATCCAGCCAAAAATACTTGAGTGTTGCTATCCACCAAGTCCACTAAATCAATAGTTGGACACTACATCAATAATCAATTACCAAATGAATAGTTCTTAATTTTAGCCTATAAAAGGAAGCATTTGCCATTCATTTAGGCATCTTGGTTTTCAGATCAAGATCATTTTTCTTGTTCTCTCTCTTTGTAATGTTTAAGTTTTATTTCATGTTTTATTTTCATTAATCTCTTATTTATGCTTTTCATTTTCTTTACTACTTTTAGTTAACTTATATCATAATTATGTTCTTATCTTGTTTATTTATGTTTTTCTTCTTCATTATGTCTAGCTAAGTTAATTATGTCAAGGTGAAAAGGTTTCACTAATGGTGTTAGAAAATGTATAATATAAACTCAACATGAACTTCAATGTTTATATCCAAGAAAGTTTGTTATTAATATGTCTTATCTTTTTATCTTACTAATTTTTAATACCTTGCTTGTTAAATGATTAATCTAGATTTGTGTTGTATAACATTTGGTACAATAAATGCTTGATCCTTTATAGTTTTCGGCCGACATCGTTGTTATGAGAGGAACTTGATTTGTTGTTAACATAAGTCAGCATCATGAATTCCTGACAATATTTAAAAGTATGGTGTTACTAAAATAAGATAATTAATATGATCATGTTAAAAAATTATAATGAACTATTAAGGATAATCATCCGATTGGAATCTCATTTGTGTGTGGTTTCCAGTTGAGTAATAAAAAGAGTTTATACTATACTTATTTCTAATACTATTAGAGGATCCTCTAACCTTGACAACTGTTTTTATCATTGTTTAATCCTCACATTAATCTTACATCTCAAAGATCTCTTTAACTCTTTATTAACTTATATATATATATATATAGTTGACCTCCCTGTGGATCGACCTCAGTTTTGCCGGGTTATTTATTACTTTAACACTCCTGCACTTGGAATAAGACATCAACTCTTTGATCGTGTCAGGCATCACCTGGAGAAAATGAAAATAGTCATTTTGAATAAGTCATTTATATATATGAAACTTATATTCTTATTCTCATTGGCTATGATAAATTTTTATTTGAGTAGAGTGTCCAACGTGAAGGAGACTTTTCCCTTTTCTTTAGATAGTTGTAAAAAATACTTCATATGTTCTATAGTTTGAACCATTATTCCACACATACTTATTGAAAACTTTTCAAAATCTCAAGGCTCCAATTGTATTTGTAAAGTTGGCAAAGCATAGCCCAAATTTATTTGTCTCACTTTGAGTGGTTAGCATTACCTCAGTGAAGAGTCAAACCTAAGTGAAGTGTTGTTGAAACTCTGTTTGGGCAGGAGTGTCTACAGCAATGAGATGACTTGTCCCACATCTTGACCCAGGTGGGTATTAGTTATGTGCCATGGAATGGTCTAAAAATGTCAAAAGCAAGCTTTAGAAAGAAGTCAATGACTTTTTTATCAGTTTTTCACAGATGACATCACTGATGAAGTCCTAAAAAATTCAAGTAGCCTAGGAATAGGGTTCATAGGTTGGTTAATCAATTAATAAATTTGTCCTAGCAATCTCATCCATTCACTTGAGTCAAGGTAGATGATAGCTTATACTTGATGCTCGATAGACCAATATGGCTTGTGACTAGTACCTGCAAAAGGTCCCCTTTGATAGAGGTGAGGACTCTTTGATGCTTAAATAAATATCTGTTTAGAGAGATAAAATGCAATAATATTCTGGAGAGAGATATCTAAAAATATATATGCAGTTGAAAATGAAGATTATAAACCATTGTTTTAAAGGTCTCATGGTGTATTTATAACTTATGAGTCTTATCAATTTGTGAATAAAAGGGTCTGAAGTGTAATTTTACTTTGATAACATTTAATGAGGTATAAATATCTCTTACATTGTTTTATTAATGTTCTTGAAGAGCTTTTATACACCTAAAAGATATAGAGAGATTAGGGTCCAAACATCAAATGTAATTGAGCCCATAGAGGCTAAGCTCTTCTCCTAGGCTAGACCCAAGAGAGGAGGGTCATTCCCTTGGGCGTGTTCCAGAAAGGATGATCATTCCTTTAGACGTGCTAAGAGAGGATGATCATTCCCTTGAGGATGCCCAAAGAAGGATGGTAGGCATGCCAAAGAAGGATGATCATTCTATTGGGCATGCTCTAGAAAGGATGATCATTCTTTTAGACGTACTAATAGAGGATGATCATTCCCTTGGAGGTGCCTAAGGGAGGATGGTGGGCATACCTAAGGAGTATGTGATCATTCCCTTGGGCATGTCAAGGAAGGATGATCGTTCTCTTGGGCGTGTTAAAGGGAAGATATGGTCATTTCCTTTGACGTGCTAAAGGAGGATATGGTCATTCCCTTAGATGTGCGCAATAGAGGATGGTGGAAGTACCAAGTGATGATGGTTATTTCCTTGGACGTGCTAAGGGGGAATGTTGGAATTCCTTTGAGCATGTCCAAAGAAGGATGCACATTCCCTTAAGGGTGCCCAGGGTTTGGCACACAACCAAGCCCAGCGTGCCCAAGCCTTAACACAATACCTAGCCTAATTACGTCTAGGTTTGGCTAGTGCCCAGAGTTTGGCATGCGGACACACCTAGTGTTCTGAGGCTTGGTACACTACTAAACTCAATCGCTTATGGGTCTGACTAGCACTAGACTCAGCATTCAGAGGCTTGGTATACTGCCAAGCCCAATATACTTTCATTAAGATGTGTTTATTTTTCTAAAAATTTATATTCATAAATCTTTCTTGATCCAATAATTTTTTATAAATATATATTAATAAAATATTGATTATCTTAAATTATCTTTTAGATGATATCCATTGGCAAAGCAACAATGTTGCTTTTGTTCTATTCTTGAATTACTAACAACGATATTAAATTGTGATGGATTTTAATACAAATAAAGATTCGAGATTTAAGTTTTTAATAGGATTTTTGCATATGCCATCCACTCTTGTATACGAATAAAATGTAAAATAATAAAAAGAAATAGTACAAACGCGCATTTATGATAAGGATAATTGATTTTACTTTTAAATTGGAAGGATAAAATAGCACTAAATGCCTCAAACGATGATCGGTGATGTTTGGTTTTTTTTTTTTTTTTTTTTTATTAAAGGAAATGGGACATGTCAGGCAATTATGTGGCGCCAATGTCAAGCAAGCAATAATGGAGTAGCCGTCGTTCCTGATTTCCATATTTGTTTTCCTCCGGTTATGGAATAAATAAGTACCTTCAAATTAGAATTAAAAATTAAAAAAAATTAACATTAATATTAATATTTTAATAAAAAATAATCTTTGTAGCACCACCTTATAAATAACAAAACACTATTAAATGTAATTATTTTTTAAATTTTATTACTAAAAAAATATTTTATAATTTATTGGTAGTTTTTTTATATATTTAGCTTAATTATGATCAATTTCACCAATTTAACTGATTAATTCAGTTGACTCAAGTTTTTCTATTTTATTTTTAATAGTAATTTTTTCAATTTCATCTTTTATCATTGGATCGATGAAGAATTACTTTTTATGATTTGTTTGGGTTTATTTTCTATTAAATTATCATGTTTTCATGGCCTGAGTCACTAGTTTTGTGAGTTAAACTAAGTAAACATGAGTCATTTTATTGTGGTTAGTCGAGTTAATCCGAGTTGACTTGATTTTTTTTCTTGATGTTTTTTTTTAAATTGATTTTTTTTCAATTTTATCCCTTGATATTAGATCATTGGATCTTAAGTTTTTGTGGATTTTTATTTGCTTTTTTAATTTTTTTATGAGGTTATCCCCGGTCATGAGTTAGTCAAGTTAATCCAAGTTAACTTAGAGAGTTTTTTCAACATTTGCTTAATTGGTTAAACTTCAGTCTCTTTTTTTGGGTTTTTTTTAATATTTTATTTTTTATACAATTTCGCGTGAATTAACTTGGATTGATTTATATATATATATATATATGTATATTTTAAAAAAATTATATTTTTTAATTTATCTAAAAAAATATTAATTAAGTTGATCCAATTAACAACGGAGCGCATTATTGTTAAATTAATTGGAGCCAAATACAGTGGGAGTAATGATAAACCGAATTTTATATTTGAGGCACATCGTCCACTATGTTTAAAAAGATAAGACGTGTAATCAATTGTGATCTCGAAATAGTATTCTTCTTCTGTTGGACCGACCACCACCACAAACATTTAATCATAATTTCTTCTGTTTTTCCAGTGATAAAATATGCACTTTTCCCGTTTCTCACAGAACTTCTTACCATCCAGCAGTAAATTTCAATGTAAAATCTCGAGTTCGTGGCATTGAAATTTTCCAATAAGTGGGCTTGCTTGAATAGCCTTTTCTTGAATGGAACTGAACCCCACTATCCAGCGGGATTTGCACAAACTGTTAGCAGATTCAGCCTTTGTGATATCCCTAAGCGCATCTGAAGATTTGGAAGCGTCTCTGTTCATTTCAAACCCGTTTACTCAGCTAACAGGCATGCTAAAAGAGAAGAATGATTGCAGCTCACAACACACAGGCATTCACATCCAAAGCCCCTTCTTAAAGCAATTATCCATGGTTTAGAAAGACAATCACCATCCATTTTAGATGGAACAAACTAAAAAGTAGCAAATCCTAAGAAGAGGAAGTAGTTTACATCTTCGCTTCATAATTATATATGTGTGTGTGTGAAGAATGATTAGTTATTCAGCTCTGAAATTAAGGTATATATATATTGCATCAAATTAAGGACTTCATCCTAAGAAGAGGAAGAAGTCTGCACCTCATTCGCCTCTCTAATGTATTGATCACCAACCAGGAACCTCCAAACCATGGTAACTAATACCATGAAGGCCACAATAGGGGACCACAGGTTGTATCCTCCAAAACAGCAAAGGTTAAATTTCTTAGATTTTCAAGAGATGACTTGACGGAGTGTGGTTCAATCTTGTGAACTATTTTTTGAGTTCTAGAATACTTATGAAGCCAAGAAAGTTTCTTTGGCCTCCTATCACTTGGAAGGGGATGCCAATCAATGGTGGTAGTGGATTCACATGACTTTCCAAGAAGAAGGACGTGCTCTCTCTTGGGCAAATTTTGAAGCTAAACTCTAGGCTCGTTTTGGGCCTTCAAAGTGCGAAAATTTTGACGAAGCCCTTTCAAGTATTAGGCAGATTGGCTCCCTGCGTGAATACCTGCGGGAATTTGAACGGTTAGGCAATCAGGTCAGAGGCTGGACACAAAAGCCTCTAATAGGAATATTTATAGGTGGCTTAAAGACAGACATCTCGAATGAAATTCGCATGTTTAAACTACAAACATTAAAAAGATGCTATCAGCTTCGCACGAATGAAGGATGACCAACTAATGAGGCAGAAGAGGTTCAGACGACCTGCACCACCAGAACGAGCTTCCCTAACTCTTTCGCTGACAACACCTGTTGTTCCTATATGGCATTTGAGTTGGGATGAAATGCAGCGGAGACGGCTCCAAGGTTTATGTTTGAATTGTAACTAACGTTTTACCATAGGGCATATGAATGTTAAGGGCCAAGAATACACATGTTGAAGGGACATGATGACGGCAACAAAGTTGTTTGTGACAACATCACCGACAAGCAGCATGCGGAAAAACACCATGAAGAATTTATAGAACCAGAGATTACACTGCATGCATTAACAAGATGGACTACGCCGAAGACCATGCGAGTTACTGCTAGGATTGGTTCCAAAGACATTTTCACATTAATTGATAACAGGTCCACTCAAAATTTTATTAATAAACGTGATGCAACCATATTATTCAATAGTTTCACCCATATTTAACTAGTGTTTTGCCTATATTTTATATATAAAATGCCTTGATATTCTTTGTTTTATGTTTTGAAGGCACTTTTGGATGAAAGATGCAAAAAAAAGTAAATTGGAGGTAATTGGCAGATTTGACCTTCAGTCGATGTTTTGTGCAGAGCATGAGCTCTAGAGGTTGAAATGAAGTGATTCCAATGGAATTAAAAAGCTAAAATCCATACCTTTTTGGGCATCAAAAGCAAGAAAATAAAATAAGGAAGATCATGGAAATCACATCCTTCAAAGTCAAATCTTGCAATCTGCCAATGTTGATGTTCAGCCCTTCCGACTTGAATATCTTGAGTTACAGAAGTTCATTTGATGCAAACTCAATATTTTTAGATTACTGACTCAAAGACCTATCAATGCTACAAATTTCAGCCAAAAAAGATGTCATGTGAGGGATATATGATTTTTCAAATATGGCAACTGAATTCTGCCAACAAACAGGTTTCGTGAAGAAACGAGTCTAAATTATGTTTTGAAGTATCTAAACCAACATCCAAGTTTTTATTTCATTAATTTAGCTTCTCTAACTCAAAGCTTAAAAGATTTCATGCAAGGCTATTTCTCCTTTTTTTTAGTTATTGACGTACTTAAATGTAAACTATCTACTTAAGGGAGGATTATTTTGTAAAATAGAGATTAGAGTTTTCTAGGATATAAAAAGAATGAGAGAAGAGAAGGAAGCTAGCCAAGAAGAGAAAAACACCCCCTTCCTCTAAAAAACCCGAAATCATGCATTCCTCCTTTTTTTTGATTAGTTGTTCAACAAACATGCAAGGTTAAACTCTTTTTCTTGGTTGCAAGGACACGGAAACCTTCGGATTTCAAGAACTGTGAGATTTATTTTACATTTTCTTTTCAATTTATATGATGAATATGTTCTCCTATGCTTATTTTTCTTATGATTGTTTATTTGAATTGCTAGAGCGGACTCTAAGTTATTATTGTAAACAATCTATTGCTAATTTTGATATCAAAACCAAAGTTGTGGTATATGAACTTGTAAAGCAACTGAGTTTAATAATTATGACGAGTCTACTTTATTAATCTTAGGAAAAACATTCAATCAAATCAAACATAGATTGCAGACAATTATGTTTTCTTGATTAATCAACTTATCTAGTTCTTAACACTGTCATTGAATTAAATTACTAGTGTGGACATTGTGGTTGTTTGATGGTTATGGTTAGTTATACGGCGAATCTGTTAACTAAATAATGTTAAGAAGAGATAAATATTCAGAATATAAATTGATGTTTTGTTTCCATGATCAATTCTGATTTCCGTAGGTGGATGTGTGCTTGCGACCAAGGTTTGTTCTTTTGATAATTTTCTGATTTTATTTAATTTTGCTTGATAGTTTTCTATTTTCTTTTACTTTAACCTAGATAACGTTCGAACGCCCTCAAATTGCATATCATCTAGCATAAAAATCTGACTTGAACCTTACTTATGGGATCACCCATTGCTTGCTCTATACTATCATGTGTGTTATGTTTTAAGCTAGGGTAATTAATTTGTGCGACCGCGACATCATAACAAATTTTGGCATTGTTGCCAGGGAAGTAATTTTAGTTGATTCTTGTGCTATAATTTTTATTTGTTGTGATTGTTATTTATTTTTCTGAAAAAGAAAAGAGAAACATAATTTTTGCTTATGGCGGTACTGTTTATTTACAGCAGTGGTACTGTTCAAAACATATTTTTTGATGGAATTAGGTTTCAGCCTTTTGTTTCCTAAAGAGAAATGACATTCTGAACAGGACAAGTGGTAAACCACTGTCCCCATCCTATCGAAGCCAAATTCCGTTGTTTTCTAGGGTTTTTAGGCAGTTTTAGTTTTCTAGCATAAGATTTTCATACAATTTGCATTGTTTTCAATCTCTTGTGTGGTTAGTTTTTTTTTAGTTTTCTTGATGATTTATGCCTGTAACCCGTTCTGCTAACCAAAGTCAAGTGCAGGTGGATCTCGAAATAGAAAACACTTTATGCAGGTTACGAAAGGAAGCTCGCGTCAACACCATGGTTGTTGCACGACAACAAACACTCAAGGAACTTGCTACTCCTAACGTGGAAAATCAACCATTATGCATCAACATCGACAATAATGTAAAATTCAAGTTCAAATCTGGTTTTATACATTTGCTACCAACATTCAATGGTCTTACAGGAGAAGATCCTCATACTCATCTTAAGGAGTTCCATATGGTTTGCGTTGGCATGAAACTGAATGGAGTTGGCGAAGAACAGATTAAGTCAAAAGCTTTCCCTTTCTCTCTAAAAAGGGCAACAAAGACATGACTTTTCTTTATTCTCCCAGGTTCCATTGGAACGTGGAATGCCATGAAGATCTTTCTTGAGAAGTATTTCCCAGCATCTCGAGTTACCAACATAAGGAAAGAAATATGTGGTATTCGACAATCTCATGGCAAGACACTCTCTGAATATTGGGAAAGATTTGAGCAACTTTGCATTTAATGCCCTTATCATCAAATACCCGATCAACTGCTCATTCAATATTTCTATGAAGGATTGATGCCTACTAACCGTAGTATCATTGATGCTGCAAGTGGAAGGGTATTGGTAGACAAGACACCCGCAGCTGCACGCCAATTGATCTCAAACATGGCTGCCAACTCGAAACAGTTTGGCACATGTGGAGATTTCTCAAACAAACGAGTAAATGAGGTGAGTATTTTTAACCTTGAAAATAAAGTTAATGATCTTACTTCTCTTATATGTTCTTTGGCTTGTGGAAATGTACAACGAATGAAAGTTTGTAGCATATGTTCCTTACAAGGACATACCTCAGATATGTGCCTAACAATGCAAGAAGATTACATTGAACAAGTTAATGCAGTTGATGGGGGATTCAATGGACAGCCCCAGCATAAATATGATCCCTTTTCTAACACGTACAATCCTAGATGGAGAGATCATCCCAACTTACACTATGGGAACCCACCTCAACAAGGCAATCAAGGCCGATAGTTCCATCCCCATAGATTTCAATCCCAACAGAATTATCAAGCCTGACAGCCCCCTCCATTCACAAACTCCAATGTTATGGGGTTGTCATCCAGTGATGATCTTCGTGAGATGATGAAAAATCTGGCTTCTAATATTGTGACCTTGTAACAAAATATCATGTCTTTTCAACAGGAAACAAGGTCAAGTATTCATAACTTGGAAAAGAAAATGAGACAACTAACTTCAAGTATGGGGAAATTGGAAGCACAAATGAATGGAAAATTGCCCTCCTAAGCATTAAATCCAAAAGAGAATGTTAGTGCGATCATGCTGCGAAGTGGGAAAGAACTTGAAAGGCAAAGGTCGAAACAAATTGAGATAGAGGAAGAAGAAGAGATAGAAACCAAATTGAGTACAAGAAGAAACACCTCCTCCTCTACAAACTGAAACAATGACCAACACTCCAAAGGTAACTCCTCACTCAATGAATTCTAGTTTTAAAATAATTTCACCTTTTCCTGTGAGTTCTTCTAGGTCAAAGAAAGAGGATAAAGAAAAAGATATTTTAGAGGTTTTCAAGAAAGTAGAACTCAACATTCATTTGCTTGATGCTATCAAGCAAATTCCCAAGTATGTCAAATTCTTGAAGGAGTTGTGTACTACTAAGAGAGCCTACAAGCTAAAAGGTCATGAAATGGTAAGTATGGGTGAATTTGTATCTGCTATTTTTTAAAAGAATATGCCTTTAAAGCAAAAAGACCCAGGTGCGTTTACTATCCCATATGTTGTTGGTAATACTAGTTTTAAAGAGGCTTTATACGATTTAGGTGCATCTATTAATGTTATGCCTAAACATGTTTATGATTCTCTTAGTCTAGAGCCTTTGAATAAAACTAAAATTATAATACAACTTGCAGATCGTAGTTTTTTTTATCTACTTGGTGTGATAGAAGATGTTCTTATCAAGATTGATAGTTTGGTTATTCCATGTGAATTTTATATTCATAATATGGAACATGATTCTTGTAATTCATCAAACAACACTCCTATATTGTTTGGAGACCATTCTTGAAAAATGCCAATACAAAGATTAATTATGCTAAGGATACTTTTTCTATGGAGGTAGGAGATGAAAAAATTAAATTAAATTTTCAAGATGCAATGACATATCTTTATAGCAATGTTTATTCTATCACATGCTATGACCAAGTTGATAAGTGGGTGCAGCAAGTTTGTGATTTTGATTGTGAGGATGGATTAAGCGTAGCGTTAATCAATGGCTATGATTTTACCGAGATAAAAGAGATGGAGAGGCATATATGTGTTCCCTAAAATGTGCACGAATCAGCATTGGCTTTGCAAGCTTTCAAACTGTCCCCCATGATGCATGAGTCATTTACCCCATCACAAACAGTGAATGGGTGGCACCTATCCTTTTGGTGCCCAAAAGATTGGAATTACATTGGAAGAAATACAAAATGATGCTTATGAAAATGCAAGGATTTACAAAGAAATGACCAAGAGTCTTCATGACCGAATGATTACAAGAAAAGAGTTTCATGTTGGAGACAAAGTCCTTCTTTATCATTCGCATTTGAAACTTTTTCCTAGAAAGTTATGCTCTCATTGGATTGGTTCTAATGTTTTTCCTTATGGTGCAGTTGAAATTATAAGTTTAGAAACAAACAAAGTGCTCAAAGTTAATGGGCATCGCTTGAAACCTTTCTATGAATGTTGGACGATAGAATTCACCGCTTATGTGGAGTTAGCTGAACCAATTTATGAAGAATGAGCATACCACATGTCGAGCCAATGACATAAAACAAAAGCGCTTACTGGGAGGCAACCTAGCAAAAAAAAAAATTCAGATTTGCTTTCTTTTTCCTTGTCTTTTATTTTTTGTATTTTACTTTATTTTTATCATTCTCTTATATTCCTTTTCTTTTATTTCAACATTGAGGATAATGTTGTGTTTTAAGTGTGGGGGTATTGGGAGAATGTTGGTTTTCTTATTTTGGTTTTCTTTGTTATTCCAAAAAAAATTGATAATAAATTTCTATGTTTGATCTTTTGAACTCCTATTGGTTTATGAGAAGGAGTGTGCATTATATATGAGAAGGAGTGTGCATGCAAGTTTTAAGGGTTAATTGGTTTAGGGATTGACTTTGAGAATATGTCATGTTGACTTTATAGTGTTATACCAATGCAAGCTTTTGAGCCTTCAACATTATATTCTTTAATTGTGCATTCTTTCATTGATATGTATCTCTATAACTTGCTTCATATCTTGTTGAGATTACATTCACATTACATATATACATAAAGATGATAAAGGCATTAGGAATTTTAACCACTTCAGCTAAAAAGCCAACCTAAAGCATATTATACTTAGTGAGCTCCTTTTGAGCTTGTTTATCTTTTATTTGCTTTATCCATATATAAGCCTTAACTTTTTATATTTTTTTCATTTCCCCTGACCAAGGATTAGTAGAGCATATACTTGTGATATCTCATGGAATTATGGTTGGAAATTATGCGAAAAGAAAAAAGAAGTGATGATTGATGAAAAGATGGGCAAAGTTGCCAAAGGTGAAAAACAAAAAAAAAAGAAAAAAAAAAGAAGTGTTCCTTTATGTTCTTAAGATTTTATGTTGAAAGAGTTTGAAATCAAAAGAAGTTAAGCATGGGTGATTAAAGATGGAAAATTTATGTGCTTTGATGGAATATCTTGTTTGAAATATCATTTTTCATAATGCTCTACTTTCTTTGGTTTGAACCTTTTCTTTTACTCTCTTTTACCTCACCTTAACCTTAGCCCCATTACAACCGGAAAATAAGACATTTTGATTCATGCATTGCTTGTAATATGTTAGTAATGGAGATGAGATTGAAGAGCAAGCTTATAGTAGAACATATTCATTGATTGAATTTGAGAGATTTAAACATATAAGACCTAAATATTTGAGTGTTGGAGTGTATATCAATGAGAGGACCTATCACTTTGGCATGACATAGATTTCATTTAAATCCCGATGATTAATTGAGTTTTGAATTCGCATGTAAATAAATTCATGAAAATTTATACTCTTTATCCTTCTTGATTGTATTCTTGTTTATAATACATATATTCTTGGATATTGATGGGAGATTAGGAGATTAGTCATAGTGATTTGATTTAATTTAATTTCAATTTGATGTTACTTATCCTTTCTCGAGGATAAGCAAGAGCTAAGTGTGGGGGTATTTGATGCAACCATATTATTCAATAGTTTCACCCATATTTAACTAGTGTTTTGCCTATGTTTTATATATAAAATGCCTTGATATTCTTTATTTTATGTTTTGAAAGCACTTTTAGATGAAAGATGCAAAAAGAAGTAAATTGGAGGTAATTGACAGATTTGACCTTCAGTCGATGATTTGTGCAGAATCTCTAGAGGTCAAAATGAAGTGATTCTAGTGGCATTAAAAATCTAACATCCATACCTTTCTAGACATCAAAGGCAAGAAAATAAAATAAGGAAGAGCATGGAAATTGCAGCCTTCAAAATCAAATCTCGCAATCTGCTAGTGTTGAACTTCGGCCATTCCGACTTCAATATCTTGAGCTAAAAAAGTCCATTTGATGCAAAATCAATTTTGTTGGATTTCAGACTCAAAGACCTATCAACGTTACAAATTTCAGCAAAAAAAGATGTCATATGAGGGAGATATGATTTTTCAAAGATGACAACTGAATTATGCCAGCAAACATATATTTCATGAAGAAACGATTCCAAATTACATTCCAAAGCATCTAAACTGACTTCCAAGTTTTTATTTCAGCAATTTAGCTCTTCTAAGTCAAAGCTTGAAGATTTCATGCAAGGCTATTTCTTTTTTTTTTAGGAAAATAGTTATTGAAGTACTTAAATGTAAATTGTCTATATAAAGGAGTACTATTTTAGAAAATAGAGACTAGGGTTTCCTAGGATATAAAAAGAATGAGAGAAGAGAAGGCAGCTAACCAAGAAGAGAAAAATGCCCCCTTCCTCTAAAAAACCCGAAATCATGCATTCCTCTTTTTTGATTAGTTGTTCAACAAATATGGAAGGCTAAACTTTTTTTCTTGGTTGCAAGGATATAGAAACTTTCGGATTTCAAGAATTGTGAGATTCATTTTACCTTTTCTTTTCAGTTTATATGATGAATATGTTTGTTCTCCTATGCTTATTTTTCCTATGATTGTTTATTTTAATTTCTAGAGCGGACTCTAAGTTATTATTGTAAATAATATATGCTAAGTTTGATATCAAAACCAGAGTTGTGGTATATAAACTTGTAAAGCAACTGAGTTTAATAATTGTGGTGGATCTACGTTATTAATCTTAGGGAGAACATTCAATCAAATCAAACATAGACTGCAGATAGTTATGTTTTCTTGATTAATCAACTTATCTAGTTCTTAAGGTTGCCATTGAATTATATTTTTAATGCGGATACTGTGGTTGTTTGATGGTTAGGGTTAGTTATATGGCGGATCCGTTAACTAATTAATGTTAAGAAGAGATAAATATTCATAATATAAATTGATGTTTCGTTTCCATGATCAGTTCTGATTTCCTTAGGTGGATATGTGCTTGCAACCAAGGTTTGTTCTCTTGATAATTTTTTGATTTTATTTAATTTCACTTGATTGTTTTCTGTTTTTTGTTTTCTTTTGCTTTAGCCTAGATAACATCCAAACCCCCCTCCAAATTGCTTATCATCTAGCATGAAAATCTGACTTGAACCTTCCTCGTGAGATCGACCCCTTGTTTACTCTATATTATCTTGTGTGTTGTGTTTTAAGCTAGGGTAATTGATTTATGCGACCGCGACATCGCAACAGAACGCATGGCTAACTTCCTGCAGTTACTAGTGGTGCCAACTAATGCTTTCACAATATGGGGTAACCAACAGAGAGAATCTCAAATGCCAAGGAAAGTTCAACAAGGTACAAGTAGACCTACAAGGTTCTATTTTTTCCTTAACAATATATTCTCTACCACTCACAAAGCTAGATTTAGTTCTGGGAATTCAATGGCTCAAGTTACTCGATTTTATGGTTTGCAACTAGAGATGGTTAACCATGGAATTTTCTTGGGAAATCAAACCAAATGATTGGTTAGGATCGATGGCCAAGAGATTCAAGCGGCTTCACTCAAGGAGATATCTAAAGGAGTTTGTTCAGGCAGTACCATATATGTTTTCTGCCTACAGATCACCATGAAGGATACACCAGATAATATACACTCGAGCATACAAGTGGTTTTGCAGGAACTCTCTGATGTATTTATGGAGCCCTCAAGTTACGACCTACAAGACAGATTAATCACAGCATTCCTCTAAAAGAAGGCACTGAACCTGTGAATGTACGGCTATATCGATTTGAGATTGAGGGGGAAGCATTCATGATTGCTCCATAAGATGATGAAGAACCTAAAACATTCAGTCATGCTCTATCTTGTCCTAAAGCAAGTGAATGGATTAAAGCTATAGAAGAAGAAATGGAGTCAATGAAAATTAATCAAGTTTGGGACTTGGTTGATTTACCGTCAGGACGAAGATCCATTGGAAATAAATGGGTTTTTAAAATTAAACATAAGGCGGACAGGTCAATAGAACATTATAAGGCTCGACTAGTAGCAAAAGGCTACACTCAAGAAGAGGGAATTGATTATGAAGATACATTCTTACCAGTTGTGAGGATTACTTCAGTTCGCTTCATTTTAGCTATAGTCGCACATATGGACCTAAAGTTATATCAAATGGATATTAGAACTGCGTTTCTCAATGGAGAACTAAATGAGGAGATCTATATGAATTAGCCTTTAAGATTTGAGACTAAACGATAAGAGCGCAAAGTTTGCAAGCTTAAAAGATCTATATATGGTCTTAAGCAAGCCTCTAGACAATGGAACGTTAAGTTTCATCAAACTATCCTTAAAGATGGTTTTACAATGATGGAAGAAGATCATTGCGTGTATTTAAAACATTCTAACAATAGTTTTATAATATTGTCCTTGTATGTTGACGACATCTTAATAGCTGGAAATAGAAAAGAGATGATTGATACTACTAAAAAGTGGTTATCATCAAACTTTGAAATGAAAGACATGGGTGAGGCCAACTATGTACTTAGTGTGAAAATCATAAGAGATCGCACTAAAAGGATTTTGGGTTTAAGTCAAGAGACTTACATCAAAAAGATGTTAGAGCACTATCACATGCAAGATAGCAAACCAATGGACGCCTCTGTTGATAAAAGTTTGAGCCTAAGCTGTGATATGTGTCCCAAGACTCTAGAAGAAAAGGAGAAAATGTCTAGAGTACCTTATGCCAGTGTTGTCGGTAGTTTGATGTATGCAATGATGTGCACACTTCTCAATATATGTTATGTCGTTGGATTGGTTAGCCGATATCAATCAAACCCTGGTCAAAAACACTAGATGGCAGTCAAAAGGATTCTACGATATTTGAAAGGAACTTCAAATTACATGCTATGTTACAAAGGAAAGAAAGATTTGCGATTGATTGGTTTCTCTGATGCTGATTGGGGAGGAGATGTCGACCAATCCAAATCAACTTCAGGATGTGCTTTCTTGCTTAATGATAGTGCAGTACTATGGAGGAGCAAGAAACAATCCTGCATAGCCTTATCTACCATGGAGGCTGAGTATGTAGCTTGTTCCACAACAACACAAGATGTTGTTTGGTTAAAAAATTTCCTGTATCATTTGAAAATTGTCAAATCAGCATCAGACCCAGTGACAATTTACTGTGATAACACTGCTGCAATAACTGTGGCTAAAGATCCAAAATACCATGGAAAGACCAAAAACATCAAGATGAGATATCACTACATTAGAGAAGCAATTACTGAACAAGATGTGATCCTAAAACACATTTCTACAAATTCTATGGTTGCAAATCCACTCATAAAACCAATAGCAAGGGATGCATTTGTTAGACATGTGAGATCCCTTGGCCTATGTAGAATGTAATTAGCAATATAATTAGTTTTAAGGATCATATGAAAGCTTACAATGATTGAGTAATGAATAAATGCCTTTAGAATATCATTTTATTCATTATTTGTTTCATGAATATATTATGAGTATCGTATAGTACAATTTGTTATAGTATATTGATAGACTTAGATTGGCTCACTCACATGAGCAATCACCTCTAGCACTTGTAAGGTGAGTAGAGATGAAACTATTTGAGTTTTAATGCTCAATAAGCGACTTGGGCGCAGTGGGAGCAATTTTAACTCAAAATGATTATTAAAAAGTCACCTTGGCTGGGACCAAGATGACGTTCTTAAATAAAAGAATCGGCATGAATGGATTCCCGCCATTCATGTGTCTATTATGATTGAAATCGAGTATGAAATTATTCATTTGCCACTAATAAAAAATGAGCAAATGAGAATTTCTTATTTGAAATCTATGTTTTTAGCAACAAGACTAAGACTCGTATAATGTATTTCCTCTAACAAGGAGAGCAGTGACATACACTCTTTGTCTTAAGAAAAGAAAAGAGTAAGCTCCACTATAGCATGTATTTTATACTACATGTGCTAGCGACCATTACAGGAATAAAGAATGGATCCTTGCTTCTTTATTATGTGAGTCCTGAATATCATATCTAAGATCTCAAAATCTTACCCTTTGTGACTTTTGACTATATCATGAGGTGATGTATTAATGATCGCTACTTTAGGAGTATATCCTATGGTTATGGAATGATTCGACTTAAAGGAATACTCTTAGGAAAGCGAGTTAATTCAGATTTGATTGATATGAGAGCGAAAGAAAAAATAATTTTAGTTCTACACCTATTACTTGTATTCACCGGCCGGGATCATATCACTTGAATAGATTTGATATGATTTAGAATACTTGTAATTGTAAGGATGGATTGAGTATGAAATTCTTGAGGGATTGAATTATATTCAATCATGTGTAACTAAAAATGCTTGGGGTATATTAGTACACTTTAAGGACCTTTCACTGTGTGCTTCAGGTCGCACGGTCTGTTCATCAAGTATGAAATTCTTGTGCAAGTTTGAAGTATAATGTATTAGAGAAATTCAGTGATGCGAACCCTAGCGGAATTTAATGGTATTCGCGACCCCAAGATCAATCTAACCCAAGTTTGTTGAGATTTGAATGAGCTTATCACAATGGAAGACTTGCTCCAAGGCAACAAGACTATAAACCAACTCGATCACAACGCCTACACCTGGAGACGAGCAAAAGAAGTATAAATTCACAACAAAGAATGGTCAATTCTTTGAAGAGTTGAAAGTTCAATCAAGAACCAAGATTGAGCAACCAAAAGTCGGCTACAATGCTGAAAATATTATAAAAGTCTGCCCTAAAAATATTCCTAAAGAGTATTTAAACTCTAAGCCAAAACCCTAGTT